>Ga0066903_100006836_pt1 | contig 10222 bp, 10 predicted proteins | sample PanSoiMetaGPlot1_FD_67491 | JGI IMG/M metagenome (GOLD analysis project Ga0066903, IMG submission 67491) | Tropical forest soil microbial communities from Panama analyzed to predict greenhouse gas emissions - Panama Soil - Plot 1 (version 2) | ecosystem: Environmental > Terrestrial > Soil >... | reverse complement strand
GAGGTGTTCCGCCGCTTCAAGGGCCTCAACCCGGAGATGGGGTTTGCCGAGAACCTCGGCGTCGTCATCAACATGCGCGATCCGCAATCGGCCGTGGAGGCGGACTACCAGCGCTGGCTCAACGAGAACACTGACAACCGCCTGTTCACCCAAACCGTGCCGCGCACCAGCGCGCTGCAGCACGCCTCGCACCTGAGCGCGGTGGAGCGCTCCTATATGGCCAAGTACCCGGGCGACTCGAGCGTCGCCATCCGCGCCGTGTGCCAGGAGCTTCTGAGCCGCGTGGCGGCCGCCAATGCGGCCACGGCCTCACCACCCCCGGCCGGCCCGCCCCCGGCGCTCGATGCCAAGCCATCCTGAGAATCGGCTATCCTCACGCCACCCACGATTGCTCCCCAGCCGCGCCGAGCCATGGGTTTTGGCTCGCAGGGCATGGACGTGAGGGCTGCGCGCATGGACGTCCTCATCGACCTCGATGGCACGCTGATGGATCCCAGGCCTGGTCTGATCGGCTCGGTGCAATATGCGCTCGACCGACTTGGCCTCCCGGTGCCGCCGGCCGATCAGTTGCTGTGGCTCATCGGTCCACCCTTGCGCGCCTCCTTTCCCAAGCTGCTCGGCACGCCGCACCTGACGGAACGCGCCATCGCTCTTTATCGCCAGCGCTACGGCAGCGGCGCCATGTACGACGCCGTCGTCTACGACGGCGTGCCGGCCGCCCTCGATGCCTTGAGCGCGGCCGGCTGCCGGCTGTTCGTCGCCACCTCCAAGCCGCACCCCTACGCACGGCGGGTTCTTGATCGCTTTGGCCTCGCGCAGCGGTTCGCCGGCATTCACGGCCCGGAGCTCGATGGCGCCGACGAGCAAAAGCGCGACCTCATCGCCCACATCATCGCGCGGGAAGGCGTGGCAGAAGGGCGCGCGATCATGGTCGGCGACCGCGGCCTCGACGTGGCCGCAGCCGCCGCCCACCACATCCCCACCGTGGGCGTCACGTGGGGCTACGGCACACGCGCGGAACTCGCCAATGCGGGCGCCGCAGCGCTTTGCCAGCAGCCGGCCGACCTCGCCGCGATGGTGCTCGGTCTCTTGGCGCGCGTTGGCGGTGCCAGCCCGTAGGGATGCCCGCCGGTCCAATTGTCGCATGGCGGAGCAGTCGGCACGGTCTCACCGTGCACCAAGGCTGGCTGCGCCCGAGCGTTCCTTGACACCCTGGGGCCCCATCCCTATGGTGCGGCCCGTTCCATAGGCCCCCGGGGGAGTTTGGTGATCATTCGGGCCGTCTCCGCCGAGGACGTCAGTCCGATGCCTGGACCAGCCAACGATCGAGGCCCCGGCGAACGCCAGATGACCGAGAGGGAAAGGTCGGCGTTCGCAGGCAGGATTTCCGACCTCGGCGACCGGTTGGACAAGATCAAAGCCCAACGCCGGGCCGAGGAGGGCGCCGATCACGACGCTGCCCTGCGGGGGCGGGGCATGGCCTACGGCATGCGCATGGCGGCCGAGCTGGTCGCCGCCGTATTGGTCGGGGGCGGCATTGGCTACGCCTTGGACCGCTGGCTCGGCTCCACGCCGTGGCTGTTCCTGCTGTTTTTCGTGTTGGGGTTCGTCGCCGGCGTCATCAATGTGGTGAAGGCCTACGAGCGACTGCAGATGGACATTGCGGCCCGGACCGGCGGCAGGCTCGGTCACCCGGCGCCGGACGAGGAGGACTGAGGTATCACGTGGCAGCAGCGCACGCGGGAAGTCAGGGCCCAGGGATGCCCGATCCCATCCATCAGTTCGAGCTGCATCCCATCGTGCCGATCAAGGTTTTCGGCTGGGATGTCTCGTTCACCAACTCCTCGCTGTTCATGCTGGCGTCGGTCCTCCTGATCACCGCCTTCTTCATGCTGTCGATGCGCGCGCGCGCGCTGGTGCCGGGACGACTGCAGTCGCTCGCGGAGATCACCCACGAGTTTGTGGCCGGGATGGTGCGCGAGTGCACTGGAAGCGCGGGCATGGCGTTTTTCCCGCTGGTGTTCACGATCTTCATGTTTATCTTCACGTGCAACATGCTGGGCATGATCCCGGGCTTCTTCACGGTGACGAGCCACATCATCGTCACCGCTGCGCTCGCAGCCCTCGTGTTCCTGATGGTCATCATCGTCGGGTTCGCCAAGAACGGCATCGGTTTCCTCAAGCTGTTTATCCCGCAAGGCGTGCCCATCCCGATCCTGCCGCTCGTCGTGCTGATCGAGATCATCTCGTTCCTGTCGCGCCCGGTCAGCCATTCCGTGCGCCTGTTCGCCAACATGCTGGCGGGACACATCACGCTCAAGGTGTTCGGCGGCTTCGTCGTCATGCTCATCGGCGCGGGCACGTTCGCGGTGCTATCGCCGCTGCCGCTGGCGATGGCGATCGCGCTCACCGCGCTCGAGGTGCTGGTCGCATTCCTGCAGGCCTATGTTTTCACCATGCTGACCTGCATGTATCTCAATGACGCGCTGCATCCGGGGCACTAATCGACGCCAATCCGTTCCGCTTTCATCCATCGAGCCCAATCGAAAAGGGGAGTTGACAGAAATGGATCCTGCCTCCGCGAAGCTCATCGGCGCCGGCCTTGCCGCCATCGGCACGGGAGCTGCTGCCATTGGCGTCGGCAATCTCTTTGGCCAGTTCCTGCAGGGCGCGCTGCGCAATCCCTCCGCCGCGGACGGCCAGTTCGGTCGCCTCATCTTCGGCTTTGCCGTCACGGAGGCACTGGGCATTTTCGCCCTGCTGATCGCCTTCCTATTGATGTTCGCCCTGTGATCGCACCAACGCCAATGGTGGACGGGCTCCATGGCTAACACTGCCACAACAGGCACGACCGATGCGCCGCACCCCAAGGTGTTCCCACCCCTCGACACCGGCACGTTTGCTCCGCAGCTCGTCTGGCTGGCGCTGACCTTTGCCCTGCTCTACGTGATCCTGAAGCGCGCGGTGCTGCCGCGCGTTGGCGAGGTGATCGAGGAGCGCCGCGATCGCATCAAGCGCGACCTGGCGCAGGCAGAGACGCTCAAGGCCGAAACGGAGACGGCGCTCGCCAACTACGTGCAGGCGCTCTCGGAGGCGCGGGCGAAAGGGAGCGCCCTCGTCAAGTCCATGCGCGACAAGCTCGCGGCCGAGGTGGACAAGGAACGGGCCAAGGTCGATGCGCAGATTGCGGCCAGGCTCGCCGAAGCCGAGAGGCGCATCGCCGAGACCAAATCCGGGGCGCTCGCCAGCGTCGGCGACATCGCCAGCGAGGTGGCGGGCACGATCGTTGCGCGACTGATCGGCGCGGAGCCGACCAAGGACGAGGTCAAGCGGGCGCTCCTGCAGCGCGCCGCCGAGTAGGGCTGCGGCCGATGACGGAAATGGCCGAGTTCTGGGTCGCGATCGCCTTCGTGGTGTTCCTGCTCATATTGCTCTACTTCAAGGTGCCCAGGCTGATCGCCAAGTCGCTCGACGATCGCGCCGAGGCCATCCGCACGGAGCTCGATGAGGCTCGACGGCTGCGCGAGGAGGCGCAGAACCTGCTCGAGGACTATCAGAAAAAACACCGCAACGTCGGCCAAGAGGCGGAGGCCATCCTCGAGCTGGCGCGGCGGGAGGCGGAGGCGTTTGCGCAGGAGACGCGCGCCAGCCTCAAGGACACGCTGGAGCGACGCACGCACCAGGCCGAGGATAAGATCGCGCGCGCCGGAGCCCAGGCCGTCGACGAGGTGCGCGCGGCGGCCATCGAGCTCGCAGTGGCCGCGGCGGAGAAGATCCTGCGCGAGAAGGCGTCCGGCGCCGGCGGCGGCGCGCTCGTCGATCAGAGCATCCGCGAGCTCAAGGGCCGGCTGAACTGAGGTCTTCGACCCCCGTTCAGCGGCCGATCCTGGTGATGTTCGATCCTACCAGGGTCAGATGGTACCTGAGCCCCTTGCCGTCGAAGATGAAGCCCACCATCGGGCTCGCGATCTTGCTCGGTTCGATCGCGCCGCCGATGCCCACGGGTGATCGAGGCGACGGAACCGTCGAGGCCACCTTCCACCCCCCGCACGCGTCGGAACCCCTCAAGGGCCTCCGGCGTCATGCCGAGAGGTGAACGCGCGCAGCGTGGCGTGCGCCTCGGCATCGATCCGGGCCGACGAGTACGCCGCGCTGTCCCCACCCGATGCGGCGACGGCGAGCGGCACCACGAGCGCAACGCGGCCTCGCGCCGGCTGATGATGGGCATGTTTGATCCCCGTCAAGCGGCCAATGCGGGTCAGGCCACGCCACCCGGGCGGTCAGCAAGCCCATTTGCACAATCGGGCAACAAGCGCCTGATGTGCGGTGGCAGCTTGCGGGTTGGATGGCGCTCAGATGAGCCGCATCAGCCGCGCCAGACCCGCCTCCATCTCGGCCTCGTCCGCGAGCGAATAGCTCAACCGCAGGGCGTTGCGGCCTCGACCGTCGTGAAAGAAGGCCCGGCCGGGCACGAAGGCAACGCGGGCCTCCCGGACCGCCCGGTCGAGCAGCACGGCGGCATCGATGGCCTCGGGCAGGCTGAGCCACGCGAACAGACCGCCCTTGGGCACGGTCCAGGTGACGCCCTGCCGCCGATGGCGCTCAAGTGCGGCCAGCATGGTGTCGCGGCGGCGGCGATAATGCGCACGGGCGCGCTCGACCTGGGCATCGTAGGCCTCCGCCAAGCGGTGCATGACCATCTGGTTGATGGTTGCGTTGTTGAGGTCGCAGGCCTGCTTGACCAGCACCAGACGGCGGATCATAGCCTGCGACGCCACGATCCACCCGACCCGCAGGCCGGGCGAGAGCACCTTGGAGAAGGTGCCGCAATAGATCGCGCGCGCCCGCTCGATGCTGCCCCTGCGCGCAATCTCCAGTGCCGTGAGGGGCGGCAAGGCCTCGCCCTCGAAGCGCAGCGCTGCATAGGCTGCGTCCTCGATGACCGGCACATCGAGCTCGGCTGCCAGATCGAGCAGTCGGTTGCGCGCCGGCAGCGACAGCGTCTCGCCCGTCGGATTGGCGAAGTCGGGCACAACGTAGGCGAACTTGACCCGGCCGCCGGCCGCAGCGGCGGCTTGCGCGTAGGATGGCGGCGTGCGGTTGCCGTCTTCGGGGCGCAGCTCGTCATAGCGCGGCTCGCAAGCGGAGAACGCCTGCAGGGCCCCAAGATAGGTGGGGGCCGCCACCAGCGCCGTGTCGCCCGGCGAGAGCAGCATCCGGCCGAGGAAGTCGAGCGCCTGCTGTGCGCCCGAGGTGATGACGATGTTGTCCGCCTCGCAGGCCACACCCAGGGTTGCCATGTGCCCTACGATCCAGCGCCGCAGCGGCAGGTAGCCCTCGCTCACAGAATACTGAAGGCTGCTGCCGGCGAGCGCCGGATCGGCGAGCACCGCGGCATAGGCCCTGCGCGCCTCGGCCACCGGAAAGAGCCCGGGATCGGGAATGCCGCCGGCGAAGGAAATGATGCCCGGCTGCTCCAAGAGCTTGAGGAGCTCGCGAATCTCCGAGGCGCGCATGCGCTCGGCGCGCGCCGCATAGCGGGGCTCCCAGCTCCTCGACTGAGCGTGACTGGTCACGGGATGAAGTTCCTCTTGCCTGCTGCGGCACCAATTATGTCAGTATTGCTGACCTAATTGCAAGCGACTGGAGCTGGCGAGGGAAGGCCCGCGCGTTCCCGGGCGTGCGGGACCTCAAAACCCCTGGCGTGCCGCGCATCCGCGTCCCTCCGTCCAGGCCCCGTCCGGGCGACCCGCAGGCGCGCCTGCCCTTCAGGTCAGGCTCCCTTGCGCTTCTTCTTGCGCGGCGGCTTGAACACCATGCCCTCGAGCTTGAGCCCGTCGGGATCGAGGAAGAAGACGGCATAGTAGCCCTCGCCGTACTCGGGATAGTCGGCCGGCGGGTCGACCACCTGCACGTCGTGTCGGGCAAGCCAGGCGTAAAGATCGTCCACGTCCTTGCGGCTCCCAAGCTCGAAGGCGTAGTGATGGAAGCCAATGTTGCCGATGCGATGCGGGTGCCGCTTGCCCTCGGCGTCGGCTTCCCCGATCCAAAACAGCGTCTTGCCGTTGCTCCAGCCGGCGGACTTGCCGAAGGTGTACTTGCGCTTGAAGCCGAGGAAGCCCAGCACGGTGTCGTAGAAGGCCTTCGAGCGGGCGAATTCCTTGACGCGGATGACGAGATGATCGATGCCGACGACGCGCGCCATTGCCTTCTCCTGCGTGGCTCCTGCGTGGCTCCTGCGTGGCTCCCTAGCGGGGCGCGGCTTTGGGGTCGAGCCGTGCTCTTCCCGCGCACCCCTCCCGCGCGGGCGCGAACTCGGTTAGCCTCAAGCTATCCCTCGCTGAAAGGCGCGCCATGAACGTTCACGCCAAGGTCGGAATAGGTCATTCGGCCTGCCCACACGACTGCCCCTCGACCTGCGCGCTCGACGTCGAGCTCTTGCCCGATGGCAAGATTGGACGGGTGCGTGGCGCGGTGGACAACAGCTACACCGCGGGCGTCGTCTGTGCCAAGGTCGCCCGCTATGCCGAGCGCGTGCACCATCCCGGCCGGCTCCTGTATCCCCTCAGGCGCAAGGGGCCCAAGGGCTCGGAGCAATTTCAGCACATCGCCTGGGACGACGCCCTAGATCTGACCGCGGAGGCCATGCTGACGGCCGCGCGGCGCCACGGTCCGGAGGCGGTGTGGCCCTTCTACTACGCCGGCACCATGGGCCTCGTGATGCGCGACGGCATCAACCGGCTGCGTCACGCCAAGGGCTACTCGGGAATGCATGCCACCATCTGCACGACGCTGGCCTGGACCGGTTACATCGCCGGCACCGGCCGGCTGGCAGGGCCTGACCCGCGCGAGATGGCAAAGTCCGACCTCGTCGTGATCTGGGGTACCAATCCCGTCAACACGCAGGTCAACGTCATGACCCACGCCATCCGCGCGCGCAAGGAGCGTGGAGCCAAGATCGTCGCCATCGACATCTACCACAACGGCACCATGCAGCAGGCAGATCTGGCGCTGTGCCTGCGGCCGGGCACCGACGGAGCGCTCGCCTGCGCCGTCATGCACGTGTTGTTCCGCGATGGCCATGCCAATTGGCCGTACTTGGAGAAGTACTCCGACTGCCCGCGCGAGTTGGAGGCACACCTCAAGACGCGCACGCCCGAGTGGGCGAGCGCCATCACGGGGCTGAGCGTTGACGAGATCGAACTCTTCGCCCGCATGGTCGGCGCCACGCCGCGCAGCTATTTCCGGCTCGGCTACGGCTTTGCCCGCTCCCGCAACGGCGCCCACAACATGCATGCGGCGCTGTGCATCCCGACCGTCACCGGCGCATGGCTCAACGAAGGGGGTGGCGGCTTCCACAACAACGGTGCCATTTTCCGCTGGAACAAGACGCTGATCGAGGGCCTCGACGTGGCAGACCCCACCGTGAGGGTGCTCGATCAGTCGCGCATTGGCCCGGTGCTGACGGGCGATCCCTCCGACATCAAGGACGGCCCACCCGTGACGGCCCTCCTCGTCCAGAACATGAACCCGGCGCAGGTGGCGCCCGAGCAGCGCAAGGTGAAGGCGGGCTTGGCGCGCGAGGACCTGTTCGTTGCCGTGCACGAACAGTTCATGACGGCAACCGCCAAGATGGCCGACGTGGTCCTGCCGGCGACCATGTTCCTCGAGCACGACGACATCTATCAGGGCGGCGGCCACCAGCACATCATCTTGGGCCCGAAGCTCATCGAGCCGCCGGGCGAATGCCGCTCCAACCACGACGTGATCTGCGCGCTGGCCAGGCGCGTGGGCGCCCGTCACCTGGGCTTTACCATGAGCCCGCGGCAAATCATCGACTGGACGTTAGAGGCATCCGGCTGGGGCACGCTCGCCGAACTCGAAGCCAGCAAATGGATCGATTGCCAGCCGGAATTTGCGCAGGCGCACTACCTCGGCGGCTTTGGCTATCCCGACAAGAAGTTCCACTTCAAACCCGACTGGAAGACGGTGCCGGCGCCCCGCCCCCGCGCCTTCCTGATAGACCAGGCGCTGCCGAGCCTGCCCGATCACTGGGACGTGGTGGAGAAGGCGGACGAACGCCACCCCTTCCGCCTCGCCACCAGCCCGGCGCGCGAGTATCTCAACTCATCCTTCAACGAGATGCCGACGAGCCGCGCCAAGCACGGACCGCCGCGCGTCAAGGTCAACCCTGTCGACCTGGCGCAGCTCGGTCTCGCCGACGGTGCCCGCGTGCGCATGGGCAATGAGCGCGGCGAGATCGTGCTCCTCGCCGAGGCCTTTGCCGGACTGCAGCGCGGCGTGGTCATCGTCGAAAGCATCGCCCCCAATGACCAGTTCGAGGGCGGCGCGGGCATCAACACGCTCACCAGCGCCTGCCAAGCCGCGCCCTATGGTGGTGCGCCCTTCCACGACAACCACGTGTGGATCAAAGCGGCGTAGGGGCGGCGTCGGGGCCGGCGTAGGAGTGATGCGGGGTGGGTGATGCCGAATTTTGCGCCGGAAAGTAGCTAGGGAAGGGCCACATGAGCAAATTGGGCGTTGCCTACATCAACCCCCCCAACGCGCCGCCGCCGCAGGGCATGTATAGCCACGTGGCGCTTATGGCTCCGGGCGAGCTTGCCTTCATTGCCGGACAGGTCGCAATCGACGCCAAGGGCAACCCCATTGGCGTTGGCGATTTCGCGGCGCAGGTAGGCCCGGTGTTTGAGAACCTCGGCAACATCCTCGAGCATCTGGGGACCACATTTGCCGGCGTGGTGCAGTTCACCACCTTCATAACCAGCGCCGACTACATTGCCATCTGGATGCAGGAGCGCGCGGCCCTCTTTCCCAAGCTGTTCCCCGGCGGCCAATACCCGCCCAACACCCTGCTCGTCGTCGAGCGCCTGGTGAAGCCCGAGTTCCTGCTCGAGGTGGAGGCCATCGCCCGGATCCCGCGATGAGCGTCACGGGGGGCACCCCCGCATGCCCCGCACTATCCCCCAACGCGGGCGGCAGACGCGCGCCCAACCGGGCTTTTGCGGGTCGTGCGCTTTCCCGGGGGCGGTGGGCCACTCCCCGCACGGAGACGCTCGCCGCCTCGGCCCCAAGCGCGCCCCATCAGCTCAGCTCGCAAATCCTGAAGGGCAATCCGCCCCTCGGAGTGAGGGTGACGGTGGCATTGATGCCGGGAGGTTCGGGGCCTACGTACTCGGGGCGGAAGCGGCGCAGCAGGATGGAAAGCGCCAGCACATTCTCAACCTGGCTCATGGCGCCGCCGATGCAGGAGCGCTTGCCCCCGCCAAACGGCAGGTAGGTGTAGGGCCTGCGCTTCTTGGCCGCCTCACCAAGCCAGCGCTCGGGCACAAAGGCCTCAGGATCGTCCCAGAACTTGGGGTTATGGTGGGCGCCATAGGCAAACAGGGCGACCTTGTCGCCCGGGCGCACCTCTTTGCCGTCGATCACATCCGGTTTGGCGGCCACGCGCACCAGCATCCAGATCGGGGGATAAAGCCGCATGGTCTCCTGGATCACCGCGCGCGTAAAGGCGAGCGCCGAGTAATCGGCAGCCGTGGGCTCGCGCTCGCCATAGGTCGTCTCGCCCTCGCGGCGGATGCGGTCGGCGGCCACGGGATGGCGGGAGGTGAGATAGAGCGCCCAGGCCAGCGTCAGCGCCGTCGTCTCCGTGCCAGCCCACAGGTATTGCTTGAGTTCGTCGACAGCCTGCTGCTGGTCGAATTCCGGGATCGAGGGGTCGGCTACCGCTGCCTCGATCATGCGCAGAAGGGTGCGTTCGCGCGCTTCGCGCGGATCGGCCGCGATGACCTCGGGCGGCACGCTCGCCCACACCTCCATGGCCTTGGCGGCACCCTCCTCGCTGATCTCGAACTCCTCGCCCGCCACCTTCTTCAAGCGGATCGACTTGTGGTTCATGACGTCGGTGTAGGTCTTCACGCACTTGAAGACGAAGTGAGGGTTGAACGGCATCTCCCGATCAAACAGCGCCTTGCAGATCATGTCGGCGGCGAGCGTCCAGGTCTGCTCCACCATCTCGACCGTCTCGGCGGTCTGCGCAAGCTTGGCCCAGGTTGCCATCTTGGTGCGGATGGCAGCCAGGAAGTAGGGGATGTACTCGGCAAAGATGTCGGGATGGAACGCCGGCTGCTGGGGCATGCGAATCTTCTGCCACAGCGCCCCGTCGTGGGTGATCATCGACTTGCCGAAGATCGGCTTCAGGCCG
>Ga0066903_100006835_pt1 | contig 10222 bp, 15 predicted proteins | sample PanSoiMetaGPlot1_FD_67491 | JGI IMG/M metagenome (GOLD analysis project Ga0066903, IMG submission 67491) | Tropical forest soil microbial communities from Panama analyzed to predict greenhouse gas emissions - Panama Soil - Plot 1 (version 2) | ecosystem: Environmental > Terrestrial > Soil >... | reverse complement strand
AAGGTGAACACCCAGGTCGACAAGCAGAGCTTCATGACGCTGGCGAAGCCGCTGCAGGATCCGCAGGCCAACGAGCTCGGCCCGTTCGCCGTCCAGCTGCTCGGCCAGATCCGGGCCATCAAGTAACGTGCCGGCCGCTTCCCGGCGGCGCGTCACCGCGCGGGCGGCGCGGCACCTCAAGTGGCCGCTGCTCGACCCGCTCGAGCGCGGGCTCATGGTGCTGTGCGCGCTGCTGCTGCTGGGCTTCACGCTGGTCGAGATCGCCGACGTGCTGTGCCGCAACCTGCGCCGCCCGTGGCTCAACGCCAACGAGTTCGCCGCCGGTTTCTTCGTGTGGGGCGTCTTCCTCGGGATGGGCATCGCGGTGCGCCGCGACCAGCACTTCCGCCTCACCGCGATCGCGCAGCGGATGCGCGGGCCCCGCCGCACGCTGGTCGAGACGTTCAACCGGCTGGTGATCCTGGGCGTCGCGCTGTCGATGATCGTGTTCGGCTACAAGAACTACCTCACCGGCTTCGGCTCGTTCCTGATGCCCTCGCTGACGCCGATCGCCGTGCTGTACGCGGCGATCCCCGTGGCGGGCGTGCTGATTGCGCTGTTCACCATCGAGGAGCTCGTCAACGGCTGGCGCCGCGGCTTCGAGGGCCCGGACCGGTCGCTGGGCGCGCTCGGCGAGATGCCGATCACGTGATGGACACGAACTCCATCGCGATCCTCGTGATGGTCGGCACCTTCCTGTACCTCGGCTATCAAGGGGTGCCGGTCGCTTTCGCGTTGAGCGCCGGCGCCCTGATCACCACGGCGTTCTTCACCAAGATCTCGCTGCCCTCGATCGTCGGGCAGATGTTCAACGGCATCAACCAGCTGGAGTTCCTGGCGATCCCCTTCTTCCTGCTGGTCGGCGACATGATGACGCACGCCAACATCACCGCGCGCCTGATCCGGTTCGCGCAGGCGCTGGTGGGCCACCTGCGCAGCGGGCTCGCGCACGTCGTCAGCATCTCCAGCATGCTGTTCGCGGGCATCTCGGGGTCGATGACGGCCGACGTCGCGGCGATCAGCACGGTGGTGATGCCGCACATGGAGGAGGAGGGATACGACCCGGCCTTCTCGGCTGCGCTGGTAGCGTCGGCCTCCACGATCGCGGCGATGGTGCCGCCCAGCATCATGGCCATCGTGTACGGCGCTGTCGGCAACGTCTCGATCGCGGGGCTGTTCCTGGGCGGCGCCACGCCGGGAATCATGGTCGGCGTGGGCCTCATGGTCTACAGCTACCTCTTCGGCCCGCCGGGGATGCGCAAGCAGCGACCGCCCTTCGGGGCGATGGTCGACGCGACGCGCCTCGCGCTGCTCCCGCTGATGATCCCGATCATCATCGTGGGCGGCGTGGCCGGCGGCGTGTTCACGCCGGCCGAGGCCGGCATGATCGCGGTGGTCTACATCATCGTGGTGCTGCTGCCCTTGATGGCGCGCGGCCACTTCCGCCGGCTTCCGGGCGATTTCATGGAGGCCGCGGTGCTGTACTCGCTGCCGATGTCCGCCGTGGCGAGCGCGTCGGCGGTCGGCTGGCTAATGGCCTACCTCGGCGCCCCGGACATCGTGCACCGGTGGATCGAGGCGGTGGCCGGCGACAACCGCATCGTGATCATGTACCTGATGGTCGTGGTGCTGACCATCGCGGGCGACTTCCTCGACGGCGTCCCGGCCATCGCGATCTTCATGCCGATCATCATCTCGCTGTCGCAGCTCGGGCACATCCACCCGGTCCACATGGGCGTCCTGATCATCGTGAGCCTGGCCTTCGGCCTCATCACGCCGCCGTACGGGCTCATCCTGCTCCTGTCGTCCACGCTGGCGGGTGTCAGCTTCGCCCGCGCGCTCCGCCAGGCGGTGCCGCTCTACTGCGTCTACTTCCTCGTCATCAGCGTGATCATCTTCTTCCCGAACGTCGTGCTGTGGCTGCCGCGGCTGATCGTCCCGAGCTCGGTCGGCTGCTTCCCGAACCCGAGCGGCCACGGCTTCATCTGCCCGCCGTAGCGGCCGAGGGGCGTTACCTGGGCCGGAGTTCTTTGCGGTCCAGCTGCGAATCTCCATTACGGATACTCGAAACCAGGGCAAGCGCCATCTTCTCCGGCGACGAGCGATCGACGTCGAGCATGCGCCAGCTAGCCAGGTCCTCGGGCAGATCCGCGATAGAGAAGTTCGAGGGTTTCATGACCACGACGTCCTTGCCCATGGCAATGGCGGCGCCGACTTCATAACCTGTCCAGGTGTCCGCCGCGACATGCGGCTGGGTCAGGAGGACGACCAGCCGGTCAGACTTGCTGATTCCGTCCAGGATGGCCTCGCGCCAATCAGAGCCGACCTTCACATCGTCGGCGGGATTGAACGCCGACACACCGAGCCTTTCCAGCGCTCTCTCCAGTGGGGTCGCAAGCTTGCGATCCTGAGCTGAGTAGGACAGAAAGATTCGATGTTTCATTGTGCTCTCACGCGTTTCGACAAAGCCTTGAAGTAGCTATCGATGTTATTGGGGTTCACGATGTTCAGTCCGTCAAGAGGACCGAGCCCACCGTCGGCCGCGCTGAAGTCCGCGAGTTCAACGTGGTAAAAGACGCAAACGATGCGCAATTTGAGCGCGTCGGCCATGCCGATTTCGTGCCTAACCCAGGAGCGTTGCCGCGACCATGGTGTGAACAAGACATCAGCCCGCGGTCGCGGACGAGTTTGCGGGGCTGGATGACCTACCGCGGTGATCGCACACCGGACGAGGGTTCCGCGCCCTGTATCGTTCGTGCGTCGGGGTTGTTGGGAATGGCTCCTGGGCGGCGCGACGCCCGGCGTCATGGGTGGCGTCGCCGGCGCCGTGTTCACCTCGGCCGAGGACGGCATGATCGCGGTGGCCTACATCATGGTGGTGCTGCCTGTCATCGCGATCTTCATGCCGATCATCAGCCTGCTACGGGCAGATCGCCCTTGCCGATCGATGTGAACTCCGTAGCGTATTCGGGGGTCGAATCGACAGCGACATCGATCGGGAGGTGCGCCATGACCCTGTCCGTGTCTCTTCGCATTGCGGCCGCCGGGTATGCCGTCGCGCTGGTGATCGGCTGCCAGACCTTTCACAACACCCCGGCTCAGGACTATGTCTGGGAGATGGGCCGTGCGTGCGACACCACGACGTGGCGCATGACGACCGTCGAGGCCGACGGCCGTTACACGGTCCAGGGCGCGAGCAATGCCGTCGACTCCTCGCCCTATATCGCCTGCATGGACAAGCAGATGAAGGACCATCCGTACCAGGAGTGGGTCAAGACGCACCAGAAGTAGCCGCGCAGGCGCTCGGCCCGCGTCGACCGGCGTGACGGACTCCCTGCTGCTCGGGCGTGTCAGGCACTTTCGCTCGCTCTCCCACGCGGAGCGGCAGCGCCTCGCCGCTCAGTGCCGGCCCCAGGCGCTCGAGCCCGGCGAGATCCTCTTCGAGGAGGGCCAGCCGTGCCAGGGCCTATTCATTCTCGTGGAGGGATCGATCGAGGTCGGCCAGATCTCGATTCGCGGACGCGAGCAGGTGCTCCACGCCGAGGGACCCGGCGCCACGCTGGGGGAGGGGCCGCTGTTCGATCGCGGCGGATACGTCGCCACGGCCATCGCGACCGAGCCCACGAGGGTGCTCTTCCTGCGCCGCGCGGCCCTCGTCGACCTGCGCCGGCGCCATCCGGCCGTCGCGCTCTCGATCCTCGAGACGCTCGCGCGGCGGATGCGCCGGTTCGCGGAGATCGCGAGCGACCTGTCGTTCCGCCCCGTGCCCGAGCGCGTCGCGCGCTACATCGCGGCACTCGCGGGCGCGGCGGGCCCCGGCAGCGCGATCGACCTCGCGTTGACGCAGACGCAGCTCGCGGCCAGGCTCGGCACCGTGCGCGAGCTCGTGGCGCGCGCGCTCTCCGATCTCGCGGAGAGCGGGGTGATCGCGCGCCGGGGAGCCCGAGTCGTGGTGGTGCGCGACCCGGCGCGGCTCGCGGCTCTGGCGTCGGGCGATGTCCCCGCTGCCCGCGGTCAGGGGCGCCGTGTGACGAAGTCATAGCGCGACGCCGCGGCAAGCGTGTGACACAAGTCACCGCTCCGCGCCCGGTGAGCGTGTGACATAAGTCATAGAGCTGCGCTCCGCCGACCGCCCATACTGTCGGCAGATCTCGCGATTGCAGAGGAGGCGATCATGAGGAGAGCGCTCTCGCTCACACTCGGCGTTGCGGTGGTCACAGCCCTCGTTGCGCAGGCCGTGCCCGCTCAGGATTCGCCGGCGCCGCATCCGCCGATGCACCACGGATCGGCGCAGACCTCACCGCGCGACGCGCACACGCCAGGCGGCCGGGCGGCGCCCGCGATGCCGGGGCAGGACGCGTTCGGAGCGATCGCCGAGGTCGTCCGCATCCTCGACGCGGATCCCGCGACGGACTGGAGCCGGGTCGACCTGGAGCGACTGCGCCAGCATCTCATCGACATGAACGAGGTCGTGTTGCGCGCGGAGCTGAAACAGACGCCGGTGCCGGATGGCGTCGTCATGGACGTCACCGGCACCGGGCGAACCGAGCAGGCCATCCGCGCAATGCTCGTTCCCCAAGCGGCCGAGCTCGATCGCATGCCCGCGCTGGCCGCGAAGATCGAGCTGATTCCCGGGGGCGTGCGGCTGACGGTGACGGCGAGGACTCCGGGCGACAGCGAGGCCGTCGCCCGGATCCGCGGTCTGGGCTTCGCCGGCCTGCTGGCCGAGGGATCCCATCACGGACCGCATCACCTCGCCATGGCGAAGGGCGAAGCGCTCGCGCACTGAGCGAGCGCTGGGCGGGCGCCTTGACGCCTCGGGCGCCGGGATCTTCGCTCCGGTCGCGCGGATGCCGCATACAATGAGACATGCGCCGGGAGATCGAGCGCTTGCTGAAGCAGGCCGACCGCGACCTGCAGAACGCGCGGAAGAACCTCGGCATCGAGGCCTACGAAGTGGCAGCCTTCCTGGCCCAGCAAGCCGTGGAGAAGTACTTGAAAGGAACGTGGGTCCTGTCGAGGAAGGAGCCGGCGCCGCACACTCATTCGCTGACCGAGTTGGGTGATGGCCTCGGCGTCAGCGCCGAACTGCGGCGGCACCTCGCGGACCTGACCTCGGACTACACCGTCAGTCGGTACCCGGACGCGGCGAATGCCGTCCCGTACGAGCTCTACGACGAGGTCACGGCCCGAACCAAGGTCGACAACGCGGACGCGGTGATCGCGTGGCTGCGCCGGAAGATCCGAAGCTAGCCTGGTTCGCCCGCGTGGACCTGCCGCGGCTTCGACAGCGGCTGCCCGCGCTCCGCGTCATCGCATTCGGCTCCCGGGCGCGCGGCGACGCCCTGTCGACGAGCGACCTGGACCTGATCCTCGTATCTCCGTGGTTCGCCGAGATGTCGTTCCTGAAGCGGCCGGCGGCTGTCATGGAGCTGCTCGACTACCCGGCCGGCCTCGAGCTCCTCTGCTACACGCCGGACGAATTCGAGGAGAAGCGACAGGAGCTCGGCATCGTTCGCGTGGCGGTCGAGGAAGGCATCGCGCTCTGATCGGTGCGCGGCGCGTCGCGCGAAAGCGGCCCCGAAGAATCCATGCGCCTCACGTGTGCCCCGGCGTGGCGGTCGCGGCCTCCCCATTCACCGGGTCGAGCCGGACTCCGCTCCGGGCGTCGAAGAACTGGAGCTTGCCCGGATCGAACGCAAAGCCGACGGTGCTGTCGGCCTCGACGGCCATCTGCGCCGACACGGTCGCCTTCACCAGGTGCTCGTCCAGCTTGAGGGTCACGATCTTCTCGACGCCGAGATCCTCCACCGCGTAGACCTGGCCCTCGAGGCCACCGCCCGGACCTACCGCCACATCCTCGGAGCGCACGCCGAGCGTCACGGGCCCGGAGCGGCCGGCGAGGTCTTTCCGGATCTGGACCTCCAGCCGGCCCGGGACGACCACGAGGCGCCCGTCGCGGATGGTGCCGCCGAGCAGGTTCATGGCCGGCGACCCGACGAAGGTCGCGACGAACGTATCCCGCGGCTCGTTGTAGATCTGGTGCGGCGTCCCGACCTGCACAATGCGACCGCGATTCAGCACAGCGATCCGGTCGCCCATGCTCATGGCCTCGACCTGATCGTGTGTGACGTACAGGAACGTGGCGCCCAGCCTCATCTGCAGATCCTTCAGCTCGGCGCGCAGGATCTCGCGCAGCTTGGCGTCCAGGCTGGACAGCGGCTCGTCCATGAGGAAGATCCGGGGCTGGCGCACGATGGCCCGCCCGATCGACACGCGCTGCATCTCGCCACCCGAGAGACGATCCGTCTGCCGCTCCAGCAGGTGCTCGATGCGCAGCGTTCTCGCCGCGCGGGCCACGCGGTCGGCGATCTCGCTCGCCCCCATGCGCCGGTGCTTCGACTTGAGGGGAAACTCCAGATTCTCCCGGACCGTGTAGTGCGGGTACAGGGAGTAGTACTGGAACACCAGGGCCACGTCGCGCTGGGCCGCGCTCCACGTGCCGACGTCCTGGCCGCCGATCAGGATGGAGCCGGCGTCCGGGGCGTCGAGTCCCGCGATCAGCCGCAACGCGGTGGTCTTCCCGGCACCCGTGGGTCCGAGCAGCACGAAGAACTCGCCGTCGCCGATGTCCAGGCTGAGGCCATCGAGGGCGACGAGCCCACGGAACGTCTTGGTGATATGGCGGAGCTCGACGCGAGCCATGTCAGAGCCGGATGTCCAGGGATTCCCCCGTGCGGGGGTCGAAGAAGTGGGTCTGCTTCTCGTCCAGGCGAGCCCACACCGTGTCTCCCGCTCGCTCCACGTACCGACTCGCGGTGCGGCAGCGCAAGAGCCGCCGGCCCAGCTTGAGGTCCACGATGTCGTACGGGCCGAGCGGCTCGACTATGTGGGCCTCGAGCGGTACATAGCCGTCGAGCGCCTGGCGGGAGACGAGCACGCCTTCGGGGCGGATGCCGACGGCCAGCGGGCCGTCGGTGGGGCGCCGCTCGACGACCTCCGCGTACAGCGCACCGGGAAATCGCAGGATCGCGTCGTCCTCCCCCAGGACCAGGCTGGTGTACCCGTCGCCGCGGCGCACCGCGGCAGGGAGGACGTTCATGATCGGGCTCCCTACGAACTGTGCGACGAACAGGTTGGCGGGATGCTGATAGACGTCGCCGGGGGAGCCCACCTGCTGCAGGACGCCGGCGTCCATGATGGCGATCCGGTCGGCCATGGCCATGGCCTCGACCTGATCGTGGGTCACGTACACCGTCGTGGCCTCGTTCTGCCGGTGGATGTGCTTGAGCTCGGCTCGCATCTCCTCCCGCAGCTTGGCGTCGAGCGCGCCGATGGGCTCGTCCATGAGCAGGGCCTTCGGGCGCCGGACCAGCGCGCGGCCGATGGCCACCCGCTGCATGTCGCCGCCGGACAACGCCGATGGGCGCTTGTCCAGCAAGGCCTCGATGCGCAATGTCCGGGCGACCTCGCGCACCTGACGTTCCACCGCGTTCCGCGGCTCCTTCCTGGCGCGCAGCGGAAAGGCGATGTTGTCGTACGCCGTCAGGTGCGGATAGAGCGCGAACAGCTGGAACACGAACGCGATGTCGCGCTCGGCGGCGCGGCGGCGCTGCACCGCCTGTCCGTCGATGAGGATCTCGCCGCCGTCGATGGTCTCGAGCCCGGCGATGGCCCGCAGCGTCGTCGTTTTGCCGCACCCCGAGGGGCCGAGCAGCACCAGGAACTCCCGATGCCGGATCTCCAGGTTCAGCTTCCGAATGATGTAGTTGTCGCCGAAATGCTTTTCGACGTCCCGGAGGAGGATGTCGGCCATCACCGAGCCCGCGTCGTCACCGGTCTTCCCTACGCGCCTTGATCCTGGAGAAGATCGAGAAGCCGAGCAACCCGACGATGGTGATCGTGATCCCGTACGCGTGCAGCACTCGGCTCCACGGCTGGCAGAGAGCGACGATGCCCAGCACCATGAGCCACATGGAGCCGGGCTCGAGGTACCGGGCCGCGACGTGTCGGAACGTCATCTCGACGGACTCGATCCCACGTGCCGGCCCCGCGAGGCGGCCTTCACTTTCTGATCGTCCCGAACGTCACGCCCCGCAGCAGGTGGTTGCGCAGCAAGAAGGTGAGGATCGCGGCGGGCAGCAGGAACAGGAGCGTCCCGGCCGCGATCGCCGTCCAGTCCGTGATGCCCGAGCCCAGCTGCGACGGGATGAATGGCGGCGCCGTCTGCGCGCGCCGGTTGGTCATCATCAGGGCGAACGCGTACTCGTTCCACGCCGTGATGAAGCAGAACACCGCGGTGGCGGCGATGCCGGTCGCGGCCTGCGGCAGCACGACCTTGGCGAACGTTTCCAGCCGGGTGTAGCCGTCCACCAGCGCCGCCTCCTCGTACTCCCGGGGAATCTCGTCGATGAATCCCTTCATCAGCCACACCGAGAACGACAGATTGAACGCGGTGTACAGGATGATCAGCCCGAGGTGCGAGTCCACCAGCCCGACGGCACGGTACATGAGGAACATCGGGATCGCCACCACCACGGGTGGCAGCATGCGCGTGCTCAGGATGAAGAACAGCCAGTCCTGCTCGCCGGGCACGCGGAAGCGCGAGAAGCCGTAGGCGGTCAGCGTGCCCATGGCGACCGCCAAGAACGTGCTCACGACGGCGATGATCAGGCTGTTCAGGAAGCGGCTCGGATACGCGGACGGCTCGATGTGGCCGTCGCCGTCCTTGATGAAGCGCTCCCCCAGGTCGTAGATCCGCTTTTCCCACCACGGCGCCTTGTCGTAGACCTCGGGGTCCACCTTGGCGATCATCTGGACGCGCTTGGTGAAGAGCTTGACGAACGCCGTCACCTCGGGCGTGAACAGCACCGTGGGGGGAACCGTGGTGGCCAGGCGGCGCGGCTTGAATGCCGTCGAGGTGATCCAGTAGATCGGGACCAGATACGCGAGGGTGATCAGGACCACGACCACCACCGCGGCGCGGTTCGCCATTCTCTGGCGGCTGGACTCGACCGCGGCCATGCAGGCTCCTAGCGCGCCTTGGCCCGGTTGAGGTACTTCACGTAGATGTTGGTGACGGCGAGCACCATGATCAGGACCATGTAGGCCAGCGCGCAGGACGGACCGGTCTGCCATTCCTGGAAGGCCAGCCGATAGAGCTTGATCGCGATCAGCTCCGCCGTCTCCTGCGTGCTCATGATGAACGCGAGGTCGAACATCTTGATCGCCTCCATGGTCCGGAAGATCACGGCGATCAGGAGCAGCGGCGTCACCAGCGGCAGCGTGATACGCGTGAAGGTATACCAGTGGCTGGCGCGATCGATGGCCGCCGCCTCGTACAGGCGCCGGGGAATCGCCGACAGGCCGGCGAGGCACAACAGCATCACGAACGGTGACCACATCCAGATATCCGTGAAGGCGATGGCGTAGAGGGCGACGTCGGGATTGGACAGCCAGTCGAAGCCCTCGAGGCCCAGCAGGTAGTCGATGATCCCCCACGACGGGCTGTACAGGAGCTCCCAGAACAGGCCGACCACCACCATCGACATCATCATCGGCAGCAACAGCAGGGTGGTGATGACGCCCTTGAACGGGATCTCGCGGTTGAGCAGCATGGCCACGCCGAAGCCCACCAGCAGCTGTCCTCCCACGGAGACCAGCGCGTATTTCGCCGTGACGCTGAAGTTGTTCCAGACGTGCTGGTCGTGGAGCAGCTCGCGATAGTTCTGCAGCCCGACGAAACTCGCGGGCGCGCTCGATGACGCGCGGAAATCGGTGAAGGAGTAGCCCAGCGAGTACACGAGCGGGAAGATGTTGAAGACGATCAGAAACGCAATCGTCGGAATGATGAACAGATTGCGGATGCTGATGTCACTGAGGCCCCGCCGGGCGGCCGGCGAGCCGGGGTCGAGTGTGCTGAACACCGGCGCTCTCCTCCTGGGTGCGGCGCCATTATCACCTGACCGTTTCAGCCAGTGGGCCGGCGCAACCGGCCGGTGGCTACCAGCCAACCGCTCCTCGAGCCGAGGAGGGCTGGCTGGCAGGAGACAGGCGCAGACACGGCCCGATAACAGCGCCGCCCTCGAGATGCGCGATGACTAGCGCGGATTGTTCATGAGCGCACAAAACCGATCTCGGACGGGTGGCGCCGCGGGCCGCTCTTGCGCGCTCGGCGGAGTGG
>Ga0066903_100006834_pt1 | contig 10222 bp, 9 predicted proteins | sample PanSoiMetaGPlot1_FD_67491 | JGI IMG/M metagenome (GOLD analysis project Ga0066903, IMG submission 67491) | Tropical forest soil microbial communities from Panama analyzed to predict greenhouse gas emissions - Panama Soil - Plot 1 (version 2) | ecosystem: Environmental > Terrestrial > Soil >... | reverse complement strand
TCCTCGTAGTGGTGCGACTGCGGCGAATCCTTCACAAAGCCGAGCGTCCATTCCCGCACATTGGCAAGATTGGCATAGCCGCCGTGCACGAACGCGCGCAGCAGGTTCAGCGTCGCCGCCGAATGGCGGTAAGCCTCGATTTGCCGCGCCGGGTCGGGCCGGCGCGCTTCTTCCGTGAACTCGACGCCGTTGATGACATCGCCGCGATAGCTCGGCAGCTCCTTGCCGTCCTTCTTCTCGGTCGGCGAGGTGCGCGGCTTCGCGAACTGACCGGCGATGCGGCCGACCTTCACCACCGGCAACGCAGCGGCATAGGTGAGCACGACCGCCATCTGCAGGAACACCCGCAGGAAGTCGCGGATGTTGTTGGCGCTGACATTGTTGGCACTGATTTCGTTGAAGCTCTCGGCGCAGTCGCCGCCTTGAAGGAGGAAACCCTCTCCGAGGGCGACCTTACCGAGCGCCTTTTTGAGGTTGCGCGCCTCGCCTGCAAAAACCAGCGGCGGAAAGCTCGCGAGCTGCCGCTCGACCACGGCCAATGCGGCCGGGTCGGGATATTCCGGCAGCTGCATGATCGGCTTCTTGCGCCAGCTGTCGCGCGTCCAACGCTCGGGCATCGGAGCCCTCCACTCTACATTAGCCCCCGCGGGGGCGCGATTTTCACAGTAAGGCGAGCTTATACACGAGGGCGGCCGCGAAAGCGACCTCGGCACTCGTCAGAGCCGTCCCGCGCGCTCCGCCCGCGCCGGCGTTGGCCCGACGCTCCCGCGTTCATTCCGCTGCTTCGCGCCGGTAGCTCACGGCTTTCTCGCGCAGCGTCACGAGTTCTTCCGCGGCAGTCGGATGCACCGCCATGGTGGCGTCGAAATCGGCTTTCATCGCCTTCATCTTCACGGCGATGCCGACGAGCTGGATCATTTCGCCGGCGTCGGGCCCGATGATGTGGCATCCGACGACGCGATCGCTCGCACCATCGACCACCAACTTGAAGAACGCGCGGGTGTCGCGGCCGGCGAGCGTCATCTTCATCGGCCGGAACGAAGTCTTGTAGATGTCGACCATCGCCAGCCGCTCGCGGGCTTGTCCTTCGGTCAGCCCGACCACGCCGACCTCAGGCTCGGAGAAAACCGCGGTAGGCACATCGGCGTGGTCGACGGCGGTCGGCTTGTTGCCAAACACCGTGTCGGCGAATGCATGGCCCTCGCGGATCGCGACCGGCGTCAGATTGATGCGATTGGTCACGTCGCCGACCGCACAGATGTGCGGCAGCGAGGTGCGCGAGAAGTTGTCGACGGCGATGCCGCCGTTATCGGCAAGCTTCACGCCCAAAGCTTCGAGGCCGAAGCCGCTGACATTCGGCTTGCGGCCGGTCGCGAACATGACGCGATCGACCACGAAGCTGTCGCGGTTGGAGAGCTCGACGCAATAGCCGTGGTCGGTCTTCTCGACCGCGTCGACGGTCTGCCGGGTGACGATGCGGATGCCGCGCCGCTCCATCTCCATACGTAGGTGTTCGCGCACGTCGTCGTCGAAGCCGCGCAGGATGTTCTCGCCGCGATAGACCAGCGTGACCTGGGAGCCGAGTCCGTTGAAGATCCCGGCAAACTCGACCGCGATATAGCCGCCGCCCTGGATCAAAATGCGTTTGGGCAGCTCGTTCAGGTGAAACGCTTCGTTCGAGGAGATCACATGTTCGAGGCCCGCGATCTTGGCGCCGAGGTGAGGCTGCGCGCCGGTGGCGATCAGGATGTGTTTGGCGCGCACGCGCTCGCCGGTCGCCAAAAGATGCACCGTGTGCGCGTCCTCGAGCACGGCGCGGCTCTTCACCAACTTGACACGCGCGCGCTCCAGGTTGGTCGTATAAGCAAGCTCGAGCCGCGCGATCTCGCGATCCTTGTTGGCGATCAGCCGGCTCCAGTCGAAGCTCGGCGGATCGACGGCCCAGCCGTAGCCTTGGGCATCCTCGAAATCGTCGGCAAAGCGCGACGCATAGACCAGGAGCTTCTTGGGCACGCAGCCGCGGATCACGCAGGTGCCGCCGACCCGGTATTCCTCGGCTATCATGGCGCGGGCGCCGTAGCCAGCAGCGATGCGGGCGGCGCGAACGCCACCCGAGCCCGCGCCGATAACGAAGAGATCAAGGTCGGTATCGGCCATCAGCGCCCCGCCATTCTCGCTGCCGCGTCAGCCCGGTCGTGATCAGATCTCGTGGCCGCGCTTTCGCATCTCGGCGCGGAACTTGGTTAGGACCTCCTCCGCGAGCTTGGTTCCCCAGGTCTGCGCGGCGCCCATGGTCTGCTCCACCAGCCTCGGCTCTTCAGCGAGCATCTTGCGGCCGGACGGGCTCTTGTAGAAGGTCAGCACGTCCTTGAGCTCCTGCTCGGTAAAGTGCGAAGCGTAGACCTTGGCGATCTCGTTCATGAGGTCTGTGTTGCGCGGCGCGTATTCCGCCCGCAGCTTGGCGGCCACCTCGTTGAAGTCCTTTTCGAGCATCGGGTTCGTCTGCAGCAACGTGAGTTTGGTGCGCTCGACCACACCGGGGATCAGCGGCCGGAACAGCACGTCCGCGCCCTTGAGCGTCGCGATCTCCTTGGCCGCGGCAAGCGCCGCGGCCGTGGGCTGCTGCTGCGCGCGGACGGGCGCGCCAAAACCGGCAAAGCCGACGGCAATGACCAGCGCAGCCAGCGTGGCGCGCAAGCGACGTCCCGTGGTAGTGGTCCTGACAGCGAACATGACAACCCCTCCAGTCGGCTCTCGCGAGCCCGTTTTCGTTTTCGGCGCCATGCCGTGGGGATGCCTAGGGCCGTTCCACCACGCGAACGCCGCTCGCGTCGGCGAGCACGACGACTTGCGCTAGTCCAACAAACAATCCGTGCTCGACCACCCCGACGATGTGGTCGAGACGATCCGCGAGCGATTTCGGATCGATGATCCGCTCCAAGGCGGCATCCAAAATCCAGTGCCCACCATCCGTGACGAAAGCGTGGCCGTCCTTGCCCCGCCGCAGCCGCATCGGGCCGGGGCAGCCGGCCGCGGTTGCAGCCACCTCGACCGCCCGTTGCGTGGTCGCCAGGCCGAATGGCACCACTTCGATCGGGAGCGGGTAACGGCCGAGAGCGGTGACCCATTTCGAGCCGTCGGCGATGACCACCATACGGGCGGAGGCGGTGGCCACGATCTTCTCGCGCAGCAGCGCGCCGCCACCGCCCTTGATCAGGCTGAGGTCGGGGCCCACCTCGTCGGCGCCATCAACCGTCACATCGAGCCGCGGGGTTTCGTCGAGGCTGGTGAGCGGGATGCCGAGCCGTTCTGCATCGCGGCGGGTCGCCTCCGACGTCGGCACCGCAATGACGTCAAGCCCATCGCGCACGCGCTCGCCCAAGAGCTCGATGAAGTGCTTGGCGGTCGAACCGGTGCCGAGACCGAGCCGCATGCCCGGCCGCACGTAGTCGAGCGCGCGAGCGGCGGCGGCACGTTTCTGAGCCTCGATGTCCATAGGGTTGACAGCGGGAGTGCGTGAAAAAATTTGCGGAAACGCGGCGATTGTGGGCTCGAGTTTCGGGGTTTATCTAGCCCGCTTTCGTCGCCGCGGCATAGTCAATTTGCCGGGCGCGTTGGCGGAACTTGCCATCGTGACGGGGGGCGGGTAGCGGTCGCCCATGGCCTCTCCCCTCGCCGTCTTCGACCTCGACGGAACGCTGGTCGACACCGCGCCGGATCTCGTCGCGACCCTCAACGTCATCTTCGCCCGCCAAGGCCTGCCGCCGGTCGAGTACGCGGCCGCCCGCAACATGGTCGGCGGCGGTGCGCGGGTGATGATCGAGCGCGGTCTCGCCGCCGAAGGCCGTAAGCTATCGACCGCCGAGGTCGACGAATTGGTCAAGGATTTCATCCAGCACTATGCCGAGCACATCGCGGACCGCTCCTGCCCTTTTCCCGGGCTCGCCACAGCGCTTGATGCGCTCGAGCACGGCGGCTGCCGGCTGGCCGTATGCACCAACAAGCTCGAATGGCTCTCGGTGCGACTTCTCGACGCGATCGGGCTGTCCGACCGTTTCGTCGCGATCTGCGGCTCCGACACGTTCGGGCGCGAGAAGCCAGACCCAGAGTTGTTGCGCCGCACCATTGACCGCTGCGGCGGGGAGCTCGGCCGGACGGTTATGATTGGTGATTCGATCAGCGACATTGCGATGGCTCGCGCTGCGCGAGTGCCAATAGTGGGCGTGGAGTATGGTTATACCGAAACGCCGGTCATCGAGCTCGGCCCTGATCGGATCGTGAAAACCCTTGCCGAGCTGCCGCCAGCGGTTTTCGAGCTCTTGGCGCGTGCACCACAGCGTTAGCCAAAATCGTCGAAATTCCCGTTTCACCTTATCCCCGCCACACTTAGGGACACTTTAAGGCTGGGATACCTCTACCGGCGGGGGCGCCGCCTGGGGGTTTGCGCGGCTTCGGCCGCTCAAATGGGGAGCTCGATCATGAGCCGTGTCATCGCAGTCGTGGCATGTGGCCTCAGCCTCGCCGCATGCACCTCGTCGATCTCGAGCTGGAATCTTCTCAAATCGGCACCGCAGGCCGAGTCGCTTCGCATCGAGTCGGAGCCGCCGGGAGCCGAAGCAAAGGCCTCCGGCGGACAGAGCTGCCGTACGCCATGCGAGCTCACGGTGCAGTCAGACACCGAGTTTTCGGTCACGCTCGCGCTCAACGGCTACCAGTCGCAGACGGTATCGGTGCGGCCTGAGATGTCGGCGGGCAATGCGCGCGACACTGACGCTGCCAGCGGCCCGAAGCTCGCGCCCAACCCGGTCTACGTCGAGTTGCAGCCGGCGACGGCGGCACCACCCTTGAAAAAGCCCGCGGCGAAGAAAAAGAAACCGGTGGCCGCGACGAAACCGGCGGCGCCGCCACCGACCACGACGGCATCGGTACCGACGGCAGCGCCGTCGTCACCCTCGCCTCCGCCGCCGGCGGCCGCGCCGGCGACGGAGTCGGCTGCCTCCGCGACCAATTACCCCTGGCCCACGCGCTAACGCGGGCACATAGCCCGGCTCACGCCGCCGCCCGAACGCGTCACGCCACCGTCTCGCCGGCCGGCCTGCACCGGTCGGGTTCCGGCCTGCTGGACGGTCTGGCCGACATCCGTCACAATTCCCACATAATGAGTGCTCCCATCGTCAACGGACCGCCGTGACCATTAACGTTGTGCCATCGACCACCTTTGACCGCGCCGGATCACCCCTGGTCGATCCATTCGGGCGAGCGATCAGCTATTTGCGCGTGTCGGTGACCGACCGCTGCGATTTCCGCTGCGTCTATTGCATGTCGGAGCACATGACCTTCCTGCCGAAGGCTGACCTGCTCACGCTCGAGGAACTCGATCGCCTGTGCAGCGCTTTCATCGCACGCGGCGTGCGCAAGCTACGGTTGACCGGCGGCGAGCCCTTGGTGCGACGCGGCATCATGACCTTGGTCGGCTCGTTGTCGCGCCACCTCGCAAGCGGAGCGCTCGACGAGCTCACGCTGACCACCAATGGCTCGCAGCTTACGAAATACGCCCATGAGCTTGCCGGCCATGGCATGCGCCGCATCAACGTGTCGCTCGATACGCTCGATCCCGACAAGTTCCGCGCCATCACGCGCTGGGGCGAGCTCGAGAAGGTGCTCGCCGGCATCGACGCCGCGCAGGCCGCCGGCCTCAAGATCAAGATCAACACCGTCGCCCTTAAGGGCGTGAATGAGGACGAGCTCGCCGCGCTGCTCCAATGGGCGCACGGCCGCGGGATGGAGCTGACGTTGATCGAGGTGATGCCGCTCGGCGACGTCGGCGAGGGCCGGCTCGACCAGTACCTGCCGCTCTCGATCGTGCGTGCGCGCCTGGCGGAGCGGTTCACATTCTCCGACAGCGACTATCGCACCGGCGGCCCGGCCCGTTACGTCGACGTCTCCGAGACCGGCGGCCGGGTCGGCTTCATCACTCCCCTCACGCATAATTTCTGCGAGTCCTGTAATCGCGTGCGGCTGACCTGCACCGGCACCTTGTTCATGTGCCTGGGCCAGGAGGACGCCGCCGACCTGCGCACCCCCTTGCGCGCCTCCGGGGACAACGACCTCGTCAATGCGGCGATCGAGGAAGCGATCTCGCGCAAACCAAAGGGCCACGACTTCGTCATCGACCGGCGCCACCAGCGGCCGGCGCTGTCGCGCCATATGAGCGTGACCGGGGGCTAGTCCGCCATCAAAGAGGGATATGGATCGACGGGCCGCGGACGACGCCCGTCGAACACGCCTATTCCAAGCAAAAAAACCGGTCTTCCGCCAAACTTCCAATTGACGCGCGCGCGGGGGTCGAGGAAGGTGCCCCGTCCTGACCGCCACTGGCGGCGGGGCCAACACCCGGGGACGACAACGGGTGACGACGCGGCGGAAACCGGCCGCTCTCAAGACGGGGAACAAGCGCGTGAGGGCTTTGCTCAAGCTGAGCCGGGGCATCGATTTTATCAACGATCAGCTCGGGGTCGTCGCCAATTGGCTGGTGCTGTTCGCCTGCCTAATCAGTGCGGGCAACGCGGCGAGCCGCTACGCCTTCAGCCTCAGCTCCAACGCTTGGTTGGAAGTGCAGTGGTACATGTTCGCCGGCATGGTGCTGCTCGGCGGCCCTTATACGCTCAAAGTCAACGAGCACGTGCGCGTCGACCTGGTTTTCTCCATGGTCTCCGAGCGCACCCGGATCTGGATCGACATCTTCGGCTGCGCGCTGTTCCTGCTGCCGATCTGCGTCATCCTGACCTATTTCACCTGGTTCTGGTTCGTTGATTCCTGGCGGATCAACGAGATGTCGTCGAATGCCGGCGGCCTGATCCGCTGGCCTGTGAAGCTCATCCTTCCGGTCGGATTCGCGATGATGGCGCTGCAGGGAATCTCAGAGCTGATCAAGCGCGTCGAGGCGCTGATCCATCACCATCGGCTGCAGTTCGAGTACGAGAAACCGGTGCAATGATTCATTTCATACGGGAGAACATGGCGCCCCTGATGTTTGGGGGCATGATCATCTTCATGCTGATCGGCTTTCCGGCCGCGTTCTCGCTGGCGGCGACCGGATTGTTTTTCGGTTTCATTGGCATCGAGCTCGGCCTGATCAGTGCCGACTTCCTCGGCAATCTCACCTATCAGTTGTTCGGCATCGTCTCGAACGACCTCTTGCTGGCGATCCCGTTCTTCACCTTCATGGGCGCCATTCTCGAGCGCTGCGGCCTCGCCGAGGATCTGCTCGATTCGATCGGCCAGTTGTTCGGCCCGGTGCGTGGCGGCTTGTCCTACGCGGTGATCTTCGTCGGCGCCATTCTCGGCGCCATCACCGGCACGGTGGCGGCATCGGTGATCGCCATGGGCGTGATCTCAATGACGCCCATGCTCAAATACGGCTACTCGCGGCCTCATACCATGGGCGTGATCGCGGCCTCCGGCACGATCACTCAGCTCATCCCGCCCTCGCTGGTGCTGGTCGTGCTCGCCGACCAGCTCGGCCGCTCAGTCGGTGACATGTATGCCGGCGCCATCGGCCCGAGCATCATCCAGGTCGCGCTGTTCTGCATCTGGGTGCTGATCGTGAGCGTAATCTGGCCGAAGGACGTGCCGGCACTGCCGCGGGAAGCGCGCACACTGCAGGGCTGGGCACTCTGGATGCGTTGCCTGCGCGGCATCATCCCCTCGCTCGGCCTGATCTTTCTCGTGCTCGGCACCATCTTCATGGGCCTTGCCACCCCGACCGAGGCCGGCGCCCTTGGCGTCGTCGGCGCCATCGCGCTGGCGGCGTTCTACGGCACGCTCAACTGGTCGCTGCTCTATCAGGGAATGGCGTCGACCATGCGCATCACCGCCATGGTCGTCTACATCTTGATCGGCGCGCGCGTGTTCAGCCTGGTGTTCCAGGGCGTCGGCGGCAAAGTATGGATCGAGGATCTGCTCACCTCGCTGCCGGGCGGACAGGTCGGCTTCCTGATCTTTGTCAACGCGTTCATCTTCGTGATTGCGTTCTTCCTCGACTTCTTCGAGATCGCGTTCATCATCATCCCGCTGCTGGCGCCGGCCGCCGACCGGCTCGGGATCGACCTGGTCTGGTTCGGCGTGCTCATCTGCGCCAACGTGCAGACGAGCTTCATGCACCCGCCGTTCGGGTTTGCACTGTTCTACCTGCGCGGAATTGCGCCCTCTTCGATCAAGACCTCGGAGATCTATTGGGGCGCCATCCCATGGGTCTTCCTCCAGCTCATCCTCGTGCTGATTGTCATCCTATGGCCGGCCTCGGTCACCTATTGGATCGAGCGCGGCACCGGCATCGATCCCTCCAAGGTCAAGATCGAGATCCCGCAGCCGGATCTGCCGCCGCCGGTGCTCGATTTCGGGCCGCCGGCGAAATGAGCGAGTGACGAATAGCCAATGGCGAATGGTGAGCAACAGGCGGCGGGACGAACGGCGAGGATGTTCGCCAGTCGCTATTCGCCCCGTCCGCTATCCGTGACGCTTCCCGCCCGTCTTCAGGTGCGCGTGCGCATGCGCATCATGAAGCTATCGTAGGAGAGCTCGGCCACCTGCAGCCATTGGTAGGATTGGCTGCGGAACGCAGTGAGGTTGTCGAGCAACTTCTTGAACGGCACGTTGTCCTTGGCGATCTCGGCGTAGAGCTCGTTGGCGGCGTTGTAACAGGCCTCCATGACCGGCTGCGGGAACGGCCGCAGCTCGGCGCCGCTCGCCACCAGCCGCCTGAGCGCCTGCGGGTTGAGCACGTCGTACTTCGAGGTCATGTTGGCGCCGGCCTCGCGCGCGCAGGCCTGCACCAGCGACTGGTAGACCTTGGGGAGCTCGTTCCACTTGTTGATGTTGACGAGCAGGTGCGGCTGTGCGCCGCCCTCCCACCACCCCGGATAGTAGTAGTACTTCGCGATCTTCACGAAGCCGAGTTTCTCGTCGTCGTAGGGGCCGACCCATTCGGCGGCGTCGATCGTGCCCTTCTCGAGCGCCGGAAAGATATCGCCGGCGGCAAGCTGCTGCGGCACGACGCCGAGCTTGGAGAGAATGCGCCCGGCAAAGCCACCGACGCGGAACTTCAAGCCCCTCATGTCGTCGAGGCTCTTGATCTCGCGCCGGAACCAGCCGCCCATCTGGCACGTGGTATTGCCGGTCGGCATGCCCCAGCAATTGTAGGTCTTGAACAGCTCGTTGAGCAGCTCCATGCCCCCGGCGTTGAACTGCCAGGCCTCCTGCTGGCGGGTATTGAGCCCGAACGGCAGCGCGGTGCCGAACGTGAACGCGGCGTCCTTGCCGAAATAGTAATAGGACGCGGTATGGCCCATCTCGACGGTGCCGTTCTGCACGGCATCGAGCACCTGCAGGCCCGGGACGATTTCGCCCGCTGCGAACACTTGGATCTGGAATTTGTTGTCGCTGAGCTCGGCGACCCGCTTGGCCATCTGCTCCGGCGCGCCGTAGAGCGTATCGAGCGATTTCGGCCAGCTCGCCGTCAGTCGCCATTTCAGCTCGGGCATCGATTGCGCGACTGCCGGCGCGGCGATCGCCGTGCTGGCCAATCCCAATCCCGCCGACTGCAAGAACTCCCGTCGTTTCATGCTTCTCCTCCGGTAGGGGACTTCCTCGTTATGCGATTTTTTTGTTGTCAAGGCGCCGGCCATGGCGCGGCGCGGACCGTTTCGCCAAAGAAAGGCAGCGCCGAGAAAACGGGCGATACCCAGCGAGCAAGTGGTTCAGTTATAGACCGGCGACGCGCGCGCGCCTATCGCTATCGTAGCGGCGATGCGATTTTCGGCGCCCAAAACTTGGGCTGAGCCAAGACGGAGGCGGCTGGAATTAGGTTCGGTTGCGATTGCGCACGAGATAGCTGTCGTAGGTTAGCTCAGCGACCTGCCACCATAGATACTGATCGTTGCGGAAGGCGAGCACGGCATCCCAGACTTTCTTGAAATCGGCGTTCGTCTGCCCGACCTCGGCATAGAGGTCGAGCGCCGCCCGCAGCGAGGCGTCCATCACCGGCTGCGAGAACGGCCGCAGCTGCGCGCCAGCCGCGACCAGGCGTTTGAGCGCCGCCGGATTGGCCGCGTCGTAGCGCGCCTGCATCCATTCATTCGCCATCGAGGAGGCGGTGCGGACAAGCGATTGATACGCGGGCGGGAGCGCGTTCCACTTCTCGAGATTGATGAAGTTGTGGAGC
>Ga0066903_100006833_pt1 | contig 10223 bp, 14 predicted proteins | sample PanSoiMetaGPlot1_FD_67491 | JGI IMG/M metagenome (GOLD analysis project Ga0066903, IMG submission 67491) | Tropical forest soil microbial communities from Panama analyzed to predict greenhouse gas emissions - Panama Soil - Plot 1 (version 2) | ecosystem: Environmental > Terrestrial > Soil >... | reverse complement strand
TTTCCAAACGGAGAAATGCGAGGCTCGCATGTCACGCAGGACAATGAAAAGGTTGTTTGTGCTGTTGGGGCTCGTCCTCGGGCTGGCAACGCTCTCAATCGCCCGGCCGGACAAGCAGAATAACGACAAAAAAGCCAATGCCGCTGCGGGCAAGCACGACAACGACAAGCCGGGCGCGAGAGAGAGCCACGAGCCTGTTGACCCCTCCCGATATGTAGGGGCCGACACCTGTAAGACCTGCCATGAAGACGTCGCCATAGGGTATGACAAGGGGCCGCACTGGAAAACCACCCTGGCCAAACATCAGGGGCCGCAATGGCAGGGCTGCGAAGCCTGTCATGGCCCCGGCAAGGAGCACGCCGAGTCTGCCGATCCCGCCAAGATCATCCGCTTTCCCAGTTTGTCCGCTGAAGAGTCATCCAGGCGTTGCCTGAGCTGCCATGAAATGGGCCAGGAACACGCGAACTTTCTTCGTTCGGCGCACGTGAAGAACAATGTCGGATGCAATGACTGCCACTCCATTCACGCGCCCAAGGTCCAGGTGAGCCTGCTGAAGGCGTCGCAGCCGCAGCTATGCTACTCGTGCCATCTTGACGTCAAACCGGATTTCTCCAAGCCGTTCCACCACAAAGTGAATGAAGGCCTGGTGGGGTGCAGCAACTGCCACAATCCCCATGGCGGCTTCCTGACACACCAACTGCGCACCACCGCGGCCCAGGATCAGCTCTGCTTCAACTGCCATACAGACAAGGCAGGGCCCTTTGCGTTTGAACATGCTCCGGTCAAGACCGAGGGTTGCGTAGCCTGTCACTCGCCGCACGGTTCCTCGAATCCGCGGCTGCTGCGTCGCAGCAATGTGAACCTGCTTTGTCTCGAATGCCATACCTTCACCGTGGATTCCGCGGCGCCGGCCATTCCGTCATTCCACAATCAGGCACAGAAATATCAGGCCTGCACCATGTGTCACACGTCGATTCATGGGTCGAACTCGGACCATTTCTTCTTTAAACCGTAAGGAAGGGGGACGACGGTTATGAGGCATGATAGAGAATCCCGCACTCTAAGAATGAGGACGCTGCTCCTGATAGCAGCGACTGCGCTCTGCTCCCAGGTGTTGTTCGCTCAGGCGGCGAATAACAGCACGAAGAAGAACCAGCAGGACAATCCTGCGTCCTTGAGCCTGGCGGTGGACTCAGCCCGCAAAACCAGCGACCTTCCTCCCGCTGTGGGTACGGAAAGCAACGAAGGCGGAAACTGGCAAGGATTTGAGATCAAACAGGCTGCCGAGTTTGGCGGCCGCATTTCCTCCTTCACCGGGAGCGAGGCCATGTGGGACACGCTGGTGAACGTTGGCAGCGGCCCCCGCCTTCTGGAATACACCTTCGACATGCGGTCTCCGGCCCACACGGGAAAGTTCTTCGATGACTTAAGCGTGGCCAGCTTCGGCTACGGCGGGGAGCCCCTGGATGTGACCCGTGTGCGCTTTTCCAAGGGCGCTGCTTATACCTTCAGCGGAAGTTTTCGCCGCGACCAGAACATCTTTGACTATAACCTGTTCGCCAATCCGCTCAACCCGGCCACGTCCAATCCCAATATCCCCGTCCTGAACTCACCGCACGAGTTTCTGCTCACGCGGCGAATGAGCGATGCGAACCTCGGTATTTTTCCGGTCGGCCAGGTCCGATTCAAGCTGGGCTGGTCGCGGGTGGTCAACGAGGGCGGTACTTTTTCCACGGTGCATTTCGGGACCGAATCGCAACTCTTCCAGCCAACGCTCAACACCACTGACAACTTCAATTTTGGCGTGTCTTTCCGTTTTATCCCCAAGACGGCCATTAACTATGACCAATTCTTTACGCACTTCAAGGGAGACACCAGCGCGGGTCTGGCCGGCACCCCCTTTGCTCTTGCCGGCGGTATTCCTGTCGACCTGGGATTGCCATTCAACACAGTGGCCGGGCAGCCCTGCGCTATCCCTCTGCTGGCCGGCGGGCTGGCCAATCCTGCGTGCAACGGCTTCTTCAATTACACTCGCACGGCCAAGCTGCGCAATGACTTTCCCACCGAACAGCTGAGTTTCCAGAGCAACTATTTCAAGCGCGTGGATCTGTCCGGACGCTTCAGTTACTCCGGCGCCAACGCTGACAATCCTGCCTTCTCCGAAATCTTCAATGGCCTTGCGACGCGCAACCGCCTGCGTGTCAGCAATATGACCGGATCTTCCACGGCACAGCGAATCTCCACCAGCGCTGATTTTGGCGTGACATTCCGCGTCACTGACAGGCTTCACTTGATCGATACCTTTCGCTTTGACAATTTCCGCATACCCACCGGCTGGGCTTACACCACAGGCAGTCTTTTTGGCGCGACTTTACTCTCGTCTGCAAATCCGTTCACGCCCGCCAATTGTCCGCCGCCATTCACGGCGGCAACGTGTCCGCAGCACAACACGAGTTCCGGGGCGGACGTGATTGTTGACGCGTTGAACCAGTTTCTCAAGCAGTACAGCAACATCAATACGGTTGAACTTGAATACCAGTTCAGCCCGCGCGTGAGCGCTTACGTGGGATACCGTTTTGAGCGCCGCGAAATCACTCACAATGACTCGCGCCTGCAGATTCAGACATTCTTCCCCGGACCCACGGCCGCCCTGGCGAACCGCGGCGCGTGCGCGCCGGCGGCGTCGCATCCGCTGAATCCCGACGGCAGCTGCACCGTTTCGGTGCCTGACAGCGGAGACGATTTTGTGGAGATCAACGCCCATTCCGCCCTGTTTGGCTTCTCCGCCCGGCCCAACAATAAAATGCGCTTTAGCTTTGACACCGAGCAGTACTACGCAGACAATGCCTTTACCCGCATTAGCCCGCGCCATCTGCAGCGTTACAAAGGCCGGTTCAATTACAAACTGGCGTCGTGGTGGAACTTTGCCACCGCCATCAATATTCGTGAAAATCGCAACAACGCGGCTGACATCGGCAATCTGCAGCATAACCGAAGTTATGCGTTCACCACGGCGCTGGCTCCGGGCGAGGCGAACTGGGGAGTCGATCTCTCCTACAACTACAATGACATCTTTTCCCAGACCAATATCTGCTTTGTCGCCACGCCCGTTCCGGCAGGGGCGCTGAGCTGTGGAACGCCGTTTCTGTCCGGCGTCTCGGTTTACAACGAAGCTTCCCACGTCGGCGCCGGCTCGGTTTATTGGCAGCCGGTAAAGCGCGTGACCGCCGCTGTTGGATACACGGTGACCAGCAGCAACGGCAATACTCTGATCCTGAATCCCAACGCGCCCACCGGCCCGCTGGCATTCAACTATCATCTGCCCTCGGGATCCCTGGTAATCCAGATGGCGAGGAATCTGGCTTTCAAGAGCGGCTGGAATTATTACGGCTACAACGAAAAATCCAGTCCCGGGCCGACGTTGCCGCGCGATTTCCGGGGAAACACCTTTACTCTGGCGCTCCGCTACTCTATGTAGAGGGGATTAGCCACAACAGGAGGAGCTGATGAAAACGCGAATGGCTGTGCTGTTTGTAGTGGGGTTCATGGTGGGGGCACGTCCGGCCCTGGCTGATGACGCGGAGGCGCTCTACAAGTCAAAGTGCCAGGCCTGTCACGGGCCTGATGGCAAGGGCAGCGCGGCCGGCCAGAAGATAGGCGTGAAGGATTTTCACTCGCCTGAGGTCCAGAAAAAAAGCGACGGCGAGCTGTTTGAAGCGACCAAGCAAGGCAAGGGAAAAATGCCCGCCTACGACAAGAAATTGACCGACGATCAGATCAAGCAGCTGGTCCAATACATCCGCAGCATGAAGTAGAAGCAGCCGATCTGTGCGAATGCCCGGAGGGCTACATGCCCACGTTTCTGGTACTTGCCGTTCTGGTGATTACGATAGTCCTTGCGGGGTTGGTCGTGGCGCGTCCAACCCTGACCGTTGTTCGCGGGGGCAAGATGCTGGCCTTTCTGGCCTTGTTCATCTTCCCGGTTTTCGCCGGCCTGCTAGGGCTGGAGAACCACGTGGAACGGTCAAAGCAAACATCTTTCTGCCTGACCTGCCACATCATGGGTCAATATGGCAAAAGCCTTTATGTCGACGACTCGTCGTACATCCCGGCGGCCCATTTCCAGAATGCGCGTATACCCCGTGATCAAGCCTGTTATACCTGCCACACCGACTACACCATCTTCGGCGGTTTTAATTCCAAACTGAAAGGGTTGCACCACATCTACGCGCAGTACATCACAAAGCCGCAGCAGCCTATCAAGCTGTATCACCCATACAACAATCGCGAATGCCTCCACTGCCATGAAGGTTCGCGCAGCTTTGAACAGGGAGCTTTGCACACAGCCGATGCTCAAACGATGGCTGACATTAAGAGTAATAAGCTTTCCTGCATGTCCTCAGGATGCCACGACACCATCCACAATGTGAAGGACCTGGACCACGTGAAGTATTGGAAGCCGGTGCAATGATGGAAAATCAGATCAACCCAATTCATTCCCGGCTGCGCCTTGCCGGAACTCTCATCATGGTTGGCTTGGTTGTCCAGGCGCTCAGCCTGCTTTGGAACCATCCTCTGTCTTTCATTGCCTTTGTGAGCATCGGAGGGCTGCTTCTGGCCATCGGAGTCATCCTCTATCTTTTTGCGCTGCTAAACATTCCTGCCGCTCAGGCAGAGCAGGAATCCGCGAAGGGCCAAAAATTACAGTCCTGATGCGTTGTTCTGCGCACCTGCCGGCCGCTAGCCGGCTGTGATCTTGGTCACAGCGCCCGTGGTCGCCGCGGGCCTATGCTGGCGGCATGAAAAGCAACTTGGATTTGAACCAAACCCCGCTGGTGCTGATCTGGGAAGTTACGCGCGCCTGCGACCTCGCATGCTTTCATTGCCGCGCCTCCGCCCAGCCTTGCCGCAATCCTCTTGAGCTCAGCACGGAGGAGGGTAAGAAGCTGATCGATGACATTGAGCAGCTCGACCCTCCCATTTTTATTTTTACCGGTGGAGATCCGCTCAAGCGGCCCGACATCTATGAACTGGTAGCGTATGCGGCGGCCAAATCGCTGCACCCTGCCATGACTCCCAGTGCCACGCCGCTCTTGAACCGCGACTCTCTGACGGCTCTCAAACAGGCGGGATTGAAACGCCTGGCGCTAAGCCTGGACGGCGCCACCCCGGCCCAGCACGATTCTTTTCGTGGGGTCAGCGGTTCATTTGCCCGCACGCTGGATGCGATCTTCTGGGCCAACGAGATCGGCTTGCCAGTACAGGTCAATACCACGGTTTCTCGCCGGAACATCGGCGACCTGGAGGACATCCTTTCCGTTATCAGAAGCTTTCGTATTGTGATGTGGAGCTTGTTTTTTATGGTCCCCACCGGCCGCGCGGAAGCTGCCGATCTACCCTCGGCCCAGGAATTTGAGAGCGCTTTCGCAAGGATTTACAAACTTGCCGCGCATGTGCCGTTCAAAGTCAAGACGACCGAGGCGCAGCACTACCGCCGCTATGTTCTCGAGCAGCGGAGGCACGCGAGGCCGGAACAAACATTTGCCAGTGGGATACCGGGGATTCTGTCGATCAACGAAGGCCGGGGATTCATGTTCGTCTCGCACACCGGAGAGGTGCAACCGAGCGGATTTCTTCCCCTGTCCGCTGGCAATGTCCGGCAAGCCAGCGTCAAGGATATTTACCGCAATTCGGAACTCTTCCGCCGGCTTCGCGACACCAGCAACTTGCAGGGTAAGTGCGGCGACTGCGAGTTCCGGGAAATCTGCGGCGGCTCCAGGGCGCGTGCATATGCAATGACCGGCGATCCTTTTGCCGAAGACCCGAGCTGTGCATACATTCCGAAATCTGCAAATGCAAAAACTGGAATTAAGATGTACGAACATTCGAAATTGTCGGTTTTAAGTTGAGCCGGCCCGGTTAGCAACTGGTGGGATACACATGGCACGTAAGGACGACGAATTCGAATCGTCGAATGGCCAGGCGCTGTCTAATCCTCTTCCTGGAGACTATCCCAGCGCCTACACGACGAAGTTTCAGGCGAGCGACGGGACGCGTTATGCGGTGCGTCCGATCCGGCCGGACGACGAGTCGCGCCTGGTGGACTTCCATCGCCATCTCTCCGAGGAGACCGTCTACTGGCGTTACTTTGTTCCCCTGCGACTCGATGTTCGCATTGCCCATGAAAGACTGCTGAAACGCTGCCTCATTGACTACCGCAAGGAGATGGCTCTGGTGGCCACATATTCTGACGAAAATGGGCAAGAACGGCTGGGAGCAGTCGCACGGTTGGTGAGAATAAAAGACACCAACCGCGCGGAAGTGGCATTTGTGGTGGCGGACCAGCACCAGCACCACGGCGTAGGCACCTATCTCCTGGAGCGCATCATCGATATCGCCCGGAGAGAGGGGGTCGCCGAGCTGGAAGCAGTCATGCTGGCGGACAACTTCAGCATGAAGGATTTATTTCGTCGCGCTGGGTTCGAGTTTTTGTCTCCGCTTGGAACTGATGTGACGGCCAGTCTCAAATTGTCGTAAGCCCCAAAAGTCTGCACCGCCGGCGATCCACTCTCTTTCTAATGCCAATCGTTTTTCTGATTCGCTCATTTTTGGGTTAAATATGCCTTGACACGTATATGCACTATGGGGTATATAAAGACGGTGGAAACCGTATTCGAAATCATTGCGGAGCCGAACCGCCGCGCCATACTGGGCCTATTGGTCTCTTCACAGCAGTCGGTGGGAGAGATCGAGCGGCAGCTTGGTATGCCGCAGCCGGCCGTGTCAAAGCACCTGCGCGTGCTGCGCGAGGCCGGTTTCGTGGAATCCACGGTGGACGCCCAGCGCCGTCTCTACCGGCTGAAGCCTGAACCTTTCCGGGAGGTCGAGGCCTGGCTGGCGCCGTTCCGCCGGTTCTGGTCCGCTCACGTCGATGCTCTCGAACGCCACCTCGACCGCATGGATAAAGATCAATCAACAGCAACGAAAAGGAAGACAAGGAGAAGAAGATGACCGCTCGCGAACAGTACACACCGGGTCCGGCCGGCGGGGCGCAGGTACAAAAGGATGGAGAGAAGTGGACGCTCATCCTCGCAAGAGAGCTGCGCCAGGCCCCGGAAAAAGTCTGGCAGGCGCTAACCGACCCGGCGGAGCTGCGCGAATGGGCTCCCTTCGACGCCGACGGGAGCCTGGGTACGGCTGGAGCCACGGTGAAGCTCACCACGGTAGGAGCGCCTACGCCGCACGTTACCGAAACAAAGGTGACGCGAGCCGACGCTCCCAGGGTGCTCGAGTACAACTGGGGTGGCTTCGATATGCGGTGGGAACTCAAAGCCCAGGGCGGCGGCACGCGCCTGACGCTGTGGACCAACATCGATCGCCGCTTCATCGCCATGGGCGCTGCCGGGTGGCACATCTGCTTCGATGTGCTGGATCGGTTCCTCGCGGGCCAGCCTATGGGGCGCACGGTCGGCCCCGAGGTCATGAAGATCCCTGGCTGGCAGCGGTTGAACGCCGAGTACGCCAAGCTGTTAGGAGTACAACCCCAGCAACACTAAAACCGTGTGTTGCCGGGGACCCCGGATTCGCAACACCCAAGCAATGAACGTCTGGCGGCTGCACGCCGCGCCGAAACGGGACGCAAGACGCTGATACTGGTAGTCGCACAACAACTACAAAATGCGGAGAAGGCGACCATGAAAATGCCCGCCCAACGTACGGTTTTTCGCTGGGTTCACCTCGTTCTGGCCATTCCGATCGTCGGCTATATCTATAGCCCGTTTAAAAACCTTCCGGATTATGCCGGGCCAACCCGGTATGTCTTCCTGCCTTTAATGGTCGTCACGGGATTGTGGATGTGGAAAGGCCATGTCGTGCGCCGGCTGTTTTCGAAAGGATCAGCCTAGATCTCCAACGCTGAAAGCGGGGCGACGAATGCGAACTGAACTGCTGCGATTCAACGGCGCTCAAGAGCGGGATCCCGCCATCCATACGTGGATGAATGAGCATCCAGGCGAATTGGGAGAGATCGCGCGTCATTGGTTTGAGGTGATGCGAAAGTGCGGGGACGAAGTCCGGGAACTTTTGCATGACGGCTGTCCGGTTGCATGTTTGGGAGATGCGCCCTTCGGCTATGTCAATGTATTCGCTGCGCACGTAAATGTAGGATTCTTTCACGGCGCAGCGCTTCCGGATCCGGCCCGCTTGCTGCAAGGAAGCGGCAAGTTCATGCGCCACGTCAAGCTGAGGCCAGGAATGGCCACCAATGCCGCAGCGCTAAGAGCGCTCATCGACATGGCGTACACGGACATCAAGGCGCGTGTCGAGCACGGCTAGCTCCAGGGAACGCAAAAGAATTGGCAGCACGCAAAAGATGGGCGCCCGGCTTGGCCCCGCCTCTATTCAGACTGCAATTTTGCTCCCGAGCTCCGTTGGACTCGTGCGGCGGCGGGTCCCTGGCAACACTGCGCCCAGCAGCACAAGTGGCAGCAGAGTTCCCAGAAACACCAGGTGATACCAGACGGGGAACTTCGTCCAAAGTTGAATGTGTACCGGAATGAAGAGCGCCAGCATCAAGGCGCCGAACACCCAGCGCGGGGCCGCCTTCGCCGGAGCAATCAAGGCCACCACCGCGCCGGCGGCGAGCGAGGCCAGAGCAGCAAGAATCAAACGCGCGATCTTCATGCTCAGCGTAAAAGCCAGCGCCGGTTCAGCCTGGGCATAACCGGCCATGCCGGCGCGCAGCCCGAAGTTGATAAGCGTCGCCACCAGCATCCACACCACAAGTCCGGCAACCACTGCGAGAATCGACCGTTTCATAAGATCCTCCTTCTAATAGTTTAATTAAAATAGTATACTCCAACTATGAAAGCCGAGCTGTTAATTCTTGGCGTGCTGCACCGGGGCAATTTTCACCCCTATGAGATCAAGCGCCGCCTGCAAAACGCGATGATCGAGTGCTATACCGACGTCGACGTGGGTACGCTCTATTACGCGATACGACAACTGGAGAAGAGCGGACTGATCACAGCGGTTCGGCGCGAGCGCGTAGCTCGCGGCGGCATGCGCACCGTATACGGAATTTCAGCCGGCGGCAAGCGGCGATTTCAGCGGCTTCTGACCGAGCAGTTCGCCGCTCCGGGACCGGTGGCCCAGACGCTTTACGGCGCGATGCTTTTTCTGCAATTCAGCAACCTGCCTTTGATCGCAGATCTGCTGCGAACCAGGATCGCGCGCGAGACGGAGTCGATTCGGGGGATTGCGGAAATCCGCAAGCAAATCGGGTCAGTTGCCGCGACGGGGGCGCTTCATCTCATGAAACACCTTGAGCTTCAGCATCGCCTGGATCGGAAGTGGCTTCAGGGGGTGCTGGCCGACGTCGAGGGAGGCCGTGTGCGCGACGTGGCGGATAAGAAGCGACTGACTCGCGGCTGGCTGGCGTCGAAGACGTGACGCGGTTCCCGGCACGTGATTCCTTGTGAAGGCAAAACCAGCCGCGAATTTCGCGAATATACCCGAGTCAAAAAATCGTATTCGCGTTTTTTCGCGTTGATTCGCGGCCAGAATTGATCGCAGCTAAATTAGGTGCGAGAATTCGAGCCATACGTGAAAAGGAGGACCCCAATGGATTCCGCCTCGGCAATCATCGATGCCAGGATCAAGGAACTTCGAGACTGGCGCGGGCAGACGCTGGCAAAGGTGCGCACGATCATCCACGAGGCCGACCCTGACATCGTGGAAGAGTGGAAGTGGGTCAAGCCGACATCGCCGGGGACCGCCGTCTTTTCCCGCGGCGGCATTGTCTGCACCGGAGAGACTTACAAGAGCGCCGTCAAGATGACGTTTGCCAAGGGCGCTCAGTTGAAGGACCCTTCACGCCTGTTCAACTCCAGCCTCGACGGGAATGTCAGGCGCGCCATCGACATCCACGAAGGCGACAAGGTCGATGAGGCTGCCTTGAAGGAACTTATCCGCGCTGCCGTGGCGCTCAATCTCAAGGGCAAAAGCAAGCCCAAGCCGAGGCCCCGGCGAGGGAGCAGCAAGTAGAAGGCCGTGGATCGCAAAACCACGCGACAGCCGCGCACGCGCAGGCCGCCAGGATTCACTTCGGTCGAGGAATGCAAGCCGCACTTTGCCGTGCTTTGCCGCTTGTCATTGTTCCCCAGGATGCTTACATTCGATTTTCGAAGGAAGAGGATCGTGCTGATCGCTCATACATCAACCAG
>Ga0066903_100006832_pt1 | contig 10224 bp, 7 predicted proteins | sample PanSoiMetaGPlot1_FD_67491 | JGI IMG/M metagenome (GOLD analysis project Ga0066903, IMG submission 67491) | Tropical forest soil microbial communities from Panama analyzed to predict greenhouse gas emissions - Panama Soil - Plot 1 (version 2) | ecosystem: Environmental > Terrestrial > Soil >... | reverse complement strand
GGCCCGTCCGACCTTTCCGCCTCGCTGGGCCATATCGGGAATCCGGCTCATCCGGACATGCAGAAAGCCATGGAAGACGCCGTCCGCCGCCTCAAGGCTGTCGGCAAGCCGGCAGGCATCCTTACCGGCAACGAAGAAGAAATCCGCCGTTACATCGGCTGGGGCTACACCTTCGTGGCGGTCGGTTCCGATGTCGGGCTGCTGAGCCGCGGTGCTGACGCGCTGGCGAAGAAGTTCAAGAGTTGACCGGGCGATGGGTGACTTCGGCATCGGGCAGCCGGTACCGCGGGAAGAAGACCCCTACCTCGTGCGCGGTGCCGGGCGCTATGTCGATGACGTGAAGGTCATCGGGCAGGCACGCGGCTATGTGTTGCGGTCGCCGCATGCCCATGCCGGTATCGTGCGGATCGACGTGGCGGAAGCGAGGGCCAGGCCCGGTGTCCTTCTGGTCCTGACTGGAGACGATCCCGAAGTGCTGCGGCTCGGCCTGCTGCGGCCGTACACCCCGCGCAAGCGGCGCGACGGCTCGCTGGCCTTCACGTCATCGCAGCCGTTTCTCGCTCGCGAGCGGGTGCGCTATGTGGGCGATCTGGTGGCCTTCGTAGTGGCCGAGACGCTGGAGCAGGCCAAGGACGCCGCCGAGGCAATCGCGGTCGAATATGACGTGCTGCCAGCGGTGCCAACCACTGCGGAGGCCATCGCGCCGAACGCTCGCGCCGTATGGGAAGGGTGCCCGGACAACCGAGCCTTCACCCACGCCGCCGGCGACCATGCGGCGGTCGCAAAATCCATGGGCGCGGCGGCGCATGTGATTCGGCATCGCATGGTGATCAACCGGCTCACCGCCAATTCCTTGGAACCGCGCGGCTGCATCGCGGAATACGACGCCCGTCAAGCGCGCTACACCCTGCGCTGCACAGTGCAGGTGCCGCACATGATCCGCCGGGTCATTGCAACGGAAGTCTTTCGGGTCGCGGAGACGCAGTTTCGCATTGTCGCGGAAAATGTCGGCGGCGGCTTCGGTATGAAGGGCGGGCTTTACCCCGAATATGTGCTGGCAACGCTGGCGGCCCACCTCATCGGCCGTCCCGTGAAATGGATTGCGGAGCGCAGTGAAGCGCTGCAATCCGACGAGCACTGCCGCGACAACATCACGGAAGCAGAGTTTGGGCTCGATTGCGACGGGCATTTCCTGGCGTTTTCGGTGCAAACCTTTTGCAACATCGGCGCCTACTACACGTCAGACCGCAATGCCGGCCCGCCCACCAACAATATCGGCGTGCTGGCCGGCACCTACGTGATCCCGGCGATCCATGTCGAGACCACCGCCGTGATGACCAACACCATGATGACCGGCCCCTATCGCGGCGCCGGGCGCCCCGAGGCCGCTTATGTGATTGAGACCATGGTGGACGTCGCAGCACGCCGCCTCGGCATTGACCCCGCAGAGCTGCGCCGGCGCAACATGATCCCGGCCGGCGCAATGCCCTATAAGACGGCGTTGATCTACACCTATGACTGTGGCGATTTCGCCAAGAATCTCGAGGACTGCCTGAAGCTTGCCGATTACGCGGGCTTTGCGGTGCGCCGCCGTGAAGCAAAGGCGCGCGGCAAGCTGCGCGGCCTCGGCATCTCCTCCACCGTCGAGGCATCCAACGCGGGCCTGATCGAGCACGCCGAAATCCGCTTCGACCCGACCGGTACCGTCACGGTCTCGGTCGGCACCCACGATCACGGCCAAGGCCACGCCACCACGTTTCGGCAGATCGTCTCCGACCGGCTCGGCATTCCGCCCGATCGCATCCGTCTTAACTACGGCGACACCGATCAGATCGCGATCGGCACCGGAACGTTCGGCTCGCGCTCCACCGTCTCGGCCGGCACCGCCATGATCCTGGCGGCGGAAAAGATCGTCGCCAAAGGCCGCCGCATCGCGGCGCATCTGATGGAAGCGGGCGAACACGACATTGTGTTCGAGCGCGGCCGGTTCGTGGTCGCCGGCACCGACAAGGCGGTCGACATCGCGCAGGTCGCCCGTGCTGCCTTCGTGCCGGCGCGGCTGCCCCAGGATACCGAGCCCGGCCTGTTCGAAACAGGCACGTTCGCGGGGGGCGAGCGCACCTATCCGAACGGCTGCCACATCAGCGAGGTCGAGATCGACGCCGAAACCGGCGCCGTCGCGCTGGTGCGCTATACCGCGGTCGACGACGTCGGCCACATGATCAATCCGCTGCTGGTCGAGGGCCAGCTTCACGGCGGCATCGTGCAGGGCGTCGGCCAGGCGCTGATGGAAAACATCGCCTACGACGCCTCCGGCCAATTGCTGTCCGGCTCGTTCATGGACTACGCCATGCCGCGCGCCAGCGATTTCTGCATGTTTACGTTGGGCGAGAACGAAGTACCGACCAAGACCAACCCTCTCGGCGTCAAAGGCGCCGGCGAATCCGGCACCGTGGGCGCTCTGTCCGTGGTGATGAACGCGGTCAACGACGCGCTGGCCCAGATCGGCGCACCTTATGTGCAGATGCCGGCGACGCCGGAGAGGGTGTGGCGGGCGATCAGGGGGGCAACGGATGGCCTCGGGAGGTAAGGGGGGCACGGTGCGCTGTGTGCAAGGCGCCGCACAGGATGTTGCTAATGAAATCTGCGCAACCTGCTCGTTATCACTCACCTCCTAAGCCGAAGGTCGCACGGATAAGCCAATGGCCTGATCTTTTTTCCATCAGCGTGACTCGCGCAGCAGTCGCCCGGATAGGCAATCTCCCTTGGGACGCTTGCGCGAAGTCATCTGCTATGCGGTCGAGCTGCTGCGCGTCCTTGACCCACGCCACGGATAGATGCGGGACGATGTCAGGCCATTTGCCGCCATCGGGTGGCGTTTTCGGATATCGATCCCGAATCATCAAAGTAAGTTGGCGGAACGGTTCATCTGGTTCCGGAGCAAGATACAAAACGGGGTCAGGGAATCGCCGGATCGTTGCGAGAGCGAACCGAAACGGCACACGTCGGTGGAAGCACTGGTTAAGGTCGTGGAGTACTGTCTGATCAATTTCGCCGGGATGCTTAAACGGATATAGCAGCGTAATATGCGCAGGTACTCCCGCGGCAGCCGAGGGGTCGTATCGATCGCGGAATGGCTTCACCAACGGTTCGGCCTCCGGCACCAACACCATCAATGCAGATTCAGTCGGCGATATGAGCGATCTCTTTTCATCTGCCGTTACCGCAGAGAGAGAATATGCCTCAACGCGCATTGCGGGGAAGGAGCGCAAGCGGCTGCTTGCGGGGTAAGCCGTCGAAGGAGTTATTCACCGCGGTTTTCCAGATGTGCCCGCAGCTCGTGTATCAGGACCCGGCTGTTCTCCGCATAATCGACGGGTACCGCAACAACGTGCACACCGCGCTCTGCGAATGCCGTTTCCAGCGCCGGCACGAGATCATCGGCGCTCTGCACCCGGCTGCCTTTTACGCCGTATGCACTGGCGTATGCGACAAAGTCGGGATTACCGAACGTCATGCCGAAATCAGGAAAACCGTCCGCCGCCTGCTTCCAGCGAATCATGCCGAAAGCATTATCTTGCAGTATCAGCACGACGAGATTGACCCCGACCCGCGACGCGGTTTCCAGTTCCTGCGAGTTCATCATGAAACCGCCATCACCGCACACCGCCAGGACGCGGCGATCCGGATGCAGCATGGCAGCCATGATGGCCGAGGGCAGTCCGGCCCCCATCGTCGCAAGCGCATTGTCGAGGAGCAATGTGTTTGCAACGCGGGTCCGATAGTTCCGGGCGAACCAGATTTTGTACATGCCGTTGTCGAGGCAGACGATCCCATCCTCCGGCATGACCTTGCGGACGTCGTGAACGATGCGCTGGGGGATCAATGGATAGCGGCTCTCATCTGCACGCGCCTCGATATGCGCGAGAATCTCCTCGCGCAAAGTCAGGAGAGCTCCCGCCTTGGAGAGTCTGCCCTCGAGACGCTCCGCCAACGCGCCAAGGCTCAGGCCGACATCGCCGATGAGCTCCGCATGCGGGAAGTACACCTCCTCGATGGTGGCGGGAAGATAGCCCACGTGCAACACAATCGGCCCTTTGTGCCCCATTAAGAACGGCGGTTTTTCAACCGTGTCATGGCCGATCGCAATGATCAGATCTGCGCGGTCGATCGCATCATGGACGTAGTCGCGCTCCGACAGCGCAGCGGTGCCCATGTAGAGCCCGGATCCGCCGGCGACCGAGCCCTTTCCCATCTGCGTATTGAAAAACGGGATTTGCAGGCGCCTTACGAAATCCGACAAGGCGGAGGACAGGCGCGGCCGGCTTGCTGCCGCACCCAGCATGATGAGCGGCCGCTCGGCTTTGAGGATCAGTGCGGCAGCGCGGTCGAGCGCATTGGGTTGAGCCACCGGAACCTCGATCGGGTGCGGCGTGACCAGCGGGACCTTCGGCGCCGGCTCTCCCGCGACATCCTCAGGCAATTCAAGGTGCACTGGACCAGGCCGCTCCTGTTGCGCCACACGAAATGCGTCCCGCACCAAGGCGGGAATCGTCGCGGGACTGACGATCTGGTGCGCCATCTTAGTCAGGGGCCTCATCGTCGAGACCATGTCCACCACCTGAAAGCGTGCCTGCTTCCGGCTGAGAATTCCCTTCTGGCCTGTGATCATGACCATCGGCATGGCGCCGAGCAGCGCATACGCCGCGCCTGTCGTCAGGTTGAGGGCGCCTGGGCCCAAGGTCGTGAGGCAGACGCCTGGCCTTCCAGTAAGCCGGCCATGCGTCGCCGCCATGAAGGCCGCCGCCTGTTCATGGCGAGTTATCACCAGCCTTATCGAAGATCGCCGCAGCGCCTCGACCATGGCGAGGTTTTCCTCGCCAGGTATTCCGAAGATTTGCTCTGCGCCCTCGTTCTCCAGCGCGGCAACCAGCAGGTCGGCTCCGTTCATGCGATCTTCTCCCGAGGCGATTGCAATGGGTATTTTGCTCTGAGCGATATCTCGTGTATCCGTAGAGGCAGGAACACCGGCACGAGGACGTAGGGTGCGGTCAGGTGAAAGTGCAAATCTGGTGAGCCGGAAACAGGTACCCATCGGGCCCGCCTACCGTTGCTGCCAATTCATCAGCTTCGACCACGTCGCCGCTGGGATATCGGTCCTTGGATCGCTAATCATCGCCTGCACGATAGTCGCCGGCGCGGCACAAGCGCAACGCAATGAAGTCGCCCGCTCCGCTCCACCGGATTTAGAACCGCAGATCGCGGAGCTCAAAGCCAAAACGGCTGAGCTTGTCGCATCCGAGCGTGCTCATCTCGATGCTCTCTCGCCGCAACAGCGGGTTTCTGCGCCTCCCATTATCTGGAGGGTGCCGGGCGGTCTCACGCAATTCAAGGAATGCACCGACTGTCCGCAGATGGTCGTGATACCCGCTGGTGAGTTCACCATGGGCTCGCCTCCCGCGGAGCATGGCGCGGAGGCCCAGCACCGGGTCAACATCGCGACACCCTTCGCGGTCAGCAAGTTCGAAACTACCTTTGACGAGTGGGATGCGTGCGTAACGGACGGTGGTTGTGGCGATTACTGGCCGGACGACGAGGGCTGGGGACGCGGAAATCATCCTGCGATCAATATTTCCTGGGAAAATGCCAAATCCTACGTGAATTGGCTCAGCAGCAAGACCGGCAAGCCCTACCGCTTGCTATCGGAGTCCGAATGGGAATACGCGGCACGGGCGGGCACTACAACGCGGTTTTCTCACGGAGATGCCTTGTCTCCGAGCCAGGCGAACTATGACGGCAGCACTGACGGGTCGGGACCCTCGGATATGAACCGTCAGCGCACGCTGCCGGTCGGAAGCTTTCCGCCCAACGGGTTCGGCCTTCACGACATGCACGGCAACGTTGCGGAATGGGTCGAAGATTGCTGGCATGATGAGTACACGCCCGCGGCCCCAACCGACGGCTCGGCTTGGTTGGACGGCGACTGCAACGGCCGCGTGGTGCGCGGGGGATCGTGGGAGGATTCTGAACGCGAGCATCGCTCGGCCGCGCGCACCGGGGGCTACAAGCAGGATCAATTCTATACTGATGGCCTGCGCATCGCGAGAGGTCTCTGACCCTTGGCTAGGCGGTTTGCGTGGGGCGTCTCCCGGGCTCTCCAATTGCAACCGCTGAAGCCAAAGCGACGCCATCGATCGGCGGCTTTCCGGATGTCGCCCTGCCAGTTTGCCAGCCCGACCGCACCAAACTCAGTGCCGATGCTGATGATGCATGTCGGGCATATGGGGATGCGAGTGCACCAGAGCTGCATGGCGATGCTCATGCACGTGGGGTTCGCCGGGCGGGTCCTCTGGCTCATGGGCATGTTGATGATGTTCATCGTGCGTGTGGGAGTGCGAATGAATTATTGGTTCGTGATCGTGGATATGTTGGTGACGCTCCGAAAGGTGAAGCCACACCCCGAGACCCATCAGTGCACCGGCAGTAACCAGTGGGAGGGTAATTGGCTCGCCGAGTGCAGCAACTGCGACGGCCGCGCCAAAAAAGGGGGCGGTTGAGAAATACGCGCTTGTTCGCGCCGATCCAAGATGACGAAGGGCTATCACGAACAGCACCAGACTCACGCCATAGCCCAGAAATCCGACCATTCCCGCGGCGACGATCGTAGGGATTCCCGGAAGCTTGCCGCCCATCAATAGTCCAAGGCCGACGTTCACCGGCCCGGCGACGAGGCCCTTCAGCTCGACGATCTGCAGTGGATCCGAAAGCGAGACCTTACGTGTGAGATTGTTGTCCAATCCCCAGGCGACACATGCACCGATAATTGCGAGCGGCCCGAGAACACTCGATATCGTGGGTTGCCCAGACCACGAGAGGATTGCGACGCCTGCGAGGAGACACGCCATGCCGAGGACGATCCGTCTGTCGAAATTCTCGTGGAAAAGAAACCATGCCAGGAGCACCGTTGCTGCACCCTCCAGTGTCAGCAGTAGCGATGCGGTGGCCGCATCGCTGCGGGTGAGCCCCGCCAGGAGCAGCACCGGGCCGACAACACCGCCGGCAATGATTGCTCCAGAAAGCCAAGGCACATCGCTATGTCTGAGCGCCGCCTCTCCAATTCCGGGAGGCGAGAGCATCGGGCGCACCAAGCGGCGTATAAGGGCTACGCCAACTCCCGCGCCGCAATAAAGCAGCCCTGCGAGGACCGTTGGGTCGGTCCAGCCAAGAAGCCCCTTCGCCGTCGGTGTCGAAATGCCGAACAGGACAGCGGACAATAGGGCATAGAGGATGGCGCGAGTAGTCACGAGGGGTTGAACAGGTCCAGTGGGGCTAAAATGACGCCGGTGTTCATAAAAGCAGCTACCGACGAGCAAGCCAGTGAGCAATGGGCGGCTGAGGATGTTCTATTCAGGCTCCAGGATTGACCTCGCCACTGCTTGCCGGCGTTTAGCGACCAGAGAATTGGGCCATATGGAACCATCATTCTTTCTTTCAGCCGCGAAAATATGATCATGGTTTTAGGTTTGCATAGTCTCTTAACCGTGACAAGGACACGGTGCGATGTTGTCAATCCAATATCGCTCCACCGCCTCGTCAGCCCAAAAACCTACTTCAACCTTCACAGAAGGTGACAGCCATATGAACCGCTCTCGGAACTCGATCTCCGGTCCGATTTCCTTTAGGCGCGAGAAAACGATCTCGAAGTATCCTCCGGAATTCGCCGGGCAGTGCGATGTATCAACGGATACGACTGCGGTCCATTTTCGTTCCAGCGTCGGTGGTTGCATCTGTGAAAAATGGACCTCCTTGAACGTCAAGGTAGGCCTGCATTCCTGCTGGCCAACAGCCTGCGTCACGCTGACGAGTCCAATAGTGCCTGCGAGGAACCCGCATATGCTTGATCGATACATTGGTGGTTCTCCTTGGGTTTGATCCATGACAATCAATTCATTGGCCGGGCGGAGGGCTTCTCCGCGCTGAGTACCGCGGCAGATGCCAGCACCGCGTATGCGCAAAACCCGCCGGCGATTCCAACAAAGAATCCGATCGCACCAAGATCGAGCCAGTAAACGGCGGCCAGTGCGCATCCTGTGCTTGCGAGCAGGCGGACGGCGTTGGCCGTCACGGTCCAGATGACGCTTCCAAAACCCTGGGTCGCGAAATAGAGCGCCATCCCAAGACCGTAGAAGCCATATATCGGTCCGACAATTTTGAGATACAGAGCGCCAATCCGGACGATGTCGTCATCGCTGGTGAAAAGACCCATCCACAAGCGAGGATAAAGTGCGACGATCAATCCAATCGCCGCGCACGCAGCCGCAACGGTTGCTCCTCCCGTCCATGCGATTTGGTAGGCACGTCCATACTGTTTGGCGCCCCAGTTGGTACCAACCATCGCGACGATCGCAGTACCAAAGCCGAACGCCAGCGGAATAAGGATATACTCGAGGCGCGCGCCCATCGCGTAGCCGAGTGCCACCCCTCTCCCGAGGTGGCCGGCAATCCCGGTTAGCAACACCACGGAAAGGTTGGTGATGGTCACATTGACCAATCCCGGCACGCCGACCTTGAGGATTTCGGCAAAAAGTCCCCACCGCAGAGGCACGCCGTAAAACACCAAAGTGACGAGCGAGCGCGACGAGCGCAGGTAAGCGAGCAGCACGAGACTGCCAGCACCAAATGGTAATATCAGACCCCAGCCGGCGCCGGCCGGACCAAGGGCTGGCATCGGCCCCCACCCGAAAATCAGCAAGGGTGAGATGAGAACATGCGCCATCACGCTGCCGACGATGACGCCGGCCGGCAGACCCATGTTGCCCGTTCCTCGGACAGCGCTGCCGAGCAAATTCAGCATGCAGACGGATACTGCGCCGCTGAACGCCACGTTTGCGTAGCCGAGCGCCGCCAATAGCATTTCGCCGCGCCCACCCATCCATTGAAAGATGAAGGGTGCACCGAGAAGCAGCACTGTCGAGAATGCCGCCGCAAGACCGAGGGCCAGAACAAAAGTGTGAAGGACAAGCGCATTGGCGACATCGCGCTTGCCGGCACCGAGCGCGCGGGCGATTGCGGACGACACGCCGCCACCCATGCCGCTCGCCGCCGTGTGTTGAATCAGCATCACAAACGGAAAAGCGAGCGACACACCGGCGAGCGCATCCGCACCCAGGCGACCAACAAACAGCCCGTCGAACGTAATCATTCCGGCAATCGCCAGTAGATTCAAAATGTTCGGTGCTGCGAGCCGCAACAGCGTGGACAATACCGGTCCTTCGAGCAGCAACCTGGTTCGCGCCGCGACCGGGCGGGCGGCAGTCGCACCCGTCGTGACGGTCGATGAAAATGCTGGCGGGGAAATTGCAAGGCTTCGATCGTTCATAGGCGCTCCTCCCCACCCGGGGCCGGAGCAGCGCTTGAGACGGAAATGTCCTGAAGGACCGGGCGGCTGCGTTAAGAGCCCGATTACGCTTTATTCGCGAAACTCGGCCTAATATCGTGGCGTCGAACCTGATCGCAACACATCATTTCTAAAGCCTAGATTAGAAAACCTCATGAACTGCCGATCGGCGCGATCCGGCTTACCTTCATACGCCGCGAATTCCAGTGATGATCCGCTGCTGTCGCAATCGGCGGAACCGTCTTGCCCGCAGCGCATGCCTTCTCTATACTTCATTAGTTTTTCTTATGGAAGCTGACCGATGCCGCGCCGTCTGCCACCGCTGAACGCCCTTAAGGCCTTCGAGGCTGCGGCGCGGAGCGAAAGCATTACGCGAGCGGCGCAAGAGCTGAGTGTCACACAGGGGGCTGTGAGCCAGCAGGTCAAAGCGTTGGAGGCTACACTTGGCATCAAGCTTTTCAATCGCGAACGCCAGCGGCTGGTTATTTCCGAAGCTGGTCGCGAATATCTTGCAGTCGTCCGCGATGCGTTGGATCGGATCGCAGCGGGCACCGAACGCCTCGTGCAGCGCCAAAGTTCTGGTGCTCTAACGGTCAGCACATCGCCGGATTTTGCCGCCAAATGGCTCGTACATCGACTCGGCCGGTTTGCAGAGAGCCACCCGGAGATTGATCTGCGGGTTTCCGCAATAGCGCATCACGTCGACTTTGCACGCGAGGACGTTGATCTTGCGGTGCGTCACGGCGATGGCAGGTGGCCTGCGCTTGACGTTGTGCGCCTCTGCTCCGAGCGGCTTTTTCCGGTTTGCAGCCCCAAGCTTGTCGCAG
>Ga0066903_100006831_pt1 | contig 10224 bp, 5 predicted proteins | sample PanSoiMetaGPlot1_FD_67491 | JGI IMG/M metagenome (GOLD analysis project Ga0066903, IMG submission 67491) | Tropical forest soil microbial communities from Panama analyzed to predict greenhouse gas emissions - Panama Soil - Plot 1 (version 2) | ecosystem: Environmental > Terrestrial > Soil >... | reverse complement strand
CGTCCCGATGTCCGTTCCGCGGAACCGGTAGATCGCCTGCTTCGGATCCCCGACGATGAAGAGCTTGCCGGGAGTGTTGTCGGCGAGCAGGAGAAGGATTTCAGCTTGAATCGGATCGGTATCCTGAAATTCGTCGACAAAAATCCGAGTGAACTTCGCCTGGAGATGTCGGCGTACGTTCTCGTTCGACTTGATCAGATCGCGCGCCTTGGCGAGCAGGTCGCCGAAATCGAGTGCGCCGCCTGCGGCCTTCAGCGTCTGATAACGGATCGTCGCGCCGGACAGCTCCTGCTGGAGGCATGCGGCGAGGTCGGCGTCAGCGTCCTTCTTGAACTGCTGGAGCTCGGCGAACAGCGAGTCGCGTAAGGCCAGCACTTCAGTGCGGAGTGCCGCGTGGCTGTATTTGTACCCACTGCCCTTTCGCGTTCGTGACAAGCCTCGATCCCGAACGAGATCGACCAGGCGCGATTCCCATCCGTCGTGGTCCGTTTGTCCGAAAGACGCTTCGAGCCGAATCTGCCGGCTGAGACGACGAACGGCGTCCGTGTCGACAAAGAAATTGTCCCGTTCCGAGATCGGATCTTCGGTCAGGGCGGCGAGCCGGTGAAGCGTGTCGAGCGCGTGCGTGATCGCGGACGCGCGATCGAACGGCGGGCGGTGCCACGGCCGCGGGAAGTCGCGCCATTCCGCCAGCGACCGCCCGGCGCGACGAAGACGGTCTACCGGTCCGTCGCCATCGCCGACACCGCCGAATACCGGCGCGCTCGTTCGCCGCAGCGCTCGCCGAAGACCTTCGGATGGGCTCGACAGCGCCTCCTGGAGCCACGCCTGAAATGCGCGCGCGTAGAGCTGTTCCGACTGCGGCTCAGTGAGCACCGCGAACAACGGATCGACGCACGCCTCGACGGGGCGCTCGCGAATCAGTTCGGCGCAGAATCCGTGAATAGTGTTCACGTGCGCTTCTTCGAGTGTTTCGAGCGCGGCGTCCAGACGCGTACGGACCTCAGCACTGGTCGCGGCCGTCCTCGTCGCCTCCAGCGCCTCGCGCAGACGGAGCTTCAGCTCTCCCGCCGCTTTCTCGGTGAACGTCACGGCGACGATCTCGTCCATACGCGCGCGTCCGGTCTCGAGCACGCGCATGATTCTGTTCACCAGCTCTGTCGTCTTGCCCGTACCGGCCGCAGCTTCGACGACGAGCGTGTCGTCGAGCGCGTCGCGGATTGCGGCACGCGCCTCGGCGTCGGACGCGTTCGGGAACGGCAGGACAACGCTCATCGCATCCCCCGCAGTGCCTCCAGGTCGGCGAGCCGATCGGCGGCTTTGCGCTTCACACGCTCCTCTTCACGCGGTCCGCAGACCGGCTTGAAGTCGCACCAGGTACAGGCGCGCTCGGCGGGCGCCGCGACAAGGAAACCCTGCTCGATCGCGCGATCGACGATGGTCAGCGCGTGCAGACCCTGGTTGCGCGTGTAGTCGTTGATCGGAATCGGGTGGTCGGCGAATCCACCGGCAGTGGTGCAGTAATACAACCGCCCAGCGGCGACCTTCTTTCCGAGTCCCTGCTCCACGGCTGCGCTGTAGAGAACCGGCTGCAGCACACCGCCGCCACCGATGATCAGATCGCGATTCGATCGGTTCTTGCCCGTCTTGTGATCGGTGACGCGCAGCGTGTCGTCGTTCGACGACCGTTCGATCAAATCCACCGAGCCTCGCAGTGTGAAGCGACCGTCGATCGTCACCGGATGCTTCAGACTTCGCTCGTCGCGACCCTCGTCGGACAGGCCGAAACTGAACTCGAAATACTCCGGTATCCACGATGCGTCGTCGGCCATTTTCTGCACCCAGATGCCGAGGTCGCGCCGCAGCTCGTCGATCTCGTCGCGCCACACTCGTTCGATCGCCGGCGCGAGCAGCTCCTTGTACTCCTCGGCAACACGGTCGAGCACGGCGTCGATCACTTTCGAGGCCGTGGCCACGCGGTCGCGCGCCACGGGCAACGCTCCGGCATTCCGCATCTCGCGGTAGAACTCCGCCTGTGCACGGTGAAACAGGCTGCCACGCGTCAGCGGATCGAGACGCACGAGCGGCTCCGGCTCCTCGCGCGGCTCGAGACGGTAAATCGTCGCGAGCAGGAATTGATACGGGCAGGACGAAAACCGCTGGAGCGCCGACAACGAGTACGGACGGCTGGCCAGCCGCTCTTTGTCCATGGCCGACTTGATAGCCGGCGCGACGCGAATCAGCCCGTCGGCCTGCGACCATGCGCTTCGCCCGCGCGCCCACCGGCTGATGACGGAACGCCGGAGACACTCGTTCAGCTGCAGCAGGTAATGTGCGTGCCCGCGCACGGACCGAGCGTCGCGTGACTCGAGCAGCGGCTTGAGCGACGCGAGATCGTGTTCGAGATCGTCGATAGCGCGGCGGGCATCTTTCGGCGCGGGCCACGCCAGGCTTGCGCCGGCTTCGGCGGCGGCGTCGCTCGCTAGCTGACGATGATCCGGAATTTCGCCCGTAATCGCGCGGACGACGTCGAGCGCGTAAAACGACGGCACGCGCGCGCGCGTTTCGGCGACGTCGAGCCGCGGATACGAAAGATAGAGGCGCTCCTCGGCGGCGCCAATCGACAGCTTCAACAGCAGTCGCTCGGCGTTCTTGCGATCGTCCTGTTCGACAAGCGATCGACCGAGATCGCGGCGGCGATCGTCGAGCAGTAGCGGATCCTCGTGCGGGCGCTGCGGCACGACCCGCTCAGCGAGACCCGGGACGAACACAACCTTGAACGTCCGCCCACGCGCCTGATGAGGAGTACCGATGAACACACGGCCGTACCGGCGTGCGGGCGGATCCCAATCGAGCATCACGAGCCGATCGCGAAGCACGTCACGTACTTCTTCGACGCCTACCGGGCCGACCTCCGCCATCGGCCGCAGTGATGCGAGCGTTTCGAGCACACGTCTCGGCCGGCGCAACGCGCGTTCGGCCAGTGCCGAGCAGTGCCCAAGCCACTCGCCCCACGTCGCGCGGTCGGGCCACGCCGCGAGCGCGTCGACAATCGGCAGCGCGAACGCACGCAGGTGCTGCAGGTTCTTGAGGTCGCGCTCGTACCGCGCGATCCGCGCAGACTCCGGCTCCTCTTTTTTCAGCTCACTGATTCGCAGCCGATAGTCCTCGGCGAGACCTCCGAGGCGGCGTCGCCATCGCTGTCCGCCGTCGGGGCGCGTCCTTCCGCCGACCACTGCGGACTCGACGACCAGCTCCTCCCACTTCCACGGCGAGCGTAGCGTTCCCGCGATGACCGCCTCGTCGTCGGAATCGGCGACGCCGTCGTCGTCCGCACCCGCCTGCTCCGCCGATTCGGTGTCGACCTCCTCAGCGCTTGTCACGAACATCTCGTCGCTGGGCGCGACGAATGGTGGCTCGTGGCTCGTGGCTCGTGGCTCGTCACCGGAGACTGCTGACCTGAGACTGGTGACTGGTGACTGGTGACTGGCGACTACGCGAGGTACCTGTCCAAGCGAGAGGTATTCGTCGAATCGTTTGGCGGAGAGTCCTTCGACCGCACACGAAAGCAATGCCACGAACGCACGGCCTGACGGATCGGGACGACGGCTGCCCCGCTCGAAATACGCAGGCACGCCACCCCGGTGACAGGCGTGCTCGAGCAGACCGAGATAGTGCCCGGGCGTCCGCAGAAACACCGCCATCTGATCGAAGCGAACGCCACGCTCGGCCTCGTCGAGCATGCGGCGGACGATTTCGATCGACTCGCGGCCCTCGCCCGGCGCCGAAAACAGCACGACGTCGCCCGATCGCTGACGCTGCGGCGGACGTTCGATGGTGAACACGTGGCGCCGCAGGTGCGCGAGATCGGAAGACGGAACCGCGGCGTCATCGACACGCTCGACACGTGCGCCGCGCTGAGCAAGCGCGCGAGCCGGGATGTCGTCGCCGTCGGGAACGACGGCGATGAGCGACGGCGCGTGTCGGGCCAGCTCCGCGACAAACTCGCGCTCGATCGCCGAGTCGAGCGGCACGTCGAGCAGCACGATCGGCAGCCGCGCCCAGCGTACGTCGCCACGAGCGAGAGCGGCGGTGGCTGCCGCGAAGAGAGCGGCGCGATCGACAACTGCAGCCTGCCCGAACTGCGCGTCGACACGCGCGAGGAGCCGGCCGACGTCCGCCGACGCGGCGTCGCGTCCTGTAAGCTCGCCCGCGGCCACGCCGCCAAGACGCAGTTCATGAATCGTTCTGGCGAGCGCTTTCGAAAAACCCGGCATCGACGCGACTGGGGTGAAGTACATCAGCTCGCCGGCGGCCGTGGCGTCGAACGCGGCGCGCGCCGCCACCGCCTCGGCACCAGCGTGAGTCGCCGGAGCACGCCGCCCGCTCGTCATCGCCGCGGCGCACCGCGCCGCGAGTTCGGTGAGGCTGAAGCGGTTCAGGCCGAACGTCGCTCCGGCCTCGTGCGCCATCGCGCGGACGAAATCATCCGCCGCGCCACGCGTCGCGCCGACGACAAGCAGTTCAGCCGAAGACGGAAGCTGTTGGAGAGCGGTGCGCGCGGCGTTGAGCCTGGACGCCGCGGAGGTGGAGGTGATGACACGGAACATTGCTTGCACACGCCTTCTTCCGGACACCATGCCGGACACTCGGGTTCACACAGCGCTCGCTGTGTTCGGGCGCTATTCTACCTGTATGACGATGATTCTGGCGTGTCTCTTGGCTGTCGCCGCCCAGAGTCAAGGCTCGCTCGGCACGTTCGAATCGACGCTGACGGCCGATCCCGAGAATCTGAGGGTCGCCGCCGAGTACCGGCAGGCCGTGATCGCGAGCGGCGAATACGATCGAGCCATTAAGTTCTTCGAAGCGCTCGACAAGCGTCCGGGCGCGGGACCGCACGCGGCGCTGAATCTCGGCCTCGCCTACATCGACAAGATCCCCACGGTCGGCGCATTCCGCCGGATCTCGCTCGGAAACAACGCGACCGCGGCGCTGACACGCTCTATCGAACGCGAGCCGTCTGAGCTCGCGTACACGATCCGCGGTCTCGTGAATCTGCGTTTCGAAAAGGGCTTTTTTCATCGCACGCCTGCCGGCGTCGCGGATCTCGAGATGGCGCTTCGCCTCGCGTCGGCGCACCCCGATCGGAAGTACGTTGCGACGATTTACCTGGGCCTGGGCGACGGCTACTGGCGTCTGAAGAACCACGAAAAGGCGCGCGAGACCTGGCAGGCCGGGCAGAAGCGATTTCCCCACGACGAGCGCTTCCGGCAGCGTCTGACATCGCCGGACAACGTCGTCAGCGACACGCTTGCACATGAACTCGACGCCAGTGTCCGCGTCGACACGAGCCTGCACGAGCTCTTTGCAGACTAAAATGATGCAGTGCGATCTTCCCTGCTGCTTGCCGCGCTCCTCTGCGCGGCGTCAGCCGCCGCGCAGACTTCAGATCCACGCATCGCGCTGATGGAGCGCGCGGCCTGGGACGCGCTCGCGAACGGACAGCACAAAACGGCCGCCGACATCTTCCGGCAGGCTCTCGCTTCCGATCCGAACAACGCGGAGCTGCACCTCGGCGCCGCCACGGCCGCGTACGCAGATCGACGGGACGACGACGCAAAGGGCGAGGTCGATCGAGCGCTCGCCCTCGACGCGAAGCTCGCGCCGGCGCGTCAGCTGCTCGGACTGGTTCTGCACCGCCGGGGCGATTTGCTCGGCGCGATCCGCGTCTACGAATCGCTCGTGACGAACGCCGGAGCCGACAAAGCGATCCAGGCGACACTCGATCGCTGGCATCGCGAGTTCGATCTGCAGCTCCGGATGCAGCAGACCTTCGGCGACCACTTTGCCGTCTCGTTCGAAGGGCCCGCAGAAGAGGCGCTCGCCGCGAAAGCCGTCACGTCGCTGAGTCAGGCGCTCGATCGCATCTGCGCCGTGCTGAACACCTATCCGACGCGCACGATTCCCGTGGTGCTCTATACGAGTGAGCAGTTCACCGACATCACGCGCGCGCCGTCGTGGGCGGCCGGCGCCTACGACGGCGCCATCCGCGTCCCCGTGCGTGGGGCGCTCGACGAGGAAGGCGAACTCGACCGCGTGCTCGCCCACGAGCTCACGCACGCGCTCGTCCACACGCTGGCTGCCTCAGCCATCCCGATGTGGCTGAACGAAGGCCTCGCCACCGCGCTCGAGTCGCCCAGTCTCGACTGGGCGCGTGAGACCGTCGCGCACGCGCGGCCCGTCTCGCTTGCTGTGCTGAATCGATCGTTCAGCCGGCTTACCGGCGGACAGGCGAAGCTCGCGTACGCGACCAGCGCGCTGGCCGTTCAACAGATGATCGAGGATGCGGGTGGAATCGCGGTCGCCAACCTCATTCACGACCTCGGCGATGGCGTCGACTTCGAGACGGCGTTCGCCCATCGTATTCAACGGAGCTTCGAGGATTTCGAAGCCGGACTGCATCCCTGACATATGCACACCCAAGCGCATCCTCGTCGACTGGCGGTCGTGCTCGCGGCGTTTGCTGCAGCCCTCACCGGCGTCCTGTCCATACACACCACAGCTCAGACACATGCGTTCGCATGGAAGGCCACCAAAGGACAGGGCACGGTATACCTGGTTGGCTCGGTCCACATGCTGACGTCGGACTTCTATCCGCTGCCGCCGTCGCTCGACGCCGGCTTCAAGGACTCCGACCTGCTCGTCGAGGAAGCGAACCTCGCCGAGATGTTGTCCCCCAACATGCAGTTCTCGATGCTCTCGCGGGGCATGCTCCCGGCAGGGCAAACGCTCGACAAAGTCCTCTCGCCCGGGACGCTCGCGCTGCTCAACAAACATGCGGGTACGCTGGGCATGCCGATCGAGGCGCTCAAGCAGTTCAAGCCCTGGATGCTGGCGATGACGATCGAGGCCATGGAGTGGCAGAAGGCCGGCTTCGACGCCGAGCTCGGTCTCGACAAACATTTCTTCGATCGCGCGCAGGTCGATAACAAGTCGATTCAGGGTCTCGAAACCACGGACTTTCAGATCTCGCTCTTCGACAATATGACCATGGATCAGCAAGATCGGTTTCTCGCCGAGACGCTGAAAGGCGTCGCGACGGAAACGGCGAGCGTCGGCAAGCTCGCGGCATTCTGGAAGGCCGGCGATCTCGCCGGCATCGAGCGGCTGGTACTGGCCGACGTCAAGGAAGATCCCGTCGTCTACGATCGGTTGCTCGTCGCGCGTAATCGCGCCTGGCTGCCGAAGATCGAGGCGCTGTTTTCCCGGCCGCGTCATGCATTTGTCGTTGTGGGCGCGGCGCATCTCGTCGGACCCGATGGACTGCTGGCGATGCTCAAGGCCAAGGGCTATCAGCTGGTGCAGATGTGATCCAGCGGCTGCTCCCCCTTGCCATCGCCGTCGCGGTCGTCGCGAGCACTGAAAGCTCGCACTACGGCTGGACCCGTGCGTCGGCCGACGGCAACAGATGGTGGAAGCACGTCGAGTTTCTCGCGAGCGACGCGCTGCAGGGACGAAACACCGGAACGCCCGGCCACAAACGCGCGGCCGAGTACGTCGCCGAGCAGTTCAAGAAAGCCGGCCTCGAACCAGCCGGCACTACCGGCTACATACAGACCGTCGGATTCAAGACACGGCAAATCGACGAGAGCCACTCGAGTCTGTCGCTGACTCGCGACGGCAAGACGATCCCGCTTACGCTCGGCGAACACGCGAACTTCAGTCTGCGCGTCGATCCAGCCGCCTCCATCGAGGCACCGCTCGTGTTCGTCGGACATGGGCTCGAGATCCCCGAGCAGCAGATCAACGACCTCGACGGGTTGGACCTCAAAGGCGCAGTCGTCGTGTACATCAACGCGACGCCGCAGACGCTGCCGGCCGCACTGCAGGCGCACTTTGGATCCGCGGTGGAACGCTGGCGAATGTACCGCGCCGCCGGCGCTGTGGGGACGATTTCGATCGCCAACCCGAAGAACATCGACGTGCCCTGGGCGCGCTCCACTGGGCAGCGGCTCCAGGCCGCCATGTCACTGGCCGATCCTTCGCTCAACGAGTATCCGGGCCAGCAGGTCGCGATCACGATGAACCCAGGCTACGCCGATCTGCTGTTCGACGGATCGGGGCATACCTTCGACGAACTCGTCGCGCTCGACGATCAAGGCAAACCGGTACCGCACTTCGCGCTGCCAGCGCGCGTGTCCGCACAAATTTCAGTCACGCGGACGCAACTCGACTCGCAGAACGTCGCCGGCATTTTGCTCGGAACGGATCCAGTGCGGCGCAGCGAATTCGTTGTGCTTTCCGCTCACCTCGACCACCTGGGTGTCAGCACTCCGATCAAAGGTGACGCCATCTACAACGGCGCGATGGATAACGCGTCGGGTGTGGCCGCGATCCTCGAGGTCGCCGCGCGGCTGCACGCCTCCGGCGAGCGGCCGGCGCGCTCACTGATTTTCGTCGCCGTCACGGCCGAGGAAAAAGGCGAACTCGGGTCCCGATACTTTGCAGCGCGTCCCACAGTGCCTCGGTCGTCGATCGTGGCCGACATCAACACCGATATGTTCCTGCCTCTGTTTCCGTTGAGGCAGCTGATGGTGCTCGGGCTCGACGAGTCCGATCTCGGCGACGACGTCCGCGCTGTCGCCGCGTCAGCGCATCTCGAGGTGCAGCGCGACCCTGAGCCACAGCGAAACAGGTTCATCAGAAGCGATCAATACAGCTTCGTCCGCGCCGGCATTCCGGCGCTCGCGATGAAGGTCGGCTACGAAGCGAACACACCCCAAGAGGTCATCGCGCAGAAGTGGACGGCCGAGCGCTACCACGCGCCTTCCGACGATCTGGCGCAACCGGTCGATCGCGAATCTGCCGATGCCTACGTCGACGTCGTCCGACGGCTCGCCGTGCGCGTCGCCAACCGACCGGACCGTCCGCGCTGGGCCGACTCGAGCTTCTTCCGGCGGTTCGCTCAGGTCGCGCCGTGATCGGTCTCTTCGGCGATTCAGCGATTTGCTGATCTCAATGGCCACATCCCACTCACCAAGTCGCCACATCACGACCTCACGAGATCTCGCCGGCACTTCAGTGATCGTGGCCGGCGCAGGCCTGGCCGGGCTCACGGCCGCGTACGACTTGGCGTCGATGGGCGCCGACGTCACGGTCGTCGACGCGCGCGAACGCGTCGGCGGCCGCGTGTGGACCATCCACGAGGGTTTCACAGACCGGCAGCATGCCGAAGCGGGCGGCGACATGATCGAGGCGGAACAGAAGACCATCCGCGAGCTCGCGTCGTCACTCGACCTCAAGCTCACACGAATTCTGCGCGGCGGTTTCGGGTACGCGCGGGCTGACGCCCTTGGACGTCCGCGTCTCATGAAACGCGCCGCCGGCCGTGGGTGGGAACGTCTGTCGTCGGCGCTCGAGCCGTGGACGACGCCATACAAGCTGACCGAACAGCGATGGGCGTCGCCGATTGCCGCCGACATCGCGCGGCGATCGGTCGCGCAGTGGCTCGACGAACGGAACGCGGACGACGATCTGCGCGCGACGGCCGCCGGTCTTCGGGGTTTCTTCCTGGCCGATCCCGAGGAGCTCTCGCTGATCGCACTCGTCGATCAGTTCTCGAACAGCGATCACACCGTCCCGTTCGAGATGTATCGCATCGCCGGCGGCAACGACAAGCTTCCGGCGGCGTTGGCGGCGCAGCTCGGCGCCCGCGTGCGTCTTGGCACCGAGCTCGTCGCAGTGTCGGTGCGGGGACAGCATGTGCATGCGACCGTGAAGCATCAGCGCCTGGCCGCGACTATGACGTCGGACTATCTCGTGCTGGCGCTTCCGGCGTCCGTGTTGAAGCGCGTCCCGATCGTGCCCGCGCTGCCTGCAATGCAACACCAGGCGATCGCGTCGCTCCAGTACGGTCGCGCGACGAAGACACTGCTGCAATTCGATCGCAGGTTCTGGCGAGAGCCGGGAAAGCCCAGGGCGTTCGGTTCGCCGCTGCCGTTCGGCGCGCTCTGGGAGGGCAACGAAGAACAGGCCGGCAAGCCCGGCATTCTGACGCTACTCGCCGGCGGCGCCGCGAGCGACGCGACGCAGGCCGCCGTCGTCTCGGAGGGCATCGAAAAGTTCGCGTCGAGTCTGGCGTGGCTCGGGAACGGTCCGGCGCGACTCCTCGCATCGCGGCAGATTGTGTGGGAATCGGATCCGCTTGCGCGCGGCGGCTACGCT
>Ga0066903_100006830_pt1 | contig 10224 bp, 6 predicted proteins | sample PanSoiMetaGPlot1_FD_67491 | JGI IMG/M metagenome (GOLD analysis project Ga0066903, IMG submission 67491) | Tropical forest soil microbial communities from Panama analyzed to predict greenhouse gas emissions - Panama Soil - Plot 1 (version 2) | ecosystem: Environmental > Terrestrial > Soil >... | reverse complement strand
GACGCACGAGCCGTCGATCTTCGCCATCGGCGACGTTGTCGGCGAGCCGATGCTGGCGCACAAGGCGTCGCATGAAGGGCGCGTCGCCGTGGAGGTGATGGCGGGCGAGAACGTCGCGTTTTCACCCCGCGCGATCCCGGCGGTCGTCTTCACCGATCCGGAGCTTGCCTGGGCGGGCCTGACCGAGGGGCAGGCCGCGAAGGACGGACGTCACGTCACGATCGCGAAGTTTCCGTGGGGCGCGTCGGGCCGCGCCATCACGCTCGATCGCACCGACGGGCTCACCAAGCTGATCGTCGATCCAGCCACCGAGCGCCTGCTCGGCGTCGGCCTTGTCGGTCCCGGCGCTGGCGAGCTGATCGCCGAGGGAGTGCTCGCGATCGAGATGGGCGCGAACGCGACCGATCTCAAGCTCTCGATCCATCCACATCCGACGCTGACAGAGACGATGATGGAGTCGGCGGAGGTCTTCTTCGGCCAGGCGACGCACGTGTATCGGCCCAGGCGGGGATGACGGTAAGCAACCGCGGCGATCGCGGAGTCCGCAGAATTCTTCGTCAAGGAAATGATCTCCGCGGTCTCTGCGTTTGCTTTGCCCCGTCGCCTTATTTCTCCTCGGCGGCCGTCGATGTCGCCGGGCAGCTCGAATGAGTCCCTGTTGAATCACTGCAGCGTCAGCAACACCAGAATTTCGCCTTTGCCGTCCGGCAAGGGCTCGAGCGCCTTGCCGAGCAGCGTGCCCGGGCGATGCAGCGTCCGGCCGCCGACGCGCATCGGCTTCGACCGCATCGCGTAGCCTTCGGTCGGGCTGGTCACCAGCAGATCGCCGATCCGGATCGCGCCGTAGCTGGCGTCGGCTTTGACACGCACGCGGCCGCTCTGCGCCACCATTGCGCGGCTGTCGCTCTTCTCGCCGAGGACCAGGCCCGGCTGGCGGGACACGGCGCCCGCCACTCGCGTGTCATACGCCTTTGGCGCCGCGAGCACTCGATTGGGCTCAGCCGGGTCGACGATCACGACCGTCCCCGGTTCGAGCGGCGCCGCCGTCTCGACCCATTCGGCGACGTCCTGGTACTTCGCGCCGATGTTGCCGTCGACGGTCACGTCGCCCGCGACCTGCAGCCGCGTCGCCGGCGCCGTCGTGCCGATGCCGATGTTGCCGTTCGGCGCGACGGCGAACTTCGAGCTGCTGCCGAGCATGAAGTTGATGCTGCCGCCGGCGGCGATGTTGTTGATCCGGTACTCGTGGGTAAGGTTGTTGAAGCCCTGGAACTGGCCGAGCGCGCCGAACTGGTCGTAGAACAGCATCCCGGAGAACGCCGTCGCGCTGTTGCTGAGATTCTGCACCGCGTAGCCGGTGGCCACGCCGCCGGGATCGGTGAACGCCACGTGGAAGACATCGAGCGGCACCTGCGTGTTCAGGCCAATGCGAGTGGCGCTCTGGAACAACGCCGAGTTGTCGAGATTGATGGCATCGGTGAACTTGCCAAGGAAGCCGGCGGTGCCAGCCGTGTTCGTCGTCGGCGGCGGGTTCGACCCTCCTGCCGCCCTCGCGGTCGAATGTCCAGCGGCCGACGCCGCACCGGCCGCCGCCAGCGGTTCGGCCAGCGCGTAGGCGGACGCGGGCCGGCCGCCCAGCGTGTCGGCGTCGATCGCTTTCAACGCGTACGGCACGCTCACCAGTGGCAGCCGCGCCTGTTCGTGCTCACCGGGCCGGTTGACCAGCACGCCCAGCCATCGCGGCTCACCGCTCGTGAACAGGTCGGCGGGCATGCCATCCTGAGTGCTCGACCCGACCAGGACGTTGAACCGGCCGGTGCCGCCGACGACGACGTGCTGGGTTTCCTGCCAGAGCGCCTGCCCGCCCTTTTCGTCCCGATAGACCGATAGGGTCACCGACTCGACCGGTGCAGTCGGCGAACCGTCCGCCGGCTGGAAGGTACTGCTGAACCACATGAGCCGGGGAACAGCAGTGACGACGGAGCCGGCAGACGGAACCGACTGCGCGTGCACGGCTGGCGCGAGGCCCGGACACACGAGGAGGGCGACGACACCGAAAGCGACCGTTGAACGCATACGCATCTTCTCCAGACGGTGACGCCGGTGATTGACGCGAAATCTCGGCCAGGTTCTCATCTCAGGTTCACTCGTGTACTCGATGTTTCGATCACGGCAATGCGGTCACCGCATCGCGCAACTCGGCGATGTGGAGCGCGCGAATCAGTGTTCCAGTGGTGATCGCGCCGGTGAATGTCGGAGAAGTGAGGCCGCGCGCCGTGTAGACGTCGGTCAGAGCGGAGCGCAGTTCGTTGATGTGGACCGGTTTGATCGCCGTGGTGTGGACCGTCAGCGTGGCATCGGTCCACGGAAAAGCGGGGAGCGGCTGTGCGGCGCGGAGGGCGTCGATGCGCGTTCGCAGCTCCAGGACGTGCACGGCCCGCACCTGCGTCGTTCCGGTCGTCAGCGTCGCATCGGTGAAGCTGTTTGTCGCGTCGGTGAACGTCACCGCCACGGTCGCCGCGCTCGAATCGGTGCTTCCCTTGGCATTCGTCACTCTCACCCAGTAATTGGCCAGGCCGTCGAGCGGCGGCGTGACGAAGGTGCTCGCCGTCGCTAAGGGAATCGGGTTCACGACGCCGCTCGGACCGAGATGCCACTGATAGGTAACCGGGAGCAGACTGTCAGCAACGACGCTCAGCGACGCCGTCGTGCGCGCCACGATTGTCTGATTGACAGGAGACGCAGTGATTCTGGGTGATGCGAATGCGGTGTCGGCCATCACGATCCCTACGCCGGAATCGCGGTCGATCCCTGGTGCCTGGATGTCTATTGCGCTGCTCAGAAGTGCGGTACGAACCTGAGCGGCTGTTATGCCTGGCCGCGCCGATTGGATCAGTGCCGCAATGGCAGCCGCGTGCGGCGCGGCGGCGGACGTGCCGAAGAACGGATTCGAAAATCCGCCGGCGCCGGTAACCGAGACCCCATCAGCCGCGGTGATATCCGGCTTGAGGAGAACCTGCCCGCCCGTGGACGAGACGTTTCCCGGAGTGAGCGCGGCGCCGGCCGACGTGAAGAAGATGTGGCGCGGCCCGTCCGAGCTGAAAGGCTCGACGACGTTCGTCGAATTGAACGGGTTGGGGAACGGGCCAGTCGGTGCGCCTAACGTAAATGCCGTCGCGGCAGGCGTGGCGGCGACGCTGAACGACGTCGGCGCGGTCGTCGTCGCGTGACCGTGTGTGCTGCCCGCGGTGGCTATACCCAGTCGGCCGCGGTTCGTATCAAGGTGCAAGAAGCGGTCTGCGCCCGCGAATTTGACAATGACGATCCGCTCGTTCGGGAAGGCATGGCCCATCTGCTCGAAAGGATCCTGCGTGCCATTCTGCGTATCCGTGGAGGAATCGAAAATCGTTGTTCCGGTATTGTCGAGAATGAAGATGTCGTAGTCGTTGGAGGACGCGCCAAGCGGGTCGGACCAGGCCAGCGTGACGGGACCACTGACGTTCGTGAAGGTCATGACGTCGAAGGTCGTGGCGCCGAAGCTGTGGAGCCTTGTAGGGGCGCCCTCAAAAGTCAGGATTGGATCGGCGGCGGGTCCGCCATCGACGAAGTCGCCTTCCCACGTTCCGGAGGTGCCGGCGTCCAGGTTGCCGGAATTCGCGGCCGACGAGAAGTACAACGCGCCGGAGGCGGAAACGTCCTTGACGGCCTGCGCGACGACGCCGCCGTTGGTATTCGAAATCACCGACGGATCCTGACCGTCCTGGAACGGTGTCTCGACGAAGTACCCGACGTCGTCCACGATGATGTCGCAACCAGCCGTGCGCAGATCGCGGATGTTCTGGGCGAATTGTGCGGGCGTTGGATCGGCCGTCGCAAAGAACAACTGTGCGGCCGGCGCGAGGTCGTGGATGATTTCCAGCATTGCTGTCCCCTCGGCGCCGCTTCCCGCCTGGAGGGGGAGGACGGTAACTGCTCCGAGATCGCCGCTCGCCTGACTCGTCGCCAGTCCGTCGACGCCGTCGGAGATCACGCCCACCTTGATGCCGGTGCCGTTGACGCCGTAGGTGGAGCGAGCTGTCGCCGCTTTGTGTGTGACGTCACCCTGCGAGGTGACGCTGCCGACGTTCGTGATGTGGCCCTGTCCACCCAGGGCCGCCTGCACAGATTCGATGATCGCGCCGCGATCGCGCAGCTTCCGTTCGCGGCGAATCGCGAGGTCGTCGCGGGAGCTGACCGAGGACTCCGTGAACACGCTGCCGCGCGATGCGGAGGTGAAATAGTCAGGCTTGGGCTGCACGAAGCGGACGTCTGGCAAAGCGGCAATGCGCTCGATCTCCAGGAGATCGGCATCGACGAGCACACTGCGCCCAGCCGCCTGAGTCGCGACGACGTCGACTCCCAGACCACCGAGGGCGGCAAGCAGCCGATCCGTGACGTCGGCTCTCAGTTCGAGTTGCACCTTACCGCTTGCGGCGCGAGGGAGCGCGACGCTCATCGTGGTGACGCTGGTTTCCCCCGTCAGCTGCCGCTTGGCATGGAGCAGTCGCGAGTTGATCTTGCGCTGTACCGGCGTGAGCGCCCGTTTCTCCGCGAGCAGCGAGCCGATCTGCGCGAGCCCGGCCGGAGTCACACCACTTGGCTGCGATGCCTGCGGTGCCGCCTGTCCCAGAGCGGCCACTGCGCGGTAGCCCGCAGCAGCCGAAACAAGAACGACCACGAGCGACGCGGTGACAATGCGACGGAGCGATCGCCTCATTACAAACCTTCCTTCGGCCGGTTCGTCATCGACTTCGGCGCTGGTTGAATCCCGTAGACAGCCTGGTCGGCCGCGAGCTCCTCTAATCGCGTGAGCGGGACCCACGCGAGGATGGATCGATACGCCGGCAGGCTCGACACGGTCGTCGCGTTGAGCGCGCGCAGTTTCGTCCGCATCGCGTCGGTCACATCGCAGCGGATCTCGACGAGCGCACGGCCCTTCGCGTCGATCTCAACGCCAGAGGCTGGGTCGGGCTGCAGCTTGTCGCCCTCGCGCCGGGCGCGATCGATCTCGCGAAGGAGATGGCTGTCGATCTTTCGCTGTGCCGCCGTTTGCGATTGCTTTGGCGGTTGCATGGCGCCGGCGCCCTCCGCGAGCGCACGTTCGGGTGTGGCCGCAAGTACAGGGACCAGCACGAAAAGCAGGCTCGACGTGCGGAGACTCGAATGAGTCCGGACCTGCACGAGCGCGATCTCCTTTGTCCCGCTGGATGTCGATCCTCGATCTCTCGTAGGCGCGACAGAGATCGCGATGCGTATCCCGGCTGGAATCCTGTGAGCTTTTGTGGCTGTGACTGCAACTCTCGCCCAGCTCAGCTGTATTGTCAAGTAAAGATCGGATCTGGTGACGTTAATAAACGCCGGGCGCGGCAGGTTCGAACGAACAGTTCAACCGGACGACTCGCGTCGGCTGCTCGTTCACGTGATCGAATGATGCTGACCGCGATGACGTTCAACATCCGCTATGACGATGGATCCGACGGTCCGCTCGGATGGCGGCAGCGGCGCGTCGGAGTGATCGAGACGATTCGCGCGCATCGTCCGGATCTGCTCGCGGTTCAGGAGCCGACCGAGCGACAGGCGCGCGACATCGCCGAGGCGATGCCGGACCTGACGATGTTCGGACCCGCGGGCGACGAGTGGGACGACCTCGATCCGCCGCGAGGGTTCTATCGGTCGGATCGATTTGATGCCCGTGACAGCGGCGTCTTCTGGCTCTCGGACACACCGTCCGTTCCGCGCAGCGTCTCGTTCGCGAACGACTACGGCGCGCGCGCGTGCGCATGGGTCGTGCTGCGTGATCGCGAGACCGGTTGCGACCTCGTGTTCGCGTCCACGCACTTCGACACGAATCAGGACAGCACGGTCCCGTCAGCACACGTCGTGCGTGAGCAGCTGCACGGGATCGCCGGTTCGGCAGCGGTGATCGTCGCCGGCGACTTCAATGCGCCGGCCGGCGGCGACGCCCATCGATTTCTCACCGGCGAGGCCGGCTACCGCGACGCATGGAACGATGCCGGCCGGGGCGACGCCGGCGTGGTCACCTTCAACCACTTCGTTGTCCCGCACGTGGCGCCCGCGGTTGACGAGGCGCTGGGAAACTACCGCATCGACTGGATTCTCCTGCGCGGCGATCTGCGGTGCGTGTCGGCGATCGTCGACGACGCGATCGCCGGAGCGCTGCCGCCGAGCGATCACTATCCGGTCGTCGCCAGAATCGACTGACAGCCCCGGAAGCCTCGACCCGGACCCGCGTTCAGTTACGTGAATGTACGCGTTCTACTCGATCAGGGTCGGAACCGCGACAACAGTGTAAGCGGTCGAGCATTTCTGTCGGCGCTCGCGCCGTGCGCCGCCTCCCGATGCTCGCTGGAGAATCTGCTGGCGTCCGCCGATAACTGAGTCCAGCGAGACGATCGCGTCCCCTGCGCGCAGATGCACGAGCGAGCAGCGCGCCAGTTCAACACGAGAACGACGATAGGAGTCGGTTCATGAGCAAGGCGTGTTTCACCGCGGTGGCGTCAGTGATTGCGGCGGTCTGCTTTCTTCCTCCACTCGCCGAGGCTCAGGCGACCCGAACCTGGGTTTCCGGCGTCGGCGACGACGCCAATCCATGCAGCCGCACGGCCCCGTGCAAGACGTTCGCTGGAGCGATCTCCAAGACCGCTCCCGCTGGAGAGATCGACGTGCTCGATCCGGGAGGCTTCGGCGCCCTCACGATTACGAAATCGATCACCATTGATGGCACGTCCGGCCTCGCCGGCGTGCTCGTGTCCGGCACCAACGGCATTGTCGTCAACGCCGGCAGCGGCGACGTGGTGATCCTGCGCAATCTCGACTTCGACGGGATTGGCACCGGTCTCGACGGCATCCTGATCCTCGGGGGAGGGGATGTCCGAATCGAGAACTGCAAGATTTACGGTTTCTCCAGACGCGGCATCGAAGACGACCGCTCCGCCGGGCATCTGTTCGTCTCGAACACGATCGTCAGCAACAACGCTCAAACCGGCATCCTGGCGTTGTCGGGAATGGGCAGCACGCTGGACGTGAGCATCGACCACGTGCAGATGCACAGCAACGGCAACGCGGGGCTCGCCATCACCGGTGGCACTCAAGCAGCCGTCGCGCATTCATGGGCCACCTCGAACGTGCACGGCTTCTACGCAGATTCCGGGGCGGTCCTGAATCTCGACGATAGCGTGGCGTTCGGGAACAGCGGCACCGGCATCAACGTCTCGTCGGGAGGCGTGGCGCGCCTGTTCAACTCGACCATCAGCAACAATGGCACAGGACTGAGCGTCGGCGCAGGTAGCAGCGTCGGCTCGTTTGGGATGAACCGCATCTCCGGCAATTCCGCCGGCAACGGACCGCCTACAGCCAGCCTGCCGGTGCAATAAGACAGACGGAAAGCAACCGCAGAGAACGCAGAGATCGCAGAGTCTTGTTTTCCTTCGTTGGTTCTGCCATCGGTGCGAGTGCTCCGCGGTTGCTGTCCCTCCCGACCCGCCCCGGTTCACACACTCAGCATGTAGGGCAGTCAACGTCGGCCTTGTGTCTTCCGTCTAAGACGGCACATGGCCGACTTCTTCGCAGAGCTCCGCTACGCGGCCCGGCAATTCTGGCAGTCGCGTGTGTTCAGCGCCGCCGCGATCCTGACGCTCGCGCTCGGCATCGGCGGCACCACCGCCATCTTCACGCTCATGCATGCGGTGATGCTGCGCTCGTTGCCGGTCACCAATCCCGACCTGCTGTACCGCATCGGCGACGGCGACGCCTGCTGCGTCCAGGGCTCACCGCAGGATCGCTGGGGGATGTTCACGTTCCCGCTCTACGAGCGGTTGAAGGCAGAGGCGCCCGAGTTCGAAGAGGTCGCGGCATTCCAGGCTGCGGGCCCGCGCTTCAGCGTGCGGCGCGAAGGCGGCGAGATTGCCGCCCGGCCGACGCGCGGCGAGTTCGTCACCGGCAACTACTTCACCACGCTCGGCGTCGGCGCGTTCGGCGGACGCGTCTTCTCCACCGCGGACGACCAGCCTGCGTCAGCGCCAGTTGTCGTGCTCAGCCATCACCTCTGGGGGGGCACCTACGGCGCCGACCCGTCGATCGTCGGCTCCACATTGATCATCGAAGGACATCCGTTCACCGTCGCCGGCATCACGCCACCGGGATTCTTCGGCGAGACGCTGCGCGGCGATCCGCCCGACTTGTGGATTCCGCTGCAGCAGGAGCCACTGCTCAACGGCGAGAACACGATGGTGCGGCAGTCGGTGGCGGCGTGGCTGCGCGTCATCGGCCGGCTGAAGCCGGGCGCGTCGACGGCCGGCATCGGACCGCGGCTCACCGACGTGCTGCGGCAGTGGCTCCAGCACGACGCGGGATATCCGTCGATCTGGATGCCCGAGGTGATCCGCACGCTGCCCAAGCAGGTGATCGCTGTCGTGCCGGCGGGCGCTGGGGTCGGCGTGATGAAAGAGCAGTACAAGCGGAGCCTGCAGATCCTGCTCGGCGTCTGCGGGCTCGTCCTGCTCATCGCCTGCGCCAACGTCGCGAACCTGCTGCTGGCGCGGGCGGTCGCGCGGCGCGGGCAGACGGCGGTCCGGCTGGCGATTGGCGCGGCACGGCGTCAGATCGTGACGCAGGCGCTGATCGAGAGCGTGATGCTCGCCGTCGTCGGCGGCGTCGCAGGGCTGTTCGTCGCGACGGCCGCCGCGAACCTGCTGCTGTCGCTCGCGTTCAGCAGCACGCGGTTCCTGCCGATCGACACCACGCCGTCGCTCCCGGTCCTCGGTTTCGCGTTCGCGCTCGCGCTCGTCACCGGCATCGTGTTCGGCGCGGCCCCGGCGTGGTTCGCGACCCGCACCGATCCCGTGGATGCGCTGCGCGGCGCGGGACGCAGCACCGGCGATCACTCGTCGTTTGCGCGCAAGGCGCTGCTGGTGCTGCAGGCGACGGTCTCAGTGGTGCTCGTGGCGGGCGCGACGATGCTCGGGCGCAGCCTGGGCAAGCTCGAAAACCAGGACTTTGGCTTCACCGTCCCGAGTCGTGTGGTGGCCACCATCAGCCGTGCGCCGGCGACGTATACGCAGCCGAAGCTGGGCGCGCTGTATCGGACGCTCGAAGCGCGGCTCGATCAGATTCCCGGCGTCCGGAAGTCGGGGCTCGCGCTCTACAACCCGCTCACCGACAACTGGGGCGAGCTGGTGCTGGTCGCCGGCCATCCGCCGCCGAAACCGGGCGAGCAGGCGGGCGCCTCGTGGGATCGCGTGAGCGCGAACTACCTCCAGGATCTCGGCGTGACGGTCGTGCGCGGCCGCGCGTTCACCGGCGCGGACAACGAGACGACGGCGCCGGTCGCCGTCGTCAACGAGGCGTTCGTGAGACGGTTCTTCAAGAGCGACGAAGATCCGATCGATCAGCACTTCGGGCTCGATCTGCCCGAGAACGTCGGCACCTTCCGCATCGTCGGCGTGGTCCGCGACGCGAAGTTCGCCGGGTTTCAGCTCGACCGGCCGGCGCGGCCGATGTTCTACGTGCCGCTGGCGCAGTGGGTCAACTATCAGAACCGCATGATGCAGCGGCTCGAGCTCGCGTCGCATTCGGTCGGCGGCATTCTGCTGGTGACCGACGTGCCGATCGGGACGATCGAGCCGCTGCTGACGCGAGCGCTCGCCGAGGTCGATCCGAACCTTACGCTCACCCGAGTGCGCACGATGCAGCAGCAGGTCGACGTGTCGTTCGATCAGCAGCGCGCCGTGGCGAGTCTGGCGGGATTGTTCGGGATCGTCGCGCTCGCGCTCGCGGCCGTCGGCCTCTACGGCGTCACGGCGTACACGGTCGCGCAGCGCACCAACGAGATCGGCATCCGGATGGCGCTCGGCGCCGATCGCGGCAAGGTCGTGGATCTGGTGCTGCGCAGCGCGTTCCGACGTGTCGCGATCGGACTGATTCTGGGCCTGCCGCTTGCCGTCGGCGCCGGCCGCCTGATCGCCGCGCAGCTCTACGGCGTCTCGTTCTGGGACCCGCTCGCGTTGAGCGTCGCCGCCGGATCGCTTGGTCTCTGCGCGCTGGTCGCCGCGCTGATTCCAGCCGCACGGGCTGCATCGATCTCGCCGATGAATGCGCTGCGTACGGAGTAAATGCAATTAAGAATTAAGAAGTAAGAATTAAGAATTCGTACTAGGGTCGACATAC
>Ga0066903_100006829_pt1 | contig 10224 bp, 10 predicted proteins | sample PanSoiMetaGPlot1_FD_67491 | JGI IMG/M metagenome (GOLD analysis project Ga0066903, IMG submission 67491) | Tropical forest soil microbial communities from Panama analyzed to predict greenhouse gas emissions - Panama Soil - Plot 1 (version 2) | ecosystem: Environmental > Terrestrial > Soil >... | reverse complement strand
GCTCTCCGAAGGTCAGCCGCGCATGCAGACATTGTTGCGCACGGTTGCTCAAATGTCGGACTGGACGCGCAAGCGCGACGGCCGCGCGCTCGGCGTGGCGACGATGGTGAAGGACGATACGCTGGCGGCGGGCGTATCCGAGGTCTCGGTCGACCGCGCCTCCGGCAAGCTCAAGGTGCACAATGTCTGGGTCGCGCTCGATGCCGGCATTGCGGTGCAGCCCGGAAACATCGCGGCGCAGACCGAAGGCAGCATCGTCTATGGCCTCGGCCACGTGCTGCGCGAGAGGATCGTGATCAAGGACGGCCGAGTGCAGCAGTCGAACTTCGGCGACTACGAGCCGGCGCGGATGTCGGACGTGCCCAACATCGCGGTGAAGGTGATCTCGACCGACAATCCGCCGACCGGCGCCGGCGAGGACGGCCTGCCGGTGCTTGCCTGCTCGGTCGGCAACGCCATCGCCACGCTGACAGGCGTGCGGCTGCGCGAGTTGCCGTTCGCGCCGGAGCGGGTGAAGGGCGCGCTCGGGGCGTGACCTCGTAGCCCGCACAAGCGCGTTTACGCGCGTCTTCGCGCGCCATGAGGCATAGCCGCGTCGTCGCGCGCTATGCCGACATGCGGGACCTTGGCCTCGTGCCCCGGATGTCGCTTCGCTCATCCGGGCTACGAGCCCTTATTCAAGAATCCCTCCAGCGCCGCGACGTCCGTCTTCTCCCCCTCGAAATCGCTCGCGATCTGCTCGTAGACGTGCGCCGCGCCGGCATAGAGCTCGTGGCCGGCCGGGTCCTCGCCGACGAAATCGGCGATCTCGTGCATCTCGGCGATCCAGCGATAGGCCTTTGGCGGCATCGCCGCGAGGCCGCGCTTGAGCCATGCCAGCATCTGCGGCTGACTGGAAGCGAGCTCCTTGAACAGCGCATCAGCCGTGCCGGCGCGCGTCGCCGCCAGCATCATGACCGTAGCGATGGCCTGCGTGCCCTTGGTGATGCCGGCATACGACATCTTCACCGCCGAGGCCGCACTCATGGGGCCGTCGAGCACCCGCACGTCCAGGCCATACTGCTTGAGCGTCGCAAATCGCGAAGCATGCGGCCCGGAGGCATAGAAGCGCGGGCCGGCGTCGCCGGTCTTGGGCGGTGAGCCGATGATCCCGGCATCGACGAAGGGCGAGCCGGTCGGCGCGATCATGGCGGCGACCCGCTCCGTGGTAGCCGGGCTGATCGCGTTGCACTCGACAAAGACCGGCTTGCTGTTGCTCGCCGTCAGCGCGGGCGCGAAGCGCTGCGCCAGTGCTATCGCGTCGCCCGGCGGCAGGATCGAGAGAATGAAATCCGCCGCGGCAATCTCCTCGTCGCTTGCCGCGGTGAGTCCGTATTTCTTTGCGCGTGCCTGCGTCTCCGTGCTGCGGCCGGCGAGCGAGGTCAGCACCTTGAGGCCGTTCTCGACGAGCCGTCCGCCGACCGCCGCGCCCATCATGCCGGGAGCAATCACTGCGACCAGGGGATTCATGCATTCGTCTCCAGTTTTTTGCACCCGGCGTTACCTGGCCGTGTTTTGCACCTGCGCAAGCCTTCCGCGCAAGGGGCCCGCCGCCGGCTCGCCCTGGCTTGGCAACCCCTGTCATTTCGGCTTTGTTGCCGTCGACGCGGCCGCGCCGCGCCGCTCGGAGCATTTTCCGGAAAAGTGGACTTCCGGTTTTCCGCAGAAAATGCGACCACGCAACAAACCACAACAATAGGAAATGCCTGTGCCCGACGATCTTTCCGATATCCGCTACCAGGTCGCGCTCGCCAACCGCATGCTGGCGAACGAGGGCGTGCTCGATGCCTTCGGCCATGTCAGTGTGCGCCATCCCACCAATCCCGCCCGCTATCTGCTCTCCCGCTCGCGCTCGCCCGGGCTGATCGAGGCCGACGACGTGCTGGAGTACACGCTGGATTCCGCGCCGGTGAAGGAGCCGAACGTCTCGCTCTATGCCGAGCGGGTCATTCACGGCTGCATCTACCAGGCGCGCCCCGACGTGATGGCGGTCTGCCACCACCATGCGCCGGCGGTCATGCCGTTCTGCATCGCGGGTGTGCCGATCGTTCCGGTGTTTCACCTCGGGGCCGCCGGCGGCGAGACCGTGCCGTTCTGGAACCAGCGCGACGAGTTCGGGGACACCAACCTGCTGGTGGTCAAGCCCGAGGAGGGCCATTCGCTCGCACGCGCGCTGGGCTCGCATGGCGCGGTGTTGATGAACAATCACGGCGCCACTGTCGTCGGCCGCGACCTGCGCGAGCTGGTCTCGCGCTCGATCTTCATGTGCCAGAACGCGCGCTACCAGCTCGAGGCGCAGCTCATCGGCAAGGTCGCCACCCTGACGCCGGGCGAGATCAAGCTGGCGGGCAGCCTCAACGCACTGCCCAATGTCACCAACCGCACCTGGGAGTATTGGACCTTGCGCCTCGACAGGGTCGGCGGGCTGCCGCCAAAAACGCGGCCCGCCGCCGCCTCCCTGAGGCGCAAGACTTCGAGTAAGATGCCTTCGGCTCGGAAGAACGCGCGCAGCAGCTCAAGTCGCAAGAAGCGGACAGCACGATGAGGCGCGCCCCCGACCAAGGGACGCCATGATAGGCCGCCGACCGCTCTGCTCGGTTGTCTTTGCCCTGCCTTTGCTGCTGGTGGCAACCGTGGCGCCGGCGCAAGATGTATTCGACACGTTCAAGGTGGCAGTCGGGCAGCTCGGGCTGTGGGCGGTGGACGGGCCGCGGCTCGGCCAGCGCGCCGGCATCTTCAAGAAGCACGGCATCGCGCTCGAGATCTTCGGCACGCAGGGCGGCGGCGAGACCCTGCAGGCGGTGATCTCGGGCTCCGCCGATCTCACCGTCGGGATCGGTACTGCCGCCGTCCTGCGCGCCTACGCCAAGGGCGCGCCGATCCGCGTGATCGGCGCGAACTTCACCGGGGCAGGGGACCTCTATTGGTACGTGCGAGCTGATTCTCCGATCAAGCGGCTCACGGATGCGAGCGACAAGACCACGGTGGGCTATTCGGCGAGCGGCTCATCGAGCCACAACGTGGTGCTCGCCTTCCTGCAGGAGCTCGGCCTCAAGGCGATGCCGGCCGCGACCGGCACCCTGCCCGCGACGCTCACGCAGGTCATGTCTGGCCAGGTCGATATCGGCTGGGGCGCGCCGCCGTTCGGCTTGAAGGAGCTGGCCGAGGGCAAGATCCGCATCATCGCCAACGGCAACGACGTGCCGTCGCTGCGCACCCAGACGGTGCGCGTCGACATGGTCAATGCCGCAGTGCTGGAGCAGCGCAAGGATGCGCTGCTCCGCTTCGTGCGCGCCTATCGCGAGACGCTCGACTGGATGTTCTCGAGCCCCGACGCGATCGCGCTCTATGCCGACGAGATGAAGGTGCCCCCCGAGCTCGCCGCGATGATCCGCGACAAGTTCCAGACGAAGGAAGCGATGCGCAACGATCGCCTCTCCGATCTCGACGCCGTCATGGCCGACGCGGTGACGCTCAAGTATCTGGACAAGCCGCTGACCAAGGCGCAGCTCGACGAGCTGGTGCAGATTCCGAAGTGAGCGAATAGCGAATAGCAATAGAAGAGCTTGCTTCCCTACTCGCTACTCGCTACTCGCTATTCGCTTCTTCTTCCCGTGAATACGGGCGCCCGTTTCTCCAGGAACGCCCGCACGCCCTCCGCGTAGTCCGGCGTGAGGCTCGCCTCGCGCTGCAGCTCGCGCTCGAGGTCGAGTTGGGCGTCGAGATCGTTGCCCCAGGATTCCTCGAGCGCGCGCTTGATCAGCGCCAGCCCAATTGTCGGCGCGGAAGCGAAATGAGCACACAGCTTGTGCGCCTCCGCCATCAGCAGGGCGTCGTCGACCACCTTCCAGATCAGGCCCCAGGCTTCCGCTGTCTCGGCCGGCAGCGGCTCGCCAGTGAGCGCAAGGCCGCGGGCGCGGGCGGGACCGACCAGCCGCGGCAGGAACCAGGTGCCGCCGGAATCCGGCACCAAGCCGATCCTGGCGAAGGCCTGCACGAAGCTCGCCGAGCGTGCCGCCAGCACGACATCGCAGGCGAGCGCGATATTGGCTCCGGCGCCCGCCGCCACGCCGTTGACCGCTGCGACCACCGGCACGGGCAAGGCGCGCAGCTTGCGCACCAGCGGATTGTAATAGGCCTCGAGCGTGCCCCCGAGCACCATGGTCTCGCCAGGCTTCGCCAGCCGGTCGTTGAGGTCCTGGCCGGCGCAGAAGCCGCGCCCGGCGCCGGTGATCATGAGCGCGCGGCAATCCTCGTCCTCCTCAGCCTCGGCGATGGCGCGCTTGAGCGCCTCGTGCATCGCCTCGCTGAAGGCGTTGAGCCGCTGCGGCCGGTTGAGCGTGATGACGCGATACCCCGCGCGCCGTTCCGTCAGGATGGGCTGGTCTTCCATGGACGCCTCCTCCGGTCGCTGCCATGCGCATGTTCCGGCGAAGTGGGCACCGGTTCGCCGACAAGAACATGCGCCATCAAGGACTCTAGCGCGCCGCTTTAGCGGCCGAAATCTCTCATCACCTCGATCAGCATCTTGCGCCCCTCGGCGCCGAGCCGCTCGACCAGGCGCGCTTCATGCGCCGCCGCCAGCTGCTTGGCGCGCTTGAGCAGGCGCGCCCCGTCACCGGTCAGGCGAAGCGCATGGGAGCGCCGGTCGGCGCGCGACGCCAGCCGCTGCGTGAGCCCGCGCTTCTCCAGCTTGTCCAGCAGCCGCACCAGCCGCGCGCGCTCGATGCCCAGCAACGCCGCAAGATCGGATTGCGACAGCCCGGGATTGCCGGCAATCACCACCAGCACGGAATATTGCGCCGGCCGGATGTCGATCGGCGCGAGCGTGCGAATGAAATCCTGGAATACCCAGACCTGCAGCCGCCGGATGAAATAGCCGAGATGATCGTTCAGCACGCCGAGATCGGGCGCAGGGCGCCCATTCTGCGCGCGCCCCCGTCGGCCGGAGGTCATCGGCGGGCCGGCGCGTCGCGCGCCCTCCGCTGTGAGCCGTCGATCCGACATGGTCCTCGTCGCCTCCCTCCCGCTGGCCAGCGCGGGCGACCAGCATAGCCCGGATTATTGTTGTTGACGACATCTGTTGTCATGGACAACAATTGTCCTCAGTTTCGGTCGCGCCCCCGCGACGAAGAGCCCGACCAAGGGCCATTGCATCTCGCGTTGAACCATAAGAGAAGGGGGCACGCGACGGCCCGATCGCCGTGCACTGCCGCACCCTGGGAGGACCCGCATGATTCGCAAGTCACAGACCACGCCCGCGCGCGCCGGCGTCAGCCGCCGCGGCTTCGCCGCCGGCGCCGGCGCCGTCGCGATTGTTGCCGGCACCTCGCCGTTCAGCATCGGCCACGCACAGGGCGCGCCGCTGAAGGTCGGCGTCATATTGCCGTTATCCGGTGCGCAGGCGAGCATCGGGCAGGACTGCTACCGCGGGGTCGAGATCGCGCCCGCCATTTTCAAAGCCCTTGGCCTGCCGGAGCTCGCGGTGATGAAGGGCGACACTGAGACCAATGTTGAGGTGGCGCGGGCGCGCGCGGAGAAGCTGATCAGCGACGGCGCCCAGCTCCTGGTCGGCGCGTTCGATTCGGGCCAGACCACGGCGGTGGCGCAGGTCGCCGAGCAGAAGGGCATTCCCCTGGTGATCAACATCGCCGCGGCGCCGCCGATCACCGAGCAGGGCTACAAGTTCGTGTTCCGCAATTTCCCGACCGCGCCGATGATCCTGGCCGACGCCTTCGCCAACCAGAAGGAGGTGTTCGAGGTCACCGGCGCGACGCCGAAGTCGGTGGTGTTCATGCATGTGAACGACACCTACGGCACCGCGATGGCGCAGAGCCTCCCCGGCCTGATACCCAAGTTCAACATGCCCTACAAAATCGCCGAGACCGTCGCCTATGATCCGCTGGCGCGCGATCTTTCGGTCGAGGTGTCCAAGGCCAAGGCAACCGGCGCCGATGCGCTGCTCATGGTCAGCCGGCTCAACGACGCCATCCTGATCACCCGCGAGCTGGTCAAGCAGCGCTGGACGCCGATGGCGGTGCTCAGCATGGGGCCGGGCTGGTACGAGGACCAGTATCTCAAGACGCTGGGCAAGCTCTCCGACGGCCCCCTGAGCTTCTCGCCCTGGTACGACCCCAACAAGAAGATGAGCAAGGAGCTCGAGGCCGCGCTGGCCAAGGCCTATCCCGGCTACAACCTCAACACCAATCATGTCTTCACCTTCGAGGCGCTGCTGGTCGCCGCCGATGCCTACAAGCGGGCCGGCTCCAGCGATCCGAAGGCGCTGGCCGACGCCATTCGCAAGACCAACATCACCGACAATGCCAGCGTCGGTCCCGGCATCCAGTTCGACGCCAAGGGCCAGAACGACAAGGTCAAGAACTCGGCGATCCAGAATCGCAGTGGCAAGCTGTTGGCGGTTGCGCCCAAGGCGGTGTCCAACGCCAAGCCGGAATTGCCGATGGCCCCGTACGACAAGCGCGCGTAAGATCGTCGCGTCGACCGTGCTCCGGCCGCGCGCACGGTCGGAGCATTGTTTCGCAGGGCTCACGGCGTGGCCGCACAGATCTACCTGAACGTCGCGGTCAGCGGCCTGTTGACCGGCCTGGTCTACGGCTTGATGGCCCTCGGCCTGTCCGTCATCTTCGGCGTGGTGCGCGTGGTCAATTTCGCCCACGGCGAGATGATGACCATCGCGATGTATCTCGCGATCGTCTGCTTCACAGCCTTGAAGCTCGATCCGCTGTTGATGGTCATTCCGATCGCCGCGGTGCTGTTCGCCTTCGGCTACGCGCTGCAGGCCGGCCTGATCAATCCCTTCATCAACCGCCCCGAGCACAGCCAGTTCATCCTGCTGGTCGCGATCGGCATGATCATCGTCAACCTGTTATTGATCATCTTCGGGCCCGACGCCCGCAACGTGCAGACCTCCTACGCCTTCGACAGCTTTGAGATCGGGACCGTGATCGTCGACGCCACCAAGGTTTATGCCGGCATCGCCACGCTTGTGGTGGCAGCCGCGCTGTTCGTCTTCTTCCGCTTCACGGCGGTCGGCAAGGCGATCCGCGCCTGCGCCGACAACTACACCGGCGCGCTGGTGGTCGGGCTCGACGTCAAGCGGCTCTACGCGCTCACCTTCGGCATCGGCGCCGCCTGCGTTGGCGCGGCCGGCGTGATGCTGGTGCTGCTGGTCGATGTGACGCCCGCGCTCGGGCCGACGCTGACGCTCCTCGCCTTCATCATCGTGATCACCGGCGGGCTCGGCTCGATGCCGGGCGCGCTGATCGGCGGCGTGCTGATCGGGCTCACCGAGGCCATGGCCGGCCTGCTGTTCACGCCTTCCGCCAAGAGCATGTTCTCCTTCGGCCTGCTGGTGCTGGTCCTGCTGTTTCGCCCGCAGGGCATCCTGGGCAAGCGGGCAGCATGATGAGCGCGTCATGATACAGCTGCTCACCGACGGCGCGCAGCCGCGCAGCCTCGTGCTGCTGGGGCTGCTGCTCGTCGTGCTCGTCGCCGCGCCGTGGCTCGCCAACGACTATCTGCTTACCGTCCTCATCACCATTCTCTATTTCGCCTATACCGGCCAGGCCTGGAACGTCATGATGGGCTTTGCCGGCCAGCTCTCGCTCGGGCACGCGATCTATGTCGGCCTCGGCGCCTATACGGCGGCAGCGCTCTACGTGCATTTCGGCGTGGCGCCCTGGATCGGCCTGCCCGCCGCGATCGCAGTCGCCATGGCGTGCGGGGCGATCATCGGGTTCCTCGCCTTCCGCTTCGGCGTGGCTGGCGTCTATTTCGCCATCCTCACCATCGCGTTCGCCGAGTTCGCGCGCATCGGCTTCGACCATTTCACCTGGGTCAACGGGTCGAGCGGCTTCTTCCTGCCGGTCGCCAACTACAGCCACAACGATCTGTGGAACCTGCGCGGCAATCCCACCATGTTCTACTATCTGATGCTGGTGCTGACCGCGGCGGCGTTCGTGCTCTGCCATGTCCTGATGAAGAGCCGCATGGGCTACTATTGGCTGGCGATCCGCGAGGACGAGGCCGCCGCGCGCTCGCTCGGCATCGACACTTTCCGCTACAAGATGTATGCGGTGGTCATCTCCGCCGGCATGACCGCGATTGCCGGAGTGTTCTTCGCGTTCTACTACAACAACCTGTTCCCCGAGCAGGTCTTCCACATCTCGCGCTCGATCGAGCTGATCCTGGGTCCCATCATCGGCGGCATCGGCACGCTGTTCGGTCCGATCATCGGCGCCTTCCTGCTGACCGGTCTCTCCGAGCTGATGCAGAACCTCATGAACGCCGTCGGCTTCGACGTGCCCGGCGCCAAGCACGTGTTCTACGGCGTCTGCCTGCTCCTGGTCGTGCTGCTGCTGCCCGGGGGCGTCTGGCCCTGGCTCGCCCGCCTGATCGGCGTGACGCGAGGCCAGTCATGAGCGCTGGAACGATGAGTGCGCTGCTCGCGGTCGAAGGCGTCGGCAAGCGCTTTCGCGGCCTCACCGCGGTCGACAATGTGAGCTTCACCGTCGCGCCCGGCGCCGTTTTCGCCGTGATCGGCCCGAACGGCGCCGGCAAGACCACGCTGTTCAACATGATCGCCGGCGCGCTCACGCTCGATAAGGGCGCGATCACGTTCGGCGGCCAGCGCATCGACCGCTGCAATCCGGACGAGGTCTGCCGCCGCGGCATCGGCCGCACCTTTCAGCTGGTGCGGCCGTTCCCGGCGCTCACCGTCGAGGACAACGTCACCGTCGGCGGCCTCCTGCATCGCCACGATGTCGTTGCGGCGCGCCGGCGCGCCCACGAGGTGCTCTGGCAGCTCGATCTGTTCGACAAGCGTCACCAGCTTGCCTCCGCGCTGACCTTGCCCGACCGCAAGCGCCTCGAGGTCGCGCGTGCGCTTGCGACTGATCCCAAGCTCCTGCTGCTCGACGAGGTGATGGCGGGCCTGCGCCCGGCGGAGACCGATCGCATGGTCGCGATCCTGACCAGGCTCAACCGCGACACCGGCGTGACCATCCTGCTGATCGAGCACGTCATGCGCGCGGTCATGGCGCTCGCCCAGCGCGTGCTGGTGCTGCATCATGGCGCTGCCATCGCCGAAGGCGCCCCTGACTCCGTGGTGCGCGAGCCGGCTGTGGTGGAATCTTATCTCGGCGCAGAGGCGGTCGACTGATGCTCAAAGTCGAGCACCTCGATGTCTTCCACGGCGACGCCCAGGCGCTCGACGACGTGTCGCTCGAGATCGCCGAGGGCGCGATCGTCGCCATCGTCGGGGCGAATGGCGCCGGCAAGACCTCGCTCATTCGCACCATCTCCGGCATGCATCGCCCGACCCGCGGCCGCATCGCATTCCGCGGTACCGAGATTGGCGGCTGGGAGAGCCATCGCGTCTGCAATCTCGGCATCGGCCAGGTGGCGGAAGGCCGCCAGGTCTTTCCTACGCTCACCGTCGCGGAGAACCTGGAGATGGGCGCCATGCTGCCGCGCGCCCGCGCCGGCAAGGCCCAGAACCTCGAGCGGGTGCGCACGCTGTTTCCGGTGCTGGCCGAGCGCGCGGGGCAGGCGGCCGGCACGCTGTCCGGCGGCGAGCAGCAGATGCTGGCGATCGGCCGCTGCCTGATGGGCGCCCCGGAGCTGGTCATGTTCGACGAGCCCTCGCTCGGTCTCGCCCCCACGATCGTGCAGCACCTGCTGCGCACCATCCGCGACCTCAACCGCGACGGTCTCACCTGCGTGCTGGTCGAGCAGAATGTCGCGGTTTCGCTCAAGCTTGCCGCGCACGCCTACGTGCTTGAGAACGGCCGGATCACGCTCTCCGGCGCCGGCAGCGAGCTGTTGGCCGACGACCGCGTGCGGCAGGCCTATCTCGGGATGTGACGCGGCACGGTATCAGGTGCCGGCGCATGATCCCGAAAAAGCCAGCCCCGGACACTTGATCTGAACCGCCACACTGTGCCGGCACACCAATGAACGGATGCGTTGCAGGCGTCCAGGCCGGTGGGAGCCCAAGGTGCCGCCCTGTCTCAAAACCGGCTCTGAGCGCCGCACTATAAATACGGACTATAAATAAAAGTCTTGACGCCCGTGGCGGCTTGTCTTGACTGCTACGGTCGCAAATGATGCAATTCCTGCGTGTTGCGGCGGCGGAATGCAGGCAGAAGGCAGCCCGGGGGCCGA
>Ga0066903_100006828_pt1 | contig 10225 bp, 8 predicted proteins | sample PanSoiMetaGPlot1_FD_67491 | JGI IMG/M metagenome (GOLD analysis project Ga0066903, IMG submission 67491) | Tropical forest soil microbial communities from Panama analyzed to predict greenhouse gas emissions - Panama Soil - Plot 1 (version 2) | ecosystem: Environmental > Terrestrial > Soil >... | reverse complement strand
AGCTGGATCGCGCCGTACGCCGCGTCGGTCACCAGGAGGGCGAGCGCTCCGAGCATCAGGAGGTAGAACGCGGGCTCCCGTCTCCCGCCCCCGACCACGAGGCGAACCACCACTCCGAGCAGGAGCAGGTCCATCAGCGGGTAGGCGATCGACACAATCTTGACCAGTGGGCTCAGCGTGTGGTCGTGCGCGTACGGAGCCATCAGGAACACCCAGGAATAGAGCCCGGCGCCGATGGCGATGATGAGGGAGTCGAGCAAGCTGTCCCGATCCCGTCCCGGGCTGCGTCGCTTGATCAGCACGAGGATGCCGGCGATCAAGCAGGGGTAGACGGCCAGATACGCGAGATCGCCGATCGACGGGAACGGGATGTCGTGACCGAAGAGCCGGTTGTAGTTGTACGTGATGAAGTCGCCAGCGATGAACAGCGTCAGTCCCACCGCGAACAGGACCCACGGAAGCTTGGTGGCGGGGCGGTGGAGACGGATGCCCACCACGATCGCGACCACGGAGGACAGGCCGAGGATGTTGAAGAACGGCCCCGACTTCGCGAACGGCGGGATGAAGTAGTAGGCGAGCCCTCCCAGGATGGCCGCACCCAGGTACCAGAGCCACAGTCGCCGTCTCATCGCACCGACTCCAGGGCCATGGCCGCCTCCGACGGAACCGTTCTCGCCCCGGAGACCCGGGCGTCGGCGGGAACCACGCGCTCCTGATCACGCATCCCGGGAAGGAACAGGGCTCCCAGCGTGACGGCCGCGCCGAGCAGCCCCGCGCCCACGAGCGTTGTCCTCACTCCGATGGCAGCGGCAACGGGCGCCGTGAGGGCGAACGAGATCGGAAGCAGCCCGATCGAGATGAACCAGTCGAGGCTCGAGACCCGACCCAGCATCCGAGCCGGCACGGACCGCTGCTTGGTGGTGGCCCACACGATCGTCCCGGCGGTCTCGAGGGCGTTGAACGCGAAGCTCGCCGCCATGACCTGCCACGGCAGACGGGCAAGTCCGTATCCGGCGACGGCGAGCGTGGCCAGGGTCCAGGCCACGAACATGAACGTGATGTGGCGCCGGGGCATGCCCCGATGTCCGACCACGATCGCGCCGGCGATGGCGCCGAGGCCGCCCATGGCGAACACCACCCCGAGGATGGCCGCCCCCTCGCGAAGCTGGTTCTTCACGACGTAGGGGAGCAGCACCTCGACCGGGCCCATGAACAGCAGGTACGCGATGGCCGCGGCGCCGAACGTCCCCCACAGCCAGACGTGCGAGCGCACGAATCGGAATCCAGCCCGGATGTCACGGATCGGGGAGGCGCCTTCCTCGTTCGCGTTCGCGACGTGGCGGGATGTCATCCGCAGGACGGCGAAGACCGAGACGGCGAACGTCGCCGCATCGACGAAGAACGCCACCCCGACGCCGCTCGCGGCGATGAGCAGGCCGCCCAGCGCCGGCCCGAGGAGCCGCAGCGCGGTCGGCCGGACCAGCTGATCGAGGGAGTTGGCTCCGGGGAGCTCTTCGGAGGGCACCAGATCGGGGACGATCGCGTCGAAGGCCGGGCCGAAGAACGCGGTGGCCCCACCGTAGACCGCGGCGAGTGCCGCCAGCGCAGGCAGAGTCAGGGTTCCGGTGACGGAGAGGGCTCCGATGCCGGCGACGGCCAGGCCACGGGCCACGTCGGCACCCACCATCAACCGGCGGCGGTCGAGCCGATCGCTCAGGACCCCCCCGAACAGCAGCAAGGCAACCTGGGGGAGGGCCACCGCCAGCCCCACCACGGCGAGGGCCGAGGGATGGTTCGACAGCGTGTACACCTGCCACGCCACGGCCACCAGGAAGACGCCGTCGCCGACCAGTGACGTCGCCATCCCCGTCCACAGCAGACGGAAGTCGCGGTGACGAAGGGACGCCAGGATCGGATGGCGGCCGAGTCCCTTGCCTCGAACGCCGCCTCGATGTGCGGTCACCGGTTTCCGTCCCTTCAGCGCGCGGCCGCGACGACTCCCTCGTCGCGCTCGACGGTTCGTGGCGTCAGCCGATCGGACACGGCCGCGAGCACCTCCACCAATCGATCGATCTGTTCGTCGGTGTTCGCGGCCGTCACCTGGACCCGGAACCCGACTTCGTCCTTCGGCACGAGCGGATAGGCGGCGAGGGTCACGTAGACGCCGTGGTCGAAGAGATAGCGGCCGACGGCGTCGATCGCGTCCGGGTCCGCCAGCGGCACCTCGACGATCGGGTAGCCGGACCGGTTCGGCGTGTAGACGTCCATGTCCTGCAGCGCATCGAGCACCCGGTGTGTCATCGAGTGCAGGCGCGCCCTCAGCACGTCGCCGCGGGCGTCGTTGACCCGGAAGCCCTCGATCACCGTGGCCAGCGAGGCCACCGGAGAGGGCCCCGAATAGAGGTACGGGGGCGCCGCCGTTTTGAGGATGTTCTTGAGCTCCGTGGGGCAGGCGATGAACGCGAGGAGCGAGGAGTAGGCCTTGGAGAACCCGCTGACCATCACGAGGCTGTCGTAGTCCTCGGCGTGGTGGCGGACCACCCCGTTGCCGCGCTTGCCGTAGTCGCAGAGCTCGTCGGGAGCCCGCTCTCCGACCACGCCGAACCCGTGGGCGTCGTCGACGTAGAGCAGCGCGCCGAACTCCCGAGCGAGGTTGGCGAACGTGGAGATGTCCGGGGCGTTCCCGGTCATGCTGTTCACGCCGTCCATGCAGATGAGCTTCGGGCCGGTCCCACGGCGTTCGAGCAGGTCCTCGAGGTGGTCGGGATCGTCGTGTCGGAACCGCCGGATCTCGGCTCCATGTCCACGGGCGATGGAGCAGCCGTCGAAGATCGTCTTGTGGGCTCTCGAGTCGAGGAAGACCGTTCCCGATCCAGCGAGGACCGGGATCACGGACGTGTGGATGTGGGTGATGGTCGGCAGCACGAGTGCGTCGGGCGACCCGATGAGACCGGTGAGACTCTCCTCGATCTGCTCGTACAGCACCGGGCTTCCCAGCAGTCGGGACCAACTGGGGTGCGTCCCCCACGTGGCCAGATAGGAGGGGACGGCGTCGACGATCTCGGGCTCGAGATCGAAGCCCAGGTAGTTGCAGGAGGCGAAGTCGGCGAGCCAGCGGTTCCCGATGCGGATGCTGCGGCCGTCGATCTCCTCGATGACGGCGTCCACCATTGGATGCGAGTACTGAAGGCGTGCCAGGTCGGCGGTGGTGGCGAGCCAGTGCTCGAGCCAGCCGTCCTCTGCGCGCCGCCGCGGCCGTGGTGAGAGCCCAGGGAGGCCTGGACTCGGCGCCGGCCCTGCTGCCGAAGAGCCGAATCTCATTTCTCGTCTATCGGCCTAGGCCTAGGGGTCCTTTAAGAAAGCCTGGGCTCGAACGGCGTCATCCGGTCAGGTGACGCCTGCGTGCATAATCGCCCCTGCCGAGAGGGGTCAGGAGGGGGACACGATGGTGGGCATCGGAGGCGGGCTCATCGGGATCATCATCGCGGGTGTGGTGCTGTTCGGGCTGGGCATCTACGCGGTCATCTGGTTCATGCGGCAATAAGCCCCCAGCCCCGAGAAGGGTCCCTCGCGAGCCTGATCCGTCGGGCTCGGTACCGTTCAGGCCAGCGCCGCGAGCGCCTTCTCGTTGTCGGAGGTGACGGCCACGGCGCGGTTCTTCGTGGCCAGGTAGACCGCCGTGAAGTTGATCCCGGCGTCGGCCACCGTCCGGGCCATCCTGCCCAGCTCCCCCGGCCGATCCACTGCATCCGTCGGGAGCTCCATCACGAGGGCCTCGTTCTGCCCGCCGACGGTGAGCCCGTTCGACTTCAGCGCCGATGCGGCCGCCTCCCCGTCGTCGACGAGCACGTGGACGACGCCCCGCCCCTCGAACGCGAAGCCGGCCAGGCCGCCGATGTTGATCCCGGCGTTCCCGAGGGCCTCGCCGATCCGGGCGAGCTCGCCCGGTCGGTCATCCAGCACGATCTCGATGTCGATCGACATCCCACCCCTCCTTCTCGTTCGGTCTCCCAGGGTGTACTCCTCGACCGGGTCCGCGGTCAACCGCGACGAACCTGAGGCCGAGGGCATGCCTCGGTTGAGCGGCAGCAGTGCCGGTGCCTCGTCGATGGTCAGCGCGCGGCGCCGGATTTCGGATGAAGGCCGTCTGCTCGCGACTCCACGGGATGCAGCATCCACCGATAACCGATCCCCGGGTCAGTGACGATGATCCGTGGCGTGGCCGAATCGGCTTCGATCTTCCTCCGGACCTGGCTGATGAACACGCGCAGGACCTCGACGTCGTCCGAGTAGCCCGCCCCCCAGACCTGTTCGAGCAGCGCTCGATGCGTCATGAGCTGTCCGGGGTGCGCGCTCAGCGTCTCGAGCAAGCCCCATTCTGTCCTGGTCAGCCTGACGTTTTCGGCCCCCCGCGTGACCCGGTGCGCCTCGACATCGATCTCCAGGTCGCCGACGCGGAACACCCGCTCCCGCAGGGCATCGGTTGAATCCAATCGGCGAAGGAGGGCCCGAACCCGAGCCATCAGCTCGTCGATCCCGAACGGCTTCGTCAGGTAGTCGTCGGCGCCGAGATCGAGCGCCTCCACCTTGTCGGCCTCGTCCTCGCGGACCGACAACACGAGGATGGGCACCGCGGTCCATGACCGAAGTTCGCGGATCACCCCGAGGCCGTCGAGCTGCGGCATGTTCAGGTCCAGGACGACGAGGTCCGGCTGGAACGTGCGAGCGGTGTCCAGCGCGACGAGGCCGTCCTCCGCTTGCGCGACCTCGTAGTCGCGCGCGGACAAGGCTCTGCCGACCGCCCGCCGGATGTGGGCCTCGTCGTCCACGACGAGCACGCGGCCCCGCTTCATCCGGCCTCGCTCTTCGAGGGGAGCGAGAACGCGAACGTAGCGCCGCCTCCCGGCGTGTCCTCGATCCAGATCTCGCCGTCCATCACCGCGAGGAACCCCTTGCTGATCGGCAGGCCGAGTCCTGTTCCGAGCCGCGGGTGCCGCTCGGACACCTGGTAGAAGGGATAGAACAACTGCTCCCGAACCGACTGCGGGACCCCCGGTCCATGGTCGATCACGCGGACCTCGATCCGTGCACCCACCGGTCTCCCCTCGATCTCGACGGCAGAGTTCCCGCTCTCGTTTGCAGCCCGAAGGGCGTTGTCCAGCAGGTTCGCGATGACGCGATCGAGGAACGTCGGGTCCGCGCGTACGAGCGCCGCGCTCGGAACGATGACCGCAAGAGAGATCTCCGGGTTCGCCCGGCGCACGCGATCGGCCCACGAGGAAAGCGTCTCGGCGAGGTCGACCACCTGGACGTTGGCCTTCAGCACTCCGCCCTCGATGCGAGACATGTCGAGAAGGTTGGAGACGAGCTCGGCCAGACGATTGGTCTCGGCGTCGATGCTCTCCAACGCCTCGCGCTGCTCCGATTCGCTGTGATCCGCCTCGTCCGAGAGGAGGTCCGTCACCGATGCTTTGATCGCCGCGAGCGGGCTCCGCAGATCGTGGGAGACGGCGGCGAGCAGCGACTTGCGAACCCGGTCGGCCTGCCGCAACGCTTCCGTCTCGGTGGCGACGCGCAGGAGCCGGTCCCGCTCGAGAACCAGCGCAACCTGGTCGCAGATCGCCCGGAGCACCCTGCTCTCGGCCGGCGACAACGAAGATCGGTCGGCCCGGATCAGCAACAGTCCGAGGATGCGTCCTCCGACGGTGAGCGGGAGGCGTTCGAGCGGATGCGCTCCGTCCCCGGGTCCGGCCCGCAACTCGAGGTCGCCCGGCCCGGCCCCGATCGAGACCTCCTCCCTGAGCTCCCTCGTCACCGGGTCCTGCACGAACAGGGCTCCTGCCGAGAAGCCGAACACGTCGATCACCCTCGAGACGAGCGCCGCGTACGTCTGCGGTCCCGGCACTGCGGTGGTCAGCTCGGCGCTCACCTCCTGCAGCATTCGAAGCTCCTGCTCTCTCGACTCGGCGGTATCGGCCCGTTCCCTTGCCCGCGCCAGCAGGACCGAGATGAGGATGGAGAGCCCGAGGAACACGAAGAGGATCGCGACGTATTCCCCCCGGCTGATGATGAAGGTGTCGTACGGGGGCAAGAAGAAGAAGTTGAAGGTGAGGAACCCGAGGATCGACGCGAGGATGCCCGGGCCGAACCCGCCGATCGCTGCGGACGCCACCACGACGACCAGGTAGCCGAACCCCTTGGACAACGGCGTGAGATCGCTGCGAACGGGCAGCAGGCTCGCCGTGAGCGCGCACGTGCCGACGACGGCGACCACGTACCCGACGATCCTGCGTCTCGGACGAATCCCCCCAGCGCGGGCCAGGATCGGCGTGGTTCGGGCGCGGGGGCGCTCGTGTTTCGAGCCCTGTCGAGGGGGCGCGGCGACTGCCATCACGGTCGAGTCTGCCAGTGCGACGCCCCCGTCAACAGGGCCGAACAGCCTTGAGCGACGGTTCTTAACGGAACCCAAACGCGGGCTCCCGCTTTCCTCACGGATTCCTTAGTCCCGACTCCTACGCTCGGAGCGGTGGACGAAAGGAGGGGGTCGTGCTCGACGTGATCATGCTCGCAGCAACGCTGGTGTTCTTCGCGGCTTCGTTCGCGTTCGTGAAGTGGCTCGACTGGATCTGACGATGCACATCGCGGACCTTCTCGAGCTGATCCTCTCCCTGGCCATGCTGGTCTACCTGTTCTGGGCCTTGATCCGGCCGGAGAGGTTCTGACGCGATGACGTTGGTCGTCGTCTACGCGATCCTGTTGATCGGGCTGACGCCGCCCCTCGGCGCGTACATGCACCGCGTGTACACGCGAGAACGGATCGGGCGAGCCGAGGGCCTCGTGTATCGCGTGATCGGCGTGAACCCCCGCGCCGAGCAGACGTGGAAACGGTACGCGTCCGCCTGCCTGTGGTTCAGCGCGGCCGGGATGGTTCTGATCTACGTGCTGATGCGGATGCAGAGCCACCTCCCCCTGAACCCGAACCACATCGCGAACGTGAACCCGTACGTCGCCTTCAACACGGCAGCGAGTTTCACCACGAACACGAACTGGCAGGCCTACGGCGGCGAGACCACGATGAGCTACCTCACCCAGATGCTGGCGCTGACCTTCCAGAACTTCGTGTCCGCGGCGGTGGGCATGGCTGTGCTGATCGCGTTGATCCGCGGTCTCGTGCGGTCCAAGCAGGACACGATCGGCAATTTCTGGGTCGACCTGGTCCGGGGAACGATCTACATCCTGCTGCCGATCTCGGCGGTCGTGACTATCGTCCTGATGACCCAGGGAGTGGTCCAGACGCTCGGCCCGAACCAGGTGGTCCACGGCATCCAGGGGATGAAGCAAACCATCGCCGTGGGCCCAGTGGCCAGCCAGATCGCCATCAAACAGATCGGGACGAACGGCGGCGGGTTCTTCAACGTCAACTCCGCGCACCCGTTCGAGGGTGGAACACCGTTCGGCAACTACGTCGAGATGTTCATGATCCTGTGGATCCCGGCCGCGCTCACGTACACGTTCGGAAAGATGGTCGGCAGCCGCCGCCAAGGCTGGGCGCTGTTCGCGGTGATGTGGATCCTGATGGTGGCGGGGCTGGCGCTCACGATCCCCGGCGAGCAACGGGCGACGCCCGCGATGCAGGCCGCCGGCATCTCCGCGAACGCACCGAACCTCGAAGGCAAGGAGCTCCGCTACGGCACCGACGCCTCGGCGACGTGGGCGGTCACGACGACCGACGCGTCGAACGGCAGCGTGAACTCGATGCACGACTCCTATCAGGCGCTCGGCGGGCTCGCCCCGATGTTCAACATCGCCATCGGAGAGGTGATCTGGGGCGGGGTCGGCAGCGGCCTCTACGGGATGCTCTTCTACGTCATCATCGCCGTGTTCATCGGCGGCCTCATGGTGGGCCGGACGCCCGAGTATCTCGGCAAGAAGATCGGCGCCCGCGTGGTGAAGTACTCGGCCATCGCCGTGCTCGTGCCGTTCATCGTCGCGCTGGCGTTCACAGCCATCGCGGTCGCCCTTCCGAGCGCGGTGGCGGCCACAGCGAACAAGGGCCCCCACGGGTTCAGCGAGATCCTTTACGCGTTCCTCTCCCAGGGGAACAACAACGGCTCGGCGTTCGCGGGGCTGACCGCGAGCGGGCCCTACTACACCATCGCCGGCGGGGTGGCCATGCTCATCGCACGGTTCGTGCCCCTGCTCGCCGCCCTTGCGCTGGCGGGCACGCTCGGGCGGGAAGGGACCGTGCCATTCACCCCGGGAACCCTGCGGACCGACACACCGTTGTTCGCCGGCCTCCTTACGGGGGTCGTCGTGATCATCGGGGCGCTCACGTTCCTTCCCGGTCTGGCGATCGGCCCCATCGTCGAGCATGTGCTGCACGGGAGGCTCTTCGGATGAGCGTGGCGACGCAGGAACCGCGAGCGTCGGAGGAGCCGGGTGCCCAGCGGACGCCGTCCGTCAGGGCCAGGCCGCTCTTCGACCCGCCTATCGTGAAACGAGCCGCGCTCGACAGCTTCGTCAAGCTCGACCCTCGGACGCTGTGGAAGAACCCGGTAATGTTCGTGGTGGAGATCGTGTCGGGGATCCTCACGATCCACGTGATCTCCGACATCGTGAGCGGCGGGGCCCTCAAGTTCGACGCGGCGATCGCGTTCTGGCTGTGGTTCACGGTGATCTTCGCGAACTTCGCCGAGGCCATGGCGGAGGGGCGCGGGAAGGCGCAGGCTGATCACCTTCGGAGGACGCGCGCGGACCTGGTGGCCCGGCGTCTGAAGTCCGACGGCACGGAGGAGGTCGTCCCGGCTTCGGATCTCCGAAAGGACGACCTCGTCGTGGTCTCCGCCGGGGAGCTGATCCCCGGTGACGGCGAGATCGTCGAGGGGATCGCCTCGGTCGACGAGTCCGCGATCACCGGCGAGTCGGCTCCGGTGATCCGTGAATCGGGCGGTGACCGCTCCGCGGTGACGGGCGGCACGAAGGTCCTCTCCGACTGGATCAAGGTCCGGATCACGGCGCAGCCCGGCGAGTCCTTCATCGATCGGATGATCGCGCTCGTCGAGGGCGCCGAACGCCAGAAGACACCGAACGAGATCGCGCTGCTCATCCTGCTCGTGAAGTTCACGATCATCTTCCTGATCGTGATCGTGTCTCTGCAGCCGTTCGCGATCTACTCGCACAGTCGCGTATCGGACGCCGTCTTGATCGCGCTGTTCGTATGCCTCATCCCGACGACCATCGGCGGACTCCTGTCCGCGATCGGGATCGCCGGCATGGACCGGCTGGTACAGCGCAACGTCCTGGCGATGAGCGGCCGGGCCGTCGAGGCCGCCGGAGACGTCTCCACGCTGCTCCTCGACAAGACCGGCACGATCACGCTGGGTAACCGGCACGCGGTGGCGTTCATCCCGGCGCCCGGCGTGGACCAGCGCGAGCTCGCCGAGGTTGCCCAGATCGCGTCGCTCGCCGACGAGACGCCGGAGGGCCGCTCGATCGTGGTGCTGGCAAAGGAGCAGTACGGCCTTAGGGAGCGGGAGCTCCTCGGTCAACACGCCGAGTTCGTACCCTTCACCGCGCAGACCCGGATGAGCGGAATCGACCTCGAGGGGTCGCAGATCCGCAAGGGCGCCGTCGAAGCGATCGCCGGATGGTGCAGCCGCGAGATGCCGCCGGAGCTGACGGCGCAGGTGGAGCGGATCGCGAACGCCGGTGGGACCCCACTCGCGGTGGCTCGGGACCACATCCCCCTCGGCGTCATCGAACTGAAGGACATCATCAAGCAGGGGCTGGTGGAGCGCTTCGCCCAGCTCCGGAAGATGGGCATCAGGACCGTGATGATCACCGGCGACAACGTCCTGACGGCCGCGGCGATCGCACAGGAATCCGGCGTCGACGACTTCCTGGCCGAGGCCACGCCGGAGAACAAGATGGAGCTCATCAAGCGCGAACAGCAGGGCGGCAAGCTCGTCGCGATGACGGGCGACGGCACGAACGATGCGCCGGCGCTGGCGCAGGCCGACGTCGGTGTGGCCATGAACACGGGGACCACCGCGGCGAAGGAGGCCGGCAACATGGTGGACCTCGACTCGAATCCCACGAAGCTCATGGATATCGTGGAGATCGGCAAACAGCTCTTGATCACTCGCGGCGCCCTCACGACATTCTCGATCGCGAACGACGTCGCCAAGTACTTCGCCATCATCCCGGCCATGTTCACCGGCACGCT
>Ga0066903_100006827_pt1 | contig 10226 bp, 7 predicted proteins | sample PanSoiMetaGPlot1_FD_67491 | JGI IMG/M metagenome (GOLD analysis project Ga0066903, IMG submission 67491) | Tropical forest soil microbial communities from Panama analyzed to predict greenhouse gas emissions - Panama Soil - Plot 1 (version 2) | ecosystem: Environmental > Terrestrial > Soil >... | reverse complement strand
GCCTTGCCTGCCGCCTCAAACGTGGTCTTGGCTTCCGCAGCCGTCATCGCGACCGTCGTCTCGATCTCGCAGAGTGAACCGCCGCCGGCAGCGGCCAAGACCGCCGAGGCTGCTGTCTTGTTGTCAGGGAACTCCCCGATGACCAGCCAGTCATGATGGCCGAAGGTCAGGTACCAACCGATCAACCGACCGCCGAGGCTCTTAAAGAGATTGGCGACGGCCTCCTCGCGATTTTCTGGTTTGGCCATCATGCCCTTGACGGCGTCCGTCGTGAATTTACCGCGCGAGATGTAGATGGGCATGGGACGTCCTCCCTGTGAAAGCTCCCCGTCGTCCACCCTCACGGACAGGCGACTCTACGCCCGCGAGCGGGCAACTTCCAGGGCGTTCACACAGGAACCTCCCTTTCGCACCCGCGAAGGTGGATCTTGGTCTCATCTCCACAGCTGGATGGGAGCTTGTCATCCAAAGCGGGGTTTTAGCGTCGGACTTGATGTCCCATTGCTACAGGGTCTGTCGCTGTACGCATCCATACCGACTTTGATAAACGTGCGCACTAGCCCAACACGAGGCGGTTCGTCCGGCATATCAGGGATGGCGGCAAATTTCATTGGCTATCCGAAGGCGTTCCGCTTCCCGATATTGCGTCGCCGAGGCAATCGCGAGCGCGCGAGTTTCGTGCGCCAAGCGGCGGTCAAGCTGCCGGCGAGCAAACACAAACGCCCGACGCCCCACGCCGGGGCCGCCGGACGTCCCCACATCGACAGGCGCACCCCGCTGGCTTGCAATCGCGCGTGGCGTCGGATGGAGTCGCCCCAATAGGAGTTGCCGCCGTCGGCAATGATGTCGCCCGTCTCCAGGACGCCTGACGGTTGGCCGAGCATGTCATCCAGCAAGTGACTGGCGGGAAGGTAAAGGAACACGACGCACGGGGCTCTGAGCCTGGACGAGTGCTCCTACGGTTTCGTGTTCCACAAGGCCTATTTGCCGCAGGTCATCTGGAAACGAAGCTTTGTCTAGACCGTGAACGCGCAATCCTTGGCACAACGCGTGGCGAGCAATGCCACTCGGATTGACGTGGGAACATCCTGCAGCCTGCCGGGGCTACCGTCGTGCGTAATCCCTGTTCATGCAGGTGGCAAATACTTCCGGAACCAGGTGATCGTTTCCGACATTACTTGGCTGAACGCTGGTTCGGCGTAGACCTCGTAGTGTCCGAACCCGCGCAGGACGACCAGCTTCTTTGGTTCGCCTGCTTTGGCAAGCAGGGTCTCGGATTCTTCAGGGGGAACGAGCCGATCATCGTCGGTGGTGATGAAGAGAACGGGGCGAGGCGCGATCTTGTCGACCACCCACTCGGGGTGGAAGTTGAGCGTGTCATCGATGAACTCGAGCGGGAGCTCGTTGACTGCGGCAGGATTGGCGCGTCGCGCGGCAGCAGCCAGCTCGGCGGACTGACGATCCGGCAGGAGAATTTGCGAGCGATCGGCCATCGCAGATTGACCATCAAGAACACGCTTCTCGCGATCGACCTTGGCGCGATGCAAGAGGTCATGCCATTCGTCGGGTCTGCGCACGCTGCGCATCCACCGTCGCCCATTGCCTATTCCCACCACGCTCACGATGCACTTGACTCGCGGATCGACCGCGCCGACCCAAATGACCGTCCCGCCACCATAGCTTGTTCCGTAGATGCCGAGACGATCAGGATGGACGCACGGCTGCAGACCGAGAAACGACAGCGCTGCCTGTGCGTCAGCCACGCGGCCATAGGGCGCCAGGCGACTGCGCGGCCCCTCGCTCGCGCCCCAACCCTTGTAGTCGAAGGTGAGCACGACGTAGCCGGCCTCGTTCAGTACTCTGGCATTGTCGGGTAAATAGAGATCCTTGACGCCAGTATAGCCGTGACAGAGCACGATGCCTGCACGCCGCTCCTCCGGGCGAAGATCCTCGGGCAGGTAGAGGTCTCCGGTGAGCTTGACACCCTCGCTGTAGAAATTGATCGCGCGCTTCATTTTCGAACACCGTGTTGCTTCGGGCAGCTTCGGTCTAGACGCAAGCGTCACGAGGTGGCGGCAATGAGGAGCGCAACGGCAACCTGCCCGTCCCTTGCCGATCGCGTCGTGTTCTTCACAGGAGGCGCCAGTGTTATTTCGCGGCTATTGTAGGGCGTACGTCGGGAAAGCAAAGGTGGCATTCGTCGACAGCGGGCCTCGCACGGCCACCCAATGTGCGTCTCATGGCGCGCCCGACCAGCACGCCACCTGTTCCACCTTGCTTGGCTGCCAACTTCCAATTCTTGAGTCGCGTTGGCGAGCCACGCGAGCTCGAACCGGATCGGCCACCCACGGACCGGCGTCAGCGGTGTTGCCTTAAGAACTCCACGCGCGTCTCGTGCATGATGCGCGCTTGGCGTCCAAGCCAGATGACGTGACCGGCGAGCGAAAAGGTCCGCAAGGTCGCCTGTGGAAGGCGCGCCTTGGCCTCCTGTGCGTGAAGGACTGGAACGAACGGGTCCTTCCCATCGTGGATGATCAACGTTGGTGCGCGGATGCTGTGCCAATCGCAGTAGGGGGACGTAGAGAAGAAGGTATGGCGGACATCACTCCATTCCCCATCTCTATTCCCTGGATCGTCGAGTTGTGCTCGCTCGACCACCGCCGTAAAGGCTGCGTCTTGTTTTGCATCTGCCAGCCGTTCCCCGGTGAGCGCGCTCACGACCTCCTCGTCCGTCATGAAGGTATCTCGCAACTTGACGAGCAGAGTGAAGATGATCTGGCTGACCTGATCGCCCGTCCAGCCAAAGTTCTCGAAGGCGGTTGTGTACTCCCCGCGGAAGGCTTCGGGCACGTACTTTACCTCAGAGAATGCGTGGGTAACTCCGGCCTGCAGAACGAGAGCTCGAGTTTGCGCTGGATACCTGCTGGCGAAGGCGAGGGCGGCAGGAGTTCCGCCCGACATGGATACAACGGCCACGTTCCACTTGCCCGCCCCGTAGAGCGTATCGAGCAGCTGCGCCATCAGATCGGCCGTGCCTACCGGGCCTTCCCAGGAAACGCTTGCGTTGCCTCGCGTGCCGGAGAGCGCGGTTCCAACGTAGCCGGGCCGATGGGGGAGGAGAACGCAGAAGCCCGCTTCGGCCAACCCGGATTCCAGCGGCATGACCATGTGATAGTCATCGCCCCATCCATGGAAATACAGAATGAGCGGTGCAGTGGCGGGGCCATGACGCACAAAGGTGACTTTGTCGGCGCCATCGAGCGCCACGGTCTGAACTTCAGGCAGCACGAAGTTTGTGACGCGATCTGGGTTCAGCCAATAGCGTTGTGCGCTGCGAGCCAAGTGCGATGTGGCCAAGAATGCCAGCGCACCTGACAGCACAGATCGTCGGTCGAGGAGCGGCAAGCCTTGCTCCATTGATTGGGTCGAACACGCAGCCACATGAAATTGGGGTATGCCGTGGCCTCCTGCAATATGTTTCACCTGGCGAACGTGGCGGCGCGGTTGCCCGATTGAAGGAGCTGCATCGTCGGATCATCTCCTGTGCGACGGGTGTGACGGGCCCGGAGCCATCGGCGGCAGACGAACAGCTCCGCGCCGTCGTCTGTAGTGTTCCCCCGGGGCGCGCTATAGTGCAGAATAGGGCTTGCGACCCCATTGGATGCACTGGACGACTGTTTCCCCCATCGCTTTCATCTGGAGAACTACTTTGTCCAAGCTACCCGAGTACGAGATCTTTGCCATACGCTACGCAAAGCAGGACAAGCGCTCCGAAGGGCACATGTTCCTTGGCGGCGATCACCGCAAACTGATCCAGGGGCTGGACTTCTTCACCTACGCTCTGAGAGGCGGTGGCCGGACGTGGGTCATTGACACCGGTATGACTTCGCGGCAGTCGACGCGGATGGGTCGCGAATACGATTTCATCTGCCGCCCCAGTGAGGCGCTGGCCAAGATCGGCATCGATGCCAGCATTGAGCCCGACGTGATATTGACGCATGCTCATTTCGATCACGTCGGCACGCTCGAAGATTACCCGAAGGCGCGCTTTCACATCCAGGATGAGGAAATGATTCACGTCACGGGTCGCGATATGACGCACCCGCCATTTCGGGCCGCCTATCACGCCGATGACATCAAGCTCCTGATCGATCTGATCTACGCTGGGCGCATGATCTTCCATAGGGGTGACGTCACACTGGCACCCGGCATCGAATACCTGCTCATTGGCGGTCATGCGCGTGGGCAGGCAGTTCTGCGTGTGCATACATCCCGCGGCTGGGTGATCCTCGCCTCCGATGCGGTGCACGTATTTGAGGAGATCGACGCGGAACGTCCCTTCGCCATCTTCTATGACCTGCCCGGCATGCTCGAGGGCTACCGGCGGATCAATCGCTTGGCGGGCGCCCGCGATTTTGTGATTCCAGGCCACGACGCGCGCGTGACCAAGGCCTATCCGGCGGCTTCTGCAGGGTTTGAGGGCCAAGTCCTACGTCTCGACAAGTCGCCGAGTTGGTAGTCTTGCTTCGCGAAGACGTGCCTGCCCCTCGAAACAGTAGGGTGCACCAACCTCGCCTGCCTGACCGGCAAGTCGGGTTAGCGCTGTTCGATGCCCGCCCGTATCGCGCACCGCGTTCCAGCGCCGCCGAACGCCCGGGGAGTGGACCCTTGAACCACGACGCCAGCTCCGGCAAGCCGCTCACGCACCGGTGCCTCGGCCAGGATCTCGTTACTGTAAGCGTACTGTTGAGCTTGTCGATGGCAGCGCCTGGCGTGCCGCGCGGTGCAAATACCCCATACCACGTCGTTGCATCATGACCGGGTACCACGCCGGACTCGATGACTGCTGGCACATCCGGCATCACCGGAAACCGTTCCTTGCGCCACCGCCAGCGCTTCGAGCTCGCCGGATCGGACTTGTCCGATCAGTGCGATACCCGTATCGAGCAGCACATCGACCCGTCGGCCAAGCACGGCTGAGATCGTCTCGGGAGAATTGCGGAACGGGAGATGCACCATCTTGACGCTAGGCCGCTTCCCAGATGCTGCATGCTCGCGAACGGACTTGCCACTGCCAGGTCGGAAAGTGTGAGCCGATCGTCGACCGGAAAGCCGCTTGCGCCATCACGCGCTCGAGGTCGTCAAGTAGCGGCGGAAGCCTCGTTCTCGGCCTTTTCAGCGACCGAAGATCTCCCTCGCGTGAATGCCCGGAGCCGGAGCCGCCACGCGGTTGAGGCTTGCTCGACGAACTCTTCGTACCAGATGGTACATGCGCGGCTGCTGGCCTCCTCCGGGATCAGCGGTGGCGAGGGAATTTGGCTTTTAGATAGGCGATGCCGGCGTGGGGCCGGAGATGAAAAAATTGCCAGCCCGGCAGCCAGGCATCTTGCGCAAGGGACTGCAGCCGCGAACTCAACCTCGAAGCTACCGAGGTCGACGGGTTTCACATCCACTGCGAGACCCTTCTCCGTCAGGACGGTGGGTGTCAGCGGGCTGGCTGTCCCTGGGACTTTTTGGCGTCTTTAAGAAAACGCAAGAACTTGCGGCACGTCGAGTCAAAGGACCGCTGGTCTTCGGATCGGTGGCGGAAAAGGACCGGTCCACCTTCCTCATCGAGGGCGGCGAATATGACGTTTTCGATCGGCTGCTCCCTGAGCTCGGGGTCCCTGTACAGGCCTGAGATGATCTCGCCGCCGAGCATCCAAAGATTATCGCGATGTTTGCGCAAAGTCTTTTGCGACAGGTCCGAGCCAAGCAGATGGCGCAGGAACGGCTCGAAGCAGTCGACGATCTGCTGCCCCGACAGGACGTCGCGCTCTTCATAGCGCCAGCTTCGCGGCCACTCGCACAGATGTGGACAATAGGCGGCCAGATCGGTCCCAGACGCTTGCTCATGCGTTGGAGGCCGCGCTCGGCTGCTCGGTTGGGGTCTTGCCTTCTTGCGGTTGCTCACTCTGCTGGCCACAAATCAAAAGTGCGCCCAGGTGCGGCTGGAAACTCTAGGTGGATGTTGCGGAGGCCTCGCCGACCGACGCCATGATTTGCGCATTGCGGCCTTGGCTTCGCCGCGAGAGCGAGCGAAACCACCGCGGTCACCGGCCAGCGCCGGCGAAACCGAGCCGCCTCGGAGAGGCGGGGCGCGCCGAGAAGCGGATCCCGAACAAAGGCAAGCCTGCTGCTGGAGAACCGCCGTTTGCCATCGACACTCCGTCCTTTGATCACGCCGCGCGCAGCGGTTCCGGCCTGAATCCCAGGATTTTTTGAAAGCGCTCAGAGTACTTCGGCCATGCCGCCTTGTTGATTAGCCGCGGCGGAACCTTGCCATCGAAGATGTCGACCCATTGCTCCGAGGCGTAGATCGCGACATTTTCGTGGGCTTCGCGCGTGCTGCCGGCGTTGTGCGGCGTAAGGATCACGTTGTCGAAGGCCATCAATGGATGGTCCGGCGGCGGCGGCTCCTTGAGGAAGACGTCAATGGCGGCGCCGGCGATCTTCCGCTCGCCCAGCGCTCGGGCGAGGTCGCTCTCCCTGTAGGTGCCTCCGCGTGCGGTGTTGATGAAGAACGCGGTTGGCTGCATTAGGGACAGTTCTTCGTACCCGATCAGGCCGAACGTTTCGTCCGTGCGCGGGCAGTGGAGAGTGACGTAGTCGGCGCGCTGCAAAAGCTCCTTCAGCTCAACCTTCTCGGCGTTGCGCGCTGCCATGTTCTCCTTGGATAGGTAGGGGTCATAGGCGAGTACAGTCATGCGGAATGCGGTCTTGCAGATCTCAGCGACGCGCGAGCCGATGTTGCCAAGGCCGATGATGCCGATCGTCTTGCCGAGCAGCTCCGTGCCGATATAGCGGAAGCGATCGATCTTGGTTTCCTTCCGGATGGCACGGTCCGTCTCCATGATCTTCTTAGACATGGCAAGCATGAGGCCTACGGAGTGTTCGGCGACCGCCTCCTTGTTGGCACCGGATTGGTTGCAAACCAGGATGCCGGCTTTGGTGCAGGCATCGACGTCAATCACGTCGTAGCCGGCGCCCAGAGAGCAGACAGCGAGCAGATTTGGCGCCTTGGCAAAGAGCCTGGCGTCCGGAAACCAGGGTTCCCGCATCTCGGTGCGGGCGCACGCGTGATAGCCATGCGCGCGGCTCATGTCGGCCCAGATATCGACGCCCGGATCGGCGAAGTCGCGGCGGAACATGTCGATGTCGGAACGCCTCTTCCGGATCGCTGCCGCGGTGGCATCGAGCCGGTGATGGAAGTAAACGATCTGCTTGATATTGGTCGCCATGCCTGCCTTCACAATGGTGTGTGCGATCGCTCTCCCGGCACTGCCGCCAGGAAGGGATGACGACCATAGGTCAGAAGGTGTCGTCGCACCAGCAGGGAAGAACTTGGCCGAGCCGGCGATCCTGGCTATAGGACACCTGGGCGATGCGCGGCAGAGATCCCATCGCAGTAAACCACCTCGCAACGGGCCAGCTTTCCCCCAATCCAGCCGCACCGGCACCAATGGGGGCGACGAACGCCCAGGAGCGTTCCTGTCGCACGACGTCTTGCCGGCCCATGGGGGGAGCGTGCTGGCGAGGCGTCACTCAACTTGAGCTCAGTCACACGGGAAATGTTGAGCGCTGCCGGGATTCCGGCTTGGGTCTCGGAGGCAGTCAAGCTCTGACGACGCGTCGATGCCATGGCCTGAAGGTCGTGGTCCCGCTGCTTGGGACAAAGAGAGCAACGAGGCTTGAGGCGGCAGCGGACGCTGCTGACAAACGAGTGATGCTCGGCATGTACCGTCGGCAACACCAGCGGAGGAACGATCAATTTGACCCCTCGTACGCCCGCAGATGCGCAATCACCTCGCCCACCGGCATCACGTCCGCATACTTCAGGGCCATGTCGTAGAGATTGGCGAAGTGCGGGCTCTCGTGCTTGTCGGCCACGCATTCTTCCGGCACGATCGTGCGATAGCTGTGAGACAGGCTATCGACAACAGTAGCGCGCACGCAGCCAGAGGTGGAGCCACCGGTGACGATCAGCGTGTCGCAGCGATGGAAGGTGAGCAGCGAGGCGAGGTTCGTCTCGTGAAAGGCTGAGGCCATCCGCTTATTGATGATGACATCGCGCCGTTTGTCGATCACCAAGCGGTCGTCGAGCTCGGCGCGGCGCGAGCCGGCCTTGATATTTTGAAGCGAATCGGGCGTGTTGGTTCGCGTTCCCCAGATGCCGCAATCCTCCCCGGACTGCAGGTAGGCGACGTAGGTCCAGACGACCGGCAGGCCTTTATCGCGTGCGAGCGCGGCGAGCTCATTGACATAGTCGTGCTGCTTGGGGTCGGCCGTGTAGGCAGTCGCGAACTCGCCGACCGCCGTATAGGCCTTTTGCAGATCTACGTTGACGAGCGCTGGTTTGCGGCCGAAGCCGAAGCGGGCCCGCGCAGGACGCGCCTTGATCTCGAGGTAGAGCTGGCGCGCGGTCTTGTCGGAGAGCTCCATGGGCGCACCCTTCGTTGTCCCGGCGAGGTCGCAAGATTACCATGAAACCGCGCTCTTTCGCACGGGGTGATGACGCTGTGCCAGCGACCGCCGAAAGGGAAACGGACATGTGCGAGGATCCCGGGCGCTACGACTACTTGCCGTTCTTTGACAGGCCGAAGATCGTTTGGCCAGGCGGGGCGCGGATTGCGTTCTGGTGTGCGCCGAACATCGAGCACTACGAGCTCGACCCGCCGCCAAACCCCGCGCGCACGCCATGGCCGCGGCCGGTGCCCGACGTCTTGCACTATGCCTGGCGCGACTACGGCAATCGCGCGGGCATTTGGCGGATGATGACGGCGATGGATCGCTACGGGGTGCGCGGCAGCATGTCCCTCAACGTCGCCGTGTGCGATCACTTTCCCGCCATCGCCGCAGCCTGTCGCGAGCGCGGCTGGGAGTTCTTCGCCCATGGCGTCTACAACACGCGCTATACCTACAACATGAGCGAGGCACAAGAGCGGGCCTTCATCGAGGACGTCAAGTCATCGATCCGCAAATGGTCGGGTCAAGAGCTCGCCGGCTGGCTCGCGCCGGCCCTCACGCTTACCGAACGCACCATGGACCTGCTCGCCGAGGCCGGCATCCTCTATACGCTCGATCTCTTCCACGACGACCAGCCGCTTCCTGTCAACGTTCGCAGCGGGCGGCTGATCAGCGTGCCCTATTCGCTGGAGGTCAACGATTTCACGACACTCTTCCAAGGCAGCTTTACACCCCGTGACTACGCCGAGGCGATCAAGGCGCAGTTCGATCGTCTCTACTTGGAGGGCGCCGACAACGGCCGGGTAATGTGCCTGCCGCTGCATCCCTTCCTCATCGGGCAACCGCACCGCATAGGCCAGCTAGAGGAGGCACTCGACTACATCACCTCCCACGACAAGGTGTGGCTTGCGACCGGCCGTGAGATCGCCGGACACTTTCTGTCGCACTACTACGCTGTCTTTGCTGCCGCCATATCCGCGCACAAGAAGGGTTGAGCTCATGACCCTGCCCGCAAACTACTTCGACTATCCCTATAGGCGGCCGGGCATGGACCATGACCGCTACGTCTATTCAAGCTTGTTCGAGCGCAAGAGCGTCAAGTGGCCCAACGACGCGCGCGTTGCCCTATGGATCATGCCGACGCTGGAATTCTTCCCGCTCGATATGGCGCCCAAGGGCGTGAAGCCGCCCGGCGGCCTCGACCGACCGTTCCCCGACTACTGGAACTACACGCTGCGCGACTATGGCAACCGCGTCGGCTTTGCGCGCATCTTCCGCGCGCTCGAGTCGCGCGGGCTCAAGGCGTCGGTCGCCATGTCCTCGCGGCTCGGCGAGCGGTATCCGCACGTGCTGCAAGAGGTGAACCGGCTAGCATTCGAACTCGTGGCTCACGGCATCGACATGCACCACATCCACGCTTCGGGCATTGGCCGCGACGTCGAGCGGCAATGGGTGAAACGCTCTCTCTCGACCCTGCGCGAGCTGTCGGGCCAGCTCGTGAAGGGTTGGTACTCGCCGGCGTACTGCGAAAGCCACGAAACGCTCGACCTCATTGCGGCCGAAGGCTGCGAGTATGTCTGCGATTGGGTGAACGACGACATGCCCTACCGCCTCGAGACCAAGTCGGGGCCGGTTTATGCCATGCCCAGCGCATACGAGATTAGCGATTTGCAGCTCTTCCATTTCTACAAGTACAAGCCGGCGCAGTTCGTCGAGCAGGT
>Ga0066903_100006826_pt1 | contig 10226 bp, 6 predicted proteins | sample PanSoiMetaGPlot1_FD_67491 | JGI IMG/M metagenome (GOLD analysis project Ga0066903, IMG submission 67491) | Tropical forest soil microbial communities from Panama analyzed to predict greenhouse gas emissions - Panama Soil - Plot 1 (version 2) | ecosystem: Environmental > Terrestrial > Soil >... | reverse complement strand
CTACAGCACGCCCGAAAAGCGCCGGGCCAGCCACATCCTGGTGAAGGTGGCTTCGGATGCCTCCCCCGCCGTTCTGAACGGGGCGCAGGACAAGATCCAGAAGGCGCTCAAGCGCGTGCAGTCGGGCGAGGATTTCGCGAAGGTGGCCCGCGAGATCTCTGAGGATTCCACGGCATCTTCGGGCGGCGATCTCGGCTATTTCACGCGCGACCAGATGGTCCGCGAGTTTGCGGAGGCCGCCTGGGGCCTTTCGGTCGGTCAGACCTCGCAGGTCGTCCGAACCCCCTTCGGAATGCACCTCATCCGCCTCACCGACATCCAGCCGGCCCGCGACCTGAGCCTGGAGGAGGCCCGCCCGCAGGTCCTCGCGGCGCTGCAGACGGCCAGAGCCCGCGACGAGGCGACGCGGCGCGCCGCCGATTTCGCCGCACGCGTCAAAGCGGACGGCGGCGACTTCGCCAAGGCAGCCCAGGAATCGTCCGCGACGCCGAAGGAGTTCCACGGCGCCCATACCGGCGAGCCGATTTCCGATCTCGGCGTCCAGCCGGCGGTCCTCTCGACTCTTTTCACCCTCAAATCCGGCGAGACAGGCCCTCCAATTCCGGTGAGCTCCGGCGTCGTCGTGCTCCAGTTCGTCGCCGCGACTCCGCCGGCCATCCTTCCGTTCGACAAGGTCAAGGAGCGGGTCGGCGCGGATGCTCTCCGCCAAGCGCGGCTGGCGGCCGCGACCAGAATGCTGGAGTCGGCCGGAGGCACCGCGAATCTGGAGAGCACGGCCAAGCGACTCAAGACCGAGGTCAAGAAGACCGGACCGGTGACCGCCTCCGGCCCGGCCGGCGATCTGGGAAGCGATCCCGCCGTTCTCAAGGAAATCTTCGCGCTCAAGGCGGGAGAAACTTCCGGACCCCTGGCCATGCCCACCGGCTCGGTCGCGGTGGTGAGGCTGGTCGAGAGGCCCGATCCGATGCAGGGATTCGACGCGCAGAAACCCACGCTTCGCAAGAGCCTCCTGTACGAGAAGAGGGATCGTCTCTTCCGCGCCTATCTCGATCGCCTGCGCACGGCGCATCCCGCGGAGATCAACGCGCAGCTCGTCGAGCAGATCGACCGCACCTGATCCCTCGCCGGGGGCGAACTCTCCCACCGCCTTACGCCCACGTGATCCAGCGCCGGTTGACCGGGTGAGCGTCCGGCCTATATTCGTTTCAGATCCTTTGAGACGAAGCCGGAAGCGAACCGTGGAGGGTCATTCAAGCATGAGCAACATCGTCGCCGAGAAGAGCTTCACGAAAGGAGTGGAATCGGTCGCCAAGGGTGATTTTCTCTCCGGACTCGCCTACTTCGAGGCCGCCATCGAGCTTGCCAAGAAAGTCGAGAAGATCGCCCCGCCGCCGAAGTATCTCTCCTACTACGGACTCTGCCTGGCCATGGTGTCCACCAAGTCGCAGACCGCGCTGGAGCTCTGCGAGAGCGCGGTGGCCGTGGAATTCTACAATCCGGATTTGTTCCACAACCTGGCCCGCGTCCACCTGAGGATGGGACGCAGAGACCGCGCCTATCCCATCCTGCTGAGGGGGCTTCAGCTTCATCCCAGCCACCGCGGCATTCTGGGAGACCTGCACTCGCTGGGCATCCGCCGGAAGCCTCTGCTTCCCTTTCTTTCGCGCGGCAATCCTGTCAATCGCATCCTGGGAGCCATGTTCCGCGACGATCGGCAGCAGGCACTGGAAGTCTGAACGCTTCCCTTTCCGCGCCATGAAAAAAGCCCCCGCCCTTTGAGAAGAGCGGGGGCTTTTTCTTTGTTCCGGCCGGACGCAGCGCTTCAGAGCACCGTGACCGGTTTCGTGTCCGAGCCGCCCTTATTGGACGTCACGGTCACCGAGCCCGGATTGCTGGCGCCGTTCTGCGTGAACGTGTAGCGGTTGTTGACGCTGTCGTAGGTCATCGTGCCGAATCCCACCAGCGTGAGCACCGCCGTGGGCGCCTGGGTGCTCGTGGCCCAGACGGTGAGCTTGTGATTGTTCGATCGCCACTCCGCTTTCGTGATGACCACCGTGTCGCTCGAGCACGCCGGGTCCTGGCCATCGGTCAGGTTGTTGCAGTTGTCGTCGATGCCGTTGGAGCAGTTCTCCGTGGCACCCGGATGCACGGCCGCGTTGTTGTCGTTGCAGTCGCCGCCGCAGGTCGTGTAGCCGTCGCCGTCGACGTCGAAGCCCTCGTCCACGCCGCCCGCGCAGTTGTCGTCGATGCCGTTGCAGACCTCCGTCGCGCCGGGGTGCACCGCCGCGTTGCCGTCGTTGCAGTCGCCGCCGCAGGTCGTGTAGCCGTCACCATCGGCGTCGAAGCCCTCGTCCACGCCGCCCACGCAGTTGTCGTCGATGCCGTTGCAGACCTCCGTCGCGCCGGGGTGCACCGCCGCGTTGCCGTCATTGCAGTCGCCGCCGCAGGACGCCCACCCGTCGGCGTCGGCGTCGGGGAAGCCGTTGTCCCGCACGCCGTCGCAGTCCTGATCCACGCCGTCGCACACTTCCGTGGCGCCCGGATGGATCGAGGCGTCGTTGTCGTTGCAATCCACGCCGCTGGGGTAGCCGTCCCCGTCGGCATCGATCGGAGCGCTGCCGCTGATCTTGAGATCGTAGGAGCCGTAGACCCCCACGTCCGTCGCATGGAAGGAGTGGACGTAAAGCGTGCCGCTCGTGCTGGGCGTGTAATTGATCAGCGAGCTGAAATCCGCCGGCGAGCGATCGTTGTTGGAGGCGAGGACCGTGCTCCCGTTGCTGGCGATCAGCTCCAGGGAGGTGTTGGCATCGCCCCACAGGTTGAGCGTCTCGATTGTGTAGGGCGTTCCGGCCGTGGCGCTGAAGGAGAAGTAATCGTGGTCCGTCTCCCCCACCCCGTCCGCGTTCGTATCGGCGAAATAGGTCAGATGCACGGGGACGCCCGTGGCGGAGTTCGGCACGGCGGTGGCCACCGAGTTGTTCGGCTCCGACGCGTCCTGGAAGAACTGCACATGCGTCAGATCGAACGTCGCCTCCATCGACGACTTGAACCCCTTGCCGCGCACGAACCAGCCGTCCCAGAAATCCTCCAGGCTCTTGTTCGCCGCGGTGGGAATGTAGTTCTTGTGGACGTCCCAGCTGTCGGCGTCGGGCTGGGCGAGCGAGTCATCGTCAACGCCGGGGGTGCCGTCCGCCGTCGCTGCCGAGTCGTTGATGTCCCACAGCGCGGCATAGACCGACACCTCGCTGGCCGCTCCGTCGCAGTAGTAGGGCGTCTCCGACTCCACATTGAAGTAGAAATCGAGGTTTCCCGGCCCGGGGGCGCCGGTCGTCTTCACGTACAGGTCGGGACGCGGCAGGCCGAAGTAGCGGCGCACCGACTGGCCGAAATAGGTGGCCCGCCCTTCTTCGAAGGCGAGGCGGAGGTCCTGCTGGCAGTCAGTCAGATGATGGACTCCCCCGGGATTGTCAGTGGCCGAGTAGAGCTGGTAGGCGTAGTGGCCCGTCTCGTGCTGGATGACGGTGTCGTTGTAGGGAGATGGGTCCCCGACATGGACTCGCTTGTTGCCGTAGTCGTAATCCGACACGGTATTGCCGGAGAAGGGCTCCCATTCCAGATCGAGGAGATTGGCGGAGCCCGGCCGCGCGCCGTTGAGCGCCGCGATGTAGTCGATGGAGCGCACTGCCACATCGTAGATGTTGAAGGCTTCTCCACCCGAGCCGATGCCGGCGGTCACGGTGCCGAAGTTCACGTTGGTGTTCGGATTGTGGTTCGCGACATTCGAGCTCGAGACCGCATAGGTGCTCTTGGGCGTGAGCACCGTCTCGACCCGGAGGAACAAGGTGGAAACCGAGGTCGAAGCCGACACGACGCGCACATAGACGGTGCGGGTCTTCGTATCGGTGACCACGATGCTGAAATTGCCGTTCGCGTCCGTGGAGCCGGTGGCGAGCAGCGCCTTGGCGCCGTTGGCGTTGAAGTCCCTCACTTCCACGTTGGCCAGGCGGATGGGCAGGGAAGGCTCGACCCCGGTGAATCCGTTCTGGTCGAACTCACGATCGACGTAGCGGAACGTCCCCGTGGCGGTCCAGTTGGCATAGGCCATTCCGGAGGCCGCGCAGAACAGGGTCAGGAGAAGGGCGGTTTTGGTCAGGCGCATGGTCTAGTTCCCTCCGCCGGGCACGCCCTTGTACTCGATGGCGCCGTCCTTCACCGCAGGCAGCTTGTCCTGGACCCCGACGAGCAGCTTGTAGGTCATGCCCCGCCGGACGGGCTTTCCCTGGGAGGTGTTGCCGACCGCCTCGAGGGAGACGTTGTACTTGCCGTCCTTGGAGACGATGAGATCCTTGGGAAGATCGAACGTTGCGCCCGACGCGATATTGATGGTCTGGCTGTATACTTGCGTCCCGTCGGAGAAGGAGACACCCTGAGGAAGGGTGACGGTCAGCGTCACCTCCCGCAGGTCGGCGGCGGCGATGGCATCCAGCGCGACCGAGGCGATGCCTCCGTTGCTGTTCTTCTGGAGGTTGACCAGCCGCGCTTGAAGCGAAAGCGGCGGAGTCGGCTCCACTTCGAGCGCACCGTTCGTCTGGCTCTTCGCCGGTTTGGCGTCGTGCCGCTCTCCGGAGAGCGCGACGGGCGCCAGGGCGACGGCCAGGATCAGGATCGAAATCCAAGCTCTGAATTTCATGATGCCTCCCCCACCATGTTGACCCTGGCACTCGACCGGCGACGCCTTCCGACGCTTGGCCAGTTCAGGGACAGCTGTTTGAATTGGAGTTTCCACGGTTACGTTGTTCGGATAGACGGCCCCCCACCGTCAAGAAACGGATAGACTCCCTTTAAATACCGCCAAATCCACGCTTGTCAACGCTTAAATGCCTCCAGGGTGCGCCAATTCATGGAAGCACGCGGTTCATGGGCAGGCAGGCGACAGGTCCGATGGAGATCTGGGAACCCCGTCTCCCCGGCTCCCCAGGGATCCAATGCCCGTCATGTTCTTTCCTGCTACCAGATAAAACCACCCTGTATTCTCGGCCGGGAGATCGGTCTCGAGCGCGGGCGGCGACTGGCCCACCCAATAACACCCTCCCAGGCCTCCCGAGGCGAGAATCCCGAGATCCCCACGGAAGATCTGATAGCTCGCGAACACCGGCCGCGTCGTCCAGGTCAGCTGGTCGGGGTCCAGGAAATCCAGATTGAGCACTTCGGGAAGGAAGTAGCCGGTGAGATCCACCGGAACCATGCTCCTGGAGGCGCGGTCGACTGCCAGGATGATGCCTTCCGTGGGGCTGAGCCCGACGCCCCCCGGATCCGCGATGCCCCAGGTATTCCACGGGACCTCCTGAAGCGGGCTGCCGCCGGAGCTGGAGATCACGAGTCCCGACACGGGATCACTCGAGAAGACGTTGGCGCTGGTGGGATCCTGGTCCACTCCGCGTGGAGCCGTCGCGCCTGCCGGAGTCAGATCGACGCTCCCCAGAAAGCCGAGGCTGAAGTTGGCCCAGTAGAGACGAGCCGTGGCCTCGTCGACCCAGCCCACCTTGCCCACGGCCTGATTGAGCGCGATGCCCTTGGGGGAGGAGCTGCCATAGGACGCGGTGGACAGCCAGGTCGACACGTCGTCACTCGTGCCAAAGACGCCGTCCGCTCCCGCCGTGATCGCGTAAAGCCTCTGCAGCTGCTGATCCAGGGCGTACAGCTTGGAGGCGGAGGCCAGCCACCCGGCGCCGGACGGGGAGCGCAAGCCATAAGGCTCCAGTGAGATCTGGCTCAGCGCGGCTCCCGTTTGGGACAGAAATACCGCAACATCATTGGTCGGATCGTACAGAATCCTCTGCAGGGTAGAGGGCTCGACCCAGACCCCCGCGGCGCCCGAAAGCATGAGCCGCAGGGGCACGCCGGGATATTTGGCGAGAAAGGCGCCGGCGCGCGTGAAAGACACGAAGCTGCCCGAGCTGTCGCTGGCGATCACACGATTCCCTGCCGAGTCCACCGCCAGATCCGTGGGGTAAGGCGCCCAGGGCGAGGTGGCGAACGAGGCGACGAAGTCTCCCGTGCGCGTGATCTCGGTGACCCGCGCGCTCATGGAATCGACCACGAAGAAATGGTCGAGCGAGACATCGTAGGAAATCCCCTGCGGGTCGTTGCACAGCGGCTCGCCCTGAGGCTTGTGCTTGAACGGCGAGGTGGAGAAGCTCGAGACGAGCGCCCCGGAGGAGGAAATCTGAAAGACCTTGTGCGCCGCGCTGTCGGTGACATAGAAGCCCGCTCCCGCCGGCCCGATGGCGAGTCCCGTCGGGGAGGCGGCTCCCGCCGCGGAAGTGTCGAAGCTGGAGACGACGCTTCCCTTCCCGTCGACCCGAAAGACCCTGCGCTGGATGGAATCCAGAACGTAACGGTCGCCGCTCGCCGCGTCCAGAGCGATGCCCACGGGAGCGACGCTTCCGAACGCGGTGGTGAGCTCCTGCCGATGGAGGAAGATGCCACCGATGTTGCCCCCGGCATCGGGCTGCTCGGGCTCGAAGCGCACCAACTTCCGCTCTCCCGAGACGGCCACCAGCGCCAGGGATGTCGCATCCCAGGCAAGGCCTTGCGGGGAGAGGGTCCCGAAGGGCGCGGTCCCGCGCTGCGCCAGCGGCGATCCGGTCGGCGTGGCAATCAGCAGCTTTCTCGCCGCATCCGCCAGGTGGAGACGGCCCGTGGGGCTCTCCCATCCCAGACCGGTCACCGAGGTTCCCCCCAAGACCGCCGTATCGAACGATGCGATCAAGCCGCCGGAAGCATCCAGCTGGAAGACACGATCCAGGGCCGGATCCGATACGAAGAGATGCCCCGAGCCGGGATCCAGCGCGAGCCCCATCGGATTGTCCGAGCCGAGAGGGATCGTGGAGAAAGATCCGAGCACGGTTGCATCGTCCGGATTTCCATCCCCGTCGGCATCGTTGAGCTGCAAGTGAAAGACCGCCCGGGCGGTCGGATCCGCGACGAACAGACTTCCATCCCGCGCATCCCACGCCAGGTCGGCCGGGTTGCCGATGCCCAGTCCCGCGGTCGGGAGGATGCCGGCGGCGACTCCTGCGAGGTCCACTCGGACGATGCGCGACGCGTCGGGATCGCTGATGAAGAGATGTCCCGCTCCGCCAGGATCGAGAGCGAGTCCAGCGGGCTTTCCTCCACCGTAGCTCGATGTGGGAAACACCGAGAGCGGTGACCCTTCCAGGGTCGTATGGGCGATGCGCGGGAGATACTGATCGGCGACCCATAGCGACTGATCGCGCGGATCCCATTCCACCGCGACGGGAGTGAACAGCACGAGGGTCGGAACCGAATCGAGGGAAACGGGAGGGGTCACGGGGGCGGCGAAGGCGCCCAGGCAAGTCGCGCTCAGGATAGGCAGGGCGAGGACTACGGAAATTCTTTCCGTCCGCATGGACCACATCTGCCCGCCCCCTCTCCGGCGTTTTGGCCTCCTTACATATACCGATGATTGGCCCGACGTCAATACTCAATTGAGCGGAAGGGCCGTGAATCGGCCGCTTCGGGGTGGCTATAATGCCGGGTGGAGGAAGGAAATGCCTGCGATGAAGCCTCTCTATCTGGACAATGCTTCCACGACCCGGATCGATCCGGAGGTTCTGCGCGCCATGACGGAGAGTCTGGCGCGACACCATGGGAATCCCCTCGCGCCGCACACGGCTGGATTCGAAGCCCTCGACGCGCTCGAGCACGCGCGCGAGGAGGTCGCCCGCCTGGTCGGTTGCCGGAGCGAGGAGGTGGTCTTCACCGCCTCCGCCACGGAGGCCAATAACCTCGCCGTGAAGGGCACCTTTCGCGCCCTGGGACGCCGCTCACGGAGAGTGGTCGTCTCCGCGGTCGAGCACGTGTCCGTCCTGCATGCGGCCGCTGCCCTGTCGGACGAAGGCGCGGAGATGGTGAGTATCGGGGTCGACTCCCGGGGACGCCTCGATCTCGACCATCTCGCGCGCAGCCTCGAGCACGGCGCCGCGCTGGTATCGGTGCAGCACGGCAGCGCGGAGGTGGGAACGCTTCAGCCAATCCGGGAAGCCGCCCGCATGGCGCGGCAAGCCGGCGCGCGGGTCCATTGCGATGCGACCTTGACTGCAGGGCTGTATCCGGGCCTGTGGGAGCAGATGGATCTCGACCTGATGACGATGGCCCCTCACCTCTTCCATGGCCCGAAGGGAATCGCCGCTCTCATCGTGCGCCACGGCACTCGCATCAAGCCTCAGATTGAAGGAGGGATCCAGGAAGGCGGCTTGCGGGCCGGAACGCCGAATGTCGCGCTCGCGGTCGGTTTCGGCGAAGCAGCCAGGCTGGCCCGGGAGGCCGCGCCGGAGCGGGCGGACCTTCTGGGCACCCTGGCCTCGACTATGAGACAGCGCCTCACCGAGGCCGTGGAGGACTTGGTGCCGACAGGCGACCTGCAGGCAAGGATGCCGGGACATCTCAGTTTTTGCGTTCGCTACGTGGAAGGCGAGGCGATCCTGAGCGGCCTGGACGATGCCGGCATCCAGGCCGGAAGCGGGTCGGCCTGCACGCGGGGAGCGGGAAAGATGTCGCATGTCCTCGCCGCGATGGGGCTGGACACGGTTCTGGCGCGCGGCTCCGTCGAGCTGTGCTTCGGAGCCTTCAACCAAATCGAGGACGTGGAGCGAGTCGCGCCGGCGCTGGCGGAAATCGTCAATCGACTGCGCGCGCTGTCTCCTCTGTTCCCCGGCCCCAGAAGAGGAGCCTAGAAGGGTCGGATCACCAATCCCGTATAAACCTTGGGGTAGAAATAGGTGCTTTTCTGGGGAAGGACGAGACCCGCCTGCGCGGCTCTGACGACGGATTCGACGTTGAGAGGATTCAGCAGGAAGGCGGCCGTCGCCTCTCCTGCCTTCACCTGGCGGATCGCCTCCGCCGCATCGGCCGTGTAACCCACCGCCCCCGCGGCAATGTCCTCGTCGGTGAGATGGAACCATCCACCGAAGATCTCCCGCTGCAGAAGGATGGTGTCGAAGTCCAGCAGGGGGTCGGACGACATGCCGGGGGATGCGAGCGGGAGGAGGAAAGGCCTTTCCTCGTGCGGCACGACCGCCACATGATGTTCGCCGGCGCGGGCGAGCTGCTCGAGAATCCGATCGGGAGGCGCATCCTCCGCCAGAGGTATCGCTTTCCCATCGCGCGCGCCGAGCGGCGCGATGGGCCGGGAGCGATGGGAGTCGGCGCCGCGCAGCAGCCGATGAATGGGAAAGATGCGAAACCCCGAATCCTTCAGGCTGCAGAAGAACGCGAGGACGTATCCCGCCCCTTCCATGCCGGGCAGCAGATCGCGCGCCGCCAGGGCCGACTCGTAGCGGTGATGGCCGTCCGCAATGAGCGTCCAATCGGGCGCCATGGCCGCTTCGAGCCGTCGGGTCAGATCGGGTGCATCCATTCTCCAGAGCTCGTGGACCACGCCGCTCGCATCCTCGAAACGAAGGAGAGGCGGCCGGCTGGCGGCCTCCGCCAGCGCGCTTCCCGCCTCCCCGGTCGAGTCGGGATGCAGGAGGAAGATGGGGCTCAGGTTCGCCCGGCAGGCGAGGATCAGCCGGGTTCGGTCCCGGCGCGGCCCCTCTAGGGTCTTTTCGTGCGGAAGGACTTCCCCCCGGTCTTCCTGGTCGGGGAGTGCCAGCGCCCCGAGAAACCCCAGGCGCGCCGCCGGCCGGCCGTCGGGGCCGTGAAAGCTCTGTCGGTAGGCGTAAAAGGCCGGCGCAGGATCCAGCTCGAGCGTTCCATCGTCCCGCCACGCTTGCAGGATTGACGCGGCACCCTGGTAGAACGTTCCATCCTCGACCCGGCCGGCCTCGCCGGGCAGAATCAGACGGACGACATTCCTCGGATGGCGAGCTTCGAGTCGCCGGTGCTCTTCCGGCGTGATGACATCGTAGGGAGGCGCCGCGAGGTCTCCCATTTGCGCCGTCAGATGGGATGCGTAGCGCAGGGCTCTAAAAGGATGAACGCGCGCCATCCGACTACCGTGACGGGGTGTCGCCGGACGCAGGCGCGAGCATCTTCAGGGCGATACGGCTGAAGGCGAGGTGCTCGATGGTTCCGTTCGAGTAGCGCGGGATCCAGACCGTGCCGCCTTTGCGGGTATTGATCGCCGATACTTCGATGAGAGCCCTGATCTCGAGCCGCGTGGCCTGGGGGCCTGCCGAGGAGAGTCGCCCTTCGAGTCC
>Ga0066903_100006825_pt1 | contig 10228 bp, 8 predicted proteins | sample PanSoiMetaGPlot1_FD_67491 | JGI IMG/M metagenome (GOLD analysis project Ga0066903, IMG submission 67491) | Tropical forest soil microbial communities from Panama analyzed to predict greenhouse gas emissions - Panama Soil - Plot 1 (version 2) | ecosystem: Environmental > Terrestrial > Soil >... | reverse complement strand
GGGTGCCATGATCCTGCATATGCTTCGCTGGGTTCTTGGAGACGAGAAGTTCGACCTGACGATGCGTACATTCTTCTCAAACAACATGGGTAAGCCTGCCTCCCTCGATGAATTTCGCGCTATTGCAGAACAGAATTATGGCGACAAGCTCACCTGGTTCTTCTCGCAGTGGCTTGATTCGACCGGGGCTCCCGAATTTAAGACAAAATACACCGTCTATCGACTGGGAAGTAACAAGGGATTCCGCGTCGTCGGCCAGATAGCCCAAGATCTGGATCTATTCCGTATGCCGGTGGAGTTGAAGATCGATACCAACGGAAAAACGGAGGACAAGAAGGTTGAGGTCGTAGGAACAAATTCAGCGTTCACGATCGAGACTTTCGGCAAGCCGCGGCGGATCGTCGTCGACCCGGATAACCGGGTGCTGAAGAATTCGTCCGACGTAAGAATTCGAGCCGCCATTATGCGAGGCCAAGGACTGGTTCAGCAGGGAGACCTCGCGGGAGCCCTGAGTGAGTTCAACAAGGCGCTTGACGCGAATAAGAACAGTTCCCTCGCGCACTACCGCATCGCCGAGGTTTTTTTCCTCCAGCACAACTATCAGGCGGCGGCAAATGCTTATCGCGAGTCGTTAAATGGAGACGGTGAGCCCCGTTGGACAGAAGTCTGGAGCCATATCCAGCTAGGGAAAATCTTCGATATCACCGGCCAGCGTGAGCGAGCTACAAACGAGTATCGGCAGGCATTGCAGACCAACGACAACACGCAGGGAGCGCTGGACGAAGGACGGAAGTATCTGCAGAAGCCCTACGAACAGAGCAAGTAGTCGCGTCTAAGCAAGAGTGAATTTCGCCTGCTCAGAATGCCCAGCGCAACAGAGTTGCCCCGACCGTGAATCCAGCGCCCACAGACGCCAGGAGAACCAGATCTCCCTTTTTCAACCTGCCTTCCTGCCTGGCGGTATCCATTGCCAGCGGTATGGTCGCTGCGGTGGTGTTTCCGTAGCGATCGATGTTTATGATCACGCTCTTCGGATCCATACTTAGGCGGTCAGCAGTGGCAGTAATAATGCGCTTATTGGCCTGATGGGGAATGAATGCGTTGATATCGTTTCCCTTCAATCCATTGCGCTCCAGAATTCGCTCGCAAAGATCGGCCATCTTCTTCACGGCGTACTTGAAGACAGCCTGGCCATCCTGATGAACATAGTGCATTTTCTTATCGACTGTCTCGTGGGTAGAAGGATTCTGGCTTCCCCCACCTGGCATGTACAGGGAGCAACCGCCGGAGCCGTCGACTTCGTGAATAAAATCGATGATTCCCACGGAATCATCTTCGGCAGCCTCGAGAATCACGGCGCCAGCTCCGTCACCAAAGATGACGCAGGTGGCCCGGTCGGTGTAGTCGATGATCGAGGACATGACGTCCGCACCGATTACAAGCACCTTCTTGTGAGAGCCACTGGCTATGAATTGCGCACCACACTGCAGGGCGTAAACAAACGCCGAGCAGGCGGCTGACAGGTCAAATCCCCAAACTCCTTTCGCACCAAGTTTGTGCTGGACAAGACACGCCGTAGAGGGAAAAAACATGTCGGGCGTGACCGTCGCAACCACGATCGCATCCATATCGCTCGGGACAAGACCACGGTCTTCCAGGGCCTTCTTCGCCGCTTCGACCGCGAGGTCACTGGTTGCCACTCCCTTGTCAACGATGTGGCGCTCCCGGATGCCGGTTCTCTCCATGATCCAGTCATGGTTGGTTTCAACCATCTTCTCCAAATCTTCGTTTGTTAGCAGGCGAGGCGGGACATAAGTGCCGAGTGCGCTGATCTTGGCGCGCTTGATTGAACTCACTCTATGAAGTTCTCCGTTTGAAGTAGGAACCGCATATTGTGACGCACACACAAGGCTTATGTCCAACATCGCATTTCCAGAGTTGTGCGAGTGAACGGTGCGCAAAGGCTTGGAGCGAAAAAAAAGCCAGGCACCGGCGACCCACTGCACACGCAAGAGCCCGTTACCGTTGCTTCCTTCCGGACCTGGCGGGGTTGGCGGGAGTGCGTCGCGCGGGACCGATACCTGACCAAAACTAGAATACAACAGTGCGCCGGAGTTTTGGGGCGGGCAGCTTGGTCACACCAATGATTTCGATCGCAAGCTTCGCATCTGGTGACGTTCGGAACCTGTACTCCGGATCGTCCCTTTTCTTCTGGAGTGGATTGGCGAACAATATAAGTTCCGCATGTCAGTAACTGCCAAAATTGCAGGTATCTCGACTCCGTTGCCAGTTGCGATCGGCAAATACTTCGACGTGTGCCTGTATCTGTTGGCCTTTACTGGCTTCGGTACGCTGGCCTCAACCGGCGGACTTGATCTGCCTACAACTCTTCTCGTTTCCGCCGCTTTTCTTTTTCGCGGCTACTTGTTGGCAGAGCAACGAAAGCTCATCATCCCGGAACGCTGGACGACCGTCTTGACCGTTGCATACGTCGCTTTCTATCTGGCGGATTATTTCCTGTTGTCCGGTTCGTTCTTGACTTCGACCGTGCATCTGGTTTTGTTCGTATTGATCGTGCGGCTGTTCTCGGCGCAGCGCGATCGTGACCAATACTTCATTGCCGTTATCTCGTTCCTCATGGTCATGGCTGCAGCGGTGCTGACGGTTGATAGCACTTTCCTTTTTGCCTTCGCGGCCTTCATGCTGGTGGCCGTCATCACTGTCATCCTGATGGAGATGAAGCACGCCGCTAAGAATTCCAGCATTCAACCGAAAGAAACCGCAGATGTGGCGGCGCATCGCCACATGGCATTTTCGCTGGCGGGGATCACGCCGGTTCTAGCCGTCTTGATTCTTTTCGGCGCCGCGGCAATCTTCTTCGTATTGCCACGATTGTCGGCTGGATACTTGAGCGCCTACGCCGCTTCGAGTGAACTGTCGACGGGCTTCAGCGATCAGGTGCAACTTGGGACTATCGGTCGAATACAGCAATCCGGCGCCGTAGTCATGCATATCAAAATTGATGGCGACCAAGCCGGCGCATACGACCTCAAATGGCGCGGAGTCACTCTCAGCGACTTCAACGGCAACACGTGGTCGAATCGCCACCAACGTCGTACCGCATCGAGGATGGTGAATGGTGCCTTCGATATTTCTGGTCAGGCGAGCGCCTCCCCCGCCCCCAAACACACGATTCACTACGAAGTGCTCATGGAACCGATGGGCAACAACGTTTTTTTCCTTGCGCCGAAGGCCCAAACACTCGAAGGCGACTACCGCGTGGTCAGTGTAGATAATGCCGGCGCAGTCTTTAATCTCGACCTGCAGCGCCCCATCGGACGGTACCAAGCAACATCGGTGATTTCTCAAGCTGAAGAAGGCCACTCACTTCGTGCAGCGACATATCGCGCGGAGCAGTTCAAAGAGTATCTGGACGTGCCGACCACCCTGGACCCGAGAATTCCGACGCTCGCGCAGACAATCACTGGACCTATTGCCGACAACTACGAGAAGGCGACCGCGGTCGAGGGGTACCTTAGAAGCAAGTTCGGCTACACTTTGCAACTTCCCAGAACCACGCCTCGTGATCCGCTCGCAAACTTTCTGTTCGAGCGCCGACAGGGCCATTGCGAATACTTCGCATCGGCAATGGCAGTCATGTTGCGCACTTTGAACATACCCTCCAGAGTTGTGAACGGCTTTCGGACGGGCGAATTTAATGACATTTCTTCGCAGTACGTAGTGAGGGCCAGCAACGCGCACTCCTGGGTGGAGGCCTATTTCCCCGACCGGGGATGGGTGAGTTTCGATCCTACACCTGCAGGCGCTGGCGAACTACACACAGGATGGGGAAGGCTGATGCTGTACCTCGACGCGGCAGCATCATTCTGGCGTGAGTGGATCGTAAGTTATGACGTCGGCCATCAACGCATGCTTGGGACCGAGGTGCGGCAAAACACGCGCCAGGTGCTGGGAGATCTTCGACGATGGGCGCGGTTGAAATACGCAAAAATCATGAAGGCCGTGCGTCAGACCAGCAAACAATTGGCCCATGAACCCGTCGGTTGGACGCTTGCCGGCGTGCTGTGTGTAATCCTGCTGTTACTCATCTCGAATGCGCAAAGAATTCTGCATGCGTTACGAAGCTGGCAGCTCGCTCGAAGACCGGATAAAGCACCGAGCGCGGCCGCTTCGGTTTGGTATGGACGAATGCTTCGTCTAACTGCGCGCAAGGGATGGAAGAAGTCACCTGCACAGACGCCCACCGAATTCGCTGTAAGTATTGAGAATGACCCACTACGCGAAAGCGTCGTACGCTTCACATGCCACTATCAGAAGGCACGCTTCGGAGACTCGGAAGAAGATGCAAGTGAGCTGCCGGATCTATACGAGGAAATCGCATCCGTCGGTCGCAGATAATCAGAAGTGAAACACCACGCCACCACCAACAAACAAGTTGTTTTGCCGGCTCTGGCCGTAATCCACGTTCAACTGCGGAACGCCTGAGTTGTAATCGCGAGCCTCTCCCCGAAGGCTAAGGGATCTAAGAATACGTACATCCAGGCCGCCGCCGATCTGGTAAACACCGGTTGTCGTACCAACCTCGCCGGGATTCGGGCCACCAAAAACCAAGGTATCGCTCTTGCTGAAGTATGCGAAGCCTCCGCCGAAACTCACCCAAGGTGATACGGCATTCGAGGCAAAGATCCTAGCTCTCACTGACGGAGCCACAAAGAACGCGCTGTAGCTCTCGGGAATTGTATTAATTCCGTAATTCAGCTTAACGTTGGGAGTGAAGAGTACAGGTAGCTCCAGCGTCAAAGCTACGACACTCTCGTTGCCAAGAACTGTACGCGCATATCCGACTTCAAACGAAATTGGGCTGCCGAAGTGGACAGTGTTGTCAAAAAAGTTGGTGTTCGGCACTTGGTGATCGTCCAGGAAAGGCCGTCCAATCACGCCGAAGACTTCGCTTCTGGTCTGAGCGATGGCGGTGGTAGCGAACAGCGTCGTTGCTAACAGGAACAGCGTCCCCAAGCGTCGAAACGCCATCTTTCCTCCAATGGACAACACAAAGTCTGCAAATATTCGTCAGGTTAGCATGAGGTTCCCCAACTTTGATCACTCAGAGGGATGCCTGCTTTGGTGCGTCCCCCCTCTTTTAAGCCCCTGATGCCATGCCGAAAATGACCGTCTTCGAATGGTAAAATAGATAGATTGCATGGACAAAAGCAGCTCTACTGTAGTGGTGGAAAGCCCGCCTGAAACGCCTTCCTCATCTCCTCCGGTGAAAGTCGGCTTTGTAAGTTTGGGATGCCCCAAGAACCTCGTCGACAGCGAGGTCATGATGGGCATGCTGGCTCAGGGAGGAGCGAGGCTGACGACCGACGCGGCTGGAGCCGACGTGATCGTGGTAAATACCTGTTCCTTCATCGACAGCGCGCAACAGGAGTCTGTGGACACGATCCTGGAGATGGCGCGGCTCAAAAGCGAAGGGCGAGCCCGAAAGCTGATTGTTGCCGGGTGCCTGGTAGAACGGTATCGCGATCAGATTCGAAAAAACATTCCCGAAGTAGATGCAGTGGTCGGCACGGGTGAGTTGGACAAGATTCTTTCTGCCGTCGGGGTAGCCGAACCAGTGAGCAGTTCTCCTTTTCGTATCTTGCAGTCGCGCCCCGAAGGAGCAGCACGCGAACTGCAGGGACGATTTTCCCGCGAAAGCTGGGATGGGGCGATTGCCGATCTCCCCAACTACCTCTATGACGAGCACACGCCGCGTGTTCTCTCGACACCGGGGCATTCTGCCTATGTGAAGATCGCAGAGGGCTGCGATCATCCTTGCACGTTCTGCATCATTCCCCAGTTGCGTGGAAAGTTCCGCTCCCGCCGATTTGAATCGGTTATCGCCGAGGCGGAGCAACTGGCACGCTCTGGAGTGCGCGAGATTACTCTCATTGGCCAGGACACGACCTGCTATGGCGAGGACTTCGACCTCAAGGATGGACTCGCACTCCTCCTCGAAAAGCTGGCGATGATCGAGGAATCGCGGTGGGTACGATTTCTATACGCATATCCCAACAAAATTACGGGGAAGTTGCTAGACACCATCGCACGCCATGACAAGATCTGCTCCTACGTTGATGTGCCTCTGCAACATGCATCTCCTTCAGCGCTGAAAAGAATGAAGCGCGGGGGCGGGGCAGAAGTTTTTCTCCGGCTCATCGAAAAGATGCGGCGTTCAATTCCTAACGTTACGTTGCGGACGTCGTTTATCGTCGGATTCCCCGGCGAAACGGAAAAAGAATTCGAGGAGCTCTGCGAATTCGTTCGTGAGGCCCAATTCGATTGGATGGGTACCTTCGGCTATTCCGATCAGGATGGTGCAGCAGCCTATCACCAGAATGGTAAGTTGAGCCCGCGAGAAATCGAGCGGCGGCGGAAGCATTTGATGAAACTGCAACAGGGCATCAGCAAGCGTAAAAAAAAGGCTTTGGTAGGCCGAGAATTCGAGTTGCTGCTGGAAGGTCCATCGGAAGAAAGCGAGCTGTTGCTCGAAGGACGGACCGAGATGCACGCTCCGGAGATCGACGGAAAGCTATTTATCAACGACCTCCCCGATGGCATGCAGCCGCGACCGGGCAGCTTCTATCGATGTCAGATTACCGAAGCACATGACTACGACCTGGTAGGCAGAATTCTGGAATGAGCTATGGCAAAGCGGCTGCGCAGCGTACGTTGTCCTATCTGCAAGGAAAAGGTGCGGTCGGGTCATCCCGACTTCCCTTTTTGCAGTGAACGCTGCCGAACCATGGACCTTGGCAAATGGGCGAGCGGAGCCTACGTGATCTCTTCCCCTATCAAAGACATTAGCGAAGAAATAGAGCGCGAAAGCAGTTCGCCTGAAAAGGAATAGCGTGGACGGTACACCTGCCCCTCGCTGGGCGACACTGGTAGCAACATTCTTCGGTATTGGTCGGGTCCAACCCGGCCCCGGAACTTGGGCATCGGCCGTAACGGTCACAATTTGGTGGTTGATCGCGCGGATGATTCCATTTTCCAAGCAAACAGGGTTGATCCTTCTCCTGGCTGCATTGGCGATCCTGGTGGGTATCCCTGCCGCCACGCGTGCTGCCCGGGCCGTCAGCAAAAAAGATCCCGGCTTCATCGTCATCGACGAAGTGGCTGGGCAACTTATATCGCTTATTGCAGTGCCGCTGTCATGGAAATCTCTGTTGCTGGGCTTTATACTTTTTCGAGGATTTGACATTCTGAAACCTCCCCCTATCCGTGCGCTCGAGCGCCTCCCCGAGGGCACCGGAATCGTGCTGGATGACGTGGGGGCAGGACTGTACGCCCTGGCCGTAATGCACTTGGCAGTGCATTTCGGTGCAATTTCTTAGGAAGTTAGGTTGCATGGGAATTTCGGACCGTCTGCTAGGTAAGAAAAACGTCAACGGGAATCCGTTCATCGAAGGGGTCCATCCTTCAGCCGCGCTCCCCGGTGGTGAAGTGCGGATCGTAGGCAGTGGCCTTCGCCCGCTGGACCTTAAGCGACCGCAGGTGCGGTTCGGCGAATTGGAAGGGACCGTGGTCATCAGTTCGGATGACTTCCTCGTCGCTCGTGTCCCGCAGGGCGCTTCTTCGGGACCTATCGTCGTATCAACGAATGGGAACAGCAGCAATCCTCACCAGCTTACGGTTGCCGTGCCCATCGCCGAAAATCTGCATCCGGTCACTAATCCTGCGATCGACAGCGATGGAAACATCTACGTGACCTTCTCCGGATCGCGTGGACAAAAGGTTCAGGTGGCGATCTACAAGATCGACACCAACTACTCGGTGAAGCCGTTTCTTTCCGAGATGATGAACCCCACGGCGATCGTGTTCGATGCAGCGGGGCAAATGTATGTCTCCTCACGGTTCGATGGAACCGTTTACCGGGTAGCGCCAAATGGAACGATGTCCACTTACTCTGAGGGCATGGGTGTAGCCACTGGAATGGCTTTTGACAAAGAAGAAAATCTCTATGTGGGCGATCGCAGTGGAACAATCTTTAAGATCGCTCGGGATCGCCAGATTTTCGTATTTGCCACGCTCGAGCCAAGTGTCTCTGCCTACCATATGGCGTTTGGTCCCCAGGGAGATCTGTTCGTTGCCGGGCCTACTACTTCAAGCTTCGATTGCATTCATAAGATCGATCCGCAGGGTAATGTGACCACCTTCTACCGTGGATTGGGGCGACCACAAGGATTGGCATTTGACGCCGAGGGAAATCTCTACGTGGCGGCTTCACTTGGTGGTAAGCGAGGCATCGTGAAAATCACGCCTGAAGGCAAAGCCTCGCTGCAAGTATCGGGTAATGGACTCGTTGGATTAGCTTTTGCCCCGGGACGTTCAGCGGTCCTTGCGACGACCAGCGGAGTTCTTCATCTCGCCTGGAACATTCAGGGTGCGCCCAGCTTGGGTTAGACCCATGAGTTTCATCATATAAACTCTAAGCGTGTACGCGGAGATCATAGCGATCGGCTCGGAGTTGCTCACTCCTTTCCGGCAGGACACCAATTCCCTTTTTCTCACCGAGCGACTCATTCAACTCGGAGTTGAAGTCCGTTTCAAGACGGTCGTGGGCGATAGCCGACAAGACCTTACGAAAGTAGCGCGGCAGGCCCTCAGCCGTGCAGATATCGCTATTTTCATGGGTGGCCTTGGACCGACGGAAGACGACTTAACCCGCGAAGCAGTCGCAGATGCTTTGAATCTGGATTTGCGGCGTGATGCCGGTGAGCTGGAACGTCTCGAAAAGCGATTCGCAGCCCGCGGCTACAAGATGACGCCGAACAATGCACAGCAGGCCGACGTCATTGCCGGCGCTGTTGTCCTGCCCAACGCGAATGGCAGTGCTCCCGGACAGTGGCTCAGCGGCAAGTATGAAGGTCACGAAAGAATCGTGATGTTGTTACCCGGTCCTCCACATGAGCTGAAGGCTTTGTTCGACGAGCAATGCATGGGCCGGTTGCGGACTAAGGTTCCACAACAATTCATCGCCACACGTGTACTGAAAATTGCAATGATGGGTGAATCCCATTGCGACGCCCGCGTTGCGCCGATCTACAAGCAGTACCCCGACGTGCAAACCACAATTCTTGCCGGAGCGGGCGAAATCCAACTTCACGTAAACTACCGTGCCGCGTCGCTGGAGGTGGCACAAGCGCGTGTTGACGAACTGGTTGACAAGTTAGAGGAAGAGCTAGGCGACTCTGTTTTTTCAGATAACGGCGATTCGATGGAGCAGATTGTCAGCTACTACCTGCAGATGCGAAACGCCACCTTGGCGGTAGCCGAATCCTGCACGGGTGGTTTGCTAGCGGAGCGGCTAACGTCGATTGGAGGAAGTTCACGCTACTTTGTCGGCGGAGCGGTCGTGTACTCGAACCAGCTCAAAACCAGTTTTGCCGATGTCCCCGAAAAAATGATCGTCGAGCATGGTGCCGTGAGCCGTGAGGTTGCCGCAGCGCTTGCCGAGGGTATTCGGAAACGCTGTGACACAACTTTTGGCATCGGGATCACAGGCGTCGCGGGACCCACCGGAGGCACAGCCGAAAAGCCGGTCGGCCTGGTGTTTCATGCCTTGGCGAGTGCCAGCGGAACGGACGTCGTCGAAAAGAATTTTATGGGAGATCGCAAACGCATTCGCTGGTACGCAACGCAACAGGCCCTGGACATGATCAGAAGAAGACTTATGTAGGCACGGTTGCAGTCCTCCTGATAGGCATATATGCGCGTTTTTATAGCCTTGGATATCGACCAGAGTATCCGCGAACGTATCACCAGATTTTTGGATGGTGTTCGCGAGTTTGCACCCGATGCAAGATGGGTGCGCACTGAAGGATTGCATGTCACTCTGAAATTTCTGGGTGAGCAGACTGCGTCGACAGTAGATGCAGTTAAGGCAGCTCTTCAGCAAGTAGTCCTGACACCTTTCAACCTGGCCTTCCGAGGTTACGGATTCTTTCCGACCCCGCGGGCAGCTCGCGTGTTTTGGGTCGGCATTGAGGCAGGTCCAGAACTAGCAGGGCTTGCAAAAAAGGTTGATGAAAGCACCTTTGCGTTAGGCATTCCTAAAGAAGACCATACCTACTCCCCACATCTGACGCTTGCGCGAGCAGGCTCCGGAGCCCCTCGGCAGCAAAAGAGCGATGTTGCCAATCGACGCTTCGAGCAATTGCAG
>Ga0066903_100006824_pt1 | contig 10228 bp, 9 predicted proteins | sample PanSoiMetaGPlot1_FD_67491 | JGI IMG/M metagenome (GOLD analysis project Ga0066903, IMG submission 67491) | Tropical forest soil microbial communities from Panama analyzed to predict greenhouse gas emissions - Panama Soil - Plot 1 (version 2) | ecosystem: Environmental > Terrestrial > Soil >... | reverse complement strand
GCCACGAAGTTCATCGCGAGGAACAACTGCGATTCCGGCACCGACTGCAGGACCTGCAGATGCTTGCGTGTTTCCCCGGCGGGACGGTCGGAAGGCGCCTGCGCGATCAGGACGACGAGTAGCAGCGTGGCGCCCGGCATCGCCGTCACTCCGTTCGCAGCGATCGCATCGGATCGATCCGCGCGGCGCGGCGTGCAGGGAGGCCGTTCGCGAGGAGCGCCGTCAAGAGGAGCGCGATCGTCACGAGCGACAGTACCGAAGCGTCGTGCGTGCTCACACCGAAAAGCGTGTCCCCCATCTGCCCTGCCACCGCGACAGAACCCGCGAGCCCCAGCGCCACGCCGACCAGGACGACGCCCAGCCCGCTGGCGACGACGTTGCGGAAGATGTCGTTCGTCCGCGCGCCGAGCGCCACGCGGATGCCGATCTCGCGCGTGCGCTGCGTGACGAGATACGTCGCGACGCCGTACGCGCCGCCGATCGCCAGGACGAACGCGAGCGCCGCGAAGACCGCGAGCATCCACGAGAACGCCGCGCGCAGCGCCGTCGACTGCTCGATCAGCGTCTCCATCGTCCGCGGCCGCACCAGCGGGATCTCGGGGTCGATCTGACGCAGCAGGTCGCGCAACGCCGGCGTCACCGATGCGGGTTCGACCTGCGTGTGCAGCGCGATCGTCATGTTCGATCGCGGATCGACGCTCAGGGGAAAGTAGATCCCGGGCCGCATCGGGCGCTCGAGGCCGTAGTGCTTCACGTCGGCAACCACGCCGACGACCGGGATCCACTGCGTGTCGGGACCGTTGAACTTGATGCGGCGGCCTGCGCCCGTCGCGCCGTCACCCCAGAAGGCGCGCACGAACGACTCGTTCACGACGACGACGACCGGCGCGGTTCCTCTGCGGACCTGATCGTTGGTCAGCGCGCCCTTCGCAATGTCGCTGTCGGCGAGGAACCGTCCTTCCTTGAGGCGGATGCCCATCGCCGGGAAGTACGCGGCCGACGCCATCCGCATGAGCACGACCGGGTTCTTGCCGTCGGGCGGCGGGATGGCGTTCTCGATGGTGAAGAAATTCCCGAGATGACAGCCGTCGAGCGGCGCGCAGGTGATCATGCCCGCCGCGTCCACGCCGGGAATCTGCCGCGCGCGCTGCTCGAGGTCGTTCCAGAAGGCGAACCACTGCTCCGGCTTCGGCCGCGTGCCCTCCGACAGGGGAATCGTCGCGAGCAGGACGTGATCGGCGCGGAAGCCGGGATCGACGTGGCGCACGCGATCGAACGCCTTGACCAGGAGCAGGCTGCAGACCAGCAGCACCGCCGACAGCGCGAACTCGCCGCCGACGAGGAGCCAGAGCGTGCGCCGGCCGCGCGGCGCGCCGGTCGTGCCGCCGGTCGTGGTGGTGACGGCGGATCGCAGGTCGCCGCCGACCGCGTGCAGCGCGGGAGCCCAGCCGAACAGCACCACCGTGACCAGCACCGACAGCAGCGCGAACCCGATCACGCGCGCGTCCACCGTGAATACCGCCCACCGCGGAAACTGATCGGGGATGAGCCGGAGCAGGCCGGCGACGGCGAGCCGTCCCGCGGCGAGGCCGATCGCGCTCCCGATCGCGGCAAGCATGACGTTCTCGATGAGCAACTGGCGCACGAGCCGCGTGCGGCTCGAGCCGAGCGCGAGGCGGATGCCCATCTCGCGGCGCCGCGCGAGGGCGCGGGCGAGCATCACGGCCGCGACGTTGGCGCACGCGACCAGCAGGAGCAGCGCGACCGCCCCGCCGATCGCCTTCGCGGCCCCGCGGTAGTCGGCCACGAACGTGTCGTGCAGCGGCTTCACGAACGGCGTCACGATGTGGTTCTTGTCGCGCGCGTCCCAGATCGGCTGATGGGCGCGGATGATGTCGGCCTGCGCCTGCTCGACGGTGACCCCGGGCTTCATGCGGCCGATGGCGTCGCCCGAATAGCTCTCCCAGGGCTGCGCGGGATCGCCGGCCATCGGCATCCACAACTGCAGCTCCCCCGGGAACGACGCGGCGGCAGGCATCACGCCGACGACCGTCCGCGCCTTGCCGTCGATGCGCACCGCACGTCCGACGACGTTCGGATCGCCGCCGAATCGATCGCGCCAGAGCGCCGCGCTGAGGATCACGACCGGAGGCCCCTTGGGCTGGTCCTCTTCCGCGGTGAACGTGCGCCCGAGGATTGGCTCGATGCCGAGCACCTTCGTGAAGTCCCGCGTGATGAACGCGCCACGGACGCGCACGGCGCCGGTGCCGTCCGACAGGTTGAAGGCGCTGAAGTCGTAGGTCATCAGCGCGTCGAACAGCTTCTGGTCCTTCGTCCAGCGATCGAAGTCGGGATAGTTGATGCCGACGACGTCGAGGTTCCACTTGGGCGCGGCGGTGTTGATGTAGACGAGGCGGTCGGGGTTCGGGAACGGGAACGGGCGCAGGAACAGGCCGTTGACCAGCGTGAACACGGCGACGTTGGCGGCGATGCCGAGCGCCAGCATGAAGACGACGAGGGTGGTCGCGCCGCGCTGCCGCAGGAGGCTGCGCCAGGCGTAGCGGATGTCGGAGCCGGTCATGTGGGCTGTCCTTTCGTCGATGGGAACCGTCAGCGGCACGCCCGTCCGGCGCGCGCGAACGAGATCGGCGGCGGCGTGCACCCACACGCCGGCGGCCGCGAGAGGACCGCGATGGCGCGCGGTGGCGAGCCGTTCGGCGAACAGCTCCTCCATCTCGTCGCCATGGGCGTCGCGCAGGTGGCGCGGTGCGAGGCGCAGCAGCGCGCGATACGCGGATTTCACCGGGCCTCTCCCGTGCGAACGCGCGCGCGCGTCAGCCTGGCCAGCCGTCCGAGGCGCTCCGCCTCGTCGGCGAGCACCGCGCGGCCCGACTTCGTCAGGCGGTAGTACCGCCTGCGCTCGCTCTCGTCCTCGGGATGTTCCTCGAGCTCTTCGATCCACCGCCGCGCGCGGAGATCGTCGAGCGACCCGTAGAGCGTCGCGGGCCAGAGGCGGACCGCGCCGTCACTCAGCCCCTGGACGTCGCGCGCAATCGCGAGCCCGTGCCGATCGCCGTCCGCGAGCGCGAGAAGGATGTAGAACCAGTGCGGTTTGATCGAGACGTCTGCCATGACTGCGGTCGCATTATATTGATCCGTATAATACTCGTCAATAGTAGCTGCGGCGGGGAGGGCTAGCGGCGCTGGGGGAACAGGAGATCAGGAGATCAGGAGAACTTGTTGTTTCTGAACACTGAGTGCGCAGGTCTTTCTACTCTGAGAACGGCGAGGGTTGAAGACACTGCGTACTCTGGTGGCTTCGACAGACGGCTCGTGAGAGTTTCCGAACAAATCTGCTCGGCCCGGATCGTGCTCGTCCGTTTCCGCATGTCAACATCCACCATCGACGACCTCACCGAGCTCGTGATTGGTTGCGCGATCGCGGTTCACGACACGCTTGGTCCGGGCCTTCTTGAGTCTGTCTATCGCGGTAATCACGTATCTGAAACTGAGCGGATTTCCAGCCGGTCTGATTCTGAACTTCAACGCGCTCAGCTTACGGGCGGGTCTCAAACGAGTCGATCGACCGGATCTCTACGCGCAGAAGCGAGCGCAGCGACTCGGCATCCCGCCCCTCGAATCAGAAACCAAAGAGAATTCCTCCTGATCTCCTGATCTCCTGTTATGCAGGCGCCGCTAACGACCCGTGTCGCCGGTCTCGAGCGCAGTGCCACGTCCCCGCGAAGAGATCACCCCGCCAATCACGGCGCACGGGGCCATGACCACCAGCGCCGCCACCTGCGACCAGATGGCGCCCGGCGGGCTGGCGACGAGCGAGATGATCGCGCCGAGCGCGATGAGCGCCGCGACGAGAGCGCCGTGCGTCACCGGCCTGCGCACGGCGATCCGCGACGCGAGCCAGCCGGCCACCAGCGCGAAGACGGCTCCCCAGACAATGCTGGCGACCTTGAACGCGAGCGGGGCGTCCGCGTGCGGCGCCTGTCCGGACAGCTGGAACAGCAGCGCCGCCGAGACGCCGAAGACGACGTAGCCGGCAACGACCGCGGCGATGCTGCGCAGCATGTGAGCCGATTCTAACGTCCGCCGCGCCTTACCGTTCGACGGCTTTGGGCTTTGGGCTTTAGGACTCAGGAGTTGGGACTTGAAAGTCGAGAGGTTCTTCCGCTTCAACGGCGTGGGCATCATCGGCTTCTTCGTCCAACTGGGCGTGCTGTCGCTCTTGATACGGCTCAGTCTGCACTACGTCGTCGCGACGGCGCTGGCCGTCGAAACGGCGGTGCTGCACAACTTCCTCTGGCACGAACGCTGGACGTGGCGCGATCGACCCGCGGCGGGCACGGCTCGGCTGGACCGGCTGTGGCGGTTTCACGCCCTCAACGGCCTGGTGTCGCTCACCGGCAACCTGATCCTGATGCGAATCTTCGTCGGCGCGTGCGGCATCCCTCCCCTGCCGGCCAACCTCGTCGCGGTCGTCGCCTGCGCGCTCGTGAACTTCGCGGCGAGCGACCGCGCGGTGTTCTCCTGACACGCAGGCTTTCGGAGTAACATGAGCCTCTTGAAGGAGGCTTTGATGCGCTTTCTGATGACCCTGGCCACTCTCGCGATCGGGGCGACGGCGATGGCGGCGGCGATGCAGGCGCAGACGGCCGGCAGCCCGGTCGAGCTCAAGATCGGCGACCAGGCGCCCGACTTCTCGCTTCAGGCCAGCGACGGCAAGACCTACAAGCTGTCGGACTTCAAGGGCAAACAGGCCGTCGTGCTCGCGTGGTTCCCGAAGGCCATGACGAGCGGCTGCACGATCGAGTGCAAGTCGCTGGCGGAGCACGGCGACATGATCCGGCAGTACAACGTCACCTACTTCATGGCCAGCGTCGATCCGCTCGAGAAGAACACCGAGTTCGCAAAAGCGAAGAGCGTCACACTCGGCCAGGGCGACAACGCGAAGGTCGTGGAGAAGAAGGAAGCCGACTTCCCGATCCTCAGCGATCCGACGAAAGAGACGGCGAAAGCCTACGGCGTCCTGAACGACAAGTACGGGATCGCGAACCGCTGGACGTTCTACATCGGCAAGGACGGCCGGATCCTGGCGATCGACAAGGACGTCAACTCGCACATCGCGACGTCGGCCGAGGACATGGCCGCCAAGCTCGGCGAGCTCGGCGTCGACAAGAAATAGCTACAGCGTTCCGGCGACGGCGGGCGCGCTGCGAAGCGTGAGCGCCACGAACGTCAGCGTGGCATTCGTGCAGCCGCCCGTCGGCAGCGTCGGCGACCCCACCACGAACAGGTTCTCGTGGTCGTGTGTGCGGCCGTGGCTGTCGCACACGCTGGCCGCCGGATCCGTCCCCATCCGGCAGCCGCCCGCGGGATGATCCAGGTAGGTTCCCTCGCTCACGTTCAACACACGGCCGTTGTTCGCCTTCGCCAGCAGATCGAAGACGCCGCGGATGTGCTGCTTCGTCGCGTCCGCGCGCGCCTTCGTCGGCTCGTCGAGCACGTGGCGGATCGACGGCAGCGGATCGCCCCACCGGTTCTTCTTCGACGAGTCCAGCGTGAGGGCGCTCTCTGCCGCGGGATGCACGTCGTAGTACGCACGGACTCGCGCCGCGCCGCGAACGGTGCGGTCGCGCCAGTCCGTCAACAGCGCATCTCCCAGCAGGAGCTTCCCGGCCCCGTCCTTCAACCGGGGATCGCGTCCGGCCGAGCTCTCCCACACGCGCAGATCGTGACGCACGAACGGCGCGTCGGTCGCGCAGCGGAAGAACTTGCGCGAGATCAGGCTGTGCTGCTCGTTCATGCCGGGATAGAGCGTCGCGTCGAGCTCGATCTGCCCGCCGATGAACGCGTGGCCCGTCATGTAGCGGCCGACGAGACCGGAGCGGTTGCCGATGCCCGAGAGCAGCAGCAGGTGAGGCGACCAGGCGTAGCCCGACGCGAGGACGAACGTCTTCGCGCGGTACTCGACGGTGTCGCCGTTCTGCGCGCGTGACACGGCCTGCGCCGACTCGATGCGCTTGCGATCGGGACTGGCGACGAGCCGCCGCACCAGCGTCTGATCGTGCAGCGCGATCTTCTTCGCCTCGAGCAGCTGCTTGAACGTGAAGTCCGGCGAATACCGGGCGCCCGTCGGACAGATCTCACAGGTGTTGCAGCGCAGGCACTGCGACCGGCCGTCGTACGGCCTCGTGTTTTTCGCCTGCGGCGTGCCCTGGAACGGAATGCCGCTCTTCTCCGCCCAGGTCTTCAGCACGGTGAGGTTGTAGGAGAGCGGCATCGGGTCCATGGGGTACGGCTCCGACCGCCTGTCCTCTGGCAGCGGTCCCGGCTCCCCCGACACGCCCAGCCGCCGCTCGGCTTCGCAATAGTGGCGTTCGAGATCCTCCCACGAGAGCGGCCAGTCCACGGCGAGTCCGTAGCGCGACTTCAGCGTCAGGTCTTCCGCCGAGAACCGGTTCGTCACGCCGCCCCAATGCAGCGCGCTCCCGCCGACCGCCATCGTCCTCGAGATGATCCCCGCGCCCGCCTGATCGTCGATGAAGTCGCCGGGCCATGCGTTCTCGCCGTAGTCGAGGCTGCGCTGGCGGTACTTCGCGCGGTTCTCGACGTCGAAGATCTTCGTGCCTGCTTCGACAACGGTGATGGCCAGTCCTGGTTTGAGCTCGGCGAGCTTCTGCGCCAGCATCGCCGCCGAAATGCCGCCCCCGATGATGCAGATGTCGGATTCGTGCGTCATCGCCGCGCCGGCGCCTTCTCCGAGCCGGGAAGTCCGCGGCACGCATCCCGATCGATCGCGGCGCGGTAGCAGAGGTTCTGTGCGCCGGGAGACGCGAAGTAGTGTCCCATCAGATCGGTGGCGATGTGGGCGCCGGTCGGACGCGCGGGAAGCCGTTCGACTTTGGCGTCGGCGATCGCCTGTTCGATGATGGCGCGCCTCACGGCGAGCGGTGCGGCTGGGAAGGTCGAAGCGCCCCGGGCGCGGGCGGCGGCTTCGAGCTGCTCGATCTGCGCGGGATAGGTGCGCGCAGGAGACGGCCCGGTCGCGCGGATGCGGGTGTTGCCGTAGCCGTGGTCCGTGTCCGCGCCCTCGCGGTAGTTGGTGATCCAACTGTTGAAGGCGGAGACCGCGCCTGCGCGGTCGGCCTCGGAAGGCAATACCACTTCCGCGATCGCGGCGAGCGTCGCCGGATCGAGACCGTCCCGCCGGAGCGCTTCGCGCGAAGGCGGACGCACGTTGCGCAGCGCGAGAGGAGCCGCCGCGGCCGCTCCAAGCGTCTTGAGGGCGCCTCGCCGCGAGAGGCGTGTCACGTCAGACCCCTTCGGCGATGATCAGCTGCGACTCCGCGGTCGCCCACCGAAGCGCGCGCGCGTCCGCGTACTCCGGCGAGTCCCACCACGCCTTGGCCTTTTCCACGCTCGGGAACTCGACGACCACGAACCGCTTCGGCGCCCAGGTCCCTTCCATCGTATGCGTCTTGCCGCCGCGGACGATGAACCGGCCGCCGTACTTCTCGATGCTCGGCGGAACCATCTTCTTGTAGTCCTCGTACCGCGACGGGTCCTTCACGTCCACCTGCACGACGACGTACGCAGCCATGGTCACCGCTCCAAAGGCGACGTTCCCGTCGACGCAGCCGCGGGCGGGTGCACGACGAGATTGTCGATGAAGAATTCCATCATCCGCTGCTGGTTCACGTTGGAGTGCCCCTGGTCCGGGCCCACCTGCACCTCGAAGCTCTTGCCCGCCTGCTGCAGCGCCTTGATGAGCTGCATCGAGTTCGAGGGGTGCACGTTGTTGTCGGCGGTGCCGTAGTAGATCAACAGGCGTCCCTTGAGGTTGCCGGCGTAGGTCATCGCGGCGCCCGCGTCGTAACCGGCCTTGTTCTCGTCCGGGATCCACATGTAGCGCTCGGTGTAGATCGTGTCGTAGTTGCGCCAGTCGGTCGGCGGCGACGCGGCGGACGCGGCGGCGAAGACCTCGGGGTGCCGCAGGATCTCCATCGCGGAGCTGTAGCCGCCGTACGAGGAGCCGTGGATCCCGACGCGCGTCTTGTCGACGTATGGCCGGTTCCAGAGCGCCTTGACGCCCTCTGCCATGTCGTCCATCTCGACCTGGCCGAGCTTCAGGTAGATCTGATCGAGCGTGCGCTTGCCCATGCCGGGGACGGCGCGCGAATCGAGCTGCAGCACGAGGAAGCCGTACTCGGTGAGCGGGCTCGGCGTCTGGAATCGCTCGCTCGTCGCCGCGGACGCCGGGCCGCCGTAGACGCCGGCGAGCGACGGGTACTTCTTCGAGGGATCGAACGTCGACGGGAAGTGAATCAGCCCGTGCAACTCCGTCTTGCCGTCGGCGGCCAGGTAGGTGAACATCTCCACCTTCTTCAGACCGAGACGATCGAACGTGCTCGTGTCGCTCTTCGCGAGCTCCGCGACGATCCGTCCGTCGCTGTCCAGCAGGTTCGTGAACGGCGGCTGGTCGTGCGTCTGCGCGACGTCGACGAAATATGTGCCGTCGGGTGACAGGTTGACGGTGTGCATGAACGCCGGGTCGGTCAGCCGCTTGTCGTTCTTCCCGTCGAGCCCCACGCGATGGAGCTGGAGCTTCATGAAGTTGTCGCCGTCGCGCGCGGTGTAGAAGAGCAGGTTCCTCGCTTCGTCCACGAGCACGATGTTGTCGGCCTCGTAGGTCGTCGCACTCGTGAGCGGCGCGATCAACTGTCCGCTCAGATCGTAGAGGTAGAAGTTCTTCCAGCCGGTGCGCTGCGACTCCCAGATGAAACGATGGTTGTCCTTGAGGAACCGCATCTCGGGACGGTTCTCGATCCAGCCGGTCGGCCATTCCTCGTGGACGATGGCGCGGCACGTGCCGGTCTCGGGGCTGCAGGCGGCGAACTCGAGGATGTTCTGCTTCCGATTGGTCCGGTTGAGCAGGATCTCCTTGCCGTCGGGCGACCACGACACGTTGTAGACGTAGTGACCGACGGCCGCGTTGTCGAACGGCTTGCCGTCGCGGACGTCGATCTTCTGTACCTTCTTCGCGGCGACGTCGTAGACGAACAGATCGACGATCGGATTCGGCTTGCCCGGCTTCGGGTAGGCCTCGACGTCCAGCGTGTCCTGGACCGCCGTCTGGTTCATCTGCAGGTAGAAGTCGGGGACCGCCTTCTCGTCGAAGCGGTAGTAGGCGATCTTCCGGCTGTCGGGCGACCACCACATCGCGGTACGCTGCGACAGCTCCTCGCCGTAGACCCAGCTCGCCGTGCCGTACTTGACGCGATCCGTCTCGCTGCCGTCGGTGGTGAGCGCGACGGGATTGCTGCCGTCGGCGTCGCTCAGCCAGATGTTGCGTTCCTTGTAGAACGCCTTCAGCTTCTTGTCCGGGGACTCCGCGGAATCGAACTGCCGTCCGCGCGCCGGCTGGGCTCCTCCGCCCTCGCCGCCGCGTCCGCGTCCCGCCTGTCCGCCGAAGCCCTGCCCGCCTCGCCCGCGCCCGCCCGCCATGCCGTCCGGAGCGTCGCCGACGGCCGTCGCCTGCTTCTTCGCGATGTCGAAGCGATACCGCTTGCCGTCCTTGACGTACTGGAAGGCCGATCCGTCCGGCTGCCACTGGACCGTGAGCGACCCGAGCATCACCGACCCGGGGATCTCGCGGCTCATCTTCTGGTACTGGTCGTACCCCGGCATGGCCTTCAACCGGTCCTGCGCGCCGACGGGCGCCCAGAGCACCACCGTCGCGACCGCGAGCGCCGTCATCGCGCGAAGCACAAGAGCTTTCATTTTCGTCAGGGTCTCCTTGGATCTCAGGGGATCTGTAGTGTACCCGAAGTTGCGCGCCAACCCGGCGGTGCGGCTGCCACGCGCTCGCCGACCGCCCGGCGTGCCGCGGCGAAGACGATCAAACACGGGGGAGCTGTCGCTCGTTCGGGAGGAAACCGAGGCCACGGAGCTGGAGGGCTGCAGGGACGTCCGTTCGCCATCGCCCGGCCTTCGGCCGGTCGAGGAGGGCACATGAGATCCCGAATACGAGTCGAGCCAGCGTCCGAACGTGACTCGTATTCGGGATCTCATGTGTCCTCCCGCCGCGCGCAGCGCGGCGTGGCGAACGGACGCTGCGCAGCCGGCTTATTCAGTTGTCTTCGCCGCGAGTGAGCCCGGCGTGGGCGACCGCGCGCGATGGCGAAATGCCTCTACCCACGCGCTCCGTGCGTCT
>Ga0066903_100006823_pt1 | contig 10229 bp, 13 predicted proteins | sample PanSoiMetaGPlot1_FD_67491 | JGI IMG/M metagenome (GOLD analysis project Ga0066903, IMG submission 67491) | Tropical forest soil microbial communities from Panama analyzed to predict greenhouse gas emissions - Panama Soil - Plot 1 (version 2) | ecosystem: Environmental > Terrestrial > Soil >... | reverse complement strand
AATTGAATAGCCGCGTCCACGTACAAACAAAAAAATGGGTCGCCAATAAGTCCGGCAAAGCTCGGCGAGCGCATCGTGCGCCCGTTGCTCTTCACTCCCTAGGTTGGCGGCCGAAAGGATGAGGCTCCAGCGGGTAGTTACAAACTCACGCGGTTCGCTCGCACCCCGCTGGCCGTTCTTCCCGTTCACGAGTGAACATTGTGGTTCTTCCGCTTTCATACAAGCGTAAACACTAGATAGACCGTGCGCAGCAGCCGTTTGTTCGCACGGAGATCCGAAAACGCGTCTGTCCTGCCGGCGGAGGGGCTCGAACCCTCCTAGCGTTTGCCGCAATTTTCCTTGTGTCATAGGTGTTTTGCCTCTAGGAAAAGAATTGCTTGGTTGCAAAAAATTGCATTGCATTGCACGATTGTTATGCTAAATCGTGCTAAATATGACCAGCGTTAAAGTCGGAAACACCACCATCAAAATTTATCAGAAGCAAGGCGCACTGAAGCCCGGCAGCAAAACGGAGCGCTACAAACAATACACGGTCGCCTACCGCGCCCTAGACGGAGCGCATCGCCACGAAACATTCGGCGAAAAAAACTTTGCCAAAGCCAAAGCGCGCGCAAACGAGATCGCCGTTCAAATCGAGCGCGGCGAGCGCGATGTACTAAAGCTCACAAGCGCTGATCGCGCTGGCTACGTTGCGGCACTAAACCTTTTGCAACCGCTTGGCATTCCGCTTCACGCGGCCATTGAGGAATACGTAGCGGCCCGCGAACACCTTGGTGGCGAATCGCTCCTGAGCGCAGCAAAAGCCTACGCGCGACGCAAAGGCAGCCACCACGACAAGCGGGTAGGGGAAATCGTTGCGGAACTATTGCAGGACAAAAAACAAAACGGCGCCAGCGACATCCACGTTAAATCACTGCGCGGCCACCTGAATCGATTTGCTGCGGCCTTTCATTGCAACATAGGGTCTGTGACCGCCCGATTGATCGAGCAATGGCTCGCGCGGCCAAAGTGGTCGCCGCGCACTCGCAACAACAACCGTGGCAGCGTGGTCACGCTTTTTAATTACGCCCGCAAACACGGTTATCTGCCGCGCGACGAACAGACTGAGGCTGATCTTGTCGATAAGGCGAAAGACACCGGCAACAAAATCGAGATTCTTGCGCCCGCACAAATGGCGACACTCATGACGAGAGCCAAAGGCGAGAACGCGCTCTACTTTGCGCTGGCGGGTTTTGCTGGAATTCGCTCGGCTGAGATTATGCGGCTTGAATGGCGGGACTTTAATTTTGCGCGCGGCCACATCACGGTCGCAGCCCACAAGTCTAAAACCGCCACGCGTCGACTTGTTCCCATTTTGCCAAACCTGGGCGAATACCTGCGACCATACCACGATCGCGCGAAGGGCTTCTTGTTTAAAGAGAGGGCGGAGGAAAGAGCGGTGGCGTTTGCGAAAAAGAACGGCATCAGTCCGTGGCCTAAAAATTGTCTCCGGCACAGTTATGCGACGTATCGCTTGGCTGCCACGGAGAATGCTGCACAGGTGGCGCTCGAAATGGGAAACAGCCCGCAGATGTTATTTAGCGATTACCGCGAACTATCTGACAAGCACGACGCAACCGCGTGGTTTGCTATTGCGCCGAAACGATCAGGCAAGGTCGTTAGCTTTCCTGCTGCGTAACTGCCCGATAAAATTCGACCAGGGGAAGCATAAGCGCCCGAAACCACTCCCTCTCTTGCGGCGTCCAGTCGCGCCATTCCTCGCCAATCTGGTTCCGTAAAAGCCGATACGCCCCCGCAATTCCTTCCCAGCTTAGAATCCCGCCGGCGCGGTTGAAACCCTTGCCCGCGTGGAATTCGATGCGTTCGACGCGCCCGGCGCGAATTGACTCGAATAGCTCCCTAGCACTTAGGTGATGCTTCTTGGCCAGTTTTCGCCACATATCCTGCGCGACCGCATCCAGGAGCGGCTGCTTCTTAGGTGCAAAGGGGTCGCCGCCTACTTTTTTTCTATTTAACAACCGTTCGTGCGCTTTCGTCCACGACCAAGGCTTAACGAGCGTCTCTCCGTTCGGCAGCGTGTATGTTTCGCTTGCTTGTTTTCTCGCAAGGCTGCGCGCCCGACGACCGGCGCGTTCCTCGCACCAAGCCTGAAGTTCAGGCGAGTCGTAGTAGCGATAATGCTTGGCGCCGGGATTGGCTCGCAGCGCCGGAATCTCGCCCTTGCGCGCCTTTGCCCATATTTGTTCGCGGGTGTAGTCCGCGCGCTCCGCTATCTGCGTTGTCGTTAGGATTGTCTCAGGCATAAAACGTTAAATGTTAGTTTTTGCGTTGACATTTTGCTTAAACACATATGCAAACGCAAGCGAAACAAAATACACCAATCGGCGACGCCGACCCCGACCCTAACTTGTTAAGCAGTGAGCAAGCCGCGAGGCGGCTCGGCATAAAAGCCAGAAACTTCTGGATTCGAGTCCACGGCGGCGAGATTCCCTACATCAAGATCGGCGGACTCTATAAGTTTCTCCCGCGGGATCTCGACGACTTCGTCCGGGCGCGCCGGGTCGGAGGATAAAAAAAGGCGCGCCGCCTAGCCGGGATGACGGAGCGACGCGCTTAAAAACAACCACTACTATGACTAAGTTTAAGCCTCAAACCAGCGACCGCAACTCCGAAGCGCCGCCGCAATGCAACGCGGCGATTAGCCCTGCGGTTTTTTGGCACTGGACGGTACAAGCGCGCGGGTTTGTGGGCGCTTACCGCCGCAGTCGCAAGGCTAAACACCTCCTCGCCCTCGCGCGGCATATCCGAGGCATGGCCGCGCGCGCAACAAGGAGCGCGCCGCGCAAACGAAAGGGCGATGCATGAGTTGGAAGGCAACCGAGGCGGTTTTCCAGCGATTCAATCGGAAAAAAAAGACGCGAGAATTTTTGATGATGCTTTCAATCGCGCATCACTACAACGAAAAGACCGGCCAATCATTTCCGAGCGTGAAATCATCAGCGCAAGAAGTCGGTTGCTCGGAACGCTGGGCGGTAGAGCTTCGAAAGAAACTTAACGAATCAGGCGACATTTTTGTCATCGAGGAGGGCCGCGGCCGTGGCAACCCGAGCGCGTTCGGGCTGCATCCGAAATACGCAGAAAAGATGAACTCCATCACTTCATCTTTTGGGAGGGAAAAGGATGAACACAGCTGTGCAAAAAAAGATGAACACAGCTGTGCAAGAAAAGATGAACAGTCCCTCAAGCAAAATGACGCTGAAAGTATTAAAGCAAATAGAAAGCAAGTAGTTGTTGTTGTTGCCTCACCAAAAGTAACGCCACACAACGAGAAATCTCCGCCATCTAAAACAACAACAACAACAACAATTTGGGAAGCTTTAATGGCAGAACTCGAACAGCAATATCTCGGGCACAACATTGGCTACGAATTCGAGCGCTGCCGGGAGTATAACGCCAAACAAGGGAAAAAGGTGACGCCCACACTCTTTCGCAAATGGATGAGACGCGCAGAACTGCCGCTTGTTCGCCCAAAGCCGAAGGGGAAAACACTACCGCCGCCGCCAGAGCCATCGCCGCCGCCGCCGCCCGACGACGATCCCGCTGCGCTACAAAAATTCCTAAACGACTTCGAGCTGCGCAAGGGACGGAAACTCTTTAAGCCGGAAATGAAATCAAAATCACAATGAGGCAATAATCCCGCGTAAAATGCGTGCCTCTAGAGGCACGGACAATCTATGAACCAACAAACAGACACAGACACAATACCTGTTCATCCAGCAGCTAACGCATTCCCAATGCTGCCGGATGACCAACTGCAAGAATTAGCCAAGGCCATCAAGCAAAACGGCTGCGAACCGCTCAAAGTCCAACAAGGACTTCTGATCGACGGTCGCAACCGCCGAGAAGCTTGCCGCATTGCCGGCATAGAGCCAGCAGAGCAAGAACTCGACGCCTCCATTGACCCTGTGGAATACATCCTCTCGGCCAACATTAACAGACGACACTTAACAAAGGGTCAGTGCGCAATGGCCGTGGCGATGATTTATCCTGAAAAGCAACAGGGAAAGAAAACATCCCAATTAAATTGGGAAGTTGCGGGAAGCGAATACCTCCGCATGGCTCGCACGGTTCTCTCTGTACGGCGGGAATTAGCGGCGCAAGTACGCGATGGCGATATGCCACTGAATGACGCTTACCAAAAGGCGCAAGGCGCGAAACAAGACGCGGAACAAACGGAACGCTTCATACAAATCCTGTGCGAGGACGTTGATGCTTTCGGCGGTGAGGGCACGCCTGTGACAGCAGCAATCATTGATAATGGCGGTCTGCTATCAGAGTCAGCGGCGAAAGCGAAAGGTCGCTATGAGCGCAACAAAGAACTTTGGGATAACAAGCCCGTCTTAGCGCACTTGACGCATAACAAGATTTACAATCCGCACGGCGGTGAGATGCCCGATGTAGCCGCGAGCGCACTGCATGACAAGGGTCTGATTAAAGACGGTTACGCATCAACAATGTTCGACGCGGTAGAGCGCGAAAGCCGGACTGCTCGCACAATCGCGCGTGAACAACGCGACCAAGCACGGCTCGCCGTCGCGGCAGAGAAATTCGCCAAGATCGCAACACTAAGCGAAGTGCAGGTGTTCGATGAGTTCCTACAACGACAGGGCAAAGAAGAGGTTAGGTTAATTCTCGCATACCTGTGGGAAACAAACATGAACAACAAAAGGAAAACCAGACATGACGGATGAAGAAGTTAAAAGGCTGGCATTGGAGGCACTGGATTACCTGAAACGCGGCCGCAAGCTTCCAGCTAGGTTAAGGCGTCTAAGCAGCATCTGTAACGACTGCGAGAGCCCCAAGCGTGACTGGTATATGGTCAGCAATGAGATGTGGCGCAAAGTAAATCCAGCCGTGCACGGGCATCTATGCCTTTCATGCCTGGAAAAACGTTTGGGCCGTCCACTTCGCCAAAATGATTTTGGTGCGGATGAGCCTATGGATGAATACGGCAAACTGATGAAGATCAGTAAGTGGCGAAAGATGACTAACACATGAACAAAGGCGACCCGATGACACTCGACCAAATGCAGCAAGCGTTGCGACGCGGCAAAGGCCGCAAACGCGAGAAGTACATCTTGAGCATCAACGACAAGGCCGTCGTTCTCTTGATCGCGAAGTTCGGTGACGAAACCATCGCGGACATAACCGAGACGGACGCCCGGATCGACGACGACGCATTCAACCGCTGGATCGCGCCAATCTTAAAAGGGCGCGGCGGCCCGGTCGTCGTCTGTCAAGGGAGCGACCGGCGGTTGTGGACGGGTCGGGATGATAGCGGCGGTAAGCACTCGGCAGCAGTTCTTGGGCCGTGAGTTCTTTGGCAAGCTTGCCGCCCACCGGCTAACTGCGAACGGGGAGGCCGATCCGAGCCGAAGCGCGATATGTTCATTTGAACATATTTTTTACAGACCCTCCCTCCAAAGTAATCTTTTTAAGCGATATTCCTCGGCGTCGGCTAAAGCGTCTCTTTGCCCATTTTTGTAGGCACGCCGCTGCAACTTTGCTGCAATTGCGCTGCGCTTTTGACTTCGGCGCTCCATTTTGAATGGAGATAACGACGCGGCGGCACGCAAAATATCCTCGGCAGCTTTCTGATTATGCTAAAGCCTACGGGCGCTCGGTGGAAAGTATCTCCGCTTGGATTCGGCGCGGCAAAGTCTCCGGATGGCTGCCGCCGCTAGATTCTCCGGCGGCGTTGCGGGATTGGTATGAACGCCATGTAGGGGCCGTGCCTAACGACCTGGCTGCGTTATGGTCGCGCGGCAAGGGTGCAAACGGCGGCGCCGGCAACGGGGAGCAAGCCCAGGGCGAACGTGTTGGGGCTGCGGCCGCGCCAGTTATGGGTGCAGCGCCGATGCTCGATTTGGAATCCGCAGTGGTGGAGATGCGCGGGATTTTGGCGCAAGACATAGCGGAGCTTAAGCGCGCCGGGCATGGCGATGGGCGCCGCGGTGTTTTGTTGCGGCATGTGCAGCAGACAAGCGATTCGCTTTGTCGGCTGGAGAACACCTTGGCGGGGTTTCGCCGGGAGAAACGCGATGCGCTGCCGTGGGCAGTATTCCAGGAGGGCGTGGACAAGGTTTTGGATCGCCTCGTGGACATTCGCAAAGGGATGCCGGGCCGGGTCATTGCCGCGGTTGAGGCGGCCTACGGCCACCGTGTTGCGCGCGTGGTGCGGCTGATAAGAGGCCCGTTATCGGAGGCGATAACAACGGCATGCGACCAGGATGTGTTGGCGCTAGTCAGCTGCCCGGAGCTTAGGCCCATTTATGAGCAATACCGCCGGCGCGCTCGGGAACTTGCGGCGGCGGCGGCCGATCATGCCTAACGAGCAATGGTATCTCCTCGATAAAATTTTTGCTGCCGTTTTTTCGCGCCCCGCGGCGGCGGAGAGCCAACGAGGAGACAAAAACAATATGAATGAAAATGCGACACAAGGAAACGGACAACGCGAAATTAAGCTTGCGCCCGGTGTGCGCTTCACACCCACGGCGCTGATACTGCCCGAGGGACTCCCTTACGAGGGCTGGCGTGAGTGCGGTCGCTTCCTTAGGTGCTCTCATACCTCGCTCAAATTTTGGCAAGCAGACTGGCTCGCGCATGGCAAAAAGAATTTTAACGGACAGCAAATAGGCGACTGCATAGAGCAACTACAGCTGCCGCTCGCCGACTTAAAGAACGCCGACCTGCTAAACAACCTTGTTGAGCGCAATGCGGCGTTAACGCCCGCGCATCATTTCATCGTTTACAAACTTGACCCCACGGCACAGCACATGTGGCTAGAGCTAGCTGTTAAGGAAAAGCTCACTCCGCGCGAATTGTTCGAGAGCGTGAAGCAAGGCACCGTGGTCAAGCTATACGCGGAGGATTATTACCAAAAAGGGGGTGGTTTTGCTTCGATTGAAGGGCTATTTGCCATGTGGAAGATGCTGCGCCGGCAAATCGGGGAATTATGGAAGGAATGGACGCGCGAGGAGGCGCAAGTGTTTGTTACTTATTTAGCCCCCATGGAGCGCTTTGCGCGCGAACTGCGCGATCAATTTTTGTTAGACGAACTGCCGCCGCAGCCGCCGCCTGGGGCGCCACGCAGAGGCGCAAAGCCTTGAAGCGGCAACCGGGAAGCGGCAACCACTTTTGACAAGCTGCGTATGACGGTGACGCGGATGATAACGATAAACGAAATTTCGCGCGCACTCGACGTGCCGTATCAATGGATCGAGACGCTGGTTCGGACCGGTCAAATTCTGCCCACCGCAATTTGCGGGCACAGTTTTTTGTTTGATGCGGATCGCCTTAACGAAATCGCTCGGCGCATCCGACCCGGCCGCGTAGAAAAGGTGCCCGATTAAGCAAAATGCAAAGGCAAGGAAAGTTTCAATGGGGTTGGCGTTCATCGCGCGCGCCGCGCGGCCTTGAAAAGCAAGGAGGTTAGCGGAAAGCCTTCTAACGGCGCGCGCGTTACTTTTTTAGAAAAGCAGAAACGAAGGAGATAAAACCCATGCCACTATCACAAAGAGAAATTGAACAGCTTAAAGCCCACGTGGCGCGCTTGCGAGCGCAGAGGCCAGCATCATCATCCCTATCGGCAAAAGAAAACGCGACACGCGCGGCCAGTGGCGCGGGACTACCGCCCGGTGGGAAAAGCGTTGATCAACTTTTGGCTGAGATTAACGCCCTCGACGATCCCGGAGATAAAACGGTTTGGTGGCGCGAGAACTACGCGCAAATTAAGCGCGCCCAAGCTCGCGCACGTTACGCCGACGTAATGAGCGGGAGGCAAGCACCATGAGCGCGGCGGCAATAGAACCACCACCCGGAACCGAGGCGGCTATGCGCGGGGCATCGGCGCTAAGGCCGGTGCCGCGGCTGTTCCCCGATGAGTTGCGAACACCGCCGGCGCAGCGCCCGACCCACGAAGCCGAACCGCCGTGGCGCCGCGTGCAACCAGCAAACCCGGCAAATGCTTTGCAAGAGATCGCGGGCAAAATTTTTACGGAGAAAGATCGCGCGGAGATTCAAGCGTTCGAGGACTCGTTAGGCAAACTCGAAGCCGATCGCAAGAAACACTGCGACCCTAAAGCGCTAGCCGAAAAGCTATGGGATGCGGAGCACGATTTAAACTTATCCTCCGAGCAGCTTGCCTCACGCGCCCTTGAGATTGAGGAAGCGCGGCGGGCAATTCCACAATGGGAGTTGGCGCTCAATAGGCAAGACGAGCAGATAAAAGAGGCGCTGCGGCCGTACGCTCTTCGCCTCGCCGCAGAATTGCCGGGGCGAATTGCACAAGCGATTCACGAGATTGAGGCCGAGGGCGGCCCACCCGGCCCCATGCAATTTTGGGGGATCGGGCAAGGTTTTGATGCCGCGGTTATTTTGCACCCGCTGCACCGGCTGCATGAGTTGAGCGAAAGCTGGCTCAAGGCGCTCGAGCGAAATAATTGTGAGGCGAGGGCCTGTCGCATCAGGGCAATTCTCGCAGACAGCGGAGCATTGAAACCAAAAGTGTTTCTGTTCCGCTCAGGGCAATTTTAACCGGCGCCTTTGCCTTTGTGCGAACGCACTTCGTAAAACGTGCTTGTCAGGCACGGGCGACGTTGCGTTTCACGCGGTAGTGAGGCAATCCGGCCCAACCGCACGTGCATGCCTTCAAGCGGTCGCTCGGCTTTTGAAACCATCCCAGGAAACCATTCGTCGAAGACAGCGTGTTAACTGAATGCGGGACGCTATTGTGAACGAGCACGTAACCCGCAGGAATTGCGCGTGGAATTGCGTCACGGGGGACATAGTACTTGCCCGTCGTCCACTCTAGTTCGCGGATGCGTTCTATCTGCGCCCACTTTTCCTTTTCGGTGTTCTGCTTGCTCATTGGGGCTACTTAACCATACCGCAAAATGCTTTTTGCATAATCAAGCATTGTGCTAAATCCGTGCTAAATCTTTTCGTCGGGATGCTTAAAATGCGCTTTTCTCCTAGTAAAAGCAGTCCTGCCGGCGGAGGGGCTCGAACCCACACGGCCTTGCGGCCACTGGATTTTGAGTCCAGCGCGTCTGCCAATTCCGCCACGCCGGCGAGAAGAATTCTGAAACTACGAAATCAAAAGCGAACCTCAAGCAGTTCCGACCACCGGATCGCCTCGTATGAGTTCACCTTGAATCGTGGCGCGGGTTTCGCTGGAAAAAGCGGTCGGAAAACTGCGAATGCTTGGAATACAAACGCAACCGAAATGAGTGCAGACCACTACTGCACACTTCATTTTCAAGAATACCTTCACAAAAGGTTCCCACATTGCGGTTCAGTAGATAATTTGAGATCAATTTCTTCTGCCAAAAGATTCGCGTGGAAAATTCCAGTGGCCACGCATGCGCAATATCGCGCAGTTTCCGCGCTTACTTGTTCGCCAACAGCAACGGGCATTTTTGAATCCAAATCATAAACAATAAAGGTTTTCATTTTTAGAATTCCTTTTCGATTAAATTTTCATTGTTTTGGCCTTCTCTTGTTTCTACAGATGTAATGCGGGAAATCCGGCGCGAGGTTATGAGGAAAATGCAGAGCGCGTGAAGACTTTTGCGAAACTTGGCGTTTGCACCTTCCGTGGGTGGAAAGACCTTTGAGAAAACCTTGCCTTTTGGGCTACGGTTGGCCCGCATGCCTGAAGATCTGTAGGAAAGTCCGGCTGCGACAACGCCTCTTGAGATTATAAGCAGTCGCAACTGTTCGGAAAGCGCCGTCATTGCCTGTTGCTAAGCTATGTGCTAGCCGGAGTCGCCTCTCGGACCGCAACATTTTGTTGCAGCTCCCATTCGCAAAGCGCAGCTTTCTATCGCGATACGATATAATGTGTGATGAATGGTCACAACTCGCCTTCAGTAATCCGTCGCGTTTTGTGCGCAGCTATATTTCTATGTTCCTCCAGCCCGTTGGTCCGGGGCGATGAACTTACGGGGACGCCTCCATCGCCGCTAGCGGTAATTAGCACTGAAATCACAGCCGATCTCGGTTGGACGCTGGTCGCCGTCGGCGCGTTAACGACGATCCCACTTGCACTGCAATTGTTGAGTGACGGCGAATGATCCCGACGCGGCCCACTGCTTCGTCGTTAGCGCAAATCACAGCCCAAGACGTAGATTGTCCAGGGCGCGGTGCGTGTTTCGCTGACCCACCGC
>Ga0066903_100006822_pt1 | contig 10229 bp, 10 predicted proteins | sample PanSoiMetaGPlot1_FD_67491 | JGI IMG/M metagenome (GOLD analysis project Ga0066903, IMG submission 67491) | Tropical forest soil microbial communities from Panama analyzed to predict greenhouse gas emissions - Panama Soil - Plot 1 (version 2) | ecosystem: Environmental > Terrestrial > Soil >... | reverse complement strand
CGATCGAGGAATTTCCGCCAGGTCGGGGCCAGCTCGCCCTTGGGGAGCTCGCTTCGGGGCTCGCTCCTCGCGCCGTTCTTCGGGGCGTCTGCCCGCGCGGCGTCGCTCCGGGATCGCGGCTCCGCGCCCGGCGGCGCGGTCCGAGGCCCGGGCCCCGGGGCCGCCTTCGGCTCGACGGCAGACACGCGGGCGCCGGCGGGCGCGGCCGGCATTGCGGGCCTCGCGGTCTCGCGCGGGCTCGCCGGCTTCTGCTCGGCGGACGGCCGCAGGACGTCGGGCACTTCGCGCGACCGACGCCGCGGCGGGACGTCGGCGGGAGGTCGCAGCCCCGTGAGCAGGACGGGAGGCCGCTCCGATCGCGAAGTCGAGTCGCCCTTGGCCGCGCCGTTCGTCGCCGCCGGCTCCACGATCCGTGGCGTCGGCTTCGGCTCGGGCCGCGGGCTCGGCGTGGTCTCGTGCAGTATGACCATGCGCGGCTCTTCGACCGGAACGAGCGGGATGACCCTCGGCTCTTCCCGCGGCGCCACTCTGGGCTCCTCGAGAGGCTCGTCGCGCAGCTCGGCGCGGAGCTCTTCGTACACTTCCTCGTCGGTCGGCTCCGCGGCCGGCTCCGCGCTCGGCTCCTCGCTCGGCGCGGGCTCGGGGGCGCGAGCGTCCTCGCGCAGCAGGACGACCCGCGACTCTTCGCGCGGCGCCACTCTCGGCTCCCGTGGTCGCGCGACCGGCTCCTCGACGACCGGCGGCTCGGGCCGCTCGGGGCGCTCGATGCGGGGCGCAGCCTTCTCACCGCCACCCGACGCACCCGCCCAGTCGACTCGGTCGAGATAGAAGCCGGTGGTGCCATTGGCCTCGACGTAGCGAAACTCGAAGCAGTCGACCGCGGAAAAGTTCAGCAGCCGCATCTTGCGCACGAAGGCTTCGAGCAGCCGCTCGGCGACGAACGCGATACGCGGGGGCCATCCGAGCTGCAGGTTCGCGGGCACGAGCCGCTGCACCGACTCCGGGTACTCGAGACACCACGCGTACGCTTCCAGGGCTCGCACGAGCATGGCGTCGTCGGCGGTGAGACCGAGCACGAACAGGATCGGACAGTTCTGCGCGTCGACGGCGGCGAGCTCCACGTTCGTGCGGCCGAGATTCAGGTTCGACGCGAGGATCTTCACCCCCGGCTCCATCGCGTCGATGTTGTCCGAGACCAGAGTTCGGAGGTGTTGCAGGTCTGAGACTTCGCGGCGCTTGAATGTGAGCTTCATCTAGAGATCCTGGCCCCATCGAGCAACCGCTGTGCCAGTGCGTAACTTCTAATCTCTTCAAGGAAAACGAACCATTGCGAAAGGACTGCGCCACGGACAGAGCCAGCGTGGCACACTGTATCGACTCGGTGTCACTGATGTGGCCCACAGCGACAAATAATTTGTCACCGTTGAGAATTTACTTGGTCAGGGAGTAGCCATTCCCTGGCGGGGTCTAACATCCGGGGTCTCGATGTTCGGGATTTCATGAATATTTCCATAAATCAAGCACTTGAGACTCGATGGCATCTGTATTGCTAAGCTGTGCGTCGTATAGGTATGGCTGTTCGCGCGAGGGTGGGGTTCCTGGAGGCGGCCGATGCGGACGGCGGACACGGTAGCGGGCGCAGCGCCCTGCAATAGCCGGAGCGACCGACGTTGAACATGACCCAGGCGTTCAGAGAGCTCGTGCAAATCGGGATCACCCTGACCAGCGAGCAGGACCTCGGAACCCTCCTCGAGCGCATCCTGACCGAAGCGCGCCGATTCACGCGCGCCGAGGCCGGCACCCTGTTCCTGCGCGAGGGCGATCAGCTTCGATTCTCGGTGGTCCAGAACGACAAGCTCGCACGCGAGCTCGGTCAGGAAGAGATGCGCCGCCGGCTGCAGGCCGAGCCGCTGAGTCTTCGCGAGCTGAGCCTCGCCGGACACGTCGCGCTCACCGGCGACATCCTCAACCTGCACGACACGTACATGATTCCGCCGGATCGGCCCTATTCGCATGATCCGCGTATGGATGCCCGGCTGAACTACCGCACCCAATCGATCCTCGTGGTCCCGCTCCAAGACCCGGCAAACAACATCCTCGGCGTGCTCGAGCTCATCAACGCGCTCGACCGGGGGCGCGTCGTGCCCTTCGACTCCCAGTACGAGGGCCTCGTGCGGTCGCTCGCGTCGCAGGCCGCCGTCGCGCTCCGCAACGCGAGGCTGGAAGATCTCTCCTTCAAGGACGCGCTGACCGACGTCTACAACCGGCGCTACTTCACGATCCGGATGGAGGAGGAGTTCAAGCGTCACTGCCGCTTCGGCGAGCCGCTCTCCCTCGCGCTCATGGACCTCGATCACTTCAAGGACGTCAACGACCGCTTCGGCCACCGCGCCGGCGATCAGGCTCTGCGGGACGTCGCCCAGCTCCTGGTGAAGCATTCGCGGAGCTTCAGCATCGTGACGCGATACGGCGGCGACGAGTTCGCGATCATCCTCGTGAACACGGCGAAGACGGGCGGCCTCACCTATGCCGAGCGCATCCGCGCCGTCGTCGAGCAGCACCCGTTCGGCCACGGGCCCGTCACGATCAGCCTCGGCGTCGCGAGCCTGCCGGAGGACGCCACTACCGTCGACGACCTCATCGTGGCCGCCGATCAGGCGCTCTACGACGCCAAGCGGTTGGGCCGGAATCGAGTCGCCGTTCAGTGAGCCCGCTGACGATGACCGGTCGCGAACAGCTCCTGGAGGGGCTCCTCGAGATCGGAATCGCCCTCACCACCGAGCGCGATCTGTCCTCGCTGCTCGAGCGCGTACTGGAGACAGCCCGCCGGTTCACCGGGGCCGAGGCCGGCGCGCTGTTCCTGCGCGAAGACGAGCACCTCCGGTTCGCCGCGGTCCAGAACGACGTTCTCCAGCGCAAGCTCGGCACCGCCGCGATGCTGCAGCGCCTTTCGTCCGAACCGCTCCGGCTGACCGAGCCGAGCCTCGCCGGACACGTCGCCCAGAGCGGCGAGACCGTGAACGTCGCCGACGCGTACGCCATTGGCGTCCACGAGACCCGCGCGCTCAACCGGCGTTTCGACGCCGCCACCGAGTACACGACGCGCTCGGTCCTGGCGGTCCCGATGCACGACCTGGCCGGCGTCAACGTCGGCGTGCTCGAGCTCTTGAACGCGCTCGACGAGTCGGGCGCGATCGTGCCGTTCGATCCCGAGGACGAAAAGGTGATCCGGGCGCTCGCTTCGCAGGCGGCCGTCGCGATCCGCAACGCGCGGCTCGAGGACCTCTCGTTCAAGGACGTCTCGACCGAGCTCTACAACCGCCGTTACTTCGCGCTGCGCATCGACGAGGAGGTCAAGCGCCACACCCGCTTCGGCCATCCGCTCTCGCTCGTCGTGCTGAACGTCGACCACTTCAAGCAGCTCAACGCCAATCACGGAACCGGCGCCGGTGACGAGGTGCTACGAGACGTCGCACGGCTGCTGGTCAAGCACTCCCGGAGCTTCACGATCATCGCCCGGCTCGACGGCGACGGGTTCGCGGCGCTGCTCGCCAACACGCCCAAGGCCGGCGCCGTCACGTATTCCCAGCGCATCCGCGGGGTCATCGCGGCGCACCCGTTCGCGCACGGGACGGTCACCGCGAGCTTCGGCGTCGCCGGCCTCCCGGCCGACGCGGCGTCCGCCGACGACCTGGTCGCCGCCGCCGAGCGCGCGCTGGCCGACGCCAAGCGTCTGGGCCGGAACCGCGTCGCCGCGCTCTAGGGCTCCCGCGCGTCGCACTCCCCGATCGATCGCTTGACTTGAGTCGGGATCGTGTGTCAAAAGGTTCCGCATCGACGAGGAGGAATTCCATGAGCAAGAGCCCGTTCCGCGCACGGCTCGAGGCCGCCGTCACTGCCCGCCACAGCCGCCTGAACCCGTTCACGGAGAAGTGGGTCAAGGGTGAGCTGAATCGCGCACAGCTGGGCGCATGGGCGGCCCAGCACTATCAGTACGTGTCACAGTTCCCGCGGTGGTGCGCCACCGTGTACGGCCAGTGCCCCGACCCGGACGCGCGCGATTTCCTCCTCGAGAACATCATCGAGGAAGAGTCCGGCACCAAGCACGTCGATCTATTAATCCGCTTCGCGGAAGCCTGTGGCGTCTCGCGGGCCGAGGTCGAGTCGAAGCAGCAGCTGCCGACGACCCGCGGGCTCACCGCATGGTGCTTCGAGATGTCGCACCAGACGTTCCACGTCGCGGCCGCGGGCCTGCTCGTGGGACTCGAGTCGCAGGTGCCCGGCATCTACCAGCGCAACCTCCCGCCCCTCAAGACGCACTACGGCTTCACCGACCACGAGGTCGAGTTCTTCGCGATTCACATCGAGGCGGACGAGGTCCACGGCGAGCGCGGCTATCAGATCGTCGAGCGCCACTGCACGACTCCCGAGCGGCAGGCGGAGGCGATCGAGGCCGTACGCCAGGCGACCGAGATGCGCTGGCAGTACATGACCGGTCTCTACCGCGCCTTCGTCGCCAAGGAGGAGCTGTGAGTCGGCGCCGCATCGCCCGCCTGGAGGATCTCCCGGCGGGTCAGCCGACCTTGGTGGAGACCGAGGGCGCCCGGCTCGTGCTGTCGCGCGTCAACGACGATGTCTTCGCGTGCGAAGCCGAGTGCGCTCATCAAGGTGGGCCGCTCAGCGAGGGACGGCTGTCGGGCACGCGCTTGACCTGTCCGTGGCACGGCTGGATGTTCGACCTCAAGTCCGGGACGTGCCTGATGCCGTCGCGCGGCGGGCCGATCGTCACCTACCCCGTCACGATCGAAGGCGGCGACGTCTGGATCGAGGTCCCCTGACGATGGCGCTGACGCGGGCGCGGGCGCGCGAGAGCGTCGAGCGCGGCTTTGCCAAGGCGCAGGCGCTCGGCTTCAAGGTGGCGATCGCCGTCGTCGACGACGCCGGGCACCTGGTCGTCTGCGATCGGATGGACGGGGCCCTCTGGGTGACGCCCGAGATCGCGCGTGCGAAGGCCAACGCCGCCGCCGCGTTTCACGCGACCACGCTCGATCTCGAAGAGCGGTTCACCAGTCGCCAGCTCTTCGCCGACAACGTCGCGATGCTCGGCGACTATCAGTTCGTCTTCGGTCGGGGTGCGGTGCCCCTCGTCGAGGACGGCCGCATCGTCGGCGCCGTCGGCGTGAGCGGCGCCGTGCCCGCCGACAACGACCACACGATCGCTGACGAGGCCGCCGGCCATCCCGCCCTTCCCAAGAGCCACTAGACGGGGACTGGGTATGCAATTCGAGGTCGAGGTGCACCGCAACGAGCTCGGCGAGTGGGTCGCCGTCGCCGTGGCCTGGAACGTCCAGGCCACCGGCCACACCGAGAACGAGGCGCTCGCCCGGATGATGGAAGCGCTGGCGCGGCACTTCAAGACGTCGCCCCAGAAGTGAGCGGAGCGCGCGCGGGCCTCTACAGCGCTCGTGCGCGACGGGATCACCTGATGCGACGACGAATCGTGCGGGGTGTGCTGGCCGGGCTGCTGGTTGCGGCATTCGGAGCCGGCGTGCCGGCCTGGGGCGCCGACTACGGGGGGCCGCTGATCGACGCGCACTCGCACCTGCCCAACGCCACCGCGATCGATGCGTACGTCGCGGCGATGAAGCGGCATAACGTCCTCAAGGTCATCCTGCTGGGCGTTGGTGGCCTGCAGAAGGACGACACGGCCTGGCTGACGGCGGCCAGCAAGAAGTACCCGGACCGCGTGATCGCCGGGCTGCCCCTGCCCGACCCGACATCGGAGGCCGCGGCGAGCCAGCTCCCCGTCCAGCTCGATCGGGGCAAGCCGCACGCAATCGGCGAGGTCCACATGCGCCAGGTCGGCCGCCGACTGATCGATCGCGATCCCAACGCGCCGGTGTTCGGCAAGATCCTCGACACCGCGGCGAAGTTCGAGGTGCCCGTCGTCATCCATTACGAGCTCACCGATCAGGCGGAGTCCGCGCTCGATCGGGCCCTCGCGGCGCACCGGAAGAGCACGATCGTCCTGGCACACGGCGGCGAGGGACCGCCCGGCCGACTCGACCGGCTGCTGCGGCGCAATCCGAACCTCTTCGTCGACCTCTCGGGCATGCACTTCCAGCGGACGCCCGCGCTGGCGTCCGAGACGGGGCCGCTCGATCCGGGCTGGAAGGCCCTGATCGAGAAGATGCCCGACCGCTTCATGATCGGCGTGGATGTCTGGGCCGCCCGGCTCTTCGAGCCGGCGATGCTCGATCGGCTCCTCGCGTGGACGCGGCGGATCCTCGGCGAGCTCAGGCCGGACGTCGCCGAGCGCGTCGCACACCGAAACGCGGTGAAGGTCTACCGCCTCCACTAAGGACAACCCAGCCGGCAAGGAGTCCGAGATGTTCCGCACGGCGCTGTGCGATCTGCTCGGAATCGAGTATCCGATCGTCCAGTCGGGCATGGGCGCGATCGCCGGACCCGAGCTCGTGGCCGAGGTGTGTCGCGCTGGTGGTCTCGGCATCCTCGCCGGCCTCAACGTGCCGCCCGACGACCTGCGTGCAATGATCCGCCGCGTCCGCGGCCTCACCGATCGCCCGTTCGGTGTGAATCTCTGGCTTCACCCGGCGCTGCGGCCGCCGGTCGACCCTGCCGCGATCACCGACGAGGCGCTTCGCGGCGCGCAGGGCCAGCTCAATTGCTTCCGCCAGTACCTGGGGATCCCGACGACGACGGCCCGGCCCGGCCGCGCGCCCGACCTCATGGACGCGACGATCACGGTCGTCCTCGACGAGCGCCCCGCGGTCTTCTCGGCGGCCCTCGGCTGGCTCGAGCCGGCGCTGGCCCAAGAGTGCCGTCGCCGCGGCATCAAGATCGTGGCGATGGTCTCGACGGTGCAAGACGCGCGCACCGCCGCAGCCGCCGGCGCCGACGTCATCGTGGCCCAGGGCAGCGAGGCGGGCGGACATCGCTCGATCGACGGCAAGCCGGCATCGCCCGAGGCGACCAGCATCGGCGCGATGGCGCTCCTCCCACAAGTGGTGGACGCCGTGCGGGTGCCCGTCGTCGCGGCGGGCGGGATCGCCGACGGCCGCGGGCTCGTCGCGGCGCTCGCTCTCGGCGCCAGCGGCGTCTTGCTCGGCACGCGGTTCGTGGCCACGCGCGAGTCGATGGCGCCCGAGCTCTACAAGAAGCGCCTGCTGGAGAGCGACAGCGGGGACACGACCGTGACCGACACCCTGAGCGGCCTCTGGGCCCGCGCCCTCGCGAATCGCTTTACGCGCGAGTACACGGAATCCGGTGCGCCCGTACTGCCGCCGCTCGTCCAGCGCGGCGCTGCCAACGACATCTACATCGCGGCGCTCAAGCAGGGCGACCCGGATTACTACCCGATGATGGCGGGACAGAGCTGCGGCCTGGTGCGCGACCTGCCGGGCGCCGCCGAGGTGGTCGAGACGGTGATCCGCGAAGCCCGCGCCGTCCTGGGCGCGCTGCCCCAGCGGGTGCGGCAAGCTTAGGGTCGCTTCGCGGTCTTGCCGCGTGGACGCGGCCGGAGCTCCACGGCCGCGCCGCGCACGCGCCCGGCACACTGCGGGCAGAAATACTTGATCTCCACCGGGTGACCGCACTCGGCGTGCACCAGCGCGGTCTGCCGGTGGACGTGGCGCGAGCCCCACGCGGCCAGCGCACCGACGACCACTCCAAGCTCGCGCCCTTTGTCCGAGAGCGCGTACTCCGCGCGCGGAGGATGCTCCGAGTAGAACTGCCGCGTTACCAGCCCGTGCTCCTCCATCAGCTTGAGCCGGTCGGACAGGATGTTGGGCGGGATCCCCGTGAGGCTCCGCTGCAAGTCCTGGAACCGGCGCGCGCCCCGAAGCAGGTCGCGGACGAGCAGCAACGTCCAGCGGTCGCCGACCAGCTCGAGCGATTTCGCGACCGGACACGCCTGGCCGTAGCGCTTGGGCATGCGCCGAGCCTACCCAGGTCTTGACAGAAAAGCTAGTCACTATAAAATAACAAGTCACATGGACCCGGCGACCCGGCGGCTCCTCGAAGGCTCCATCGCCCCGACCCTGCTGCGGCTGGCGGCGCCGAACGTCGTCATGCTCGTCGCCCAGGTCGCCATCAGCATCCTCGAGGCCTACTACGTGGGCTGGCTCGGCGCCGACGCGCTGGCCGGCGTCTCGGTCACCTTCCCGCTGGTCATGCTCATGCAGACCATGTCGGCCGGCGGGATGGGGGGCGGCGTCGCCTCCGCGGTGGCGCGGGCGCTCGGGGCCGGCCGCCGCGCCGATTCGAGCCGCCTCGTCTCGCACGCGATCGTCATCGCGCTCGCCATGTCGGCCGCCTTCACGCTGATCGTGCTGGGCGCCGGGCGCGCGATCTACTCCGCGATGGGCGCGCGCGGCGGCGCCCTGGACGCTGCGCTCGCCTACTCGAACGTGATCTTCGCCGGCGCGGCGGCGATCTGGCTCTTCAACACGCTGGCGAGCGCCGTACGCGGCACCGGCAACATGCTGCTGCCGGCCGGGATCGTGCTCGGCGGCAGCCCGTTCCTCGTGACCCTCTCCCCCGCGCTGATCTTCGGCTGGGGGCCGTTTCCGAGGCTTGGTGTCACGGGCGCTGCGCTCGCGGTGGTCGCGTATTACCTCGCGGGCGTCCTCGTGCTCTTCACGTATCTCGCGTCCGGCCGGAGCCTCATCCGGCTCGCGCCGACTCTTCGATTCGAGCGCGTGTTGTTCGTCCAGATCTTGCGCGTCGGCGGCCCCAGCCTCGCCAACAACGTCATGACGAACCTCACGGTCGTCCTCTTGACCGCGCTGGTCGGCCCGTTCGGCACCTTCGCGCTCGCGGGCTATGGCATGGGCGTGCGACTGGAGTATCTGCTGATCCCCCTGGTCTTCGGATTCGGCTCCGCGCTCGTCACGATGGTCGGAACGAACTTCGGCGCCGGCCAGCGGGCGCGCGCGCGACGCGTGGCCTGGACCGGAGCCTTGCTGGCCGCCGGCGCGACCGAAGCGATTGGGCTCGCGGCCGCCTTCTTCCCGCACGCGTGGCTCGGCCTGTTCACCGACGAGCCGGCGGTGCTCGCGGCGGGCGCCGCGTACCTGCGCGTCGTCGGCCCCGCGTACGGCTTCTTCGGCCTCGGGCTCGCACTCTACTTCGCCTCCCAGGGTGCCGGACGGCTCTTGTGGCCTCTGCTCGCCGGCAGCCTGCGTCTGGTCAGCGCGGCAGCGGGCGGCTGGCTGATCCTCCAGCAGCTACCCGGCGAGCTCACCGCCCTCTTCGCGGTAATGGCGCTGGCGCTTGTCCTCTTCGGCTCCACGCTGGCCGGAGCGATCCGGCTCGGGGCCTGGGAAGCCGGCGGGCGCTGAAAGCTCGTCGCCACCGAACCGCTCGTGACGGCGGCCACGCATGAGATCGCCACCGCGGCCCCCGCCTGTCGCCGCCCCACGCAGTCCGTTACAATGGCCTACCAGATCTCAGGTCGTCCCGAGGAGAGGCCCGTGAAGCTCGACGTCGGCATGCTGACGCACGATCTGAAATCGATCCCCGCGTACGCGCGCAAGGTCGAAGCGCTCGGGTACGACTGCCTCTGGTCGTCCGAGACGCAGCACGACCCGTTCCTTCCGCTCGCGGTGGCCGCCTCGGTGACCTCGTCGATCGGGCTCGGCACCGCGATCGCCGTGGCGTTCCCGCGCAGCCCGATGATCCTTGCCCATATTGCCTGGGATCTGCAGAAAGCTTCCGACGGGCGGTTCATCCTCGGGCTCGGCACACAGGTCAAGGGGCACAACGAGCGGCGCTTCTCGGTCAAGTTCGAGTCGCCCGGCCCGAAGATGCGTGAGATCGTGCTGGCGCTGCGCCACATCTGGGACTGCTGGCAGAACGGGACGAAGCTCGCGTTCAAGGGACAGTTCTACCGCTTCGACCTGATGACGCCGTTCTTCAATCCCGGGCCGATCCCGCACCCGAAGGTGCCGATCTACATCGCGGGCGTCAATCGCCTGATGTGCCGGATCGCGGGCGAGGTCTGCGAGGGCCTGCACGTGCATCCGTTCAACAGCCCGAAGTACCTGCGCGAGTACGTCCACCCGGCGGTGCAGGAAGGGCTGGCGGCGTCCGGCCGCAAGCGGACGGACTTCACGTACACGACCGCGAGCTTCGTCGTCGTGGGCGACACCGAGGAAGAGCTCGCGAAGAACCGGCGGGCCGTGAAGCAGCAGATCGCCTTCTACGCC
>Ga0066903_100006821_pt1 | contig 10230 bp, 9 predicted proteins | sample PanSoiMetaGPlot1_FD_67491 | JGI IMG/M metagenome (GOLD analysis project Ga0066903, IMG submission 67491) | Tropical forest soil microbial communities from Panama analyzed to predict greenhouse gas emissions - Panama Soil - Plot 1 (version 2) | ecosystem: Environmental > Terrestrial > Soil >... | reverse complement strand
AATGACGAACCAGCCCTGCAGCATGCGGTTCTTGTTGCTCCCACCAATTGCCGGCTCCGGCTCCTCTCCTCCTTCCCACTTTGTGGGGGAGGAAGAGAGGGCAGAGGAGCCAGCATCCGCCAGAAACGTCAACACAAACAGGCTTTGGTGTCCATCGCCGCCGATTCGCCGAAACGGCGGGTGTTTGTCGCATGGGTGCGAGGCAGCCGCGGCGCGACGACAAGATTCTCTGATGCGGCTTGAACCTTCGGCCCAGGTCGGAGCGTCTAAGGCGTCGGTGCACTTTCCAGGGTGTCGTATCTGCGCGGCCGGATTAGGGTAATCCGATCATCCGACGGACATCGGCCGGCGTTGCCCCGGCCGCGCGCAGCTCGCGCAGCCCGGTCGCATGACTTGATTTGGACAGCTTGCGCCCCTCAGCATCGCGGATCAGGCGATGATGATGATAAGCAGGCTGCGGCAAACCGAGGAGCTCCTGGAGGAGACGGTGCAGGCCGGTGGCGTGGAATAGGTCCTCGCCGCGTACCACATGGGTAACGCCCTGACGGGCGTCGTCGACCACCACGGAAAGGTGGTAGCTGGTTGGCGCATCCTTGCGCGCCAGGATGACGTCGCCCCACGTGGCCGAATCGGCCAACACGGCGCCAGTTTCTCCGTTCGGGCCGGCGCCGGTTTCGTCCCAGGTGAGGGGCGCGCCGCGCTCCGATGCAAGCGCGACCGCGGCAGCCATGTCGAGGCGCAATGCGAACGGATCGCCGGCCTCGCGGCGTCGCTTGCGTTCTGCGGCCGGCAGCCCTTTGGCGTCGCCTGGATAGAACGCAACGCCATCGGGATCGCGCGGCCACGGTCCGGCACGATCGCGGTCAGCCACGAGGCGCGCAATTTCGGCGCGGCTCTCGAAGCTCGGATAGATGAGCCCCATGGTGTCGAGCCGCCCAAGCGCCGCCTCGTAGGCGGCCAGATGCGCGGATTGCCGCATCACAGGCTCTGCCCAGCGAAGTCCGAGCCACGCGAGGTCCTCATAAGTGGCGGCTTCATATTCGGGGCGGCATCGCGCCGCGTCGATGTCCTCGATCCGGAGGAGAAACTGGCCACCGCTCCGTTGCGCCGTGTCGAAGTTCAGCACTGCCGACAATGCATGGCCAAGATGGAGGTAGCCGTTAGGGCTCGGCGCAAAACGGAAGATCGGCGTCGTCATCTCCTGCGTTCCGCTCATGGTTCCCTTGCGTGCTTGTCCGCCGCGTGTCCAGGGGTCATCTGATATGATGTCCTGCCGCCCAGACCCCGCTTCGACATGCACCGCCGAATAGACACCGAGGCCGATCTTGCCGCAGGGCTCGCCGTCCTGATCGCTGCCGATTCGCGACTTGCCGAGGTGGCGGCGGTCGCCGGACCCCTGCCATTGCGCCGCCGGCCCGGCGGATTTGCCGGGATAGCGAGCATCGTCGTCTCGCAGCAACTTTCAACCGCGAGCGCGAGGGCGATCTGGGGACGGCTCGCCGCCGCCTACGATCCGCTCACGCCGCAAAGCCTGATCAAGGCGCGAGCCGACCGGCTTGCCCGGCTTGGCCTGTCCCGGCCCAAGATCCGCGCGCTGAAGGAGATCGCTCGCGCCATCGCGGGCGGAGTGCTTGATTGCGAGGCCCTCCCAGATATGCCGGCCGATGCTGCTCATACCGCGCTCTGCGCCATCCACGGCATCGGCCCATGGACGGCCGACATCTACCTCTTGTTCTGCCTCGGACATGCGGATGCGTGGCCGGCCGGCGATCTTGCCCTTCAGGAAGGCGCCCGGCTCGCGTTCGGACTGCTGGAGCGCCCGAGCGCGAAGGAAACCGGCGTGCTTGCAGAGCCATGGCGGCCCTGGCGCGGTGTCGCCGCGCGTCTCTTGTGGGCGTATTACCGGGCGATTAAACAACGCGATGCGATCCCGGTACAACCTGGCTGAACCACGGAGAAATGATGGCTGCTGAACTTACCGGGCCGCGGCTTGCCCCGCGCTCCCGCGGACCAGCCCGCCAACTTGTCATCTTCCTGCATGGCTATGGCGCCGACGGCAACGATCTGATCGAACTCGGACGCGCCTGGCAAAACCTCCTGCCAGACGCCGCCTTTGTGTCGCCTCACGCGCCGGAGCCCTGCGGCCAGGCGCCACCGGGCCGGCAGTGGTTTTCGCTCACTTTTCGGGACAAGAACGAGCGTTGGATCGGCGTCAACAAAGCCGCCCCGATCCTTGATCGCTTTATCGGCGAAGAACTCAAGCGCAACAACCTCCAGGGGAGCGCGCTTGCCCTGGTGGGATTCAGCCAAGGGACCATGATGGCGCTGCACGTGGGGCTGCGGCGCGCCGAACGACCCGCCGCGATCGTCGGATATTCCGGGCTGTTCGTTCTGCCAGACGGCGCCGAACCTCAGGCGGTGTCGGGCGACGTCAAGGCGCGTCCGCCAGTCCTGCTGGTGCATGGCGACAGCGACGACCTCATCCCGGCGCAGGCGCTGTTTCTGTCAGCCCAATCTCTTGCCGCGCTCGAAATTCCAACGGAATGGCACATGTCGGCTGGACTGGCTCATGGCATCGACCACGAGGGACTCAGGCATGGTGGAGAGTTCCTGGCGAGGCGATTTGGTTCAAAGGTGCGATAACGGACCCGTGCGCAGACCTCCCCTTCTCCGCACGCGAGGGGGATTCCGAGGCATCACGTAGACGGGTTTTAGCGCAAGCTTCACAATACTGTAACCTGCCCCTATAAAGTGGATGGTAGGCGCTTCGGTCGGTGCGCGAGCCGCGATTTCCGGACCGGATTGTTGGGACGAGGTGGAGGAGCGTCGGCGTGAACGCTCATGTGGGACATAACGGTTGGCCAGCTCTGGTACTCAACGCGGATTTTCGCCCGCTGAGTTACTATCCGTTGTCGCTGTGGTGCTGGCAGGACGCGATCAAGGCGGTGTTCCTGGATCGCGTGAACATTGTGGCCAACTACGAAAAGGCGGTCCGCAGCCCGAGCTTCGAGATGCTGCTGCCGAGTGTCGTTTCGCTCAAGACGTTTGTGAAGCCGTCGACCTATCCGGCGTTCACGCGGTTCAACGTATTCTTGCGCGACCGATTCTCATGCCAATACTGCGGTGCCGACGACGATTTGACGTTCGATCATCTGCTGCCCCGTTCGCGCGGTGGGCAGACAACATGGAGCAACGTGGTTGCGGCGTGCTCACCCTGCAACTTGCGCAAGGGGAACCTGACGCCGAAGGAGGCTGGCATGTTTCCGGCCCAGATGCCGTTCCAGCCCACGGTGCACCATCTGCATCGTAACGGGCGGCTGTTCCCGCCGAACTACCTGCACGACAGCTGGCTCGACTACCTCTACTGGGATAGCGAGCTGGAGCCCTGAGCGCAGGGATGGTCCCACTTTGCCGGAGACAACTCTAGGCTCCTATGGCTCTCCAGCCAACCGACCGAAATCCTTCGGCGGCTTACGATGGCGGGTGGCGGCCTCGTAGGCTGCGGCAATGCGGATCAGCAGCGGTTCGCTGAATGCGCGCCCGAGAAAGTCCATCGACACCGGCAGTTCGACCGCCTTGGGCGGCAGGTAATCGCCAGGCCGCTTGCTGCCGTCGGGGCCGCGCACAACGGCCCGGTCGTAAACCCGGCTCGCAAAGCCCGCTGGCACCGCAATCGCCGGGTAGCCTGAATTCGGGCTCAGGCGTGGCGTCAGCGGCGCCCGTACGTCGATGACGCGTTCGACGGTGCGCTCGTATTCCTCGCCCGCGATCGTGACCGTGACCGTGTCATGCACGGTCTTAAGATTGATCGGTTCAACCGGGTCAGCAAGGCGCGGCGCCAGCACGGTCTTGGTCGGGTAGACTAACGCATCGAGCTTGTTGTCCGCCATCACCTTGTTGATCAGCATCTGAAGCACGGTGCGGTTGGTATGCCAGCCACTGATGTCGAGCGTGCTGTTGGTGAGCTTGCGTACCAACGTGCTGCCGTCGCTCTTGCGGGTAAGGTGCTCGGTGCGAGCCACGAGGTCTTCGAGCCGTCCTTTGGGCGCCCCCGTCACGCCGGCAATCTGCGGCTGATGGTAAAAAGTCGACGTGGCGATGAGATCGGCGACACCTCGGATGTTCCGGTCGCCGCGGTCGCGCAGATAGCGCTCGAGGACAAACAGCACTTCTCCTGGCGAGGGCGCATCGCGCTCCGCAATGACGCGCAAGGTGAGATCGGCCGGAAGCTTGTCGGCCCTGCCAATCATCGCGGCGCTTTTCTCGACGAAGTCGGTTCCAGACGTCAGCGCGTCTACGGACACGGCGGCAAGCGTCGGAGCATCGAGCGCTGGCAGGATGTCGGCGAGCGCATCGTGGAAAAGAGCGCGGCCAGGGCCAGGATCGACCACGGTCGCTCCAGCCTTGGCGAGATCGCGCAAGGCAGCTTCGGCGACCGCAACGCTGTCCTCGTCGGCCTTGGTGTGAATCTTCATGAACTCGCGCACGACGCCGAGACGGACCCCTTGCAGGCTGGCCACATCGGCATTGTCCGGATAGGGTCGGCCCGGCAGCTGGCCGTCGCTTGCCGCTGTCGCGGGGTCGCGCGGGTCATACCCGGCGATCGCCGCAAGCACGGTCGCTGCGTCTTTCACGGTGCGGCATAAAATACCGGGCCGGTCGCGGGTGAGTGAGGCCGGGATGATGCCGGCGCGGCTTATCAGGCTGTGGGTCGCCACAATGCCAACGAGGCTGTCGTTGGCGGCCGGATTTCGCGCTGACGGGCCAGTCTCTTCGCCCATGGCGCAGGTGACGAGATTGGCGGCGACGGCGGCGCCCGACCCGCCGCTGGAACGGCCCGCGCTGCGCGACGTATCGTATGGATTGCAGGTGGTGCCGCCATAGGTGCTGCGGTCCCCGGCGGCATATTCGCCCATGTTCGACTTGGCGAGAACGATGGCGCCGGCGGCCCGCAGGCGCGCGACGACCTCGGCGTCACGTGGCGGCCGGTCGTTCGCGTAGCCCGCGGCGGCGCCGCTGGTGGAACGCATATCGAAGGTGTCGAACTGGTCCTTGATCGCGAACACGACGCCGTGCAACGGCCCCGTCAGGCGGCCGGTGCGAGCAAAGTCCTCGTCGAGCGCACGGGCCGTCTCGCGCGCATCCGGCATGTCGGGAGCGCTGTCGGCGACGTCGGTCTTCGATCGTTTGCCGCGGATATTGAGGGTCATGAGGGCGCCGAGCTTGCCTGCGTGCTCAATCGGCTCGGTATCGCCCAGCACAAGGCCGCCAGCATCGGCGTCGCCTTTGACGCACTGGCCGTTATAGGCTTCGATCCGCTTGAGATAGAGGCCTACGAGCTCGGTCGCGGAGAGCTCCTTAGCGAGGATGGCGCGGTGGATGTCAGCGATGGTTGCCTCTTCAAGATGAAAGCTCCCCATCGCGGCAAACGGCCACAGCCCGAGCGTGAGCAAGGCCACGACGGCGCAAACAGGTCCAGCCGGCGCCTGCCGTCGGGCCGGCCCTCCGGGTCCGGCCTTGGGCAGGCCCGATGATGAACTCTGCGTTTTCTCGCCCATCTTGCGCTCCTCCAAAATTCGCCGGCGTGGGTATAGTCGCGAAGTCCGGTGCCGCCCACAAGGGCGGTGGGCGTCGGCAGGCGCGGGGGTGCCGCTGACATGGCCCATTCGTTGCAGAGGCGGCCCCGCCGCGATGAGACGGCGATCAGGGCAGTCGACATTTCCGGTGGAATCAGGGCGTGCTGCGCTCAAGTAGAGTCCTTGCAGGACAAACGAATTGCGGCGATTTCACTTGCGTTCGCCCATCATGTAAATGAATGCCGCTTTGGACTCTCTGTAACCTCGCTCTCAGCCCATCACTCACCACCCAAGAACCCTCATGAGCGACATCCCTGCGTTGGTGCGCGACCTCGTGGTCGCCAACCACATTCTGGCCCACGAAAACGTGGTGGACGCCTATGGCCATGTCAGCGTGCGCCATCCCGACGATCCGCATCGGTTCTTGCTCGCAACCTCAGTCGCACCCGAGATGGTCGAGGAAAAAGACATCGTCGAGTTCAATCTCGACTGCACCCCGGCGCGCGAGGATGGTCGCCCGCTTTATCACGAGCGGTTCATTCACGGCGGCATCTACGAGGCGCGGCCAGACGTGCTGGCGGTAGTGCACGCCCATGCGGAGGATGTGCTGCCGTTTTCGATTTCCACGACACCGCTCTGTCCCGTCATTCATTCGGGCAGCTTCATGGGCGGCCACGTGCCGGTATGGGACATGGCCGACCGATTTGGTTCCGGCACCAACATGCTGGTAACCACCATGGAACAGGCCCGCGATCTTGCCCGCTGCCTCGGCTCTAACAACGTCGCCCTGATGCGCGGGCACGGCTTTTCCGCCGCGGGGCGATCATTGATCGAGGTCGTGCGGATGGCCGTTTACGTGCCGCGTAATGCCCGTGTGCAGATGAATGCGCTGCGCCTCGGGGGCACAATCAAGCCGCTCCATGACGGCGAGATCGCCGCGCGCAACGCGGGCTACAAGCCCTATTCGCTGGAAACCCGTCGCGCCTGGCGCTATTGGGCCCACAAGGCGGGCTGCGCCCACCTGGTGGAGGAGCAGCCGGTCGATCGTGTGCATAAGCCCTGGGGATCGGAGTGATTCCCCCGGTGGCGGGGCTATATCTATCCCTGATGTGCGGCCGCCAAGCGGGATGGTAGAGGGATGCAGGAATAGCTGGTAAGGGAATGCAGGAAGGAGTGATCCATGGCCGACTCACACAGTGAACTCGACAAGCAGGCAGTCACCAAAGCCTATGCGCGATGGGCGCCGGTTTATGATCTCGTGTTCGGGGCGGTGTTTGAGCGCGGCCGCCAGGCGGCAATCGAGGCCGCCGAGCGGATCGGCGGGCGAATTCTCGAGGTCGGCGTCGGGACCGGCATCTCCCTGCCTGACTATTCCCGCGCCAATCACATTTGCGGCGTCGACATCTCCGAGCCGATGCTGCGAAAAGCGCAGGAGCGGGTGGCTGCGCTCGGTATGGCCAATGTCGAGGGCCTGTGGGTCATGGATGCCGAGCATCTTGCCTTTCCTGACGAATCATTTGATGTGGTGGTGGCGCAATACGTTGTCACGACCGTGCCAAACCCGGAGGCGACCCTCGACGAGTTCGCGCGGGTGCTCAAACCCGGAGGCGAGATCGTGCTGGTAAGCCGCGTTGGCGCGGAAGCGGGGCTGCGTCGCGCGCTGGAGAAATGGTTCGCCCCGGCGGCGCGAAAACTCGGCTGGCGGACCGAGTTTTCGTGGCAGCGCTATGCGGACTGGGCTAATGGCACAGACGACATGCGGCTGGCGGAACGGCGCGCTATGCCGCCCTTCGGCCATTTCGCCCTTATCCGCTTCGCCAAGCATGGGGAATCGGCGATGCAGCGCCGGCATCGGCCGGCTGTCCGCGTCGCCGGGTAGCTGAAGCGGTTATTTCGGAGGTCGTCTTGAGACGTTGTCCTTCTGTGGCGAAATTTCTCCCTTGTCATGTACCTTCAATAGAATCGTAATAGTAATGAAGGATTGGCGTGGAATGGGGAGAATCATGAAGGACTTCATCGAGGCGTTAAGAGTGCAGCGCTGGGACGACCACCGCTACTACCATCACAGCCGGATCAACCAGTCACTTCACCTGGTAAGCGCCATCAGCTTCCTGTTTGCCTATGTGATGGTATTCAAAGACCCGGCCATGGCGGCCCTGATCGGCTGGCTTCTGGCAATGACCAGCCGGCAGATCGGGCACTTCTTCTTCGAGCCCAAGGATTACGACGTCGTCAATGAGGCAACTCACGAACATAAGGAAGCCATCAAGGTCGGATACAACCTCCAGCGCAAAGTTGTGCTGCTGGCGATCTGGGCGGCTTCGCCGGTGCCGCTGCGCTTCGATCCCACCTATTTTGGCATCTTCTCTCCGCACACTGACGGCGCCGAGCTGTTGCGGCATATCGCGCAAATCTGGCTCGTCATCGGCGCCGGCGGAGTGTTGTTCCGCACGCTCCAGCTCTTCTTCCTCAAGGACATCCAGACCGGGCTCGTCTGGGCCGCCAAAATCCTGACGGACCCGTTCCACGACATCGTACTTTACCACAAAGCGCCGCTTTACCTGCTTCAGGGCGAGTTGATCGATCCCCATATCGGCGCCTCCTACGAGGATGAGGATCCCGAGGAGGTCCCGCGAGCGGGGTAGGCGCTCGGGTCATGTCGAACCATGTTTCAGAAGTCACGGCTGGGCGTGTCCCGGCCATCCAGATCTTGTTCGCTTAGGTGCGGCAAGAAAGACTCGAATGCCCGCGACCGCGCGGGCCTGACCGGGGAGAGGTGATTCGACCTTATCTGCCGACCGATGAACGTCGATATGATTCCCACGATGGAAACGCCGCACTAATCCTGAAGACTCAATCCGGGATTCTCGCGTCGTCTGGCGAAACGATGCGCTATCATCTCCTTCAAGATATCCCGCTTGATCGAGCGGTTCGTCGCAGACGGATGGCACCACCACCAGCCGTCCCGCTGCATTGCCCGGGCCGCTGCGACGAACCGGTCCGCCACGGCCTCGAAGTCACTGTCGGAATAGTCGAGGCTGAAGATCAGGCGGCCGGTGCCGATCCAGCTCAGCGCCAGACCTTCGGAACGCAGGTAGTATTGCAGCATCCAGTTGTAGCGCGACGGCCTTGTATAGCAGACCGTCCAGATCGACGACATGTTGTCCACGTGCACAGGAAGGCACTCCTCCCGCAATCGCACGTTCAACCGCTTCGCACGATCGTTCCAGCGCTCGTCGAGATTGCGATAAAGCTCGCGGACCTCCGGCGTATCGAGGAGTCGCAGGAACTCGTTCATCGCCCCCATCACGACGGGATGCGAATTGAATGTTCCGCGGGCAAAGCAGATATCGGCGGGCCTGTCGTCGCGAAATCGCTTCATCAGATCGCTGCGGCCGCAGATCACGCCAATCGGAAATCCCCCGCCGACAGTCTTTCCGTATGTCACGAGGTCGGCCAGCACGCCGAAATATTCCTGCGCGCCGCCGGGGGCAAGGCGAAAGCCCACGAATACCTCGTCGAAGATCAGGACGATATTGCGCTCGGTGCACACCGCCCGCAACCGCCTGAGCCAGTCGGCGTAGGCTTCCCGGTCGAAGCCGGTGCGCCTTGCGCCATCTACCAGGGACGAGTCGGCCGGCGCCGCATCGTTGGGGTGCAGCGCCTGGATCGGGTTGACGAGGACGCACGCGATATCGCTGCGTGTCCGCAGCACACGCAGCGAGTCCTCCGAAATGTCCTTGAGCGTGTAGGTTTCCCGCGCCGGCAGCGGGTTTCCAATTCCCGGCTGCACATCGCCCCACCAGCCGTGATAGGCGCCGCAGAAGCGCACGAGATGTGAGCGCCCGGTATGATAGCGCGCCAGCCGCACCGCCTGCATCACGGCTTCGGTGCCGGACATATGGAACGAAACCTCGTCGAGCCCGGAGATCTGGGTCAAACGCTTGACGTTGTCGGCGATGACCGGATGATACGGGCCCAGCACCGCACCAAGCTCTCGGACGCGGGCAAGACCGCGCTCCATCGTCCCTTTGTAGCAATCATAGCCCAGGAGATTGACGCCGTACGACCCGCCGAGATCGTAGAACCGGTTGCCGTCGAGATCGACAAGCATGACGCCGTCGGACGATCGAACAAAGGCGCCAATCTTGAGATGCTGGCGCACCAGGCGGCTGTACTGGAACGGCACGCGGTAAGCCTGAGTGAACTGGACGTCGGAAATCATGTCGACGACCTCGGCCGTATAGCGATCCGTTTCGCGAAAACGCGAGGCGTAAAGCGCCGAAAGGCGCATGAAACTATCCCGGCGGAGCGCGGCGATTTCCTCAGGCGCGTTGTCAGAGCGGAAGAACCGGCCTTCATCGTACTCGTAAAATGGCACCAGGGAGGCAATCCGCCGCGCCATTCGTGCGTGACCGTTGAGCGAGCCGTGTTTTGCCTTGGACAGCTGCAAGCGGCGGTTCAGCGCCACCAGCGAAGCCGCGACCACGCCGGCGCCAAGCCCGTAAAATGCCAATGCGGTGCCGCCTGTGTCCATCACGCCGGGGCCTAGGTGAGAGAGATTACGGTATTATGACGAAACGATCGCAAATTATGCGGCTGTTCGCTCAGGAAGATCTGAATTTTCTGCTGACCAACCGTATTCCTCGCCGAT
>Ga0066903_100006820_pt1 | contig 10230 bp, 11 predicted proteins | sample PanSoiMetaGPlot1_FD_67491 | JGI IMG/M metagenome (GOLD analysis project Ga0066903, IMG submission 67491) | Tropical forest soil microbial communities from Panama analyzed to predict greenhouse gas emissions - Panama Soil - Plot 1 (version 2) | ecosystem: Environmental > Terrestrial > Soil >... | reverse complement strand
TCACGAGCGACGTGACGAGCGCCGCGAGCAGCGCGAGCGGGATCAGCGCGACGACCCAGGTCTTACGTGTCACGGCGATCTCCTTCCGCCTGGAACATCCCCATCCAGCCGAGTTCGGCGAACTCGCTCTGATGGGCGTGGAACATGAACGAACCCGGATATCGGAACCGCGTTTCGAGAATCGCCCGCTCTCCCTGGCACAGCATCACCGTGTCGGTCTTGTCTCCGGGTGCGAGCGACGTGCCCGTGCGGAAGACGTCGAAGAACATGCCGTGCAGGTGCAGGCTGTTGATCAGATCGAACTCGGTGACGTTCACCAGGTAGATGCGGACCAGCTCGCCGACACGCACGCGAATCGGGGCGTGCATGAAGTGGTTCGCGATCGTGTTGACCGCGTAGACTTCGTTGTCGGCGTCGAAGTTGGTGTCGAAACCGTTCATCACCATCACCATCTCGTCGGCGGGCGGACGCGGCGTCTTCGGGTCGACGATGAAGACGCCGTAGAGTCCCTTGTGCAGATGCCGCTTCAGCGGAACGGCGTGACAGTGATACAAGTGCACGCCGAACGGCTCCGCGTCGAACTCGTAGACGAACGTGGCGCCGGGCATCACCTGGTGCTCGGGCAGGGCGCCGTCCATCTCGGGCGGGTGCCACCCGTGAAAGTGGATGGTGTGGGGATGCGATCCCTGGTTGACGAACGTGACGCGAACGCGGTCGCCCTCGGTCGCCCGGATGGTCGGACCGGGCACCTGGCCGTTGAAGGTCCAGGCCGGAAAGAAGATCCCCGGCGCGATCTCGATCTCGCGATCCACGGCCACGATGCGGTACTCACGCAGCAACGACCCGTCGGGGCGCGGCGTATGACGGTAGAACCGTTCGCGGTCGGCGTCGGGCAGGCCCGAGCCATTGAAACTCCGGAGATACACGGCGGGATCGAAGGCGTCGGTCGAGACACGGCCGACGGGACGCATGGTGTGGCTCGCGTGCACCATCCGGGAGCTCGCGGCGTCGTCGGCCGGCAGCGCGCGGGCGTTCAGGGCGGACGCGCCGGCCGCCGCGCCGAATCCGGCGAGCTTCAGGAGCGAGCGGCGTGACAGGTTGCGCATTCGATGATCCTTAATCAAAATTTTGACTGGTCAAAATTATAGAAACGAGCTATAAAAGTCAAATGGGCCCGTCGTCGTCCACGGTCGAGAACTACCTGAAGGCGATTTACCAGGCGCAGCTGCGCCTGGAGCGCCGCGGCGACCTCGTCCCGATGGGACAGCTCGCGGGCGCGCTCGGCGTCGTGCCGGGAACCGCAACGACGATGGTGAAGGCGCTCGCCGAATCGGGCCTCGTGAAGTACGAACCGTACGGCGGCGTGCGGCTGACGACCGCGGGCGAGAAGCTCGCGGCGCTGGTGGTCAGGCGGCATCGCCTGATCGAACTCTTCCTTGTGAAAGTGATGGGCATGAGCTGGACGGACGTTCACGAAGAAGCGGAACAACTCGAGCACGCGGTGTCGGATCGGCTGATCGAGCGGATGGACGACATGCTCGGACGCCCCGCCGTCGATCCGCACGGCGATCCGATCCCCGATCCCGACGGCGTCCTGCACCGGCGGTCGATGGACACCCTGCTCACGTGTCCGTTGCACGAACCGGTGACGGTGGCGCGCGTCACCGATCAGGACGCCGACTTCCTGCGTTTCGTCGAACGCCGCGATCTCAAGCCCGGCGCGCGCGTCCAGGTCGAAGAGCGCGACGAGGCGGCCGACAGCGTCCGGATCCGCGCCGGCTCGGCGCGCGAGATCACCATCGGCACGCGCGCGGCATCCAAGGTGCTCGTCGAGGCCGCCAAGGTGGTGCTGTTCGTGCTCGCGCTCGCCGGCAGCGCGCTCGCTCAGACGCCGCCGCCGGCATCCCCTCCGGGGGAGGAGTGGAAGATCACGGACAATTCGTTCCTCGTCGAAGAGGCGTTCAACCAGGAGCCCGGCATCGTCCAGAACATCTTCGGCTTTCAGCGCCTGACGGTCCGCGACTGGCAGTTCACCTTCACGCAGGAATGGCCCGCGCCGTCAACCCGCCATCAGTTGTCGTACACGATCCCGGTGCAGGCGCTGGACGGCAACACCGGGATGGGCGACGTGCTGATCAACTACCGGCTCCAGGTGCTCGAGGAGGGTCCCGGGCGGCCGGGTTTTTCGCCGCGCGTCAGCGCGATCCTGCCGTCGGGCAGCGCCGACGCCGGCGCCGGCACGCACGGTGTGCAGATCAACCTGCCGTTCAGCAAACACCGCGGCGACTTCTACTTCCACTGGAACGGCGGCGTGACCTGGCAGCGGACGGGGGACGACACCACCATCGTGACGCCGATGGCCGCCGGCAGCCTCATCTATCGCGCGCGGCAGATGCTGAACCTGATGCTCGAGACCGTCGTCGCCGGCGTGAACGTGACGCCACAGCCGGCGCCCGGCGCGGCCTCACAGACGACACGCCTCGTCTCGACGACGATCTCTCCGGGCTTTCGCGGCGGATGGAACGTGAGCGACGACAAACAGATCATCATCGGCGCCGCGGTGCCGATCACCCACAGCAGCGGCGAGACGGATCACGCGCTGTTCCTGTACTTTTCCTACGAAGGGCCCGTCAAGGGGCTTCCGCGTAAGTAGCGACCGACGTCGGCGTCTCCCAGACGCGGACGGCCTGGATGTCGACGCCGAGCGCGCGGCCCTGGTCGTAGATGAGCCGCGCGATCCGCTCGACGGTCGGATTGCTGTCGAGCAGGTACATCGGCTCGCCCAGCTGCTTCAGCGGCGCGACGAGCGGATCGTCGTGCCGGAGAATCATCTTGTGATCCAGCTCGCGATCGATCCACCCTTTCACGACCCGCTTGATGTCGCTGAAGTCGACGACCATGTTGCGGCTGTCGAGGCGGTCGGTGCGGACGTCGATCTCGACGGACGCGTTGTGGCCGTGGGGATGCTTGCAGACGCCGTCGTAGTCGAGCAGGCGGTGGCCGTAGCAGAACTCGATCCGCTTCGTGACGAGATACATGCCTGAAAAGTATATCGCCGTCCTTTTTTCCGGCGGACTCGACAGCGCGGTGCTGGCCGCCGACGCGCTGGAGCAGGCGCGGGTCCGGCCCATCCATGTCGGCGTCGGCTTCGCGTGGGAAGCCGAGGAGCGCGCCATGGCGGCACGGCTCTTCGCGCGGGCGCCGTTTGCCGGCCGCGTGGATCCGCTCGTCACGCTCACGTTCGACATGCGCGACGTCTTCCCGCCGTCGCACTGGGCCGTCCGCGGCGAGCCTCCCGCGTTCGACACGCCCGACGAGGACGTCTACATCCACGGCCGCAACGTGATCCTCGCGTCGAAGGCCGCGGTCTATCTGTCCAAAGCCGCCTTCGCCAAGGCTTCGGCGCCCAAGGAAGCGACGCGGCTTCTGTTCGGCACGCTGGCGGGCAATCCGTTTCCCGACGCCACGCCGGCGTTCTTCGAGGCGTTCTCGCGCGCGCTGTCGCTCGGGCTCGCGTTTCCCATCGCGCTCGAGGCGCCGTTCGCCGCGCTGCACAAGTCCGACGTGATCCGGAAAGGCGTCGCGCTCGGCGTGCCCCTGGAGCTGACGCTCTCGTGCATGCAGCCGCAGGACGGGCTGCACTGCGGGCAGTGTTCGAAATGCCGTGAGCGCCGGGACGCGTTTCGCGAGGCGGGCGCCAGCGATCCGACGCGTTACAGCCACGCCCCCATTCGCTGAGACGGGCGCTAGTTCGTTTTCAGTCGAATCGATCCGTCGCCGGTGCGGATCTTGAGGGTCTTCCCACCCGCGCCGAGCCTCGCCCTGAGCGACCGGCGGTTCGACTCGTGGCGATCGCTGTCGGAGTCCTTCTCCGCCTCCGCGGTGAGCGTGAGCTCGTTGCGGATCGTGCCGTCGCCGGTGTGCGCGTCGAGCTCGGCCGCGAAGTCGGACGGCAGATACAGCGAAATGCCGCCATCGCCCGACGTCATCGACCAGTCGCCCGTCATCGTGGTTCCCGAGTCGGCGCGGAACGTGATCGTGCCATCCCCCGTGTGCAGCTTCACGGCGCCGAGCTTGCCCGAGACGCTGACGCTGCCGTCGCCGGTGTCGACGTCGAGATCGCCCGACGTGCCCTCGAGCGTCACCGACCCGTCGCCGGTGTAGAGCGTCATCTGGCCGCCGAGATCCCGCCCGCGGATGCTGCCGTCGCCCGTGCGCAGCTCGAGGCGCCCGCGCACCTCCTCGACCTTGATCGATCCGTCGCCGCTCTTCGCGGTGATGTTGCCTTCGCGCGGCATCGTGACAATGAGCTTGGCGCTCGGCGAGGAACCGATGCCGAAGAACACGACCTCGCGCGCCGGCTTCTTGACCTCGACCTCGATGTGGTCGCCGTCCTGCTTCGTCTCGACGCGCAGCTGCTCGACGCCTTCCTTCGTGGGACCGCGCTTTTCGATTTCCACGATGACCGTTTTGGCGTCGCCCGCGCGCACTTCGATCGACCCGTCGAAGGTCGTGAGCTTCAGGTCGGGCGCCCCCGACACGGTGAAGCGTTTTTCCTCGCGCGCAATGTGACCCTGAGAGTCCACGACCACGCACGCCGGGAGCGTGCCGGCGGCAGAGGCCAGGACAACCGCCGAAAGTATGGATTTCATACAGCTTCCTTGGACGATCCGTCGTACGCGAGGGTTCCGGCGATCCACGTCTGAACGACGCGGAGGTCGCGATCGAGCACCACGAAATCGGCGGCGGCGCCAGGCGTAAGGACGCCGAAACCCTGCAGTCCGAGCGCGCGGGCCGGCGTCGTCGCGCAGACCGTCGCGGCATCGGGCAAGCTCAGGCCCACCTCAGACACGAGCTTCGCAAACGCGCGGTCCATCGTCAACGTACTCCCGGCGATGGTGCCGTCGTCGAGGTAGGCGGCGTCGCGCACGACGATCCGCCGGCCGCCGAGCGTGGCCTTGGAGCCCGGCGGGAGGCCGGCCCCCGCGGTGCCGTCGGTGATCGCCATGATGCGCTCGGGACGCTTGGCCGCGAGCGCGACGCGCATCATCGCGGGGTGCACGTGCACGCCGTCACACACGAGCTCGGCGACGATCTCGTCGCACTCGAGCACCGCGCCCGCGAGGCCGGGCGCACGATGCGCGACCGGCGTCATGCGGTTGAAGAGATGCGTCGCCTGCCGCGCGCCGGCGCGCACGCCGTCCATCGCCTGCTCGTACGTCGCGCCGGAATGCCCGAGCGACACGTGATGCCCGTGCGCGACCAGATCGCCGATGAGATCGACCACGCCGTCCATTTCGGGTGCGACGGTGACGATCCCGACGTCGGGCCGGGCGTTCGCGATCTCGGCGAGGATGTCGTCGCCCGTCCAGGATTGGTCCGCCTTCGCGCCCGCCTTCGCTCCAGCCTTCGCGCCTTCGGCGCTTCGGCGGGATGCCTTCGGCGGCAGGCGCAGGCAGTCGGCAGGTTGTGCGCCTTTGTACTCAGGGTTGATGAAGTTGCTCTCCAGATGTGCGGGCAGCACGCGCGCGCCGCCGGGAGGGCGCGTGGTGCGCGCGGCGCGGACGCCCGACAGCAGCCGCGCGAGCGTCACGGGATCGCAGGCGATCGACGTCGGGCAGAACGCCGTCACGCCGTAGCGCGCGAGCGTCCCCGCGACGTCGGCGATCGCCGAGCCGCCGTCGAGCGTGTCGGTTCCCTCGACGCCGTGCACATGTACGTCGATGAAACCCGGGACGATGTAGTGATCGCTGAAGGTGAAACTCAGATCGGTGGAGCTTCCGCCTTCAGGCGGAAGCGCGCCGGGCGGGACGATCTCGGCGATCCGCTCGCCGTCGAGCACGAGCGTCCCGCCGCCGACGACGCGATCGGGCAGCACCAGATCGGCGCCCGACAGGCGGATCATGCGGACGCGGTGAGGGCGAGCCGCGCGGCGCCGATCGCGATGGCGTCCGGACCGAGCGACGAGAACTCGACGCGCAGCTCCTGCATCGCGTCGGGCGGCAGGCGCCGCGCGCATTCCTGGCGGACGGGCTCGAGCATCAGATCCGCCGCTGCAACCGAGCCGCTGACCACCACCACATCCGGATCGATCGTCGCGGCGAGCGTGGCGACCGCCATCCCGATGTACTTGGCGGTGTCGCGCACCACCGAAATCGCGACGCCGTCGCCGCCGCGGGCCCCTTCGAACACGAGTTCGCCGGTGATCGCCTCGAGCGATCCGCCGGCGGCGTCGAGCACGCGCGAGCGGTCGCCGGCCTGGATGCGCCACGACAGCCGGCGGGCGATGCCCTTCGCCGACACTTCCGCCGCGAGGCTCCCGAGCTTGCGATAGTCCTGGCGCTCGACGGGGTTCAGCGCCAGCCACGCCGCGGCGCCCCCGCGATTGTGCGCGCCCTCCCAGGGCCGCCCGGCGAGGAACAGGCCGGCGAACACCTCGTCGCCGACGTGCAGACAGACGGCGTGCTGCGCGCCTTTCGCGGACCCGATCCACTGCTCGGCGACGACCGCTGCGGATCCCGGCGTGCAGCGTGCGGCCACATTCGGCGCCGTCAGCGCGACCGCGGGCAGATCGATCGGGCTGGCGATTCCGGCCATCACGGCCGCCTGGCTCGCGGTGGCGTGCTGCGCGGCATCGAGCGCGTCGTCGCCAATCGCGCGTGCGAGCACGAGTCCGTCGGCGTCGATGACGAGAGCGCGGGCGCGGCGCCGGTCCGACAGGTCAAGACCCAGGCTGTTCATCGATGTGCCACTCCACCTTGCGCCGGTCCAGCGGCAGCGCGCGCGGCCGCTCGGCACGGAACATCTCGCGATCCATCCGCGAGAGCAGACGCCGGAGCCAGCGCTCGTCCGGCACGCAGAACACGATGACGCCGGCGCCCTCGTCCGGCGGAAACCGCCGGTCGTCGAGGTAGTCGCGATCCAGCGTCACGAGCGTGCGTCCCAGCTGCCGCGCGAGCCGGAAGTGCTCGATGTCGCGCGCGCGCCGGAGATCGTCGTGCTCGATGACCGACAGCACGTCCCAGCCGAGCTTCTCGCGCATGAAGCCGATCGCGCCGAGCGGCACGTTCGCGTCGGCGTACACGCGCGGCTGATTCGCGGCCTGTTCGACGAACGGCCCGAGCTCGGACGACAGCGTTCCCATCAGCGGTGCCGATCCACCTCCGCCGGCTGCTCCTTCAACGCCTTCGTTTCCCTGGCGGACTTGGCCTGCGTCAGCAAGTCCGCCACCAGGGCATCCCGCTTGTGCACCAGGTCGCGGCGCGCGCGCCGGTTGTGCGGCGATCCGACCGCGTACTCGCAGAACAGCGGGAACGCGATTGTCGAATCACAATAGGCGACGACGGTGTCGGGCAGCACGCCCGGGTTCACCTTGCCCCAGCTCACCGCCTCGGCCGGCGTCGCGCCGGAGAGGCCGCCCCAGACGACCTGGTCGGTGGTGATCTGGATGAAATAGTCGTTGCCCCCCTTGGGGATCCCGTAGACCTCCCAGAGCGTGGGCTGCCCCTGGAGGTAGAAATTCTTCGGCGACCCGCCGCCGAGGATGACGCAGCCGTTCTGCTTGCCCGCGAGGATGATCGCGCAGACCTCGTTGACGTCGCGGTTGGGATCGATCATCAGCGTGCCGCCGTTCATCAGCTCGTGGAACGCGATGTTCATGCCGATCGAACTGTCGCCCGGCGACGAAGTGTAGATCGGCACGCCGCACTGCGCGGCCTTGGCGACGACCGAGTACTCGGCGGACGCGGGCGTGCGCGAGAGGAGGTCCTGTCCGAGCTGGTAGTGGAACTCGGCGGTCGACATCGGCCCCCCGAGCTTCGAGCGCACGAGAAAGTCGCGGATGTACGCGTCGGTTTCGAGCAGCACGGTCGCGGGAAAGAGGACGTCGTAGATCCGGATGATCCCCTGCTCGTACAGCTCGACGTCGTCGAGAAACGGCGACCCGCGATGGAGCGTGAAGTTCAGCGCGTAGTGGAGATCGTGGTAGAGATTCGCTCCGGTGCTGATCAGAAAGTCGATCAGGCCGCGCTCCATGAGCTCGATCACGCAACCGCCGAGGCCGGCGGGCGTCAGCGCACCCGCGACGGTCAGCCCGATCGTCGTGTCGTTGTCGGGCGCCAGCATCTTGTCGGCGAAGATGTGGCAGGCTTCGGAGAGGCGGCCGGCGTTGAACGCCTGAAATCCGCCGTCGATCATTTCCCTGACACCGGCGTTGCCCGTTGGCCTGTAATATCGGATCGGCGTGCCTTTGAGGTACTGGGCGTGACCCGGCGATCCGGGCGCTCGGTGGGGCATGAGCAGAGAATAGCATCAACGACCGAGAAGACCCTTGACATCGGAGGGCCGGCAGAGCGACTGTAGGCCCTCCCCGGCGATCCCTTCATGACGACGGACTGGTACTCGCTGCTCTACTGGATGATTGGCGTCGTTGTAGTCATCGTCGCGGCGCTCGCGGCCGTGGTGTTCGTGCGCGGCCGGAGCATTCCGGGCCCGCACGTCTTCCGCGCGAGCCGCTGGAGCCGCGGGAACCACCTGTTCCCCGCGCAGGTGATGGTGGCGCCGACCGAAGTGGTGCAGTACGTACCTGGCTGGGTCGGGAGGCGGGAGCACACGATTCACATGGCCCACATCGCGTCGGTGGACATCAAGACGAGCCTGCTCTTCGCGAACATCGTCATCGAGACGAGCGGCGGGTCGGACCCGGTCCACTGCTACGGCCACCACAAGGGCGACGCGGTGGAGATCAAGCGGCTCATCAACGAGTACCAGTCGGCGTACTACAAGTCCGGCGGAAAGACCTCGTGAGCAACGCCGACAACATGATCTCGCGCCGCGCCGATCCGGCGGAAGTCGCCGCGAAGTTCACGGGCCTGGTCCAGTCGCCGCTGCGCGCCGGCATCCTGCGGTTCCTCTGCGCGCGCCCCGAAGAGACGTTCGACGTCGAAGCGCTGATGCAGACGTTCGGGCGCATGCGCCTCGACGTCGAGAACTGCGTCCGTGAGCTCGTCGCGTTCGGGATCACGAAGAAGGTCACGCCGGCCGGCGGCGCCGCGCCGCGCTACGGCTTCGTCCAGCCCGAGAGCGACGTCGTCCACGACCTGCTCGACGAGTTCCTCGAGCGGCGCGCGACGGTCAGCAGCGAGGATCGCTCGCCCGCCGTCCAGCGGTTCCGCGAGATGATCGGCCGCGACGAGAAGATGCTCGTCATCTTCGAGTGGATCCGGACCGCCGCGAAGTCCGACATCTCCGTGCTGATCCTCGGGCCGACCGGGTCGGGCAAGGAGCTCGTCGCGCGGATGATTCACGAGCTGTCGCGCCGCGGCACCCATCGCTTCCAGGCCGTCAACTGCGCGGCGCTGCCCGACACGCTGTTCGAGTCCGAGATCTTCGGCTACGAGAAGGGCGCGTTCACCGGCGCGCACGATCGCAAGCCCGGCCGCCTCGAGCTGGCGAACAACGGGACGCTGTTCCTCGACGAGATCGGGGACATGTCGCTGATGGCACAGGCCAAGCTGCTGCGCGTGCTCGAGGAACGGCGGTTCGAGCGCCTCGGCGGCAACACGTCGATCGAGGTCAATTTCCGCCTCATCTCGGCGACCAACCGGCCGCTCGATCAGTTCGTGCGCGACACGCGGTTCCGGGAGGACCTCTACTACCGCGTCAACGCGTTCTCGATCCGGCTGCCGTCGCTGCGGGAGCGGTCGAGCGACATCCCTGTGCTCGCACAGCGCTTCCTCGCGCGCTACTGCGCCGCCAACGGCCTGCCGCTCGACGGCAAGGCGTTCGCGCGGGAGGCCTCGGACCTGCTGATGCAGTATCACTGGCCCGGCAACATCCGCGAGCTCGAGAGCACCGTCTCGCGCGCGGCGCTGTCGTCGCCGGGGCGCACGATCCGGGCGCAGGACATCGAGTTCCTCCACGCGACGGAGGCGCCCGTCGAGTCGTCGCGCGAGCGGCTGCCGTCGCTGGCCGACGCCGAACGCGCCCACATCGCGCGGGTGCTCGAGAGCGTCAACTGGAACAAGAAGCAGGCGGCGGCGGTCCTCGAAATCAGCCGCGGCACCCTCTATCGAAAAATCGTGGAGTACGGCCTCGAAGAGGCGCCACCGGCGTCACGAAACAGAACACAGAAGGCTGACACGTAGCTCGAATCAGCACACCCGCCAGGTGACTCTGCCGTAATGAGTTACCCTCGCTTTTCGACAAGCGCTGTTACGAAAAGGGACAGTC
>Ga0066903_100006819_pt1 | contig 10231 bp, 5 predicted proteins | sample PanSoiMetaGPlot1_FD_67491 | JGI IMG/M metagenome (GOLD analysis project Ga0066903, IMG submission 67491) | Tropical forest soil microbial communities from Panama analyzed to predict greenhouse gas emissions - Panama Soil - Plot 1 (version 2) | ecosystem: Environmental > Terrestrial > Soil >... | reverse complement strand
TGGAGGCGCTGCCGCCGGCGCCCTCGATTGCTTCGGCGAGCCAGACTTCTTCGATGGAGAGCATGTTGGGACTGCCGGAGAGGAAAGTTGAAACTGAGGGACTGTTTTCTTTGAAGTTTTAGTACGGTCTAATCGAAACTTTTGGCAATAAACAGCCGGGGTGCCATGCTTTCGCAGATGGTCCGCGAGCTAAGCCCACTGTGCAAGATCTCTGCGAAAGCATGCTGAATTTGCAAAGTTGGCATGCTTTCGCGGTGATTAACGCTAGTCAAAGATTTCGCAAACCATCCGCGAAAGCATGGCACCCATGGCTGGGACGAGCTTAAGTCCCAGGAGCTTATCATGATCCGTGGATCCGTGATTCTCATTTCCCTTTTGGCGATGGTCCCCAACGTCAGCGCGCAAGAGCCGGCGGAAGAAGTGGTGAGCGTCACTATCCATCCGGCGGCGGCGCCGGTGCCCGCTCTGAAATACCAGTTCTTGCCGGAATATCGCGACCAGAATCCCGGCAATGCGCTTATCCATTACGACCGGGCCATCGAAATGGCCCCTAAACGGCCCGGCCCCGATGATAAGTTCTGGAAATGGTTGGAAATGCCGGCGCAAGACTTGCCCCGAGAAGAGGTTCGGGCTTTCTTGCGGCCTTACCATAACGTTTTTCGCGAGCTGGAGCTGGCCGAACGCTGCGATCACTGCGATTGGCAAGTCCGAGAGATCATCCGCATGGACAAATTTGGCGCCGTGTTTCCGGATATTCAGCACCTTCGGGAATTCGCCAATCTCTTGCGGCTGCGGTCGGGCTTGGAAATCGCCGAGGGCAGATTCCCTGATACCGTGCGAACGCTGCGAACCGGCTTTACAATGGCCCGACATGCCAATCAAGCGCCTACCTTGATTGCCGCGCTGGTCGGCACCGCGATCGCCCAAGTGATGACCGATCAGGTGATCGAGCTTCTGCAGATTCCGGGGGCCGGGAACCTTTACTGGGCGCTCACGGACTTGCCGCGACCATTCATCGATCTGCACACGGCCATGCAATGCGAGCGTCTCATGGTGAACGGCTTGTTTCCTTCACAGGAAGCCGGCGTTGATATGCGGATGACGCCCCTCACGAAGCAACAGCTGCAGGCGGTGATTCATCGCCTGGAGGGCTTCGGCGAAGCGATCGATCTCTTCCGCGGTAATAACGGAACCCTCCGACTCTACCTCGTCGCCGTTACCGCCAAGGCATACCCGGAAGCCAAACAATTCTTGTTGTCCCAAGGGATCGCGGCGGAAACGGTGGAAGCCATGCCTCACCTCCAAGTCGTGATGCTCTTTGCCCTCGCCGAATACGACCGTTTGTTTGACGAGATGATCAAGTGGCAAAGGGAACCCTATTGGGTTGCTCGACCGGGTCTGGAGAAAGCCGACAAAGAACTCAAACAAGAAAAAGTGAAATCGGGCGAACTGGGCCGACTGCCTTTGGCCGCCCTGTTGATGCCGGCCATGCAGAAAGTCGTTTCGGCCACCGCCCGCATCGACCGGAAGATCGCCGCCTTGCGTTGCATCGAGGCCATTCGCCTCTATGCCGCCGGCCACGACGGCAAGCTGCCGGCCACGCTCGCTGAAATCAAGGAAGCGCCTATTCCCATCGATCCGGTGACCGGGAACGATTTTGCATACAAGATGAAAGACGGCAAAGCGATGTTATTCGCGCCGCCGCCGGCGGGCGAGCGGCCCTACATAGGAAATTATCTGAAATATGAGTTAACGCTAGCGAAATAGGGAGACTTTATCATGCCGAAGATCATTGCCTGGGCCGTGCTCTTAACCTCAGCCATGCCGGGTTTCGCTGATGAGAAGAAGTTCGATGCGGAAGCGCGTGCCAAGGCGGTCGCGCCCTATCTGGACGAGCAAACCATCGGCGTCGGGCATGTGGAGATAACGCGAATCGACGTGGATGGAATCTTGGAATACGGGATGTTAGGGCCGGAAGAAATTGCCGGCGCCAAGAGGATAACACGCGATCTCGTGATGCCATTAACCAAGGCGGGAATTCAAGAAGTTTATGTCGTCGTCAGTTTGGCCGATGTGCCTGGTCAGGCGCCGTTTCTGGTAATTCCACTCGAAGGGGATGCCGATGGCAAAGGCGTCCGCGAGGCGCTGTCCCGGTCCACGCTGTTCAAGGAATTCAAATTCGAAAAGATCGGCTCCGCCGTGGTTGGTGGCGCTGATAAGACGCTGACCCGTTTGAAGAGTCTCAAGCCTGACAGCCGGCCTGATCTGGCCAAGGCTTTCGCGGCCGCTGGCGACACGGCCATCCAAGCGATTCTTATCCCGACCAAGGAAAATCGCCGGGTGGTTGAGGAGATCATGCCCAAGCTGCCGCAGGAATTGGGCGGCGGGCCGATCACAATCATTACTCATGGCATTCTCTGGTCGGCCGTCGGAGTGGATTTGCCGCCAAAGGCGGGGCTCCGCGCCGTGGTGCAATCCCAGGACGCCGCCGCCGCTCGAAAGCTCCACGACTTGGCGGCAAAGTTCTTCCAAGTGGTTGGCAATGAAGGGCCGCACAACCAGAAGGCCCGTGATGTGTTGCCGGGATTTGACAAGCTGGTCGAGCACATCACTCCGAAGGTTCAAAATGATCGACTGATCGTCACGCTGGAAGAAAAGGAGTTGTCAACTATCGTCAAGCCCATTGTGGCCACGATTCGAGAACGAGCCGTGCAAACAAACTCGATGAATAATCTCAAGCAAATCGCCCTCGCCATGCACAATTATCACGATGCTTACCGTGGCTTCCCGACCGTCGCCAATTTCGATAAAGCCGGCAAGCCGCTGTTGAGCTGGCGCGTGCATTTGCTGCCGTTTCTCGATCAGGTGAAACTTTACAAGGAATTCCACCTCGATGAGCCTTGGGACAGCGATCACAACAAGACACTCATTGCAAGAATGCCGGCCGTTTACCAAAGCTCGAAAAACAAGGAGCTGCTCCAAGCCGGCAAGACGAGTTACCTCGTTCCGGTGGGCGAGAACTTCATCTTCACCGGCACGAACAAGGCCATTGGGATGCGCGACATCATTGATGGCACGTCGAACACAATTCTTACTGTCGATGTGGATGACGACCATGCGGTTGTTTGGACCAAGCCCGACGACTTCAAACCTGATCCGCAAAAGCCGCAATCAGGCCTGCGAGACAATTCCGGTGGCACCTTTTTGATCGGGCTGGCCGATGGGTCGGTACACCTCGTGACTCGGAACATTGACCCGAAAATCCTTTGGGCCTTTTTCACCCGCAATGGCGGCGAGGTGGTCCGGTTGCCGTGAGAAGAGTGGCTTAGAGTCGGGAATCGATTGCTCCTCTACTGGCCAATGTTTCCCGTGAACACCCATCCCAGCACATCCGGCGATTGCAGCTCGTCGAATTCGCGTTCGGCCAGGACGATTTTCGGCTGCGGATAATTGGCCAAGAGCGGCAGCAAGGCTTCTTCGCAAACGACGAAGCGAATGCCGTCGGGAAGAGGGCCGAGGGAATGCGGGTTGATCTCGCAGCCAACCAAATGGCTGCGGCCGAAGGAAAGCGGACTGAAGCGAACGGCCTGCAAAATCTCGTGATGCATCAACTCCGGCGTAATCACCCAGCCCAGGCAACTGGGATGTTGCCGTAACGTGCCGGCCAACTCCCAGGTTTCTCGATCGACGATCTTTCCGAGCATCAGGAAGCCGAGGCGATCGGCGGCTTCCCAGAGCGGAATTGTCCGAGCGGTCACCGGAACTAGCAGCAGATTGCAGCCCGCCTGATGTAAAGGTTCCAATCCGTCTTCCGAAAAGCGCTCGCCCTGGATGCCTTCGAGCATGAGCTGTTGGCCATTGACGCGGATGCCACGTGGCCCGAGCGTGATCACTCGCAATCCATGGCTGAGCTCGACGCGCTCGCAGAGCTGCTCGTCTTGCCGCAGTTCCACCGGACCTTGATAGAGAAACGGGCTTTCCGGCTCCCACAGGCTCGCTTCGGGGATGACCACACGCATGGTCAGGCTCTTGGAATCGCCTTCTTCATCCTCCCGTTTCCACGGGCGCAGAGGATAAGCGACCTCGACGGTGGCGGAGTACGGGCAGCGCGGCCCCATGAGCCGACCGCCGATGCGCGTCGCGGCGGTCAGCTCCTCCGGGACCACTGTGATCCAGACTTCCGCCTCGGCCGGATCGAGCCGATGATCGCGAACCACGATTTCCTGAATGCGATTGGACATGGAATGCTACCGGGAGGCGAACAGGTCAGTCATGACCCCGGTGATTCAAGACCGGGGCGTTCACACGCCCCGTTCGCCAGTTTTGTTCCATTATAGGATCAACATCGCGTCGCCGTAGCTGAAGAAGCGGTAGCGCTCATCGATAGCAGCTTGATAGGCGCTCTTCATCAGATCGGTTCCGCCGAACGCGCTGACCAGAAGCAGCAGCGTGGTTCGTGGTAAGTGGAAATTGGTGATCAAGGCGTCCACAGCGCGAAATTGGAACGGCGGATAAATGAACAAATCGGTTTCGCCCTTCCAGGCGTGAATGACGTCGGTGGTCGCCACGGTTTCCAGCACGCGCGCGGAGGTGGTACCAACGGCCACGACCTTGCCGCCACGCGACTTACAAGCGTTGATAGCTTCGGCCGCCTCCGCGGAGAGCTCGCCCCATTCTCGATGCATGACGTGCTTGGTGATGTCGTCACCCTGAATCGGTTGAAAGGTGCCAAGGCCGACATGCAATGTCAGAAGAGTCGAATCGATGCCGCGCTCCCGGAGGCGCTCGAAAACCCGTGGCGTGAAATGGAAGCCGGCCGTCGGCGCCGCCACCGCGCCGGCTTGGCGGGCATAAATCGTTTGATAGCGCTCGCGATCGTCCGGCCGGGCCTGCCCCTTGCGAATGTAAGGCGGCAACGGCACCTGGCCGAAACGCTCCAAGAGTTGAAAGGCACTCGGCTCCGACTCGTCTTCGCCAATTGGTCTTCGGGAGGGCGAGGCTCCCGCCGAGCCGGGTTCCGCCGCCGCCGAGCCAGGCGAGCCGGGTTGCGTCAGCGCCCGGAGTTCGGCTCGGCGGGAGCCTCGCCCTCCCGAAGAAAGTGATTCTCCCCCCGATTCCGGCTGAACTAGCCAATGCCCTTCGGGAATCTTTTCCAAGAGCCGAAGCCGCAATGGTCCCGGCTCGACTTGAATTTCCTCACCGGGCGTGAGCTTGCCGCGACTCTTGGAGAGAATTTCCCACGTTCGATTCGGAAGCTCGCGCAGGAATAGCCCTTCCCAGCGTCCGCCGGTGCGCGCCCGCCGCCCCACCAGCCGAGCCGGCACAACGCGCGTGTCGTTCAGCACCAGCAAATCGCCGGGATTCAGCAGCTCCGGCAGCTCCGCAAAAATCCGGTGTTCGAAGGATCGAGTTGAGCGCCGAACCACGAGCAGGCGCGATTGATCCCGCTCCGCTAACGGCGCCTGGGCGATAAGCTCGGGAGGAAGGTGGTAATCGAAGAAGTCGGCAGACATGAAGTTAGCTTATTGGCAGCGCTATTTTGAGGCCGGTGGTTTAGCGTTGGCCTCATTAGTCGGCGTTACCAAGTCGATTTCGTCGAACCCCTTGACCAATTCTTTGGAAATTGGCTCTAATGCGATCGATGGTTTGGGATTGATTACGACCTGTTGGTAATCGTAAATCGTCCAGGTTCCAGAAAAGTCACGGATGCGAATCTGCCGAACCAAGTGAGTTTTTTGATTCAGCACCACTTGAATTTCAGGGAACCAATGCGCATCCCTTTGGTTTTTCGCCAACAATCCAAGATACGCCCAATTTGCGTCCTCTTTCTGTAACTGAGGATCATAACGCTCCTTAAGGTCGGCGACTCTAAAATCATAACACAGCATCCGGCGGCACCAACCGAGCAAATCCGGCGACCACCAATCTGCCGTCGTATATAGGCTCACTTTACCTTTGTGTTCAAGATCGTATGACTCAAGAACATTCCCATGGCAGAAGAACACCTGGGTCAGCCGCCCCTTTTCATCTTTCAGGTCGACTCGTGCATCATGAGTCTTGACAAACCCTTCAACCCGGCGAATCGTCTTCTCTTTCGACAGCTTGTCCTCGGTCGTCCATTCCATCGTGTAATGGATTTCTCGGATATTCTGATTGGCCTTATCCCAAGCGTTCAACAAATCATCAAGCCGAGTGGAGACATCGGGCTTGTCCGGACTTGCTTTGGAGATTTGGGGCGGCCAAGCTGGGTAGAGGCCAGCGGAAATTAAAACTGGGAAGATGACAAGCCCGGCTCTACAAATAATCGCCCATTTTGCGCTCATTCAATGCCTCCATGAATCCGCTGAAGCTTAGGATTTGTGTCGCTCGTGCTCCGTCCAAGCCACTTAGTGACCGGACCGCTTTCAAAGGAGTCCTTTACCAATTCGTGGACTCTCCGGTTTGGATCTGTTGATGGCAAAGGATTATGTCCTGATGCAAGAAATGCAAGAAGACCCAGCATTACCAGCTTGCCAAGGATCACAGGACCATCCTCAGTGAATGCTCACGCCGACTGTTTGAGCGGCGTGTCTTCCTTGCCCGTGTCGCGGATGTGGCTGAGGAGTTTCCCCCAGGCGTCGGGGTTGTCGTGGACATAGTCGGCGGCTTGAGCAAGCGCTTCGAGAATGGCGGAGGCGGTGGGATAGCGCGTGGCGGCATCCTCGAATTTCAAGCGCTCGAGGATGGCGCGCAGGGCCTTGGGGAAGGGCTTGGCTTTGCCGCCCTTTTTCTTGGGGGAAGGCGCTGCCCAGGCGGCAGCGATGCGGCAAAGATCCGCTGCATCCTGTTGAGCATGCGTGGATTCCGTGTCCGCTTCCTGGCTGGTGGCTTTGGTTGCAGGAGTCGAAACCAGCCAGCTCGGTTCGCCGAAGCCGGCGATTTTGACGACGCCGTCGGCGGTGAGAAGAATTCGATTGGCCTGGAGATGACCATGAGTCAAGCCGGCAGCATGAGCCGCCTCCATGCCTTGAGCCGCCTGTCGAAGCAAGCGAAACCAGACACTGGGGACGGAGGCCAACGACGGCCAATCGCTGCTGGGCAATCCCGTGAGCCATTCCTGGAGCACGGCCGGCCGTCCATGGATGTCGAGCACCTCCCAAGTCGCGGCCAGTTTGGCGTGCTGGATCTTGGCGGCGGCTGTGAAACGGGAGCGGAATTCCTCCACCCAGGCCACGTTTGCCATGACGGATTCGCCCAGGTGACGCAGCAGGGCGTAACTCGGAGCGCTCTCCAGTGAGGCGGAATTATTCCGCCGCGGATCGAAGACGCGGTAGACGGTTTCATGAGCCGTCAGCCGCAGGCGATCCATGACTCGGACTGGTCCGAGCACGAGCCGGTCGAAATTCCCCGCCTCGATCATCGCCATCTGATAGAGCGTGACAAACCCGCTGGAGAGCAGCATCTGGCGCAGCGAGCGACGTTGTTTTCGCGCCTCGATGAGCAAAGCCGAGAGACTTTCGGCATCCACCAGTTCCAGCGATTGCAGCAGCTCGCCTAACTTCTGATCGCCCTCGTCGATCTCCTCGGTCATGGGCAGAATATTCCGGGCAGCGTCGTCCTCGGCTTCCGCCCGATCCTCGCCACGGTCGCTAACGCTCGCTGCTCTGACGGAACGGGCTTCGGCCAGCTCGCGCAGTTTCTGCCGATACCATTCGCGCATGTCGGCCAAATGGCGCTCCATCTCATCGCGGCGCTCGGCGACGGCGCGTTCCTGCTCCTGAATTTGCTCGGCCTGCTTGGCCAGGCGAGCCGAGGTGGCGTCGATTTGCTGGGCGGCCTTGTTGACTTCGGCCTGACGTCGCTCCAGGCGCGTTTCGCCCTGGAGCAGCGTTCGCTTCATTTCCTCAAGCTGGCCCTGGTAATCAATCAGTTGCTGGCGGAAGGCAGCCACGGCCAGGCGCTGGTCCTCGCGCGCCTTGTGCAAACCAATCTCCTGTTGGCGAAGCTGCTCGGCCTCAAGTCGAACCTGAGCGCGGACATTTTCCAAATCGTCTTGAGCCTGATGAGCATAGGAATGCAGCTCGGTCAGGTGCTCGCGCAATTGCCGGCGAGCCTCGGTGAGTTTTTGGCAACTGTCGTGCGCTTGCTGTTCCAACTCGGGGAGCTGTTCCTGAAGGCCGACAACTTCAGTGCGGAGCGAATCCAGTTCCTCTTGCCGACGGGTGTGAAGAGCGGCGGCTTCCTCCTGATCGGTCGAAAAGCGGGCTTGTTGGTCGGACAGGGTTTGCTTCGCGGCCGCCAAATTGAGAGCAGTGGCCTGCATGCGCTGGATGTCGTGTGCCAAAGCCTGCTCGCGGGAAGCCAGATCGGTTTGCAGTTGATTGAGAACAGCCGTCCGGCCTTCCAGCTCTTGCTGCAGCGAAGCCAAGCGCTCTTCCGTCTCCGCCTGGGACTGATCCATCTCCTTGCGACGCTCTTCCAAACCGGCGAGATCCTTCAGGGAGAGATGAGCCTGCTCGGCCAGCTCGCGCTGGCGGGCGGCCAGCTCTTCCGAGCGGCGGCGCAACTGCTCCTGGAGCGCTTCGCGCGCTTGCTCGGCCTGGATTAAGGCGGCCTCGCGCTCGCGAAGCGCCAGGCGATCGTCGGCCACCTTTTGTTCCATCTGCACGACTTGGTCAGCGCGGGCTTCCAAGTTGTCCGCTTCCTCGGCCTGCTGGGTCGCCTGAACGTTCAACTCCTGCGACCACTGATCGAGGTGAACTTTTTCCTCGGTCAATTTCTCTTCAAGCTCTCGCAGGCGATCCACCGCTGTTTCCATGCCCACGGCTCGGTCCTGGATCCGCCGCCGCTCCTGCTCATGATGCTGGTTTTCCTCTTCCCACTTGGCCCGAAAGCGATGCACTTCCTGGACGCGGCGTTGGAGATCGACTTCGGTCTCTTCCTGGCGATTGCGTTGCTCGGTGAGCGCCTGTTCCTCACGACGGAGATCTTCACGCTGTTTTTCCAGTTTGGTGCGAAGCGTGGCCAACAGGGCCTGCTGACCTTCCACGTGAGCGGCCCGCTGCGCAGTCTGGGTCGTGGCCGCGTCTTGCTCCGCCTTCTGTTCCGCGAGGCGGGCCGCGGTCTCCTGGAGCTGCTTTTCCAGCATCTTCAGCTCCACCGCCTGATCTTCCATTTCGCGATTCGTGTGTTGAAGCTCTTCGAAGCGGCGCTCACTCTCGGCAGACCGATCCTGCAACTCCTTTTGACGTTGTTCCAACGTGGCCGCCAGACGATCGAGCCGGAGCAAATCCGCCTGATACTTGGCCTGATCCTTATCGAGGGCCTGGCGGTCCTCGACCAGTTGGCGCTCGCGGGCCTGGCATTCGCTTAGGCGATCGGCCTGCTGTTTTTGCAGCTCTTCTTGTCGGCTCGTGAAGGCCGTGCGCTGCTCGTCCAAATCGTGGAGTTTCTGATCGAGATCAGCGGTCCGTGCGTCGAGCTCGGCTTTGCAGGTGGCATGCTCTTGAAGCTGGCCGGAGGCTTCTCGAATCTCGGTCTCTAACTTTCGCTTGCGCTCCTGAACGTTCGCCGTGGCCTTGTTCACCGCCTCTTGAAGGCCGGCGATACGATCGCGCCGCTCGCGGTAGCGGTCGTCGAGCTGCTGGCGATAGGCGTCGAGCTCTTTTTCCTGCTTAAGAAGCTGTTCGGCTTTCGCTTGCAGCTCGGCACGCCGGGCGTCGAGCCGCTCGTGTTCGGGCTGCAGCGCCTGGCGCTGGCTTTCGAGCTTGGCGCGGGCGGAGGCCTGCTCGCGCTCTTGCTCTTTGATCTGCCGGCATTCTTTTTCAATTTCTTCGCGGCGGCGGTACCAGATGACGCGGTCGGTTTCCAGCTCCGCGGTCTGCTCTTCAAGCAGCCGTTGCCGGGCGTCCAGTTGCTGAGCACGCTCTTCCAATTCTTGAGGCGTATAGCGGAAGACAGGGAAAGGGGCCGGGGGAAACAGGGCGTCGCCGTTCTTCTCGCGGAACTTTTGCAGCTCTTCGGGGATCTGAACGGATACGGCCAGCTCGACCGGGCCGATGCCGAGCCGATCACCGTGGGCGAGCACGCCCAGGTTCATCGGCTTGCCGTTGACGAGCACGGGCGCGGTGGGGACGAGTTTGCGAATGCCGACGCCGCCGGTGGTGCGGGTGATCAAGCACAGGACGGGCGGCAAGTCGGCGGCCGGTAGACGCACGTCGCAGCCCGGCGCCGTGCCGATCAGGAATCCGCC
>Ga0066903_100006818_pt1 | contig 10231 bp, 11 predicted proteins | sample PanSoiMetaGPlot1_FD_67491 | JGI IMG/M metagenome (GOLD analysis project Ga0066903, IMG submission 67491) | Tropical forest soil microbial communities from Panama analyzed to predict greenhouse gas emissions - Panama Soil - Plot 1 (version 2) | ecosystem: Environmental > Terrestrial > Soil >... | reverse complement strand
GCCGGTATCGCATGGGCCGCCGGAGCGTGGGGCGGCCACTGGGGCGATTGTGATTGGGGCCACGGCGACGTCAACATTAACAACAACAACAATTTTAATCGGAACAACATCAATCGCGGCGGTAACCGAAATCAGGTCAATCCGTTAGGCGGTCGCGGCCAAGCTGGCGCCGGCAATCGTTGGCAGCACAATCCGTCGCATCGTGGCAACGCGCCGTACGGAAATCGCGGGACTTCGGATCGATTTGGTCAAGCTGGCAATCGTCCGGGCGCTGGTGCTGGAAATCGTCCATCCACTTTGCCTGCCGGCGGCAATCGTCCGGGTGGCGGCGCGGCCGGAAGTCGGCCCTCTACTCTGCCCGCTGGCGGAAAGGGTCCCGGTGGAGGTGCAGCGGCAAATCGTCCTTCGACTCGACCGTCCGGCGGAAAGGGTCCCGGTGGAGGTGCGGCGGCAAATCGGCCATCGACTCGACCCGCGGGTGGCGGGGGAGCAAATAAAGTTGGGAATCGCAGCGTTTCGTCGAGTCCGAGAAGCAGCGGGGCGTTTGGCGGTGGCAGTGGAAATTTTGCGCGCCAGAGCAGCGCGCGCGGCGGCCGCAGCATGGGTGGCGGTGGATTCAGCCGCGGAGGTGGCGGTGGTGGTCGCGGCGGCGGGGGACGCGGCGGTGGAGGCCGCGGCGGCGGTGGAGGACGGCGTCGATGAGGAACCAAGAAATGAAATCAAAAATAAATCTTATGAATCTTTCGAAATTCTTTACGATCGCCGTAGCAATCATCACATTCAGTGTTGTGGCTCGTGTTTCCCAAGCGGCGGCGCCAAAGAAAGAACCGGCGGCCGCAACTGCGCCGACGAATCAAAAGCAATTCAACACGCCGAAAGAAGCGGCTGACAGTCTGATCCAGGCTGCTGCCGCCTTTGATGTGAATGCCTTGAAGGAAATTCTTGGACCGGACGCAGATGACATCGTCAGCTCCCAGGATCCGGTCGGCGACAAGAATCGAGCGGAAAAGTTTGCGGCCAAGGCAAAGGAAAAAACCAATGTCGGAACTGATCCGAAAAATCCGAACCGAGCCATCGTGACGGTGGGCAACGACGATTTTCCATTGCCGATTCCAATCGTAAAAGGCAAAAACGGGAAATGGTCGTTCGATACGAAGATCGGGCGGGAAGAGATTCTGAACCGGCGCATCGGCGGTAACGAGCTTGATGTGATTTCGATCTGTCGTGGTTTCGTCGAAGCGCAACAAGAGTACGCTGAAGAAAAGCACGATGATTCGAAAGTTAATCAGTACGCCCAAAAGGTAATCAGTACTCCCGGCAAGCACGATGGTTTAGCGTGGCAAAATCCCGACGGCAGTTGGGGCGGACCGGTCGGCGAGGGCGCGGCTCGCGCGGTCGAGCTGGGCTATTCCCAAGGCCAACCCTTCCACGGTTACATTTTCAAAATCCTAAAAGGGCAAGGAGCCAACGCGCCGATGGGGCAAATGGACTTCGTCGTCGGGAACGCGATGATCGGCGGTTTCGCCTTGGCCGCGGCGCCGGCTCAATATCGCGTGACCGGAGTGCAAAGCTTCATGGTTGGTCCGGATGGAGTGGTTTACGAAAAAGATCTCGGGCCCAACACGTTGAAAACGTTTCAAAGCATGGATCGCTATGATCCGGATAAGACTTGGAAACCAACCGAGGACGATGTCCAGGATGACTCTGCAGATTAGGAGTCGGAAATCTCTTACGATTAGTTGCGCGTAAGACTTTCGTCCCATATTCGGCCGGATAACGCTTTGGGAGGTTAGGCCATCGCGTCGAGATCAAGTGAAACGCGATCCGACGGACGCATGAACAGCGAACGAGGACGGCGACGAAAATTCTTCAGAATGAAAAAGGAAAGCGAACCGAGAAAGACCGAGCTTCTACAGAATCAGTTCACGATGGCGACGGCGAACGACCCGAGCGAAAAAAGGCGCTCTTTTTGGAGAATTGTTCCAGGCGCTCCGTATCTTCGTTACGATCCGGCGCATCGCCTGATTGCTTGGCAACCACGCCGCGTCCTCGACGATCGTCTCATGCGCCGCATCGCCAACTGGATTCTTTCCGCGCATACGCGTTCGTTGCCGTTCAATCGATTTGTCGATCTTAGCCGGCTGACGGAGATCTCGATTCCTCTTCGAAATGACTTTACCGGGCAAGCCGATACTCCGGTGCACGACGAGGCGAGTACTCCAATTAAATGCGCATTATATTGCGACAAAGCTGTCGGATTCGCGATCGCGCGCTTTTACGAGACGTTTGCAAAGAATTCCTTGATCGAGGTGCGGGCATTCTGCGAGCGGGCCGCCGCCGCGGAATGGCTGAAAGTGCCAGCTTCCGTTCTTCATCTGCGTGAAGAAGCGCGACATCACTTGATGAACAGCTTCGCCGCTGTATGAACCACGGTTCGTCAGGGAAACGAATGCGACTTTCTCTGCGCCGCCTCAGTGCAATTCAATTCCTGATCGCAATCGTTGTCCTATTCGTTTCGACGCCTTTTATCGAGCCTCTTCGATCCGGTCCCCTCATCGAATCAATCCTTTTCACGGTCGTTCTCATCTCGGGCGTCCTGGCGATCGCCGACCGACGATCAGCCGTGATTATCGCGACGGTCCTGGCCACCGCTTCTCTGGCCGGCCGATGGTTCAGTCATTTGCGTCCCGATCAAATGCCGTCGGAACTTTTTTTGATCGGTGGAATTCTTTTTGTCCTTTTCGTTGTCATAAATCTTTTACGATTTGTTTTGACCGCTTCGGAAGTCGATACCGAGGTTCTATGCGCAAGTATTTCGGCTTATCTGCTTCTTGGTTTGCTCTGGACATTTGCCTACTGGCTCGTCGCCGAATTAATTCCGAACGCTTTTGCGTTTAGCGGAGACGATAAGTCGCTCGCTGGTTTCGATGGATTTTATTTCAGCTTTATCACCATGAGCACGGTCGGGTACGGCGATATTACTCCGGTCGCCAAAGTAGCGCGCATGCTGGCCGCGATGGAAGCCATGACCGGATTACTTTATGTCGCAGTTTTGATCGCACGGCTGGTGGCTCTTCAGGGCAAGCCAAAATCATGAGTCGTGAGTCCATAAGAATTCTAGCGTGGCAGCGCGTTGTTGCTGTAGTCACATGCGCAAGTTTTGTGGCGAGTTGCGCTACTCGTCCGGTTGGCCGGCCACAGGATGTTGCTGCGTTAAATGATTTACGAGCCGCGCGCTCGACTCATCTCTCGCTTGAAACCCGCGCGGCGGATTATTTGCAAGCCGCGGCTCTCGCCGCGCCGGAGTTGGGTTCGGGAAGAGAATCAACAGTCTCTCGCGAGACTTACAACGCAGCCAGCGCCGAGTTAACGATTCTCCTCCGTTCGGGAGAAGGCGGACGTTTGTGGAACCGGCCGCTCAACCTTACGGCGGATAACATGACTTATCATCTGCGCCTGCAACCCGCCAGTGACACGGTTTGGTCTCCCGGTTACTTCACGTCATTCGTGTCTTCGGCTCAAATCAAGGAAAAGCTGGTCAAGAAAGAAAATACTCAGACCGGTGTCGGCGGCTCGCTTGTTGGAATTCGGCAAACGACGCCGCGAGAAGATTTTGCGCCGTCCAAAGGAGTTACCTCGCCGGTCACCGCGACGCTCGATTTCAACGGAAACGATGCAACCTTGGCTTTGCACCGGCCGAGGAAAAAACCAGATGCATCCATCGAAGGACGAGTTCGGCCGTTGGCGGCTGATTATTCCGCTCCAATTAGCTACTACAACCCGCCAGCAAACCTGTTGCTCGTCGGATTTATGGCTGGAATTCGTGGCCAAAAATACGCGGACAAGACTGGGCTTTATTTCCTTCAGCCGTACGATGCCGACCGCATTCCGCTTGTTTTTGTTCACGGGCTCTTCTCAACTCCGTTTACGTGGGTTCAAACGATCAACGGACTTCAAGCGGATCCCGAAATACGGAAGCATTATCAGTTCTGGGTGTTCGCTTATCCAACGGGGAATCCGATTCTTTATTCTGCGTTACGCTTGCGCGAGGAGTTGGCCAAGATCGACAAACAATATCCGAACCACCGTCCTTACGTGATCGTTGGCCACAGCATGGGCGGGATGCTGACTCATGCACAAGTGACTACGGTAACGCGCACAATGTGGGAGAAAGACAAGACGTTAGGCGAAGCCGCAAAAGACATTTTCGCCCGTAATTCCAGTGATAGTCTGGTTGTTCGATCCCTGACCTTTCGCGCGAATCCACGAATCAAACGCGTGGTATTTGTTTGCACGCCGCATCGAGGAAGCGACATGGCCACCAGTGGAGTCGGGAGATTTGGGATCAGTTTGATTGCTCTGCCATTTACGGTGACTTCGGCGATCAAAGACTCTTTGACTACCGCCGAGGTTGCCCAAATAGCCGGAAGCGCAAGACGAATGCCTACCAGCGTCGGCGGATTAAAACCGTCGAATCCCGCTCTTCCGATCGTGAATAGCGCGCCGATTACGGTTCCGTATCACTCCATCATCGGCGACCGCGGCAAAGGCGATTCGCCGAAAAGCACCGACGGCGTCGTGGCCTATTGGAGCTCTCATCTCGACGGCGCGAAGTCGGAGAAAATTGTTCCCGGACCGCACGGTTCCTGTGCGCTTCCGGAGACAATTGCCGAGCTCGATCGAATTCTGAAATTGAATCTGGCAGCGAACTAGACTCCACGCCCATTGGACGTTGGACCTAAGTCTTATACCCCGAGCGCGCGCTTTCGGTTGAAGTCTTGGCCGGGAGGAAAACTCATGAGCTTGAAGGCATTTATTTCGAGCGCGGTAATTATCGCCGCCGCTATCCTGGCTGTTCTCTTCTTTACCAGTTGCGCGGAAATGGAAGCGACCAACACCAAATCGTTGTTGTCCGCGGCGGGCTTCCACACAATAACTCCGACAACGGCGCGGCAAAAGGAAGTTTACGCGCAGATGCCCGCGAATCACGTCGAGCGCATCAGCATGAAAGGCAAAACCGTTTACGCTTACAAGGACGAGCAAGCGGGTATCGCTTACGTCGGCCACGAAGCGGAGTATCAACGTTACAAGAATCTCTGCATCCAACAGCGCATCGCGCAGGACTACTACATCGCTTCAACAATGGATCCTTACTGGGGTTCGCGTTGGTACGGTGCCTGGGGTTATCGTAGAATGTGGTGGTGAGAGATGGATGAAGATTCCGTCTGACGTTACGTTTCAATCAGAGCTAAACCTTCTGCTCTGGAAGCCGCGCGGCACTCTTAATGAAAAAGCGGTTAATCAAATCCTCGCTTTCATTCGAGAGGAGGAAGCGCAGAATAAAACGAGTGAGCGTCGTTTTATTGACACCACCGGTCTGATGGAGATCGATCTTAACTTTCACTACGTTTTCCATGTCGCGCTTTACCGGCGGCTGTCGCGCCAAGGGCGTCCGCAAATTAAGTCGGCATTTTTCGTCAAAAATCCAGCGTTCGAGCACTACGTTAAGTTGCATGCGCTGTTGACCGATTATTCGCCATTGCAAGTGAAGCTCTTCAACGAACAGAAAGCAGCGGCTCAATGGCTGGATGTGCCGGTTGAATCACTCGCCGCCTGATTGATTTTGTAGAATGTCGCGCTCGATTGCCTGAGATCTATTTCTTGTTAGGCACCAATTGTGAAGCGAGCCAGGCGGTTCGATTGTTTTGAATCAACTCGATTGCCTCCTCGATTGTGTTCACGCAGTGAGGAATCGTGAAATCTAGATCATCGGCGAGCTTACTTTCTTCATTCAGCATCGTTTTGCGACCCCATGTAACCAGCTCAGCCCACATCTTGCCGACGAGAATGAGCGGCGTGTTATAAAGTTTACGCACTTGAAGCAATTGCCAGGCAAGGGACAACTCCAGCAACGTTCCGATTCCTCCCGGCACAACCACAAACGCGTCGGATGCGATCATGAAATGATGCAGGCGGGAGAAAAAAGTCCGATGTTCATACGCTAGGCCGACGAAGGGATTGGTTGCCTGCTCGAACGGTAGATCAACGCGGATCGCGACGGAGCGATTCAAGGCTTCCGGTTCCACTGCGCGCGCACCTTCGTTGGCTGCTTGCATGATTCCCGGGCCGCCGCCGCTGATGATGTCGCATCCCATCCTTGTGAGCTCAGCCGCAAGTTGCTTGACGCTTGCGTAAGCTTTGGACCCAGGCTGAAGCCGCGCCGAACCAAATATCGTCACGCGATAATTCTGCCGACTGGTCCGACGCAGTCGCGTCAATTCGTTAACCACATCCCAAAGGCCGGTAACGGCGCGCTCCAGCAGCGCGACGCTTGCATCTTCGTCGCTCAAACGAACAATGTCGGGTTGCCCGAAAGCGGCTGCTCCTTGGTCGTTACTCACGGCACGACGACCTAGTGGGCGTGCTCGATTATTTCCTTCATCGCCTTTCGTCCACTCTCTTGCAACGGCCCCATTCCACTTCCCGGTAAGAACCACATGCCCTTATCTTTGTCACGGGTGTAAATCACGTTGTAACCGTCGCTCGTTACCGCGTGGTGAAACGTCGCGCCCGGATTCTCGGCGATGAACGTAAAGAACGTTTCCCGCCATGGATCGTCCGCGTAGTGGAAGATTTCATTTCCGATTTTTTTTAACTCATCTTCATTAACGATGCGGATCGACTTGGCGACGGCTTTCCGTCGCTCCTTGTTCAGGTTGTCCAGATCGAATATTTCGAATGGCATAGATCGTGGCTGCTTAGTTTCCTCTACCCGACACCGTGGCCCGCGGACCATCGGACTTTGGTCTTATTCTTCGTCGCGGCTGTCTGGCGAGAATGAACAAGCCTCAATGAAGCCGCTTCTTCAGGAAATCAGACGAAGCCCGCTCCTGTGGTTGCTCGTCTTCGTTCCAATTGTTTTGGTCACCGAGAAACTAAAGCCCGAATCGCACACGCTTCTGTTTATTCTTTCAATTCTCGCCATTCTGCCTCTCGCGCTGCTCTTGAGCCACGCCACCGAATCCGTCGCCGCGAAAACCGGTGACTCAGTTGGCGGTTTGCTCAATGCTACGCTCGGAAATCTGACCGAGCTCGTAATTGCCATCGTTGCCTTGCAAGCTGGCCAATACATGTTGGTCAAAGCCTCCATCGCCGGAGCGATCGTTACCAATTCGTTGTTCATGCTCGGCGCATCTTTTTTGCTCGGCGGATTGCGCCACCACGTGCAGGAATACAATCGCATCGGCGCGCGGCTTCAGGCCGGTCTTCTGTTTCTCGCAACCGTCGCTCTCTTGATTCCATCAGCTCTCAACGGTCACGAATCGACGCGACCACCGCGTTTTGTCCAGGATCTCAGCATCGCCTTGTCGATCTTACTTTTAATCGCGTATGCACTCGGCCTTTTGTTTTCGCTCAAGACCCACCGCGAATTGTTTGCCGGCACGTCGGAGGAGCATGAAGCCGTCTGGCCGATTAAGCTCGCGCTGATAACCCTCGCTTGCGTTACGATCTTAGTCGCGCTGGTCAGCGAAGTGTTTGTCGGATCAGTCCAACAAGCCGCTACCGCCTTTGGAATGACGCCGGCGTTTGTCGGTTTTATTGTCGTGGCACTGGTAGGCGCGGCGGCAGAAATGGCAGCCGCATTTTCGGCGGCGAGTAAGAATCATCTCGATCTCAGTGTCGGGATCGCGCTAGGCAGCGCCGCCCAAATTGCGCTGTTTGTTGCGCCCGTTCTTGTTCTCTTAAGTTTCGTTATCGGACCTGTGCCGATGGATTTGCATTTTTGGCCGGGCGCAGTCGCAATGATTCTTTTCGCGACAGTGACGGCAGTGTTTGTCACTAGTTCGGGTCGGTCAGCCTGGTTCGTCGGCGTTCTAGTGCTGATGGTTTATCTCATGTTCGCGACCGCGCTTTACCTTTTGCCGCCGTCAGGAGATTCTTGAAGGCATCGTTGTCGATCTAACGTTCTACAGCGGAAGCATGATCGTGCGAACCACTGCGAAGGAGAAAATCGCGATTGCGAATAGAAAACCGAGCAGTCGCACTCGGCGCTGCTCAAACTTCGAAGCCGCGTTGACAAAGAAAAGCACGGCGGCGAATAGCACTGTGTTCGCGAGATATTGACTGGCAACGTCTCCCGCGGCGCGCGAGCGGCGAACCTTTTCTGCTGCGGTCGCGTTCGCTCTCTCGATCTCGTCTGCGCCACGCATTTGGTAAAGGTTCGGCACGAACGGATGCGGATCGGCATTCGCGTTTTCGAACGGCTTCTGCGCCATCCACGCATCGTAGGCTTTGCGCACATCCGGCGGGAATCGATCCACATAAAATTGCGCCAGCTTCTCGTTGCCCGCTTGTTGCGCCGCGAGCACCTGCATGAACATCGCGCCGTGTATCATGGCGGTTTGCATTCCCTGAATGCTCAACAGCCCGGAACGTCGCTCCAAATTATTGGATTCATTCAGTAAACCGCTGGCCTGTCGAGTCCAACGCGCCGATTCGTACGAGCACCAAGCCGTGGAAACGGTCGCCAGCGCCATGATCAGCGCCGAGATCGGCTCCACCCATTTTTTCTTTGAAGGTGCCTGATTCGTAAAGGGCGTTCTAATTGGAGGCGCTTCGACTCGACTTTCAGTTTCGACTTTCAAACCTAGTGCAACATGCCTGCCGTTGGCCTCGTCACCATTCCGACCTTCGTCGTACGAGATGCCGACGCCTTTAACAACAGACGAAACTCTGTCGATCGGCGGCCGCTAGGCAATCGTCACGCGATTGGTCGCGTTGTCCGGACGAATGAGACGGGGGTCAGTCTTCTTTTTTCGGGAGGGCAAGTCTGGATCTAGAAAACCAAGCGCATGCGGCGGCTTGATCACGCGCACACCGGCCAGGCGTTGTTGGTCCGCGATCCGCTCGCGCAGGGCCTGCATTCTTGTCCAATGAACTTTCGGCCGGAAATGATGCTCGGCGTGATAGCCGTTAAAAAACCAGATCCAGTTGTAAAGTTTCTCGTAACTGCTCACGCCCCAGGCCATCGGTTCGTCCGGATCGCCGCCGTAATGCCGGTAGTATCCATTCAAATAGGAAAGACAGTGGCCGAAATACCAGAAGGGCAGAAGAAAACAGATGTAGCGCCAGTTTAAAAAACCGAGCAGAACGAAGTTGCCAACGAACAGCGTCAATTCGGTGATTCCCCAAAATGCCTCGCGCGGGTTTTTCCGTTTCAACTCGCGATAAACGGTCTTCGGGTCCTCGCGGAAGAAACTGAGGAAGGTATAGCTCAAGGCCGACTCGGCCTCACCGTCGTGTCCGTGTTTGTAGATCGAGATCCAATCGATTGTTTCGCCGACTTCATTCGGCCGATCGGCATTGCCCTTGTGGTGCTGCATATGGATGCAGTCGTAAAAAATCTGACTAAAGCCGACCGTGACCGATTCGAGAATGCTGAACAAACGGTTGAGCAGGGGAGAGCGAAAGTAGGGATTATGAATGAAGTTGTGGGAGACGCCGTTGATGTTCCAGGAAATGCTTACCGAGTAGACGAAGCCGAGAATAAGCATGACCCAAAGCGGCGCGCGCGGAAAAAGGTAGAACATTCCGTAGAAATAGGCGCAATGCAGAAGCGCGGCCGCCACCGGGACGATGTCCCAGCGGGTATACGCAAAAATGCGCGAATCGGTTTGCAACCGTTCCGACGCAACGTCCTTCGTCTTTATGGGCACGGCCCTTCCAACGGCCTCAAACTGCGTAATCATTCAGGGATCTACTAACCAAGAGCCCATTGCGTTTTGTTGTCAATGGCTCAACCGCGAATCATTCGCTCAAAAACGTGGCCACGCGATTGGACGAAAGTCCCATATTATTATGAGCAACCATCGGGGTGGCGTTCTGATTCGACCTTCGAACAGTGCAAGTCCTACCCGGACTCACGCTTGGGTGTGGCGCGCGTAATGACGATCCACCCGTTTCGGCAGCAGCCGCTTTCGGCCGCGCTGCCGGCGTCGCGCCAGAGTGGCCCGGCCGCCTTTGGTTCGCATCCGGGCGCGGAAACCGTGCTGGCGTTTCCGAGTTCTCTTCGATGGCTGGTAGGTACGTTTCATAAGGCCCGAAAAATATGCTCGGCGCAAATTGAGAGCACATACCTTAAAATGGACCCGAGGATTGTCAATTTGCTCGGGCGCAAATGGCGAGCCCGATTCACAGGTTGCAAGCCCGCTCGATTTCTGCGAATAAGCAA
>Ga0066903_100006817_pt1 | contig 10232 bp, 11 predicted proteins | sample PanSoiMetaGPlot1_FD_67491 | JGI IMG/M metagenome (GOLD analysis project Ga0066903, IMG submission 67491) | Tropical forest soil microbial communities from Panama analyzed to predict greenhouse gas emissions - Panama Soil - Plot 1 (version 2) | ecosystem: Environmental > Terrestrial > Soil >... | reverse complement strand
GCATGCGTCGCTTGAGCGTCAGTGGCGTCCAACCTGGGGCAGTTGGACGCCTGCGCATGTCGGCAGAATGCTAAATGGAAGGGCTCGCGGAGATCATCACCGACTTTTTCAACAGCATCGACCCAACTCGGACTTTGGCCAGATCGTAATCGCGCAGTGCAGCGATCTCCTATTCGCAGCCAGGCGGGGGAAATAGCGCGCTCGCGCCCGACGTCATCCTGGCCTCAACCAATCGAGTCATGGCCCACGTGCAACAGGCTACCCGTACCATCCCGATCGTGTTCACAGCGCGGATAGATAGCGCCATGGCATCGATCTCGCTGTCGGTCAGCGCCTGCATGAATTTCGGCATGTCTTCGTTGTTGGTTCTTACATCGGCCGCGAAGCTGCGCATTTCTGCGAGCAGATAGGTCGATCCATCGGTCGCGCTGTCGCAGTATTTCGAGACCGGCGGATCGCCGCGGATCGGCATTTCCGATCCGCAGATCGACAAGACGCTGGCCACGGAGCGCGTGGCGTTCGATCCGGCCGAGCGCAAGAAAGCTCTCAATCAGGCATTCAAGGCAATCGAGGATGCGGCGCCAGCGTGTTTCATGTGGCGGCACCACATGCTCTATGGCGAATCCAAGAGCATCGAGTATAAGCCCAACCCGGGGGGCCGCATCTTCGGCACGGAGATTCGACACCCTGAGAGGAGGCGCAACATGCCCAAGGCCATCCGTTTCTACCAGACCGGCGGGCCCGAAGTACTGGTGTGGGAAGAGGTCCCGGTCCTCAAACCCGGTGCCGGCGAGGCGCGGGTGCGCCACACCGCTGTCGGTCTGAACTACGTCGATATCTATGTGCGGAGAGGTCTCTATCCCGCGCCGCTGCCGAGCGGTCTCGGCACCGAGGCCGCGGGTGTGGTCGAGGAGGTCGGTCCAGGCGTCACCGATATTAAGCCGGGTGACCGGATCGCTTATGCCGGCGGCCCCTTGGGTGCCTATTGCGAGACGCGCGTCATGCCCGCCGACCGGCTCGTGGTGCTCCCCGAAGGCATCTCAGACCAGCAGGCCGCGGCGATGATGCTCAAAGGTCTAACCGTGCAGTATCTTATCCGCCAAATCCACAAGGTCGACAAAGGCGAAACCATCCTCTTCCACGCCGCAGCCGGCGGGGTCGGCCTCATTGCCTGCCAATGGGCGAAGTCGTTGGGCACGACCGTCATCGGCACGGTTGGGAACGAGGACAAGGCGAAGGTCGCCAAGGCGCATGGCTGTGACTACCCGATCATTTATACTCGCGAGGATTTCGTGGCTCGGGTCAAGGAGATCACCCACGATCAGAAGCTGCCGGTCGTGTATGATTCCGTTGGCAAAGATACATTCATGAAGTCCCTTGATTGCCTGAAGCCGCGCGGCCTGATGGTGAGCTTCGGCCAGTCCTCAGGTCCAATTGGCCCGGTCGACCTGGGGATTTTTGGGCAGAAGGGCTCGCTCTTCTTCACGCGTCCGACCCTCAACACCTATGCCGCCGCTCGCCCCGATCTGCTCGCGATGGCGAAGGATCTCTTCGACGTCGTGTTGTTGGGCGCGGTCAAGATCGAGATCAACCAGACTTATCCGCTAAAGGAGGCAGCACAGGCGCATCGCGACCTCGAGTCGCGCAAGACCATCGGATCGACAGTCTTAACGGTCTAAGGGAGGCAGCACGTCCTCAACGTTGGCTGGCAGAAGTAACCGTACCGCAAACCGACCGCAGCGCCCAAGTGCATAATCGCCCTTCAGCCCTCTCGCACGACGTCTTCCGGTCTCTTGTCGTCCCGCAGGCCGAGGAATCGCGGATGTCGCAATTTGTCTTCCCGCGTCCATTCGGTGAAGGCGACTTGGGCGACGAGCTTTGGTTTCACCCAATGGACACCACCGCGCGGCAACCCATCGTCCTCGAACGGGCTGCTCGGCGTCTCCAGTTTGGTAAGCTTCCTGCTCAGCCGACGCAACGTGTCATTATCGAACCCAGTTCCGACCTTGCCGGCATATACGAACTTTCGGCCACGGTAATAGCCTAACAGCAATGCTCCGAAGCCGATCCGACGCCCCTGCGGCTCCGTGTAACCGCCGATGACGAACTCCTGCTCATGGCTGCACTTGAATTTGAGCCAATCGCGCGTCCTCCTGGATACATACGCGCTGTTTCCGTGAACCGCAACGAACCCTCAAAGTCGAAGGTGTTGCGAAGCACTTGCTTGCGGTCCCGGAGCGGAACTCGCCGGGTGTCGTAGCGGCCCAGATAGAGCAAATCGAAAAGATACAGCCATACCGGAACCCTGCGGAGCAGATCGGCTGACGGATGCTCGACCTGCATGCGTTGTTGAAGTTTCGCGAAGCTGGTGATCCCGTCTTTGAACGTAACAATTTCACCATCGGCGATGAAGGAATCGGTCTGCTGCCGATGAAACGCTGTTGTCAACTCAGGGTATTTCTCGTTCAGCCGGATTCGGTTCCGCGAAAAGAGGCTCAATTCGCGGCCGCGGCGAAAAACAAGGCAGCGCTCGCCGTCCCACTTCGGCTCAAACAACCATCCTTCTCGCGAAAAGCGTTCGTCCGTAAGTGTCGCCAACATGGGGGCAACCCATTTCGGCTGCGCTCTCTTGCGAAGCAAAGCTTTAGCTCGAGCCCGCAGCCCGTCCAAAGCATCGCGGTCTGCCATGGCATCCCACCGCTCAATTCACATTAAAGGTCCTGGCGCTCGCTGAGGCGACGTGCCGGCGAAGGACGTCGCATCGCTCTCAAGGCTAAATCCAACACCTCCACACGGTCCCTGCGTCCGCACGGCTGGCCGACGTGTTTAGCATCACCAGAACGGGTCCAGTTGCTTGAAGCGCCGAACATGTTTTCTGAGCTTAGGCTCGCAATCAACAAGATCCCGCTCGTGCCAACCGAGCACGATGCCGCCAGCGCAATCGATCGTGCCACCATTGTGATTGTTCGTTTCTCGAATTCGTTCCATGAGATCGTAGGCAACACGGACGTCGTTCGCATGGCCGAGATAGTCTTGTAAGGACTTCAACCTCTTGACGAACGCGCGAACTTCGTCCTTGTCGAAGAGACTTCCGAGGAATTCGATTGTGTACCGCAGCTTCTTCAACGCAATGCGCAACTTGTGCCGCGCTGCTGGAGTTAGCTCGTCGAACCGCTTGCAGCGCCGCCGGGCCTTGCGATGGCATCGTTCGATCAGATCCGGGGCAACATCGGAAATCGGCGCCAGAAGAAGAGCCGTGTTCTCCGATATCTGTTGATCACGCCACGCACGAGCCGCAAACCATCGTAAAAGCCGCAGCATCGCTTCGGTGTGTCGTTGAGACAAGATTGCTTGTTTCGCATCATCGAAGGCCGCCCGGCGGGATCGCTCTGCTGCGCTGACGAGATGCTTCATCTCGTGCCGGTTTGGCAGCGCCTCGCTGACTGGGCGCAGAAGATTGCCCGTGAATATGTTCCAGTTGCGCGCTGGAGCCAGCGCGTGAGTAAGCCACCGGAGCTCGTCGGATGCCCAGCGGTGATGCTCCGCTGGTAGCATCGGCTTTAACACGGAAAGCGCCGAGCGAAGGCGCCGCATGGCGACTCGCATTTGATGGATTCCTTCGGGCTCACCCGCCAGCGCGGCAGGTTCGTTGCGCAAGAGATGGTTGAGGCATCGTTGCCCAAAGCACTGCAGGGCGGCCTCGACGGTCGTGGCGGGATCGAGAATGACAGGCCCCGCTTGAACCGGCTGCGGCACATCGGTGACTCCGAGGAGCCCATAGCCTCGCCCGGCCTTCCTCCGCGTCTCGGGTCGAATTTGGACGACCTTTGGGAGCCCCAGTGCCAAGTCATACAGCGCCGCCGGGGTCGCCGCGTTTGAGCTCGAGCTCGATCTCGCTGATTGGCTCGACGCCACTGCCATCTCCCACGCCTCGAAGGATGACGCGACTCTCAAGCCCCTGCCGTCGAGACCTCCTGCCTCTACCGAAAGACGAGCTAATGAGCATTGATAGCCATCAATATCGCCCGTTGTCCGCTTAACTCCGCTGCGGCGGAAAATTGATGCCTATCAACGCACCCGTTTTCATCTGGCTTTATCAATTTCCGCTTGGAGCGATCGCCGGACGATATTTATCCGGCCACCCAGGCGTCGGGCAGCCGGCGCGCTGAAACGGCTCGTAGCCGAACTGGATTGAACAGATCGCCTAGAGCGGTTTCCGGAAGGGAGCATTACACATGAACATAAAGCCGGATCTCCCTAAGCCAGGACTCTTTCGCGATCGCTCTGAAGCGGGTCGATTGCTCGTTGCGAAACTCACCGCTTACGCCAATCGCCCGGACGTACTCGTGCTCGGCCTACCGCGCGGAGGCGTGCCTGTCGCGTATGAAGTCGCCCAGGCACTCGGCGCGCCCTTGGACGTATTTGTCGTGCGCAAGCTGGGCGTCCCGGGCTACGAGGAGCTGGCGATGGGTGCCGTCGCGACGGGTGGCGTGCGTGTACTCAACGACCAACTCGTGAGGCGTCTGGGCATTCCGGGCGCTTTGATCGACACCGTCGCATCGCAGGAACGGCAGGAGCTTGCGCGGCGCGAGCGCCTCTACCGCGAGGGTCGTCCACCGCCCGACGTTCGCGGTCGTACTGTTATCCTAGTGGATGACGGTCTTGCGACCGGAGCGACCATGCACGCCGCCATCGAGGCCTTGCGGCAGTTGCAGCCTGCCCGCATCGTCGTCGCCGTTCCGACGGCGTCGCCGGAGGCGTGCGAGGAAATGAGGGCGAAAGTCGATGATGTCATCTGCGCCATCACCCCGGAGCCGTTCGAGGCGGTCGGCCGATGGTATCAGGACTTCTCGCAGACGACGGACGAGGAGGTTCGTAGCCTGCTGGCGCGGCGAAAAGCGCCGGAGAAGGGCGAGGCCGTACCAAGCCCGACCGATGCCGCCCTTATCGAGGCGTTGCGCGCGAGCGCCCATCCATTGACCGGCGTTGCCCGAGACTACGATCCGCTCATGAACCGAATCGGTGATGCACGCTTTGCACTGCTCGGCGAGGCATCCCACGGCACGCTTGAGTTCTACCGCGAGCGGGCCGAGATTACGAAACGGCTCATTAAGGAAAAACACTTTACAGCCGTCGCAGTCGAAGCCGACTGGCCGGACGCCTACCGCGTCAACCGCTACGTCCGCGGCATGAGCGATGACCTCGATGCGGTGGAAGCCCTCACCGATTTTCGGCGATTCCCAACCTGGATGTGGCGCAACACCGTAGTAGTCGAATTCATCGAATGGCTGCGAGCGCACAATGACGCGCTCCCGCCGGGCGCTGCAAAGGTTGGATTTTACGGCCTCGATCTCTATAGCTTGCATACATCGATGAAAGCCGTTTTGCGTTATCTCGAAAAGGTCGACCCCGAAGCCGCAAAACGCGCCCGCGAACGCTATTCCTGTTTCGATCATTTCGGTGAGGATACCCAGATCTACGGCTTCATGACGCGCTTGAACCTCGCGAAGTCATGTGAGGACGAGGTCGTCAGCCAGCTGGTTGAGCTGCAGCGCCGGACCGCCGACCATGCACGGCGCGGCGCGGCGGAGGACGAACGCTTCTATGCCGAACAAAATGCCCGTCTAGTGAAGAACGCCGAGGCGTATTACCGGGCGATGTTTCTCGAGGAAGTATCGTCGTGGAATCTGCGCGACCGCCACATGGCCGAGACGCTCGATGCGCTGATCATGCATCTCAGTCGGGACGGCAGCCGCGCGAGGATTGCCGTTTGGGAACATAATTCTCATCTCGGCGATGCACGCGCGACCGATATGTGTCAGCGCTCCGAGCTCAATGTAGGCCAGCTCGCGCGTGAGAAATATGGCCATGATGCAGTATTGATCGGCTTTACCACACATCACGGCACCGTTACTGCCGCCTCTGATTGGGGAGCGCCGGCCGAGCGCAAGCGCGTTCGCCCGGCGCTGGCCGGCAGCTACGAGGCGCTGTTCCATGCCGCAGAGCGTGTCCGGTTCCTGCTCACCTGGCGTGACAATGACACGCTGGCGGTGGGTTTGCGCGAACCGCGGCTCGAGCGGGCAATCGGTGTGATCTACCGGCCCGGAACTGAGCGGCAAAGCCACTATTTCCGGGCGCGTCTGCCGGACCAATTTGATGCCGTGCTCCATTACGATGAGACGCGGGCGGTCAAACCACTCGAAGTCACGACGGAATGGGAAGCAGGCGAGGTGCCTGAGACCTTCCCCTTCGCGGTGTAAGCGAACAAGCGCCCCTCCTCTTCGTACCCGGTGCGGGGCGTGAAGCCAACGAGAGAAGCCCGCGAAGTGCGTTCGCAGTCACTAAGAGTCATGGCCTAGGGATGTTGGCTTCAAAATAGGCGAGGGCAAGCGATGATTACACTCGCAAAGCCAATCGTTGCAGAGCATCTGGTTCACGTTGCCGCCGACGCCGTAATACTCGATGGCAATCTGAGACTGCCGGAGGACGCCCGCGCAGTTGTGTTGTTTGCTCACGGAAGCGGCAGTGGCCGACACAGCTCTCGCAATCGCCATGTGGCACAGCTGCTCAACGAGGCGAAATTGGCGACTTTGCTAATCGACCTGCTGACTGCGAATGAAGAGGCGATCGATTTACATACGGCGCATCTGCGCTTCGACATCGAGCTGCTGGCTAGAAGGCTGGTCGGCGCCACGGACTGGCTCACTCAGCGCCCAGACACGCGTCACCTTCCGATTGGCTGCTTTGGCGCCAGCACTGGTGCTGCCGCCGCTCTGGTCGCGGCGACGAGGCGACCCGACGTAATCGGAGCCATTGTCTCACGCGGCGGGCGGCCGGATTTGGCGGGGCCGGCCCTGCCCCGTGTTCGCGCGCCCACGCTGCTCATCGTCGGTGGAAACGATGTCCAGGTGATCGAGCTGAACCGGATCGCCCTTCCACAACTGGGCGGCGAGAAGCGGCTTGTGATCGTCCCGGGAGCGACGCACCTCTTCGAAGAACCTGGAGCGCTTGATGAAGTGGCCCGATTAGCGCGCCGCTGGTTCGAGCGGCACCTGCTCCCGACGACGCGACACGCTGCTGAGGCCAGTCGTTAACCACACGAACGGAGTACTTTTGGAGAAAGCCTCTCAAACGTCAGGAAGATAGTGATTTGTGTACCAGATGATCGCCTGCGACTGACGGCAGTAGCGGCACCCTCCCTCCAACACTTTGGATTCGGTTTCCGCGGGCTGTTGGTCAAAAAATTGAGGCCAACATGGATGAACAACCAGCGACCTCCGCAAATGCAATCGAGCTGAGGATCGAAGAACTCTCGCAACTGTTTCACAGCCTCGATCCTTTTCCGTTTCGCGAAAAGGATCTCGACAAGGATACAGAGGAATTTATCGTGGGTTGGGCAAGAGAGTTGCCCACCGATCAGCAACTCAGGATCATTGTACACCTGCCAGAGTCACAAGCATCTACGTCAGAGGCTCATGAGATCGGAGTGGCTCTCAATCGGTATTTTAGTCATCGCGCCCGCGTTATAGCGCTTGATCTCAACGAATTGTTCCGCATCGGATGGCGCTCGCTCGTCATCGGACTGACAGTACTCTCATTATGCGTCATTGCAGGCCAAATGGCAGCCGCCAACCTCACACCACGTCCTCTTGGACGGGTCATCGAAGAGAGATTGACTATTTTCGGGTGGGTTGCGAACTGGAGGCCAATCGAAATTTTTCTGTACGAGTGGTGGCCGATCGTGCGTCGACGCAATCTATATCAACGGCTTTCGGCGGCCCAAGTCGAATTAAGGCCGTACACGATCGATTATCAGACCCAGCAGACCTACCGAAATAGTGAAGAGCCACACGCGGCTCAGTGAAGGGGGCTCGTCCGCCTCGGGCGAAGGCCTGTGTGAAGCAGTGCCGTGCCGGCATTACGTCCCCGGAGATGCCAGCATCAATGGCTCTCGGAGCTTGACAACTTGTTTGGTCCCGTCAGCATCAACAATCTCAATGGTCGTCAGTCCTCTGATCCAGTCCTCGAGATAAATCTCGCGCGGCTTACGAATCATGTGATCAAGCCTCTCGAGCGCGACCTCGACAAGGTCGTCATTCGGATCGTAAGTAATGCCGTGCAAGAGCAACCACTCCGCCTCGACCTGATCGCCAAGGGATAGCGAGGCAACCTCGATCTCGGCCTGCTTTCCTTGGAGCGTTTTCGAGAGACGGTCGAAAACGTGCGCCATTGGCTCTTGTCGAGCTTACGGGCCGTCATGGCGAACCTCCTGTTGGACAAGATTGCATCTCAAGCCTGCTCGCGCCTGTCCTGTTCGCGAACGAGCCAATACACAGCGCCGAGCGCCAGAATCGCGGCTGCAAGCGCGAACACCTGCTGGGCCTCCGCTGCGGAAAGATCGATGATCATCAGCTTGCGGACAATGGCGAGCAGCGCGATCAGGAGCACGGTGCGAACCTGGACGATGCCGCGCCGGCGCTCTGCAACAACCAGCAGCGAGCGCTTGAATTCAAGCGCGATGATGACGGTGAAGATCATTCCGAAGAATGCCTGAAACACCGCATAATCCGTCGGATCGAACCCACTGGAAGAAATGATGCTAAGCAGGATTTTTAGCACCAAGTTCCAGAGGGCGAACCCGATCACGACCGCAATGAGCGCCGTCAGCACAAGGATGACGGCGTGCTCGAACTTTTGATAGACGGTCAGGGGTTTCCATCGCTGGCGCTCGGCCGCGAGTTGCTCCTTCAGTGGCATCCAGATCTCCCTCGCTCGGACGGCTTCCAATTCCAAGAGAAGCGGACTCCGCTCCAGGTTATCGCGGGGATGCGTGTTCGGCGACGCTAATTCTGCGAAATCAACTTAGGCCTCCCTGGCGACCTCCTTCTGTCGTGGTACCGGCAGATATTCCACGCCGCCGCCGCTCTGCATGCGAACGGGCTGCGGATAAAGCTTCATCAGTTCGAGAACTCCGTTCGGCATGTCGGTGCTGACCAGCAGGCCAAGCGACTTCGCGGTTGAGGCCCATATCGGATAGTCGTGCGTCCATGTACCGGCCGTGAGCTTTTCCGCCAGCGCCCTCGCTTGGTCGGCGGGAAGCCGACGCTCCAGGAGCTCGCTCGCTGCTTGCTTGACTTGCGCAATTGCTTTGCGTCCGACATCGGCCAATACCAGCGTCTGATCGTCAATTCTCCCCACCGGCTTCTCCTCGATGACCTTGATGAGCGAAGCGGCCGGCGATTGTCCGAGCTGCGGGTCGATCGGACCCAAGACGGAATGCTTGCACATGACGATTTCGTCGGCTGCAAGCGCGATCAGCGTGCCGCCCGACATGGCATAGTGGGGCACAAAGACCGTGACCTTAGCCTTGTGTTCACGAACCGCCTTCGCGATTTGCAGCGCTGCGAGTACAAGGCCGCCCGGCGTGTGCAGGACGAGATCGAGCGGTACGTCCTCGTCCGTCATCTGGATGGCGCGCAGAACATCCTCGGAATCGTTTATGTCGATGTAACGTGCGATCGGAAAGCCCAGCAGCCGCATGGTTTCTTGCCGGTGCACGAGCAGGATCACCCGCGATTTTCGTTCGCTCTCGAGTTGCGCGATCTTGCGCACCCGCATGGCCTCGAGCATCCGCTGCCGCAACATCGGCTGGATCGCCGAGAATATGAAGAAAAGCCAGAAAAGATCGCCGATCGACATGGAAGCCTCCTATGGCAAGTGGCACGTCATACCCGCCCCTGAGTATCGAAGCCGAGCACGCCTTCGTCTGGGTAGTATGCGCGGTAACGCTGCTCGGACCGGACCAGGAGGGGGCCAAGCGTCAACCCCGCCACGAACCCTCCGACATGAGCCCACCATGCGACGCCTCCGCCGGAGGACGGCAGCAGGAGCTCCAGCGCTCCCTGGAAAATCTGAATCAAGAACCAGAGACCGACGAAGAGGAACGCGTAGACTTCGAAGAACAGCGGGATGAAAAGGATCGGCACCACCACGACGACCCGCGCCAGGGGGAAGAGGCGCATGTAGCATCCCAGCACTCCCGCGATTGCACCGGAGGCGCCCAGTGCCGGCACGATCGATGTTGGATTAAAAAAGACATGCGCAATCGAGGCAGCAAGGCCGCAAGCGAGATAAAAGGCGAGATAGCGTCCATGACCCAGCCGATCCTCCACCGTGGGTCCGAACAGCCAGAGCGTCCACATGTTGAAAATGAGATGCAGCCAGCCGCCGTG
>Ga0066903_100006816_pt1 | contig 10232 bp, 3 predicted proteins | sample PanSoiMetaGPlot1_FD_67491 | JGI IMG/M metagenome (GOLD analysis project Ga0066903, IMG submission 67491) | Tropical forest soil microbial communities from Panama analyzed to predict greenhouse gas emissions - Panama Soil - Plot 1 (version 2) | ecosystem: Environmental > Terrestrial > Soil >... | reverse complement strand
AGCCGCTGTTGACGTTGTTGAGCGCCGTCATCACCAGACCGCTGCTGCGATCGTAGCCGAAGACGTCGTCTTTGCCGTCGCCATCGAGATCGGCAACGTGCAGCTCGAGCGCCGCCGGCCACGAGCCAGTGCGCATCGAGAAGCGGCCAGATGGATCCGTCAGCGCGGTTTGAAACGCGCCGGTGGCCGGGTTGTAGAAGAGCAGGTCGCTCGTTGCGTTCCCGTCGAGACGGGCCACCGACACGCGCCAGCCGCGGCCCCAATCACCCGTGGAGACGGTGAACTGTCCGTCGCGCCGGCTGAGCGCGAGCATGCCGGCGCCGCTGGCGCTGTCGTAGCCGAACACGTCGGCGGAACCATCCGCGTTGAAGTCGCCGGTGCGGAGGCGAAAGCCCGCGAGCCAGGATCCCGAGCGCACCACGAATCCGCCGCGGCCATCAGCCTGCGCGATCGTCCACGCGCCGGTGTCGCCGTTGTAGAGCAGCAGGTCGTCGCGGCGATCGCCGTTGAAATCGCCGACGATCACCTGAGCGAGGCCGGGCATCGACGCGAAGACGCCGCGCGTGTAGGCGAAGGTGCCCTCCGCCGTCGCCAGCGCCTGCACCCACTCCGAGGTCTCAGCCTTGTAGAACGCGAAGTCGGACTTTCCGTCGCCGTTCAGGTCGGCGGCAAGTGCCTGCCAGCCGCGATCCCACACGCCGGCGGCGAACGACATGCGGCCATTCGCGCCGTTGAACGCGGCGGTGTAGCTGCCGGTGCTCACCGCATAGAGCCACAGGTCGGCGCGGCCGTCGCCATTCGAATCGACGAGACGGACGGTGTCGCTCATTCGATCGGCCGCGGCGTTGGCTGGCGGCGACGGCTGACTCGACTGAGACGCGCCGGAGGTCGCGTTCGCGGTGCGGGTCGGCGTGACTGGCGTCTGCGACTTCGTCATCGCCGCCGGTAGCGGCGCGCCGAGGAGGTGTTGTGCCGGATCGCCGAAGAAGATCCACGAACGGCGCAGGTCCGGGACGGTGACAGCGCGCTTCGCCGCGGCCACCGCCTCGCCCAGCGTCGCGTAGGTGCCGCTGAAGAGCAGGCGGAACAACTCGCGATTCACGACCGCCTGTGTCGCCGACGAGGTGACGCTCGACGAGGCCCACACTGCCGACGCGCCGCCGTTGGCGCTGCGCTGCAGCGCTTCGGCGAGGCTCTCTTCGTCCCACACCTGATTGAACATCCCGTTCAGGCAGTTCATCGTGACGACGAAGGGCAGGCGTGGCGCATTGACGAAGTTCGAGGCAACGTCGTCATTGGTGAGGAGCTGGCCGTTGCTGCCCCAGATGTTCACCGAGCCGTGGCCGGTGTAGTTGACGACCACCTGGCCTTCGTTGACTCGCGCGGCCAAGGTGTCGTGCGCGGCGGTGTCGCCGAGCAAGCCGCTGTAGACACGCGACGCGGTGTAGCCGGACGGCAGCGACGAAGCGAGCGCTTCGCTCTGCTGCGCGAACAACCCGTTCTCGTCGTCGTCGGCCACCAGCAGGACGTTCTTCGTCCACGCCTGCAGCGGCGTGCGATCGTACTCGACGATCTTGCTCACCACTGCCGCAGCCTGTTCGGGCGTGCGGACCGAGAGACGGCCGACCGCGATGTCCGGCAGGCCGTCGTTGTTGAAGTCCACGAACCAGTCGTCGGACGCGGTCTCCAGCGTGACGGTGCTCATCGGCACCTGCTTGGTCGGTACGAAGTCGGCGGCGCCCATGCCGGCGTAATCGCGCGGATCGACGGTCGCGTCGCCGACCAGCACCACGAACTTCGGCGACTCCTTCCAGTTCGCCCGCGCGTACTGCAGGAAGTCGCGAATCGCCTGCGGCGTCTTCTCGCCGAAGTTGAACTCGTCGTAGATGTCCTCGACGTCGACCAATGCCGCGCGATGCCCCTGCCGCTCGCGCGCAGCGACGAGCGGCCGCACCTGCTCGATGAAATCGCCGTGCGCGATCGCGACGTAGTCGTGCGCGTGTGTCGGCGCGTGCCAGTTCGACGGCTGATTCGCGGCAAGAAACGCCGGCGCCGAGACGGTCGCGTCGGTGAAGGCGAGCAGGGTCCGGGCGCCGGAGCCGGTCGGACGAACCGTGATCGCCGAGTAGCCGTTGCCCTCGCCGCGCACCGCGCCCCGCAGTTCGAACGAGTTCGACGCGTCGGTCACGTCGACCACGCGGATCGAGGAGCTGGCGAAGCCGCCGATGGTGATCGGGCCGGCCTGGTCCACCGAGAACCGCAGCATGTCGTTGTCGGCGCGATAGGTGTGCCAGTAGCTGATCGATAGCGTGTCGAGCAGGCTGAGGTCGACGTCGCCGCCGAGCGCAACCATCGTGACAGTGTTGTCGCCGTCGACCAGCGCCGAGACCGGCACCGCCAGCGTCTGCTCGGTGTTCGCCTGGCCCTTGAAGTCCACTTCGCCGACTGCGACGCCGTTGACCAGCACGCCGACGAAGTGGCCGTTGCTGCCATCAGCGGCGTTGGTGACGCCCTGCAGGGTGACCGTCAACTGCGCCGGCGTGGGCGCGCTGTGATCGACGTGGTCGGCGGTCATCACGACGTCGAGCGGGTCGGCCGACACCATCGGCCCGAACCAGTTCTCGGCGTCGCCGTTCTTCAGCGCCGCGAAGTAGATGCTGCGATCCTTGCGCTGCAGCGTCGACCAGAAGCTGGCGCGGGTGTTCTGCCCGTTCGCGCCGGCCGGCGCGCCGACGGTGTCGAGGCGCAGCCCGCGGGTGTTGCCGGCAATCAGCCAGTAGACGTTGGTGTCGGTGAAGGGTGAGTCGAGGCCGACGCCGTAGAACTCGATCGCGTCAGCCGCGTCGAAGCGTCCGTCCGACTCGCCAACAACGCGGAGCGACTGCTCGACGCCGTCGGAGAAGAGGCGCAGCGAGCGCGGATCGATGGACGGATTGAGGCCGGCCGCGAGCAGGTCGGCGCGGCCGATGCGATACCATCCGGCCTTCTTCACGCCAATCTTGATCGCCGCCTGGCCCGCGAGCACCACCTGCATGTCGGCGGCGCTCTGCGGTTTCGGCGCCGACGGCGCGCGGCCGCGGCGGAAGTCGCGGCTGAAGTCGTCGTTGTGCCGCACGATCACGCGGTGGTATTTCGAGCGGCGGCCCAGATCCTTGAGGTCGGCCGACAGGGTCACCGATTCGGGCGATTGAAGAGTTCCCGCCACCGGCGTCACCGGTCCGTGCAGCGTCGTCTTGCCGTTGAAGTCGATGTCCTCGAGCCAGTAGACGGCGCCTTGGGGCGCGCTCAGATCCCAGCGCGCGTAGCTCAATTCGGCGGTCACGGCGGCGCCGCGGGCCGAGGTCAGGCCCGATCCGGCGATCAGCCCGGCGTTCACCTTCGAGCGGACGCCGTCGAGTTCGCGATAGACGTTGAATCCGAGGTTGTCGATCTCGTAGCCGGTGCGCCACTGCAGCAGCACGCCCTGGTCGTACTTCGCGGCGGTGAACGACGTCAGCTTCACTTCGGTGACGTTGAGCGGGCCCATCGCGATATAGAGGATTTCGGTGGCGACGCTGTCGTTTGTCGTCCACGACAGCGTGAAGCCGTCGACGTCCCAGCTCGCCAGGTCGGCCTCGGCGTCGATCGCCGGCGTGCTGTTGTTCATCTTCATGAACGCCTTGTCGGTCTTGTCCACGCCCGCGACGTTGGCGTTGCCGGCGCCGTTCAACGCCTGGAACGCGGAACTGCCTTCGGTGACGCCGTCGGACGCGCCGATGCCGAACCGGCTGTTGTTGACCGGAGTCGCGCGGGTGATGTCCTGCATGCTCGTGAACATGGCCAGCGCCGGCTTGAAGTTGACGCCGGTGATTGCCTGGTTGGCTGGCGCCGCACCGGTCGCCTTGTTGAAGCTTCCGACCTTGGCGTTCAAGCCCGCAAGCGCCAGCGAGACGACTTGTGCATCGTTCGCGCTCGTCGAGTTGGTGAAGTTCACCGTAAAGCCGTCGCTGTCCATGGAGACGAACGAGGCTTCCTTCTGCACCGCCGGCGTCTGATCGATCATGATCAGCGTCGAATCGGTGGCCTGCGCGCGCTGCGAATCGCTGGTGGTCAGGCCGCTGCGCGCGAAAAACGTGTTGGCCCACTGATCGCCGTTGTGGTCCATCACGCCCCAGCCGAAGCTGGATCGCGCCGCGTTGCCGGGCGCAGTGGTCTGGAGATACCCGGCGTGGCCGCTGAAGACGACGACCGGCTCGAAACCGACGCCGGTCACCGCCACGTTGCCCGTCGTCGTGCCGGTCGTCCAGCTCACGACCTTCGCAGAAACGTCGGTGCCGCCGATCGCGACATAGTGGATGACGTAGGCGAAGTTGTCGTTCGTTGTCCAGTTGAGCACGATGTTCGTGTCGTCCCACGATACGAGATCCGCTTCGGCGAGCACGACCGGGGTGCCCGAGACGTCCCACTTGACGATGGTCAACGCCTTGTCGGCGATGCGCGTCGCGGCAGCCGTCGTCGTGCCGCCGTGGCGCGAGTCGGCGGAGATCGATTTGCTTATAGTGCCGTCGGTGATGCCCCACGCGAAGTAGGCGGGGAACGCCGGACGGAGCGCCAGCGTCGTGGTGGTGCCGACGTCGGCGTCCTGCGACGCCGTTGCCTGGAACGCGCCTACGGTCGCTGCGGTCGCCTGCTGCCGGTAAGTGACTTCGAGCGTAACACCGTTGGTACCGGTCACGTCACTCGCGCGGTCGCTCAGTTCGGTCATGCCGGTCGGCGGTGTCCACGACGCGCTGCTCGAATAGTTGAAGATCGCCATGACGACGCCTTTGACCGTCGTCGTGGTTACCTGGGGTGCGGTGTGGGTGAGCGAATTCGCGGTCGCCTGACCCGCGCTGACGTCAACCGGGTTGCTATTGTCCACCCCGGAGAAGCTGGTGATGCTGAGCGACGAGCCAGCCGACACATTGAACGACCACGTATAGCTGGCCGGTTCGGCCGGTCCGGCGACCTTGTAATAGATCGCCAGCGAATCGGAGTTCTGCGTGTTTTGATCGGTCCGACGAATCAGCGTCCAGCCGGACGGAGCAGTGAACGTGGTCGCTGACTGCAGGTTCGCGTTGCTGTTCGCCGGATTCGAACGCTGCGCCACCGAGGCGATCATCACGTCGCCCTGCAGCGTACCCGTCGGCTTGTTCGCGGTGACTGAGGTGACGTTGGCGACGGCGCTGCCCGTCGCCGTAGCCCGCACCGCGATCGACGAGGCGGAGCTGAACGTCGTGTCGGTGCGCCCCTCGGTCCAGAACAAGATTGCCTTTGGAACCTGACCGAGGCCGTGGGCGATGGTCTGAGATGCCGGCGCCGCCGCGGTGGTGGCGGTGAAGCTGCCGACCTTGAACGGCGAGCCGCCGTCGAACTGCACGACGAACCATGCAGCATTCGCTGCGGCCGCCGTGTTGTCGCGCGTCAGCGTCACGGTGTCCTGCGCCGTAAGGGATGCTGTCACTGCGGCCACGCCGGGAATGTCATCGGTGACGTAGCCGGACTGTCCGCCGTTCTGCCCGCCGCCATTCTGCGTGGAGAGGAACGCAACCGCCCGATCGAGATTGACGAGCGGGTTGCCCATCAGCCCTGTGGTCTGCGAGACGCCGGCCGCGAAAGTCGCGTTGCCGCTCCAGACGTACGAGTTGTCCTTCAACTCGACGACTTGATAGTTGACTTCGGTGACGTCCGATGTGCCGCTCACAGCGCGGTCGATCGCGAGCGTTGTCGAGCTCGTGAGTCGCGCGCGAACGAGCTTGGCGCCGACGTCAGTCACCGAGCCGCTGGTGGTGCGCGCGCCGACGAGCACGAACGCCTTGTTGAGGTTGACGGCCGTCAGCGTCGCGGTCGCTGTCAGCGCTCCGCCGGTCAATGTGGCATTGCCTTTCTGCACATTGATGTCGGCGGCGTTGGTGAACTCGACGACCTGCCACGAGATGATGTGGTTGGTGTTCGCGGTGTTGGATCTGAACTGCAGGTTCGTCGTCGTGGTCAGCTCGCCGAGGACGGGATCATCGCTGTCCCAGGGCGTATCCGCTGCGGCAGCCGTCTTCGACCAGAGCACGAAGGCGCGCGCCAGCGCGCCGACCGCGGTAATCGTCACGTTCTTGCTCGTCGTCGACTGCGTCGTCTCGCCACGCTGAACCGTGACGCCCGAGCCGAAGGTGACGACGTACCATTGAATATTGATCGCGGCGGGCGATGCTTCGTTGGTGACGCGCTCGAACTCAATCGTCGTTGCAGTCTGGAGGCGGCCGCGCACTTCCGAGGCGACCGGCCGGTTGCTGTTGCTGCGCGCCTGGAAGATCAGAACCGACTTGGTCGTGTCCACCGACGAGATGTTGATCGTCTGAATGCCGTTGGCGTTGTTCACGGCGGTGCCGGACTGCACGAGTTGGCAAACCGCCGCGTCCGCGGCATCGAACGATCCACCGAAGCCGACGGCGAAGACGGAAAGCAGCAGGCGCAGCCCGACAGTAGCGCTCATACTGCGACTCAAGTGACTCCAGCGGACATTAAGCGACATCACGGCCAGTGTCGCAAGCCGGGTACCTGAACCGATGAGTAGAGCTCCGAACCAGAATTGCGATTGTTTGTTCGATTTCAGGCCAGCACGGATGCCCCCCGGCCAGTTCGAGGCGCTGAAGGCAAGTGTGCCGTGACGGAACAGCACGTCAGAATTTTGTCGCCGACCGACTGTGCCAGCATTTGAAGGAGACATGCCCGGTGTGAACGCCGGAGGCGACACTCGAGCCGCGCTTTGCGGCGTGCTGCGAGGCGAGAGCCTGGCCTTGACCGAGAGCCAGTTGACCGCGCTGCATGAACTCGCGACCGAGCATCGCGTCCACGCGCTCCTCGCCGAAGCGCTCAGCCGCCAGCACGCCGATGCCGCGGGATCGAACGCGCGCCTGGCACTGCAGGAAGCCGCGCGGCGGGAAGCGATCGTCGAGTGGCTCCGCGCCGAAGACCTGAAGCGCGTCCTCGCGGCTCTCGCCGCTGCGCAGGTTCCGGTCCTGTTGATCAAGGGTGTCGCGCTCGCCTACACGTGCTACGAGCAGCCATCGCATCGGCCGCACGTCGACATCGATCTGCTGATCCGGCAGGAGCACGCTGATGTCGTGCGGCGTGTGATGGAGCAGGGCGGCTACGTCGCGCCGAACCGGGTCGGCGGCGAGCGTGTCAGCCGCCAGTTTCAGTACACCAGACGCCTGCCGAATGGCGCTGATTGCGAGTACGACTTTCATTGGCGGGTTGCCAACCCGGAAGTGTTCGCGCACGTGCTGACGTTCGACGACCTCGATGCCTCAGCCAGGCCGATCCCTGCGCTGAGTGAGCACGGTCGCGTCCCGAGCGCTACCCACTCGTTGTTCCTCGCGTGCATCCATCGCGTGGCGCACCACTATGACGACGACGCGCTGGTGTGGCTGTACGACATCCATCTGCTCGCCTCGCGCTTCGGTTCGGCCGAATGGAGCGCGCTGATCGATCTCGCGACCCGGACCAGGACGCGAACGATCTGTCATCAGGGGCTTCGTGCCGCTCAGGACGCGTTTGGAACCGTTCTGCCGGCGTCGCTGCCGCAGTGGCTTTCCGCGAGCGAGCCCGAGCCGTCGGCGGCGTTTCTTGCGCCGACACTGCGAACCATCGACGTGGAGCTGTCCACGTTTCGCCGGCTGCCGACGTGGCGCGCCCGCGCCGAGCTGGTACGGCAGCATCTCTTTCCGAAGCCGGCGTTCATCCTGCGCTCCTACGGTGTGAAAGGCCGGGCGTGGCTGCCGCTCCTCTACGCGCACCGCGCTGCGCGAGGCGCGTTCAGATGGCTGCGCCCGCTCGATCCGCGCCGGCCGTCGTAAAGGAACGATCAGATACAGCATTCGCCGCTGCCGGTTTTGCATAGCCGAGGGTCGCGTGTCTCAATAGGCTGTCTCGCGTGATCGCGTTCGATCCTGTTGCGTGCGACCGGAAGACGTGAGCCGATCGAACGCTCTGTCGCTGATGAGGGTGCGATGCGCACTGATGCTGTGGATGCTGGCCTGCGCATCGACGGCAACCGCACAGTCGATCGGCGAGGTCTGGGGCAACCTGACGATCGACTGGCTGGCCAGCGAGCGTCTTGTTTATACGCTGGACGTCGAGCCGAAAGTGCAAGTGACCGCTGTTACGAAGCAGTCGCGGTTCGCGAACGTCGACGTCTGGCCGAGTGTCGAGTACGCCCTGTCCGAATGGCTCGATGCCCACGCTGAGCTGCTGACGGGGTTCACCAACGAACAGGACGGCTCGAACTCCACCGAAATCACCGAGCGAATGGGCGTGCGGCTGCACATCCTCTCGCGGCTGCTTCAGGACCGCGCCGCTCGCCGCGGTGCCGAGCGCGAGGCGCAACCCCGGCGGCGCGCGACAATCGCCACGCTGCTGCGTTTCGAACATCGCGACTTGCTGAATAGCGACGTGCCGACGACATCATCGTGGCGGTTCCGTGGCCGCGTCGAGCTCGCGTACCCGCTCAACCGCACGAAGCTGACGTCGGACGGCGCCGTCTACCTCACATCTGACACGGAACTGTTCGCGCCGCTCTCGGAGGATCCACAACAGGGTCAGATCAACCAGTGGCGTCTGCGCAACGGTATTGGTTACCGCCTCAGCTTCAACTCGCGCCTCGAGGCGCTCTACATCTGGACGACGAAGAAGCACAGCGGCACTGGCCACTTTGCGACGGACAGCCAGGCGATTGATTTCCGCGTGAAGCTCGCGTTCTGACGAAGGCGACATCGGTTGCGGGACCGCCCTCTGTATCTTTGCATCGAGCTCGTCGTCAACCGCGGTCTCGCCCCACACCGAAGCACCAGCCGTCCCCGGATTCCGCCAGTCTCGTGCTTGTCCAGGCGCAAGACAAAGTCTGAATCTCAGACGAAGGCTCGAAAAAGTCGCTGACGTGCAACTCCGTTAGAGTCAGACAGATACCTCGTAACGACCAAATGGCCCACTCATTGCCCTTGAGCTGGGCCGGATAGTCGTGACCGACGGGCTAACTGAGATGAAACGCACATATTTGCTCATCGTACTCGCCGCGCTGTGCGCCTCGTTCGGCGCCGTTCCGCGAGCCACCGACGTGACCGGAGATGTGAAGGTGATCGCCAACCCGAACATCGGCGCGTCCGAGATCTCGACCGAAGATCTCAAGGCCGTCTTCCTCGCTGTCAAGACGTCGATCGCCGGCAGCCAGGTCGAGCCGGTGCTCGCAAAATCGGGCCGGGCTCACGACGTATTCCTCAAAGAGTATCTGGGCAAGAGCGACGCGACGCTGATCACGTATTTCCGGGGACTCGTGTTCACGGGCAAGGCGTCGATGCCGAAAGTGTGCGACTCGGACGCGGACATCGTCGCGTATGTCGCCAAGACCAAGGGAGCAGTCGGCTACATCGGCGCGGGCGTCGTCGCTCAGGGGACCAAAACACTTGCGATCAAATAGGGGTAGCAACGCCGGACGAATGTGTATGGAGTTCAACATGACGCGCGAAACTGTCGGAATCGATAATCGGCGGGCGTCCGGCGCGCGGCTCTCTGCCGCGATCCGGATCATGGCGCTCGGCACCGTCCTGTGCGCGGCACCGACGGCGCTGTACGCCCAGGAGTTCAAGATCGCCGACAAGGCGGTTCAGGTTCACGGCTTCGGATCTCAGGGCTTCGTGGTGACCGAGGGCAACAACTGGCTGACCATGGATACCACGCACGGCAGCGGGGCGATGACCGACTTCGGTCTGAACGCTTCGAGCCAGCTCACGAAGAAGTTCCGACTGGGCATGCAGGTCTACGCTCGGAACCTCGGCGCGCTCGGCGAGTTCCAGCCGTCGGTCGACTGGGCGTTCGGCGACTACCGGTTTGCGAGCTGGCTGGGCGTTCGCGCCGGCAAGGTCAAGACCACGCTGGGCCTCTACACCGACACGCAGGACCTCGACTTCCTGCATGCCTTCGCGCTGATGCCGCAGAGTGTGTATCCGCTCGACCTTCGCGACGCGAACATCTCTCATCTCGGCGGCGACGTGTACGGCACGGCCCCGCTCGGCCGCGCCGGGTCGATCTCGTATACGGCCTACGTCGGACATCGCGACGACAGCGTCCACAGCGCCTACCCGTACTTCCTCCTCGCCCGCGGAACCCACGATTCCACGTATCTCGGCTACCAGTGGGGCGGTGACGTGCGATGGAACGCGCCG
>Ga0066903_100006814_pt1 | contig 10233 bp, 13 predicted proteins | sample PanSoiMetaGPlot1_FD_67491 | JGI IMG/M metagenome (GOLD analysis project Ga0066903, IMG submission 67491) | Tropical forest soil microbial communities from Panama analyzed to predict greenhouse gas emissions - Panama Soil - Plot 1 (version 2) | ecosystem: Environmental > Terrestrial > Soil >... | reverse complement strand
GCCTTCAGGTTCTCCAGCGCCGTGATCAGCTTGGCCGAGTCCGCACGGCCGGTGAAGCCGGAGGCGATCATGCCCAGCTTCAGCGCCGAGATCGTGGTGTACGCCTGGTATCCGCTGATCCCGGGCACGGCCTTGTCCACCGGGCCCAGCGTCTGCAGCAGGGCGACGTCCTCCTTGCCCAGCTGCCTGCGGAACGCGGCGTGGTAGTCGACGTCGAACCTGCTGTCCTTCGGGTAGTCGGACAGCGCGTTGGTCGCCGCCAGGCTGCCGCTCACGATGTCGGGATAGACGCCCTGCCAGCGCTCCTTGCCGAAGACGCCGACGACGGGCAGCTTCTTGTTGATGCCGAACTGCTGCATCGCGGTCAGGCTGCGCAGCACGTCGGCGCCGGCCTGCGTGTTGATGACGCCCGTGATGGAGCCGTCCGTGGGGATCTTCGTGATGTACGGGGTCACGTTCGTCTCGCCCAGGGGGATCGGGATCTTCACGGTCAGCTCACCGCCCGCCATCTGCAGGCCGAGACCGTAGGCAACGGCCTGGGACTGTCCGTACGCGTAGTCGGAGTACACGAGCGCCCACTTCTTGCCATAGGTGTTCACGATGTACGTGCTGAGCGGGAACACCGTCTGCCGGCCGGCCGGCGAGACCCGGAAGCTGTAGGCGTTGCACTGCTTGCCGGTGAAGTCCTCGGAGAGGCAGCCGGTCGACGGCAGGTAGACGGTTTGCAGCCGTGGAGCCAGATTCTGGATGCCCAGGCACTCCGGGCTGAAGATGCCGCCGACCAGGACGTCGACGTTGTCCTGCTGGACGAGCTGCTGGGCCATGCTGATCGCCTTCGAGGCGTCGCCCTGCGCGTCCATGTAGATGGTCTGCAGCGGATGGCCGTTGATGCCGCCCGAGCCGTTGACCTGGTTGACCCCCAGGTCCGTGTTGACACGCAGCTCGGCGCCCTCGATCGCGGACGACGTGCCGGTGTCGTTGATGACCCCGATCTTGATCGGTGAACCGTTCGCCTGCTGGGTGCTCGACGTGGTGGCAGCCCCTCCCCCGCACGCGACGGCGACGAGCGCGGTCGCGGCGGCGATCGCAAGGCGCCTCCAGGTTCCGCTGGCCCTCTCCCACATGGCTGAACCTCTCTTCTCCTCATGGTGAGCGGGGATACGCCGCGTCATCTGGCATGCTAGGGGCCGCGGCGGGGGCTGTCCAACGACCATTTCCGATCGAGCACATCGGCTCGACCGATACCCGATCGCCGGGTCGTGCGGTCACGGTACGCTAGGCGCCGAGACATGGTCACGCGGCTGCGGCGTCGTCCGCATCCGGCCACGGTCCTCGTGGCCGGATGACGCGCACCGCCCGGTTCGCGGCGCTCATCGTGTTCCTGGCCGTGGTGGTGCTCCCCCGGCCGACGGTCGTCGCCGGCATCGTCGCCGCGGCCGCCATCGGCCTCCTGCTGTTCTTCCTCTGGGAGTACCTGGTCGCCGCCGAGGCCGGCGCGTTCCTCCAGTGCGCGGGGCCCTGGGTGGCCGAGGCGACCAACGTCGCGGAGGGCGGCGTGGTCCTGCAGAGCACCGAAGGCTCCTGCGTGCCGGCGTGCGGCGAGATCCTGACCGGCGGGGCGACGTCGGAGGCGCAGCTCCTGTTCGAGCTCGGCGAGTGGTCCACACCGGGCGCGCTGGCCGACGCGCTCAACGCCCTGACGGGGTCGGGTGCGTGGGCGGCCGGCTACTTCGCGAGCGGCGCGGACGCGGTGACCGTGGCCAGGAGCGGCGGAATGGCTGCGACGGTGCCGGCGGACGGCCTGCCGGCGCACATGGTGGTCATCGAGCCGGGCGCGGAGGCGGGGACGTTCGTCGTGCGCGACCCCGGCATCGGCGGCACCTACGACGTGACGGCCGGATGGATCGAGAAGTACGTCTCCGGCGGCGTGTGGCGATGACGCTGACGCTGCGCCAGACCCGGGCGCTCGGCCCCGACCGGTACGCGTTGACGCTCGCAGGCGACGACGGCGGCGTGCGGATGGTCGAGTGCCGCGTGATCGAGCACGGGGGCGTGTCGGCGGTCCGGCCGGACCCCGACGTGTTCATGACCGGCGACGCGGACGCGCGCGAGGTGACGGCCGCTGTGCTCCGGTTCCACCACGCCAGGCGGGTCTGGCGAAGGATGTTGCGTTGACACGCAATTGCAGGAATGCTTAACTGGAACGCGTGGACGCCGCCATCGCCGCCATCGCGCACCCGGCACGCAGGCACCTCCTGCTGCTCGTCCGGGACGGTGAGCGTACGCCGTCCGACCTGGCCGATCGCGTCGGCCTGACCCGTCCGGCGACCTCCCAGCACCTGCGCGTCCTGCGCGACGTGGGCCTCGTGACCGTCCGCAGCCGCGGCGGCAACCGCTACTACCGCGCCGAGCAGGAGCGGCTGGAGGCGCTGCGCGCCCAGCTGGAGGACTTCTGGCTCGGCCGCGTCGAGGCGCTCAAGCGGACGGCCGAGCGGGACGCGAGCGACGAATGAGCCCGGACGTCGTGGTCGAGGTCGACATCCGGGCGCCGGTCGAGGCGGTCTGGCGTCTCCTGGTGGAGCCGGCCGAACTGGTGCGCTGGCTTGGGATCTCGGCCACGCTCGAGCCGCGCCCGGAGGGGCGATTCCGCTTCGAACTGTTCCCGGGCCAGTTCTGCTCGGGGCGGTACCTCGAGGTCCTGCCGCCCCGCCGGGTGGTGCTCACGTGGGGCTGGGAGGACCCGGCCGTCCCGGTGCCGCCCGGCTCGACCACCGTGGCCATCGACCTGGAGGCGCAGGGCCCGGAACTGACCGCGCTGCGACTGGTCCACAGCGGCCTGGAGGCGGCCATGCGGCCGCTCCACGAAGAGGGGTGGCACCGCTATCTCGCCCGGCTCGCGGCCGTCGCGGCCGGTGAGCAGCCGCCGCCCGACCCGTCGCTGCCCTATCAGGGCGCGGACGCCGCCCCCAACCCGCTGGCCCGAGGAGACGAGCCGTGAGCATCGACGTTCCCGTCACCGCCCTGATCGAGCGGCCACCGGCCGAGGTCGCCGCCTACGCCATGGACCCGGCCCACGACACCGCCTGGATCGGCGGCATCCGCGAGGTGCGGTGGGTGACCGAGCCGCCACTCCGGGTCGGCAGCCGCGTCCGCCGCCTGGCCGCCTTCCTCGGCAGGCCCGTCGACTACGTCCTGGAGGTGACCGAGCTGGTCCCGGGCGAACGGGTGGTCATGCGCTCGGTCCTGGCGCCGTTCCCGATGGTCGTCACGTACACGTTCGCCGCGGCGGGAACCGGCACGAGGGCCGGCGTCCGCGTGCAGGGCGGCAGCGGCCTCGCGTTCCGGATCGCCGGGCCGCTGATGGCCTGGCAGGTCCGGCGGAGCCTGCGCGGCGACCTCGCACGTCTCGCGCGGGTCCTGGCGCACGGCGGCGCGCCGGGACCTGGTTCGGCGCCTGATTGACGCAGCGTCAACACAGGGTTTACCCTCCGCTCCGCGGCGCTCGGCGGCAGGGCACGCTGGAAGCGCAGCATCGGGGTGAGCAGCGATGGACCAGGCACCGTTACCGAACCGGCGGCTCCGGCTGCAGCGGCGGCTGCGGGGCTGGTCGCAGGACGACGTCGCGACCGGGCTCTGCGGGGTGGCGAGCGGCCGCGGCGAGGCCGAGCTTGGCGTCGACGCGACCATGGTCAGCCGGTGGGAGCGCGGCACGCGCTTCCCGCGACCGCGATACGTCCGGCTCCTCTGCCAGCTCTTCGGCCTGTCGGTCGAGCAGCTGGGACTGGTCCGCGACGACTCGTGCGAGCGCATCGAGCTGGTGCTCGACCTGCGATGTCACGTCGACGCCGAGACGGTGGAGCACCTGGAGCGGGTGACGATGGCGCTGGAGCGCCTCGAGCCGACTGCGATCAGTTCGCGGGCGCTCCTGGGTCCCGCGACCGGGCACCTGGACGCCGTCTCGGAGCTGCTGCGGACGAGCGCCTCGGGCGACATACGGCGCCGGCTCTGCTCGGTCGCCGGCGAGGCGGCCGGCCTGGTCGGCTGGCTGCGCTGGAACCTGGACGACGCCGCGGGCGCCTCGGCATGCTTCCGGACCGGCCTGCGCGCCGCGCACGAGGCGGACGACGGCGAGCTCGGCGCCTACCTGGTCGGCGCGGTCGCGTGCCGTCTCCCGCGGCAGCAGGACCCTGCGGACTCGCTTCGCCTGCTCACCGGTCGCACGATGGGCTACGCCCAGGCCGACGCCTCGCCGGCCACGCGGGCGTGGCTCGCCGCCAAGGAGGCGGACGCGTGGGCCCGGCTGGGACGCGAGGCGGAGTGCCTGCGCGCCCTGGAGCGGTCCGGCGACCTGGTCGAGGGCCTGGAGGAGGACGAGCCGGGCCGGCCGCGTTTCACGGTGGTCGACCGCGGCTGGCTGGCCGGCGAGCGGGGCGCCAGCCTCGCCAGGCTGGGCCGCCTCGACGAGGCCCGATCGACCCTGCGGCCAGTGCTGGCGCGCGCGGATCCGGCCACCGAGCGCGACCGGCTGTGGCTGCTGGCCGCGCTGGCTGGCGCCCATGTGGACGCCGGCGAGCCGGAAGAGGCGTGCCGCCTGGCGCAGGCGGCCCTGACCGGCGCCGCCCGGCGGCACCTGGCGCCGGTCGTCCACCTGGTCCGGGAGATCACCGACCGTTTGGAACAGCACCGGCGGTGCCATGCCGTGCAGGAGCTCGAGGCGCGCCTCAGCCTTTGACCGCGGCCCGCCAGGCCGCCCGCGATCGCTCGCTCGCTCGCAAACCGGTACGCTCGGCATCGTGACGTTCGAGGGCCTGCGCGCGATCGCGATGGCGCTGCCCGAGGTCGAGGAGGGCACCTCCTGGGGCACCCCCGCGTTCAAGGTGCGGAAGAAGATGATCTGCCGCATCCACGACAAGCTCAGCGACGTCCTCGTGGTGCGCATCGACATGGCCGACAGGGAGTACCTGATCGGCGCTCGGCCCGACGTGTACTTCACGCTGCCGCACTACGACGGCTACCCCGCGGTGCTGGTCAGGCTGTCGGCCGTCGACGGCGACGAGCTCCGGAGGCTGCTCACCGCCGCCTGGCGGTTCGTCGCCCCGCCGAAGCTCGTCGCGAGCCTGGACGCGCGCGGTTAGGCGCGCGCCAGGACGACCACCGGGATCCGCCGGGTCGTGTTTCGCTGGTACTGCGCGAAGTTGGGCATCAGCGTGGCCTGAGCGTCGAACAGCCGGTCGCGCTCGGCGCCCTGGGCCACCGTGGCCGTCGCTTCGTACCTGTCGGGGCCAACCTCGAGCGTGACCGCCGGGTTGGCGACCAGGTTGTGGTACCAGGCCGGGTTCGAGGGAGCCCCACCCTTGGAGGCGATGATGACCAGGCGGTCGCCATCGCGCGTGTACACCAGCGGGGTGGTGTACGTCGTGCCACTCTTGGCGCCCTTCGTCGTGAGGAGCAGGATGGGCGCGCCCTTGAAGATGCCCTCCTTGATCTCCCCCGCGTTGGCCCTGAAGTGGTCGATGAGGTTCCGGTTGAAAGTCGCGAAGTCAGTGCTCATCGGGGTCTTTGTACCCGCAAAGACCCCGTCTCATTCCGTATCGGCTTTCACCACTCCCACCGGGCAGGAGACGCCCGTTCCGCCCAGGCCGCAGTAGCCCCAGGGGTTCTTGGCCAGGTACTGCTGGTGATAGTCCTCGGCAAAGTAGAACTCGCCCGCGGGCACGATCTCGGTCGTGATCGCCCCGTAGCGCGCTCGGTCGAGCGCCTGCTGATACGCGTCGCGCGACTCCTCGGCGGCGCGCCGCTCCTCCTCGTTCCGCACGAAGATCATCGAGCGGTACTGCGTTCCCACGTCGTTGCCCTGGCGCATGCCCTGGGTCGGGTCGTGGTCCTCCCAGAAGACCTTCAGGAGGTCGCGGTACGAGATCCGGCGCGGGTCGTACACGACCCGGACCGCCTCGGAGTGGCCGGTGCGGCCGGAGCATACCTCCTCGTATGTCGGGTTGGGCGTGTAGCCGCCCTCGTAGCCGACCGCGGTGGAGACCACCCCCTCGGTCTCCCAGAACTTGCGCTCCGCGCCCCAGAAGCAGCCCAGGGCGAACTCGGCGATCTCGGTGCCCTCCGGGTAGGGCCCGGCGAGCGAGCTGCCCAGCACGGCGTGACGGTCCGCGACCGGGATCGGCTGGTCCCGGCCGGGCAGCGCCTGCTCAGGCGTCGGCAGCTCCGTCTTGGCGCGTCCGAACAACCACATGCTGTGATCGTACGGAGGTCAGGCGGTGGCCATGCCCCGCGCCAGCGGCAGCTGCTTCTCGCGGCCGGGGTCGTCCTCCCCGGCCAGGCCCAGGTCGACGTAGAGGGCGCGGGTCAGCTCGAAGAACCGGCGGTAGTGGCGGTCGTTGCCGGGCATGCCGTTGGTCTGGAGCGCCGCGACGACGCCGTGCTCCGGGTCGCAGAACGCCAGCGAGGACTGGGCGCCGCCGTGCCCGAACGCCCTCCGCGAACAGTGCGGTCCCATCGCTCCGCCGTCGACGTTGAACCCGAGCGCCCAGTCGGTCACGACGTCGAACGTGTGGTCGTGCAGGCCCACCCGGTGCCTGGCCGTGATCGCCTCCACGGTCTGCGGCGTCAGCACCCGGACGCCGTCGAGCTCGCCGTGGCGGCGGAGCATCTCGTACAGGCGTGCCAGCTGCCGCATGGGGCCGCGGCCGCCGCCTCCCGGCGAGCATCGCCTGAGCGCCGCCTCCCCGTCCAGTTCGGCGCGCGGCACCGGCTCGTCGCCCGACGTGTCGTGCATGGTGCCGAGCCTGCCGGCGTACGCACCGGCGCGGTCGGCCGGCATCCCCACCCAGCAGTCCGTCATGCCGAGCGGCTCGAAGACCTCCTCGCGCACGAAACGGCTGAACGGCCGGCCGTCCACGCGCCGCACCACCTCGCCGAGCATGGTCATCCCGCACGTGAGGTGGTATCCGGCCTTGCGGCCCGGCACCCAGCCCGGCTCCGGCTCGACCGCACAGATGCCCGCGACCGTCTCGTCCCACCAGGCTTCGGGATCGGCCGCCGTGCCGCGCACCTGGTCGCCGGCGCGGAAGCCGCCCGTGTGCGTGAGCAGGTGGCGCAGCGTGATCGAGTCCTTGCCGTGCGCGCCGAACTCGGGCACGTAGCGCACCACGGGGTCGTCGATCGCGACGTCGCCCCGTTCCCAGAGCCGAGCCACCGACACGGCCACGGACGGCTTGGTCATCGACCACCAGATGATCATCCGGTCGGCGGTCATCGGCACTCCGGCGGCGGCCTCGCCCACGGCCAGGTCCGCCACCGGCTCGCCGGCGGCTGACACGAACCCCTGGGCGCCGAGGTGGAGGCCCTCGGCGATGCCGCGCTCGATGACCGCCGTGGTGCGTGGGAGCGGCGAGCTCACCCCGGGCTCAGTTCTCGCTGATCGTCACGCTGCGCATGACGTCGCCCTGGCCGACGCTCGTCACGATGTCCATGCCGGACACGACCTGGCCGAAGAGGTTGTAGCTCTTCGCCAGCTTGCGGCGGTCGTCCACGGTGCAGATGAAGAACTGGGAACCGTTCGTGTTGGGGCCTGAGTTGGCCATGGCTACGGCGCCCGCGCCGTACTCGCCGACGACCGGCTCGTCGTCGAAGCGGTAGCCGGGGCCGCCGCGCCCGCTGCCCTCGGGGCAGCCGCCCTGGATCACGAAGTCGTCCACCACGCGGTGGAAGGTCAGGCCGTTGTAGAAGCCCTCACGGGCCAGGAACACGAAGTTGTTGACCGTGACCGGGGCGCGGGCGGGATCGAGGTCGATCACGATGTCGCCCTGGTCGGTGCTGATCGTCGCCAGGTAGCGCCGCGTCGGGTCGATGACCTGCTCGGCGCGAGCGTATCGCTTGGGCATTCAGCGGATTGTACGGGCCACCCCCTGGCCCGGGCACCGGCGAGCAGTTGGGCAGCAGGGAAGCGCAGCCCGGCCGCTACGGCTCCCAGAGCTGGAAGGTCGCGCCCTGGTCGTCCTCGCAGCGCGCGACCCGGCCGAAGCGCTCCCGGGTCGGCTCCTCGGCCCGGCCGCCCTGGGCGCGGACGCGGCCCAGCGCGGCGTCGAGGTCGTCCACGCGATAGAGCAGGTCGACCGACGGACGGTCCACCCCCCCCCAGAGGCTGACCCGCGGCGGTCTCCGGACCTCCCCCGGCGGAAACGTCCAGCCCAGCACCGCTCCGTAGAACCGCATCGCCCGCTCCCGGTCGGGCACCCGGACCGTCACGTAGCCGAGCTCGCCGTGGCTCGGCCCGGGCGTGGGCGGCGCCGGCGCGGCGGCCATCGCGGTCGACACGATCCAGCGGTGGCCGAACGGGTCGACGACGACGCCCGTACGCCCGTACGGCTCGTCGTTGACCGGCCGCTCCAGCCGCGCGCCCTCGGCCACCGCGCGCGCCACGGTGGCGTCCGCGTCGGGCACCCGCACGAAGAGCGAGTAGCGCCACGAGCCCGGGACCCAGGGGTCGCCCCTGCGGTCCTCGCCCAGCATCAGCACGGCGTCGCCGATCGCCAGCTCCGCGTGCCCGATCTTGCCGTCCGGGTCCACGATGAAGTCGCCGCGGCGCTCGGCCGCGAACACCGCCACATACCAGTCGAGGGCGCGCGCCGCGTCGACGGCGGCGATGTACGGAGTCAGCGACGGGTACACGTCGGTCCTGAGCACGGTGGTGGTCGTCATGACTCCTCCTCCTCCGGGGCCGCGCAGCGCGCGCACGATGCGCGCCCGCAGCGCAGCCGCGAACGCGGGGTCCGGATCGACGGGAACGACGGGCTCGCGCAGCTCGTCCAGCGGGTCACGCATCGCGCCCCTCCTCCCCGCCGTACGCGAGGCGGAACGCCGCCCTCGCCCTGACCAGCAGCGCCTCGGTCGCGTGCACGGTGCGTCCGAGGTGCTCGGCGACCGCCGGGACCGGCAGCCCGTCCACGTAGCGCAGGGTCAGCGCGGCCCGGTGGTGCGCGCCGAGCGCGTCGAGCGTCTCCTGCGCCCGCAGGGCGTCCAGCCGGGCGTCCCACGGGTCGTCGGGCTCCGCACGGTCGTCACCGACCAGGCGCAGGCCGCGCTCCTCCCGCTCCTGCCGCCGCCAGTGGTCGGCCAGCTTGTGCCTCGCGACTCCGACCAGCCATGCGGGCCCGAGCGGCGGCGCCGGCCGCCGGCGTGAGGCATCGACCGCTGCCAGGAACGTCTCCGCGGTCAGGTCCTCGGCCAGGGGCCGGCTCCGGCAGCGCGAGAGCAGGTAGCCGTAGACCTGCGGCAGCGAGATCTCGTAGAGGTGCAGCAGCGCGTCACCGGGGTCGGACGACGCGGGCTGGCCCTGCTTCACGTCCATTCGTCGTCCGGGAGGCCGCTACTCCGACGCCCGCAGGCGAAAACGCTGCAGCTTGCCCGTCGCGGTCCGCGGCAGCGCGGCCACGAACTCCACCGCGCGCGGGTACTTGTAGGGCGCGATCTCCCGCTTCACGAAGTCCTGCAGCGCCGCCGCGGTCCCGGGATCGGCCGGCGCGCCGGGGCGCAGGACCACGAACGCCTTGACGATCATCCCGCGGTCCACGTCGGGCAGCCCGACGACCGCCGTCTCGGCCACGTCGGGGTGGCGCAGCAGGGCGTTCTCGACCTCCGGTCCCGAGATGTTGTAGCCGGCGGACACGATCATGTCGTCCGCCCGCGCCTGGTAGTGGAAGTAGCCGTCGGCATCGCGCGTGAACACGTCGCCCGTCAGGTTCCAGCCGTTCCGCACGTAGTGCTCCTGCCGGTCGCCGTCGAGGTACCGGCAGCCGGTCGGGCCGCGCACCGCGAGGAGCCCGAGCTCGCCGTCGGTCACGGGCCGTCCGGACGAGTCCTGCACCTCCGCCGCGTAGCCGGGCACGGCCCGGCCCGTAGCGCCCGGCCGGCTGTCCTCCGCGGTCGCCGAGATGAAGATGTGCAGCAGCTCGGTGGTGCCCAGGCCATCCACGATGCGGAGGCCGGTGGCTTCGTGGAACGCCGTCCAGGTGGCGGCCGGCAGGGTCTCGCCTGCCGACACGCACCGCCGCAGCGACCGCACGACCGCGCGGTCGATGCCGGGCAGCATGGCCCGGTAGGCGGTGGGCGCCGTGAACAAGACGCTCGCACGGTGGCGGTCGACCGCCTCCAGCAACTGGTCGGGGCCCGCCTGCTCGAGCAGCAGCGTCGCCGCGCCGGCGTGGAGCGGGAACACCACCA
>Ga0066903_100006813_pt1 | contig 10234 bp, 11 predicted proteins | sample PanSoiMetaGPlot1_FD_67491 | JGI IMG/M metagenome (GOLD analysis project Ga0066903, IMG submission 67491) | Tropical forest soil microbial communities from Panama analyzed to predict greenhouse gas emissions - Panama Soil - Plot 1 (version 2) | ecosystem: Environmental > Terrestrial > Soil >... | reverse complement strand
GACGGATGGGACCGATGAGACGGATGGGACCGATGAGACGGATGGGACCGATGAGACGGATGGGACCGATGAGACGGATGCTGCCGCTCGTCGCGGCGTATGCGTGTGTCGTTTCCGCGCAATCGAAGCCCGAGATGATGCGCGTGCCGCAGTTCGAGAACGATCGCGCCGTCTCGTGGCGAAGCGTCATCCCGCCGCATACCGAATCGACTCTGCACCGCCACGATCGCTATCGCACGGTGATCGGCATCGTCGGCGGCGATCTCACGACAGTTTCGGCCGACGGCAGGAAGACGGTGACGCACTACGAGACCGGCAAGGCGTACTGGCAGGCGCCGATGCCACCGGGCGAGATGCACAAGGACGTCAACGATACGGACAGGACGATCGAGCTGATTGTCGTCGAGATGAAGTAGCGTCGGAGATCCTATGCCACTCGACCACTATGTAACCCTCGGTCGCTCGGGCCTGCGCGTCAGCCCGTTCTGCCTCGGGGCGATGACCTTCGGCGAAGACTGGGGCTGGGGATCGAGCGTTGCCGATGCCGAGGCCGTGATGGCGCGCTTCATCGAGCGCGGCGGCAATTTCATCGACACCGCGAACGTCTACACCAAGGGACACTCCGAGCGGATCATCGGTGATTACATCGGGCGCGACCGCCGCCGGCGTGATCGCGTCGTGCTCGCCACGAAGTTCTTCGGCAACTTGTATCCCGGCGATCCAAACGCGGGCGGTGCCGGACGGAAGAACATCGTCGCCTCGTGCGAACAGTCGCTGCGCCGGCTGCAGACCGACTACATCGACCTCTACTGGATGCACGCCTGGGATCGCTTCACGCCGATCGACGAAACGATGCGAGCGCTCGACGATCTGGTGAAGGCGGGCAAGGTCCGCTACATCGGGTTCTCGGATACGCCTGCATGGAAGGTGGCGCAGGCGCAGACGCTGGCGTCGCTGGGCGGCTGGTCGCGTTTGATCGCGCTGCAGATCGAATACTCGCTGCTGGAGCGGACGGTCGAGGGCGAGCTGATTCCGATGGCGCTCGAGCTCGGGCTCGGCGTCACGCCGTGGTCGCCGCTGCGCAGCGGAGCGCTGTCGGGCAAGTACACGCGCGAGAACGCGGCGACGGCGAAGGCCGATCGCGGCGAGCGGGTGACGGCACAGCTCGGAGAAAAGGCCTACGCCATCATCGACGAGCTGATCCGCATCGCCGGGACCCACGGCACCTCGCCCGCAGCGATCGCGCTGGCCTGGGTGCAGCGCCGCCCTGGCGTCGCGTCGACGATCATCGGCGCGCGCCGGCTCGATCAGCTGGAGCAGAACCTCGCCGCGCTCGACGTCGCGCTGTCCCGCGACGAGGTCGCCGCGCTCGACACGCTGTCGAAGCCGACGCTCGGCTTTCCCATGGGGTTCATGAACGTCGCGACGATGTACAGTCACTCGGGCGCGACAGTGAACGGCGAGCCGTCGACACGGTGGCCGTTGGCGCCCGCCAACGACAGCGAACGGCACTGATACGGGCCTGGGGGCTGGGGGACCGGGGGACTGGGGGACTCAGGTCGTAGCCGGTGGGAATCGACTACCCGTGTCGGGTAGGCGGCGCACCTGATCGGCGAGTGCAGTCGAAGGACTGACAATGTTTCCGCACGGCACGGCTGATGCTCGTCGGTGGGTATGCGCTCACAGGCTGCCTACCGCAAGCTCGAGACGTGGCGCGTCTCGATGGAGTTCGTGGAGGAGTGTTACAAGGCGACTCGGATCTTTCCTCGTGAGGAGACATACGGGCTCGCGAGTCAAATGCGCCGCGCGGCGGTATCCATTCCGTCGAACGTGGCCGAAGGCTACTGCCGTCGGAAGACCAAGCCTTACCTGAATCACGTCAGCATCGCGCTTGGCTCGCACGCTGAGCTCGAAACATGCCTCGAGATTGCCCGGAGATTGACGTACGTGTCTGGGCCGCACCTCGACGCGCTGGAGGCACAATTGGGTTCGATCGGTCGACTGCTATACGCGCTCCATCGATCGCTTGAAGACAAGCTGCAGCGCGACGATGTGAAGCGAGGCGAACCTACCTAGTTTTCCCGAGCCCCCAGCCCCCGAGTCCCCCAGCCCCTAGTCCCCTTGTTTTTCGAGCCTGTGCGCCAGCGCGACCAGCTTCGACGCGATGACGTTGATCTGGAACGCGTTGGCGGGGTGCCGGTAGAACACGTCGAAGTCGCGGTCGCGGATCCCCTCGAGCGCGAGCAGGTCGTGCGCCTTGCGCACCTGCGCGCCGAACTTCTCCTCGAAGATCACCGACGTTTCCGTATCGTAGCGGAGCAGGGTGGTGACGTCGTGCTCCCAGGTCGCCGGCTTCGGCGGCGGCGGCGCCGCGCCGCCGCGCTCGCGCGCGAACGCCGTGATGTCGCCGCTGAGCGTCATGCAGCGCAGCTCGAGATCGCTCTTCTGCCGCCGCACCATCGTGTCGAACTGCACCTCGTGGACGTGGAGCCGCACGGCGTACCACGTACACCAGGTCGCGCCGAGCAGCACGACCGCCAGCAGCCGCTGGCCGCGATCCAGCGGCTTTCGCGCCATCACCATCGCCGTCACGATCGTCGCCGTCGCGGCGATCGCGCTGAGCGTCAGGATGCGGTCCACGCCCTCGAGCACGGTTTCATCGTGCCACGGTTTTGTCTCGCCCGCGCCGCCGTTCTGTCACGCGGATGCGGTCTCATCTGTTGTGTTGACCCGGCTGCTGATCGGCGGCAGCGCCCTTGTAGATTCTTTGCGCGACGCGTTCGTGCGCAGCGGGCACAATCTGGCGCAGTCGATCGTGCTGTTCGCGATCGACTGTGCCAGGCGAGGGTGGCGTTACTTCGGCTGGCGCTGGTAGAGGCCGACCATCTCGGCTTTCCCGACAACGTGTCCTTCCATTGCCTTTTCGACGTCGGCCTTGGTGGCTCCCGCCTGCAGGCCGAGCGTCGGCACGTCGAGAGCCGACAGCATGAAATGGTAGTGATGCGATCCCGACGGTGGACACGGTCCGCCGTATCCCTGCCGCCGGAAGCCGCTGTTGCCCGATACGCCGACGCTGCCCGCCTGAAACGCCTCGGGCAGGGAGGTGGTGGTGGCCGGGATGTCGAACAGCACCCAGTGCGTGAAGCCGCCGGCGAGCGGCGCGTCAGGGTCGTGCATGATCAGCACCAATGACTTGGTGGTGGCCGGCGCGTCTTTCCAGGTCAACGCCGGCGAGGGATTCGTCATGCCTGCATCGCAGGTGAATTTCGACGGGATGTTCCCGCCGTCGGTAAACGCCGGGCTCGAGATCGACAGGGCCGCCGCAGCCAGAAGCGCTATCACGTTTGTCCTCCAACCAGGCTTCAACCTGAAGTCTTGAGTCTTTGCGTCTTAAGTCTGAAGTTACTCGGCCCTGAGCGCACGCGATGGGTCCGTGATCGCGGCGCGCCGGGCGGGACCCGCGCTCGCTACGAGCGCCACGCCGAAGAGTGTGGCAACGACCGCGGCGATCGTCAAGGGGTCGGTGGGGCTGACGTCGACGAGTTGGCTTGCCAGCACCCGCGTCGCGGCGAGCGCGCCGGCGACGCCGATCGCCGCGCCTGCGGCTACCGGCCGCAACGCCTGCGCCAGCACCAGCCGGACGACTCCGGACGCGGTCGCGCCAAGCGCCATGCGCACGCCAATCTCCTGCGTACGCTGCGTCACGAAGTAGGCAATCACGCCGTAGATGCCGATCGCCGCGAGAGCGAGGCCGACGACGCCGAGCAGCGACAGCAGCAGCGTGTTGAACCGCGCGGTGGCGAGCGTGCCCGCCAGCCGCTGGTCCATCGTGCGCACGTCGAAGATCGGAAGATCCGGGTCGATGCGCGCCACCGCCGCTCGCAGCGGTCCGACGAGCGACAACGGATCGCGATCGGTGCGGACCACGACGTAGAAGGTGCGGAACCAGTGCCAGGCGTCGATCGGCGCCTGCGCCATCGGAAGATAGAACTCGGGGCGCGGCTCGACAGCCAGGCCGCGCGATCGGATGTCGCCGGCGACGCCGACGACAACCTTCCAACCGAGCCCGGTGTCGCGCCCCTCGCAGCAGAAGACGCGCTTGCCGACCGCGTCCTGCCCCGGGAAGGCGCGGGCGGCAAAATCGGCGCTGACGATCATCACGCGCTGTCCCGCCGCGCGATCATCGTCGGTGAAGCCGCGACCTTTCAGAATCGGCGTTCGCATCGCCGCGAAGAACCCGGGCGTCGTCAGGCGCAGGACCGCGAGAATGTAGAAGGTGCCGTCGGCCGGCTTGCCCTCGGGGATGAGTCCGTTCGTGCCGCCGCCGCCGCCCATGGCGACGTACGAGGTGACGGTCGACGCGTGCACCCCGGCCAGCTGCGAGGCCGCGTCGTTGATCCGACGCAGTGCCTCGCTCTCCGTGACCGGATCGGCGTAGTTCGTCTCCGGCAGCGTGAAGCGGGCGGTCAGCACACCGTTGACGTCGAAGCCGGGATGCACGTGTTGCAGCGCGATCGCGCTGCGGATCAGCAAGCCGGCGCCGACGAGCAGCAACAGCGACAGCGCGACCTCGGCGACGATCAGGACCGTGCGCAGACGGTCGCGGAGGCCGCCGCCGGCGGCGCCGCGTCCGCCGTCGCGCAGGCCGCCTGGACATCGGCGCGCGCAAGCTGCAGCGCCGGCGCGAGCCCACAGACAACGCTGCTCGCCAGCGCAACCAACACCGCGAATCCGAGCGCGGCGACGTCGAGGTGCGCCTCCCCCAGACGGGGCACGCCGGTCGGTGCCCAGGCGACGAGCGCTCGCGTGCTCCATGCCGCGAGCACGATTCCCGCGGCGGTGGCCGCCATGGCGAGCACGACACTCTCGGTCAACAGTTGGCGGACAATGCGCCATCGCCCGGCGCCGAGCGCGGAGCGCACGGCAATTTCGCGCGCCCGCGCCGTCCCGCGGGCCAGCAGCAGGTTGGCGACGTTGCCGCACGCAATCAGCAGCACCATGCCGACCGCTCCTAGCAGCACGAGAATCCGTGTGCGATAGCCGCCGATGAATTCGTCTCGGAACCAGACCGTCTGGTAGGCCAGCGTCCGATCATCTTTCGGAAAGTCGCGACGCAGGCGCGCCGCCACCGACTCGAGCTCCGCGTCGACGCGCTCGCGCGTGCCCCCCGGTTTCAGGCGACCGTAGACGGTGAGGTAGTGCTCGTCGTGGAGCACGCGCTGCGCCGGCGTGAACGCGATCGGCATCCACAGGTCTTCGCCGTTCGACACCAGGTCGAGCGAGGCCGGCATGACGCCGGCGACCACGTAGCTGGTGCCGTTCATGCGGATGCTGCGGCCTGCGATGGCGCCGTCGCCTCCGAACTGCCGCGTCCACAGGTGATGGCTGAGCACGACCACGCGGTCGCTGCCCGGCTGGTCTTCGTCAGCCGTGAACGTGCGCCCGATCGCGGCCCGCACGCCGAGGACGTCGAAGAAGTTCGCCGTGACTTTGCCCGCGATGATGCGCTCGGGCGTGACGCCGTCCGACAGATTCTGGCTGACGAAGTTCGCTGCTGCCATCGCCTCGAGTCCAGGCGTCGCCGCCGCAGCATCGACGTAGTTGCCGACCGACACGCCGCCGAGGGCACCCTGGAACGCCTCGCCGATGACCAGCAGCCGATTCGGCTCGCGAAGGGAGATGGGCCGCAGCACGACGGCGTCGAGGATGCTGAAGATCGACGTCGTCGCGCCGATGCCGAGCGCCAGCGTCAGCGCGGCGACGAGCGCGAAGCCCGGGTTCCTGCGGAGTTGCCGCGCGGCGTGACCGACGTCCTGCCCGAGCTCGGAGAGATACTGGGTCATCGCCATGTGCCTGTTCCTCCCGTCACCCAGAGCGCGGAGTGTGTCGCGCATCGCCGCGAGGTCGCCGAACCGCCGCTCCGCCTCGCGCCGTGCCAGCGTCGGGTCGATGCCCTGCGCAATCAGCTCGCGCGTCCGCATCTCGAGATGGAACCCCAGCTCCTCGTCGACCTCATCGTCGACGCGCGGACGCCACCAGAGGCGGTTGAACGGCGTCATGTCGTGAGCAGCACCCGCGACACCGCGGCCGAGAAGCGAACCCAATCGGCTGTTTGAGCGGCCAACTGCTTCCGCCCTTTGGGCGTAATCCGGTAGAACTTGGCGCGTCGGCCGAGCTCGGATGTACCCCACTCGGCCTCGATCCAGCCCTTCCGCTCCGCGCGATACAACGCCGGGTAGAGCGACCCCTCCTCGACCCCGACCACTTGTTCGGTGGCGACCTCTATCGCACGCGCGATGGCATAGCCGTGCAGGCGTCCGCCGGCGAGGGTCTTCAGGACGAGGGTGTCGAGAGTGCCATGGAGGAGTTCGGGAGAGCTCATCATGCCTAGATAGTCAGGGTATCGCGTTAGACGGGCCGCCGACACAATAAGTTGCAATCGCGCCAACCTTTTCCAGTTGAAAGCATGCGGCCAGGGGCGTAGGCTCTTGCGAACCGGACTGGTCGGACAGGAGGGTCAGCATGGAGATAGATCGCAGAGCCTTCATCGCGAGCCTTGGCGGTCCCGCGGTCGTGGCCATGATGGACCACGAGGCGAAGGCCGAAGCGCTCGAGCACTACATGGAAGAAAAGCTCGACGAGATGGTCGCGCAGAACCAGGGCGGCCAGCCCGAGAAGTTCCCGACGGTGGCGGAGCTCGAGGCGCAGATCGAAACCCGCCCGTACCGGCGCGGCGCCGGCACGCTGTTCACAGGGCAGCGCGGGCAGAACGTGAAGATTCTGCCGCCGATGCCGGCGAAGCCGACGCTGAAGGACTTTTTCGAGCTCCGGTTCGCTCCGGCGAACCACGTGCTGCAGAGCGCGACGCGCGCGATGAAGACGGGCATGTCCGAGGAAATCATCCTCGCCTGCCTGCTGCACGACTGCGTCCTGTCGCTGATCAAGCCCGATCACGGCTGGTGGGGCGCGCAGCTGTTCGAGCCGTACATTCCCGAGAAAAGCGCGTTCGCCATCCGCTATCACCAGACGCTGCGTTTCTATCCTGATGAAGAAGCGGGATACGAGTACCCGGATCAGTACTACCGGATCTTCGGGCACGACTATACGCCGCCGCAGTACATCCAGGACACCTACAAGATGCTCAAGAACCACAAGTGGTACATGGAGCCGCGTCTTGTGACGGTGAACGATCTCTACGCGTTCGATCCGAACGCGAAGGTATCGATCGAGCCGTTCCTGGACATCGTCGGCCGCCTCTTCAAGCAGCCGAAGGAAGGTCTCGGCTACGACAACAGCCCGAGCGCGCACATGTGGCGCACGCTCGCGCGTCCAGACAACCCGCTGTAAACAAGAGAGCAAATAACCGCAGGGATCGCAGAGAGCGCTGAGTTTCCTGGATCAAGAAAGCCTCAGCGTCCTCTGCGCCCTCTGCGGTTGCTTTTCCTGATCCCCGACACCCATGCTCAAGCGAATCACGGTCGGAGCCTTTGTCGCGGCGATGTCGGCCGCGGTCGCCGCGCAGTCGATTCCCGGGCTCGACATCAAGGCGACCAAGATCGAGCGCGCGGCGAGCGCCTCGCTCAGCGACTGTCCTCCGGGCACCAACACGGTCAACGCCGTCGCGAAGCCCGGCGAGCAGTTCGCGCTCGTCACCGTCGCCATCAAGGTCGGCTCCGGCTACAAGGCCGGCGCGCTGAACGGCAAGCGGCCGACCGCGGTGGACAGCGCCGACAAGAAATACTTCACGCCGTCGTACATGGTCGATTTCGGATCGGCCACCGATTTCTCCTGCACGTTTCCATTCCGCGTGGCAGAAGGCACGAAGCTGAGGACCCTGAACATCGAGACGGCGAAGATCGATCTCTCCGCGATCGACAAGTAAGCCCAGCCGTTCGTTTCACATGCGGCAGCGCCGTCACTCCCGCTGCCGCTATTTACCGCCGAGCCCGCCGCCGATATCCCGAGAGACTGCGACCCGCCTTCGCGCCTGGCCGCGCGGCAGGCTACAGCCGCCGACTGAGGGTGCTCAGGAGGATTCGCCGTGCTGCGTGCGTTCGGCTTCTCCGACAAAGGCCGTGTGAGGCCGATCAACGAAGACTGCTTTGCGATCCACGAAGCGCTCGGGCTGTGCGTGATCGCCGACGGCATGGGCGGCCACAACGCCGGCGAAGTTGCCGCGCAACTCGCCGTCGACGCCGTCGTTCAGGTGATTCGAGACCCCGACGCGGCGCTGGCGCGCCGCGCTGGCGCGAATGGAGACGGAGGCTGGCCGTTTGGCTACGATCCGTCGCTGACCGAGAACGGCAACCTGCTGCGGACAGCGGTGCACGTCGCGAGTACGCAGGTGCTCGAGGCCGCGTCCACCGAGGAGCTTGCCGGTATGGGCACGACAATCGTCGCCGCGCGCGTGGACGAAGGACGGCTTGCCGTGGCGCACGCGGGCGACAGCCGCCTCTACGTGCTCGCCGCGGGACGCCTGTGTCAGATCACGCAGGACGATTCGTGGATCGCGTCGATGCTCGCCGAGAATCCATCCGCCGACGTCGAAGCCCTGCGCCTGCATCCGATGCGCAACGCGCTCACCAACGTCGTCGGCGCGCGGACGCCGACGACTGTGCACGTGGCCGAGCACACGCTCACCGGCGGCGAACGCCTGCTGCTCTCGACTGACGGCGTCCATGGCGTGCTCGACGGCGCGCGGCTCGAGCGCATGATGAGCGCGGGCGATGATCCGCAGTTGATCGCGCGCAAGCTGATCAGCGAAGCGCTGGCCTGCGGATCGCGCGACAACTGTACCGCTGTCGTCGCCGAATACCGACCAGCTTGAACTGAAACGTTTCGGACGCGTATTCTCGCCCCGCTCTCACGGATCCTTCGCACACCGTAGACCGACACTACGTGGACGGTCGTGTCCTGCAGATTCAGCCATGAAGCCACGTGTGTTTGCAGCAGCGCTCCTGTTGCATCTCGCATCCGCCCATCTGGCGCAGGCGCAGGTCCCGTCCTTTTCGCGGATCTTCGTCGTCATCTTCGAGAACAAGGAGTACGGCGACGTCATCGGCAACCCGGCCGCGCCGTTCATGAACAGCCTGGCGCAGCAGTACGGGCTGGCGACGTCGGAGTTCGCGCTCGTGCACCCGAGCCTGCCGAACTATATGGCGCTGACGAGCGGGGACACGGCCTTTACGTCCGACTGCGTCGACTGTCAGACACCAGTGGTGAACATCGCCGACCGGATCGAAGCGTCCGGCCGGGCGTGGACGGCCTACATGGAAGACATGCCGGCGCCGTGCAGCGCGACCGACTCCGGGCTGTACGTCGCGAAGCACAATCCGTTCGTCCACTACACCAACATCATGACGAACCCGGCGCGCTGCACGCAATCGGTGCTGCCGTTCGCGCAGTTCAGCGCCGACCTCGCTGCCAACCGCCTCTCTGATTTCGTGTGGATCACACCAAACCTGTGCAATGACATGCACGACTGCGGTGTCGGCGCGGGCGACGCATGGCTCGCTGCGCTGGCGCCGCAGATCATGCAGTCGCCCTCGTTCGACAACGCGCTGCTGCTCGTGGTGTGGGACGAGGGAACGTCGTCGGCCGGTGGTGGCGGGCACGTCCCGCTGATCGTCGTGTCTTCAAGCACGCCGGCAGGACTCCAGGTCGGGACGACGTTCACGCACGACAACGTGCTGCGCACGATCGAGGATGCCTGGGGCCTGGCGCCACTCGGGCGGAGCGCGAACGCGACGGCGATGACCGCCTTCTTCCCGTCGGCGACGCCACCGACAGCTCCGGCCGAGCAGGTGATCCACGCGGCGGATGTGTCCACGGTGGCAGGCGCCTGGCGCACGACGGCGGACGTGAGCGCTGCCGACGGCGTGAAGCTCTCGTATCCGGACAACGGCGCTCCGCCGCTCGATTCGCCCGCCGCGTCGCCGGCGAGTTACGTCGACGCGACGTTCCAGGCACAGGTCGGCGTCCGTTACCGCGTCTGGCTGCGCATTCACGCCACCGCTGACAGCAAGTTCAACGACTCCGCATGGGTGCAGTTTTCCGACAGCGTCGATGCGTTCGGGAATCCGATCTATCGCATCGGCACGTCCGGCGGCTACATCGTCAACCTGTGGACGTGCGCCACCTGTCAGAGTTTCGGCTGGGGCTGGCAACGGAACGCGTACTGGCTCTCGGATTCCGGCGACGTCTGGTTTCCCACCGGCGGCACGCACACCATCCG
>Ga0066903_100006812_pt1 | contig 10234 bp, 12 predicted proteins | sample PanSoiMetaGPlot1_FD_67491 | JGI IMG/M metagenome (GOLD analysis project Ga0066903, IMG submission 67491) | Tropical forest soil microbial communities from Panama analyzed to predict greenhouse gas emissions - Panama Soil - Plot 1 (version 2) | ecosystem: Environmental > Terrestrial > Soil >... | reverse complement strand
CGCCGGCGCCGACGCCCACGCCGCGCTCGTCCCCGGTGGTGCAGGCCGCGTTCGCCATGCGCGTCCCCAAGATCGGCTACTACGCCGCGGTGCGCGAGGGCGTCTCCCTGAGCATCCTGTCCACGGGCCCTGGGCACTACCCGGCCACGACCATGCCCGGGCGTCAGGGCATGGTCGGGATCGCCGCACACAACACGTTCTGGATCCCGTTCGGCAATCTCGGGCCCGGCGACACCGTCGTCCTGGAGACGCGCGCCGGGAAGTTCACCTACCAGATCACCAGCACGCGCATCGTCAACCCGGACGACCGCAGCGTCCTCGTGCAGACGAGCAGCCCGACCCTGGTGCTGACCACGTGCTGGCCGCTCTGGGCGGGGAACCTGGCGACGCAGCGGCTCGCCATCTTCGCGCAGCAGGTCTGAGGCCCGCGCGAGGCGCCCGCGGGCCCCGAAACGCGACGAACGCCTAACCTTTGTTCCGTGGAGGGCGATTTCCTGGACCAGGACCGTCGCTTCGCCGAGTGGTATGTCTGGGCGAAGCGAGAGGTCGCGACCGACAGCCGGGTGTGCCTGGGAGCCGCCCAGGCCGCCATGGAGACCCTGGGTGACGGCGCCGACGACCAGGCCGCGCGGCAGGCGGCCCGCGGCAGCACCGCCGGGCACGGCATCGCCCTCGTCAGCCGCATCCCGGCTCGCCGGCGCGCTTACGCCGAGTGGTACGACTGGGCGCGGCGCGAGATCGGCGGACCGCGCGACCGGCTCCACGCCGCGGCGACCGCGGCCCTGATGCGCCTCGACGCCGGCGGCGACGCGACCGCCGCGGCGAGCGCCGCCCGGGCGGGCACCGGCTCCGCGCCGCAGGCGCCGCCGCCACCGCCGCCGGTTGGCCCCGCGTTCCCCGCCGTGATCGCGTCCGCGATCGCCACGCCGGCGCCGCCCCACGGGCCACCGGCGCAGGCGGAGGGTCCGCATGCCCCGGCGCCGCCCGTGCGCGACCCCAGGACGGGCGCGTACACGCCGCAGCCGCCGGTGGCGCCACCGACGGCCGAGCCGCCACCGGCGCCCCAGCAGGCCTCGTACGCACCGCCCCAGGCGCCGTACGGGCCGCCCTACGCGTCCACGCCGTACGCCGTCCAGCCGCTGCCGCCGGAGGCGCCGGCGCACGCGTACGCGGGCTTCTGGCGTCGCGCCGCCGCCTGGCTCATCGACAGCATCCTGCTGGGCATCTGCCTGACGATCCTCTGGTTCTTCATCTCACTGTTCGCGGTGTTCGGGCTGCTCTCCAGCGGCCAGGACATCACGGACACGAACTTCACGGGCGTGCAGCTCGGGGTCCTGGTGATCGCGTTCGTGCTCGCGTGGCTCTACTACGCCGGCCTGGAGAGCTCGGGCTGGGAGGCCACGATCGGCAAGCGCCTGATGCACCTGGTGGTGACCGATCTGTACGGCCGCCGGCTGACGTTCGGCCGCGCCACCGCCCGCTACTACGGCAAGGTCGTGTCGGCCGCCATCCTGTTCGTCGGCTACCTGATGATCGCGTTCACGGAGCGCAGGCAGGGCCTGCACGACCTGATGGCGGGCACGCTGGTCATCCGCCAGCAGCACCTCGCGCTGTTCGCTCCCCCGAGCCGGCCGCCCGAGCCTCAGGCGATCCCCGGCGCGGAGGCCGCCGCCGGCGGCGGCGAAGTGAAGCAGGGGGCGTAGCTCACTCGGACTCAGACGCCGCCGGACAGGTCGAGTCCCTTTTCGGGCGGCTCCGCCGGCAGGAGCCAGCGGATGTACGGGTGGCCCGTGCTCACGTGGTACCCGTTGGCCTCCCGGATCGCGCCCTGGTACCGCTCCTCGAAGGCGTCGCGGTCGTGCGCGAGCAGCGCCTGGTACAGCGGCTCGAGCACGCCGCCGTCGTAGTCGCGGAGCTGCTCGGCGTACTTGGGACGGGTCACGGCGAGGCCCCTGAGCAGGCTCCGCGTCCGCCGCAGATAGTAGGCGGCGAGGTCCCAGTTGCCGCCGGCCGCCGAGTGCCAGGCCATCGCGAAGCAGGAGCTGACCGACGCCATGATCTCGCCGGTGCCCGGCAGGGCGCTCCCGATGTCCTCCAGCGTCAGCTCGGCGTGCTTGGTTCGGACTCTGGGCGCTTCCAGCATCGCGTGCCAGCGTACCGGACTCCGTTCGGCGCGCGCGTGGAAGCCGGGCCGGCGTGCGCGTCATCGGTTATTCTTGACAGCGGTTGCCCAGGCCGATGGTCGTTTGCGTCCTGCGGACGGGCCGGCTGGCAGCACTAAAGCCAAAAGGGTGTGATCGAAACTTGAAGGTAGTCGTCAAGGATCCGGAGGAGTTCGAGCAGGCTCTGCGCGAGTTCCGTCGCAAGGTGCAGGAGCAGGGTCTGGTCCGCGAGATGCGCCGTCGCGCGCACTACGTGCCTCCGGCCGAGGCTCGGAAAATCAAGAGCCTCCGCGCCCGCCGACGCCGCACACGCTAGGGCTGCAGACTCGCTATAATTGCCAGCGTTCGGTGGCTACGGCGGAGGGGAAACACCCGTTCCCATTCCGAACACGGAAGTTAAGCCCTCCAGCGCCGATGGTACTGCTGCGGTAACGCAGTGGGAGAGTAGGTCGTTGCCGAGCACTTCAACCCCGTCGACCGCGAGGTGGACGGGGTTTATTTGTTTGATGCGCGATGATGACGTGCCCAGGGCGACGCGTGCGGGCCGTCGGCCGGGCGCTCGGCGGCGGTCAGGCCGCCGCTTCCGTGTCCGGCTCGGGCTCCGAGACCAGGCCCGGCAGCAGGGCCAGGCACCGCACGGAGAGGACCGCCAGCAGGCCGAAGATCGTGACCAGCACGACCGTCACGATCTGCGCCAGGCCCGCGTGGAACGTCGCGATCAGGACCACCAGGGCGACGCAGGCGACCGCCAGGATCGGGATGAACACCCGGTCGTGCACCGCCATCAGGAACTGCACCAGCAGGTTGCTCAGGCTCAGCCCCAGGCCGATGAAGCCCACCGCCAGCACGTACGGCTGCGCCGAGCTGAACTGCGGCCCGAACAGCAGCGAGGCCACCAGCCCCCGCGTCACCCCGAACACCAGCACCGCGCCCAGGCCCAGCGCCGTCATCAGGCCGCCCGACAGCAGCAGCAGCCGGGCCGGGTGGCGGCGCGTCGCGATCGCCTCCACCACGCGCGGGAACAGCACCTGGCTGACGCTCAGCGTGCCGTAGTAGATGATCACCTCGATCTTGTTGAGGCTGCCGTAGATGCCGGCGTCGTACTTGCCCAGGTAGTGCGCGGCGAGGACGACGTCCAGGTTGTACAGCAGGATGATCCCGAGCGTGCCCGCCGCCGCGGTCAGCCCGAACGACAGCATCGTCCGCAGCCGCGCGGTCTCCGGCTCGACCCGGAACAGGTCGCGCAGCGACCACATGCCGACCGTGTAGGCCAGCGCCACGCCGGCCAGCATCGCCACGATCGAGCCGGTGACAGCCAGGCCGATCGACAGGAAGACGGCCAGCGCGGCGACCCGGCCGATCAGCTCCAGGCACAGGTTGGCCGACAGCGCCGTGAACCGCTGGGTGCCCTGCAGCACTCCGCGGGGCACGGCCACGTAGCAGTACGCCGCGATCGCCAGGCCGAGCCAGATGACCGGGACCGGCGAGTCGAAGTTCTCGAACGCGGCGATCGGCACCGCCAGCGCGATCGTCAGGAGGACGAACAGCAGGGTGGGGATCGCCAGCAGCCGGCTGGACCGCTGGACGATGTGGCGGATGGCGCCGAGCCGGCCCGAGGCGTCCAGGTCGGCGGCGTAGCGGGCGAGGATCAGCACCAGCGTCAGGTTGGCGATCGATCCGACCGTGTACAGCCCGACCAGCGCGGCCACCTCGCCGTACTGCCGGGGCCCCAGCGCGCGGCCGGCGATGGCATGGTAGACGAAGCCCCCGACACCCGCGGTGAAGCCGCCCAGGAAGAGGACGAGGTTCTGACGAACGAGCTTGCTGTCCCGCACGCGCTGGAAGCGCGACGCCAGGTCGCGCTCGGCGGGCGACTCGAGGGTCGCGCTCACGAGCACACCATTCTAGGGGCCCGGTCGGAAGGCCCGACGACATTCGACGCGGTGGTGGCAGGCGTCGGCGGCCGCTCCGCACGGCCGATCGCCGCCCGCGGGTATCCTGAGCGCTCATGACTGCCGGGAAGCCGCTGGTCTCCGCGATCGTCGTGAACTGGAACGCGCGGGATCGGCTGCTCGACTGCCTGCGCGCCTTCTACGCCTGCTCGGACGTGCCCGCCGAGGCGGTGGTGGTCGACAACGCGTCGCGCGACGGCTCGGTCGAGGCGGTGGCGGCCGAGTTCCCCGAGGCCAAGCTGATCCGGCACCAGGTCGACGTCGGATGCGGGCGGTCGCACAACGCGGGCCTCCAGGTGGCCGAGGGCCGCTTCATCCTGGTCATGAGCCCCGACATCACGGTCATGCCCGGCTGCGTGGGCCGCCTGGCCGACTTCCTGCTGGTGCGCCCAGACGCGGGCGCGGTCGGCCCCCGCCTCCAGCGGCCCGACGGCCTGCTCGACGAGAGCTCCCGCCGCGGCTTCCCGAGCCCGGGCGCCACGCTGGCCCACCTCACCGGGCTGGGCAAGGTGTTCCCGCACAACGAGCGGCTGAACCGCTACTCGATGGGCCACCTGCCGGCGACCGAGACGCACGAGATCGACGCCGGCACCGCCGCCTGCATGATGGTGCGGCGGGGTGCGATCGACCGGGTCGGCTTCTTCGACCCCGACTACTTCCGGTTCGGCGAGGACCTCGACCTCTGCTTCCGCCTCAAGTCGGGCGGCTGGAAGGTCTTCTACCTGCCGACGGCGCGCGTGGTGCATGCGAAGAGCGTCACCTCCAAGCAGGAGACGTCACGGGAGCTGTGGGAGTTCCACCAGGCGATGTGGACGTTCCACCACAAGCACTACGCGGGCGACCTGCCGGCCTTCGCCAACGGCCTGGTGTGGGCCACGAACTGGCTCCAGTGGGCCGTCAGGGCGGGAGTGGCCGCCGTGTCGCAGAACGGCCGGCCGGCGCCGGGCCCGCGGGGGCCGCGCTATCCCGGTCCCGGTCCCGGGTATCCCGGACCCGGGCAGCAGCCTCCGCCGCCGCCGCCCTACTCCGGCTCCTCGTAGTCGGGCAGCGCCTCGATCTCGTCGTCCGGGAGGTCGACGTGGACGGCGGTGCCCACGACCTCGGTCACGTGCTCCGGCGGCAGCTCGACCCGGCGGCCCAGCACGCCGGGACGGCGCAGCACCAGCGACGCGACGGCGCCCTCGTCGTCCGTCACCACCTGGCTCACGTCGCCCACGTGGTCGGTGCCGGAGAAGACAGGGCTGCCGGGCGCGATCTCGTGGATCGCCGAGAGATCGAGGTCCAGGTGCACCGGCGGCACGTACGGTCCCTGCCCGATCAGCGCCGAGGCGATCGCCAGGAAGTCGCCGAGGGAATAGCCGCCGGGGGCGCGCCAGTGGCCGCCCGGCGGCGTCACCAGCTCCGGGCGGGCCGCGGGCTGGCGGCGCAGGTCCTCGCCGTCCAGGTCGGCGACCAGGTGGGCGCCGTCCACGTCGGTGACGTGGCCCACGCCGACCAGGTGGCCGGCGACGACCACGTGGGTCACGCGGTGCGCCTGCTCGTCCACGACCAGGCGCTCGACGGTGCCCAGGCGCCGGCGGTCGCTGCCCAGCACCTCCTCGCCGATGCGGATGCTCCTCACCGCGCCTCCTCGGCGGCGGGGGCGCCCTCGGGACGCACCTCGATGCGCCGGCGCGCCTCCTCCAGGCGCTGCTCGCACACCCGCAGGTAGCCGCGCGCCTCGTCGACGGCTGCCAGCGCCTCGTCCAGCGACAGGTCGCCGTCCTCCAGGGCCTTCAGCTTGCGATCGAGCAGCTCCAGGGCCCGCTCGTAGGTCAGCTCTTCGTTCACGGCCGCGACTCCTCCACGCGGGCGGCGAGCAAGCCGGCCGCCAGCCGTACGGTGATGGCGCGGCCGGGCTCGACGCCGGCCGCCGATCGCAGGACGTGGCCGGCCTCGTCCAGCGTGATGCTGTACCCGCGCGCCAGCACGCGCTCAGGGCTCAGGGCCTGGAGCCGCCGGCGGCGATGCCCGAGCCCCGTCTCGGCGGCCTGGAACCGGGCGGCCAGCGCGCGGTCGAGCCGGGCGGCGGCGGCGCGCCCCGCCAGCTCGGCGCCGCGCTGCCGCACCAGGCGCCTGGCGGCCGACTCCAGCCGGACGCCGCGCTCCCGCAGCTGCTCGCCGCGGCGCTCCAGCTGCCGGCCCGGGCTGAGCCGCGTCAGCTCGACGCGGAACCGCTCCAGCCGCTCCGTCCGCCGGCGCAGGAGGGCGGGCAGGGCCTGGGCGAGGCGGACACGGCGCTGGGCCAGCCGCTCGGCGTGGTCGCCGAGCAGGCGGGCCGTCTCCCGGTCGAGCCGGCGGCGGCGTTCCGCGAGGACGGCCAGCAGGTCCCGCTTCAGGGGCACGACTCGCGTCCCGGCCTCCGTGGGCGTCCGGCACTCGGCGTCGGCGACCATGTCGGCGACGGTGCGGTCCGAGGTGTGGCCGAGCGCCGTCACCACCGGGATGCGCGAGGCCAGGATCGCGCGCGCCACCGGCTCGGTGTTGAACGCGTAGAGCTCCTCGAAGCTGCCGCCTCCCCTGGCGATGACGACGACCTCGGCCCGCCCCTCCTGGTTGCAGCGGCGCAGGGCCGAGACCACGCTGCCCGGCGACGCCGTGCCCTGGACCTGGGCCGGGTAGACCAGGATCTCCATGTTCGGGAAGCGGTCCAGGATCGTCTCCTGGAGGTCGTGGATGACCGCGCCGGTGGGCGACGTGACCAGGGCCACGACCCTCGGCAGGAAGGGCAGCCGGCGCTTGCGCTCGGGCGCGAACGCGCCCTCCAGCTCCAGGCGCTGCTTCACGGCCTCGAGCTGGGCGCGCAGCCGGCCGACGTCGTCGAACTGGATGAAATCGACGACCAGGCTCAGGCTCCCCGACTGCCAGAAGTCGACCCGCCCGCGGAAGACGAAGACCTGCCCGTCCTCGGGCACGATGCCCAGCCGCCGGGCCTGGTCGCCGTACAGGAACGCCTGCACGACGGCCTGCTGGTCGCGGACGGCGAACGAGTAGTTGCCGCGGCCGGTGCGCTTCAGCCCGGTCACCTCGCCCTTGACCAGCACCGTGGCCAGCGGGCGCAGGACGCGTCTGATCTCGAAGGCCAGCTCGGACACCGTCAGCGGCCGCCTGGCCTCCTCTGGACGGATCATCTCTCCGGCAGTGTATCGAGCGGGCAATTCGTACCCGCCGGCCGGCGCGCCGCGTTGCGCGGGCATGCGTCGGCGAGCGCCGCTCTGGCTCGTGGTGGCGTGCGCCGCGCTGGTCGCGTGCGGGCCGGTCGCGCCCACGTCCAGCGCGGTGGCGGCCAGCCCGTCTCCCGGCGCGAGCCCGTCGGCGGCGACCCTGCCCAGCGTGCCCTCGCCGACCCCGACGCCGGCCAGCTGCCGGCTGCCGATCGCGGGCGGCGACGCGCCGGTCGACGGCCGGCCCGGCGACGGGATGACCGGCCACGGCGGGTTCCTGGACCTGCCGGCGGGCACGTTCAGCGCCGATCCGGCCAGCCTCGGCAGCTACGACCGGGCGGTGTCCCGGTGGCTGCCGGTCGCCCGCGAGTGGGTGGCGCCGGACGGCTCGCGGTACGCGTTCGGCGACCCGCCTGCCGGCGTGGTCCACGTGGTGGACGCGGCGTCAGGCGCCGACCGCACGTTCCGCGTGGCCTCGCCGATGGCGGTGGTCAGCTTCGAGAGCGACGGCGTGTACGTGGCCGGCGTCGTCGCCAGCTCCGGCGCGGCGCCCCGCGGCCTGAGCGTGCTCGACCCGGGGACCGGCGCCGTCCGCCAGGTGGTCGCGGACGGACGATGGGTGATCGTGGGCGGCGGGATCGCGTACGGCCAGGACCTCGACCCGGCGGCGGCGCCCCCCGCCGGGGGCGCGCCGGGGGCCGCCAACCGCGTGCGCCGCCTCGACCTGCGGACGGGCGCGGTGACCAGCGTGGCCAGCTACCCGGGCGCGTCGGCGCAGGTGCTGGGCGCGTACGGGCCGGACCCGCTGATCGGGGTGACGGCGGGGGCGATCTACACGGTGTTCGCGGGCGCCGGCACGACGCTGTTCACGGGCCCGACGGCGGACGCCGACCCCGGCGCGCCGGTGGTGGTCGACGGCGCCACGGTGTGGTTCAGCAGCCAGAATGCCGCGGTGTGGCGCTGGACCGGCACGGGCCGCGCGATGCGCGCGGCCGACGTGCCGCTGCGCTCCCTCCAGGTGGCGGGCGCGTGCCGTTGACGTAGCGGTTGATCCAGCGATTGCGGTCCCTGCTAGCATTTGCATCGTGCGGCAGCCAGTGATCATCCACGACGAGCTCCGAGGTCTCAGGCGAGAGCTGGGCAGCCAGGCCCGGGTGGCGCATGCCCTCGGCCGCAGCGAGGAGTGGGTGAGCCGGACGCTCTCCGCGCTGTCACGAGGCGAGCAGCCCCGACTGGAGCTGAAGACCGAGCTCGCGATCCATCGCCTCTCGGCGTTCGTCGTCTTCGCCTCGAAGCGGTTGGGTCCCGACGTCGGCACCTGGCTCTTCGTGCCGCGCGAGGAGTTTCATCATGCCGAGCCGGCCGCCGTGCTGCGGGAGGGCCGCATCCACGAGGTGATCGACCTGCTGGTCCGCGACCATGCCGCTGGCCACTCCGACCCGGACCAGGACGATGCGCTCACCCCGCACCGGTCGTCGCTCTTCCGGGCGGGGGTGCCGCAGCCACGACCGCGTCGCATGACCCTGGGCGCTCCCCGCCAGCCGCCGCCCAGCCTGGAAGAGCTCGACCGGCGCTTCGCCGGCAAGCGGCTCGATCTCGAGGGCCGGATCTACGGATCGCTCTGAATCGCTGCCGGCGTTCGTCTTCGATGCCGGCGCCCTGGCCCGAACGTACGTCGAGGACGTCTCGACGCGCAATCTGCGCGCGATCCGGGCCGTCTTTCCCTGGGCGATCTATGCGCCGAGCTTCGCCGCGGGCGAGATCGTCTCCGCGTGGCTGCAGTTCGTCCGCGCGGGTCGCGGCGGCGATCACGAGAGGATCTCGTGGGAGGACTACTCTGTCCTCCTGAGCCGATTTCGCGCCGATGTCGACGCCGGGCTGGTTCAGCTGTTCACGACCGATGGACTCGACGAACCGGTGCTCGCGCTGTTGGAGGAGAACGTCCGCAGGCACATCGAGGACGTCACCCTGCCCGTGTTGAAGGCGCACGACGCGTACTACATCGCCCTGGCCCAGTGGCTGCGCGACGGTGAAGGACTCCGTCCGATCCTCGTGACCCTCGACCGGCAGCCTTGGGTCGTCGCCAAGGCGTTCGGCATCGAGGCATTCCATGCCAACACGTGCGACCTCGGACGTGGCGTGCTGAGCGTCGGCCTGCCCGGGCGCAGCTTCCCGGCCGGCGCCAACTGCTCGCCCTGCCAGCTGCCTGGCTGCCCCTCCAGGTTTCATGTCGACCTCCGGGCCCTGCCCGAGGATCTCGGCAGCGGTTGGCCGCGCAGCGGTCGCGAGCTGGATGAGCAGGCGACCGCCGAAGAGGCGCCTCGACACCGATCTGAGCGATTCCCCTCGGGCTAGGCCAGCTTGCTGAAGTCGGCGCTCAGCCAGTGCTCCGGGCGGATCCGTACCACCACCTCGTTCGCGGCATCGGCCGCCGTCGCCTCGCACCACGCGTCGCCGCCCTCCTCGCCCAGGTAGCGGCGCGCGATCAGCCGGCGCTCCTCGGCCAGGCCGTCCGTGCCGACGGACGCCACCGGGCCCTCGACGGTCACGTACTTGTAGGGCGGCGCCTCGTCCTGCGCGCACAGGCTGCACCGGACCCCCTCCCGCAGCAGGCGCATCTTCCTGGCGTTGCGGCCCGTGAAGATCGTCACGTCGCCGCCCGGCTCGTACCGGTACCAGATCGGCATCGTCAGCGGACCCCGGCCATCCTCGCCCGCCACGCTCAGCACGCCCACGTGCAGGTCGGACAGGAACGCCTCGCGTTCGGTCACGCTCATCGCCAGCGTCATCGCTACCCCCCGATCTGCGACATGCTCTTGGCCGGCCGGACGAAGCCCTCCTGGTTGATCAGGTGGCCCTCCTCCTTGCGCCACACCGCGCCCTCGATCACGCGGGCGATGTGGTCGTCGGACGCGCC
>Ga0066903_100006809_pt1 | contig 10236 bp, 11 predicted proteins | sample PanSoiMetaGPlot1_FD_67491 | JGI IMG/M metagenome (GOLD analysis project Ga0066903, IMG submission 67491) | Tropical forest soil microbial communities from Panama analyzed to predict greenhouse gas emissions - Panama Soil - Plot 1 (version 2) | ecosystem: Environmental > Terrestrial > Soil >... | reverse complement strand
TTTTGCTTGCCCGCCTGAGTGAGATAGGCAACGCCGGTCCAGAACTCATCCATCGAGATGTCAAGGTCGTCGATGGCGACCATCAAGTCGATGAGGAGGCGATTGACTACCTGCTTCAGGCGCGGGTTACCCTCGCTATTATCCAGGCCCGCGGCACGGGCGGCCAGGGCGGTTATCACGTCCTTTTGGATCAGATTGGTTGGCATATGAGCATCTCCTCCGGTTGTTGTTTCTGGATGTGGTCAGCAGTCGTCTTCACCGATCAAAGAGGGTATCGACAGGGGCATCACCCCGATCGTAATGAACGGAAAACGTCCTTCGGCATGTGATGCGGCTGGCGCAGGTCAAGGGTCATGCGGAACAGCATATCACGACCCGTCTTCCACTCCCGGCACGGCTGAACACTACGCGTGGTGGTGATGGCGGAAGCGGTCGAGCCGGTCCTCATCGAGCTCGATCCCGAGGCCCGAGCATCCCGCGATTGGCAGTGTGAACCGGGTGGGGCGGCCTGCCAGCCGCGAATGCCAGTCGGCGGCCCTCCAACTCCTGCCAAGCCGGTGTAGAATGGCGTGCGAAGGGGCATCGCCGTAGCCGCTTCAGGCAGAACGCCCCTTGTTCGCAGTCCTGGCGGCCGAGGGAGGCAGCTCCTCCGCGTCGGACCCTTCGATGCGATAGGGGCAAGCCATGCTGGTCGGACGACCGGCAGCGGCCTGCAGGACTTTTGGGCATCAAGTGCAATGAAACGAACGAGCCGGCAGGAAACGAGGCAACGCGGAACGGCAAAGGCGCGGCAAGCCGCGACCGCGCGACCGCCTCGCTCAGCGACAAAAAGAAGATCGCGCTGCTTGCTGCCGAACTAACGGAGGCGCTGGAGACGGGAGAGACGATCTCCCGCGAGCTGAGCGACTTGCGGGAGCAGCAAACGGCAACCGCTGAGGTGCTGCGGGTCATCTCGAGCTCGCGCGGGAATCTGGAGCCGGTTTTTCGGAGCATTCTACAGAATGCCGTGCGCATCTGTGGAGCCAAGTTCGGCAACCTTTTCTTGTGCGACAGCGACGGTTTTCGCGCTGTGGCGATGCACAACGCACCACCTTCCTATGCCGAGGCGCGCGCCGGTATCCTCCATCCCAGTCCGAGTTCGAGCCTGTGGCGGGCGGCACACACGAAGCTGCCAGCACAGACCACGGACCTTACGCAATTGCCAGGATACGCCGAAGGCGATCCGTTTCTAACCTCCGCCGCCGATTTGGGAGGGTACCGGAGTGTGCTCAGCGTGCCCATGTTGCACGAAGATGAACTGATCGGAGCTATCACCATTTTCCGTCAGGAGGCCGGGCCATTCAGGGATAAGCAAATCGAGCTGCTCGCGAATTTTGCCAAACAGGCGGTGATTGCGATCGAGAACGCCCGGCTGTTCGACGAGGTGCAGGTGCGCACTCAAGAACTGACGCGGTCAGTCGAAGAACTTCGAGCACTCGGCGAGGTCGGTCAAGCGGTCAATTCCACGCTCGATCTCGAAACAGTACTGGCGACCATCGTCGCGAAAGCGGTTCAGCTTTCAATGACTGACGCCGGCGCGATCTATGTGTTCGACCAGGATACTCAGGAGTTCCAACTTCGAGCCACGCATGGCATGGATGAGACATTGATCACTGCGATCCGGGAGGAGGGCATCCGCACTGACGACCGAATCATTGCCCGCGCAACGGCACAGCGCGTACCTGTACAAGTTCCCGACTTGCTGAACGAGCCCCTGTCCCCGGTGCTTAATCTCGTCATCCGTGCTGGGTATAGAGCCCTTCTGGTCGTCCCGCTGCTCCGCTCCGATGTGATCATTGGTACCTTGGTGGTGCGGCGCAAGCAGCCAGGGGAATTCTCCAAGAGTACGATCAATCTCCTAGAGACCTTTGGCGACCAGTCGGTGCTGGCGATCCAGAACGCGCGGCTGTTCCACGAGATTGAGGAGAAAGGCCGCGAGCTCGAGACAGCGAGCAAGCACAAATCGCAGTTCCTGGCCAACATGAGCCACGAGCTGCGTACGCCTCTGAACGCCATCCTCGGCTACGCCGAATTGATGCTCGACAGCATCTACGGCGAGCCCTCCGAGAAGATGCGGGCTGTGTTGGAGCGCCTGCAAGCCAATGGGAAGCATCTGCTGGGGCTGATTAACGACGTGCTCGATCTTTCTAAGATCGAAGCGGGCCAGCTTACGCTTTCGCTAGATGACTACTCCATGAAGGAGGTTGTTCATGGCATTGTCTCCGCCGTCGAACCGCTTGCCGCCGAGAAGCGATTGGCCTTCAGGGCCGAGGTCGCGCCGGAGCTGCCGACAGGCCGCGGCGATGGACGGCGGCTCTCCCAGGTCCTGCTCAACCTGGTCGGCAACGCGATCAAATTCACCGACAAGGGCGAGGTGGCAATCCGGGCGTCAGCGACAAACGGAGCGTTCACTGTCGCGGTATGCGACACAGGTCCCGGTATAGCCCCGGCCGATCAGGCCAAGATCTTCGAGGAGTTCCAGCAGGCCGACAGCTCGATCACGCGAGGGTGGGACGGGTCTCGGCTTGTCGATCGCCAAACGCATCATCGAGATGCACGGCGGAAGGATTTGGGTTGAGTCCGAACCCGGTAAGGGGTCGACATTTTATTTTACCGTGCCAGTGCGCGTCGCAGCGCAAGCGGGGCCATCATGAGCCAGCGCATCCTGGTGATCGAGGATCAGCCAGACAATCGACAGATCCTGCGGGATCTGCTCACGAGTGCTAATTTCGAGGTCATTGAGGCTGAAGACGGTGAGGCGGGGCTTACAGCGGCGGCAGCTCATCGGCCTGACCTAATTCTCATGGATATCCAGCTGCCGGGGCTCGACGGTTATGAGGCAACCCGTCGCCTCAAAGCCGACGAGGCGCTACACGCTATACCGGTCATTGCCATCACAGCTTATGAGTTGAATGAGGCTGAGGACAAGGCGCGTGCGGCGGGTTGCGATGCTTACATGGCGAAGCCCATCAGCCCGCGCCGGCTCCTGGCGAAGATTCGAGAGTATTTGTCCTCGGCTGCGCCGACGAGGTGACCGAATGAGGCGGCCGAGGTCCGCTTCGGGTCATGAGCCGAAGTCGGCGGGTCCGCTTTGCCCCCAAGAGCAGACCAGGAACTCATGCGGTGCAGCAAAAGCACTGGTCATACCACGACGCTCCCGTGCCGCGCGTTCGACAGTCATCACCGGCCGGTCGCTGTGTGCTCCTTTTTCACCCGATAGAGCTGGAAGCGGTCGCCATCATGAACCAGCGTCAACAGCTCCGAGGCGGGATTCGGGGTGTTCTCGTCCGTGAACAGCACAAAGATGTTCATTGGCGAGCTAGAGAGGCATAAGAGGCGGCGTCTCCCGCTCCGATGCCGCTGAAAGAATGCACGGGTCAGGTGAATGAAAACCCGTGAGCCTTCACGTATTCCGCGAACGAAACGCCTTCGGGCTCGGCCGCTTGGCGGGCCTTGTCTTCCGACCAGCCGTAAAACTCGGTGTAGCCGAACACTTTGGGGTTGCGCTGCTGCTCTCTCGGTGTCGCGTGACGGGCCGATCTGCGCCGGTCGTAGGCCTCGAGCTCCGCTTCCAGCGCCGTATCGTCGTAGGTGTCTGTATGGACGGTGACTGACAGCGGCAACCGCATGCTGACGTGCCCATGAGCGGCCGGATAGCCGATGCACAATCCCGCGACGGGAAAGACGCCGCCGGGCAAGGCCAGTTCGCGCGCCACGGTTCCGATCTGATTGCGAATGACGCTGATCGGGCAGCAGCCGAGTCCAACGGATTCGGCAGCGAGTATGAACGTCTGCAGCGCTAGTGCGGCGTCGACCGAAGCGTTCAAGAATGCTTCCAGGTCGCCGTTGCGCCCGGGATGACGACGCAGCGTGCCGATGCGTTCGAGCCGACGCGCATCTGCGCAGAACACCAAGAATGCCGGCGCGTTCCCGATCCACGGCATGCGCGGGAATAGCTCGGCAATGCACTGTCGCTTGCCCCTGTCCTTCAGCTTGACGATGGAAACCTGCTGGAAATCCGATTTGGAGGAGGCCGACATCGCCACTGCGAGCAGAAGATCGATCAGCGCTTCGGGGACCGGCTCCGGTCGGTAACGCCGGTGCGTTCGCCGCGCGAGAATTTGCGTCAGAAGCGGAGGCAGATCGCCGGGATGTGAGAGATCAAGGTCGATGCCAAAACGTTGCATAACGAGATGCTTCAGGTCGAATTCCATAGCCTCGACATCCCAGGGCTGTTGATCGCGGGTGAGGGCCATGCCCTCCTCACATCTGCTTCTGCAACGCTTCCATGCGAGAAGCTGCCTCGGTGATCGCCTTAGCAACCAGTTCACGGACCGCCGAATCCTGAAGCGGACGCAGTCCGGTAAACAATTTGAGCTGGTCCGGACTCTCCGGTCGCGTCGCGACCATTTCGGCGCAACCTCGCGCGGTCTCTACTGCCGCGGCCACGGCAGCGTCTCTCGGCAGACCGCCTTTCACGCCGGCAGCAATCATTGCATCGAAGATCGGCAGGAAATACGTCGGTCCAACCGCGGTCAGTGCCGTATAGAGATTCATCTCGCTGTCAGAGACGACCGGGCTCACACCAAGCGCCCGCAAGAACGCTTCGGCACGGTTCCGTGCGCCTCCGGTCGCGCTCGCACCGTAGACGACCGGGTTGTAGCCGGCGCCCACTACGCTCGGAGAATTGGGGTTGACGCGAATCGCCGGCGTACCGGGCGGCAGTTCGGATTCGACCGCAGCAAGCGGCACCGCCGCGGCAAAGGATACGATGAGCGGCTTGTGCTCGAGGCGCCCCCGGATGGACTGCAGGATCTTGCGAATCTCGAGCGGGGGCGCCGCCAGAACGATCACCTCGGCATCGGCCGCACCGGCGGGATCGGCCTTCGTGCGCACACCGTACCGTCGAGCGATTTCATCGCGCCGTTCTTGTTTCGGTTCGCACGCCACCAGATCATCGGGCCGCACACCGGCTCCCGCGAGCAGGCGATCGATCACCGCGCCGCCGATGGCGCCGGCACCGATGATGGCTATGCGCAGGTCAGGCAGATCATCCATGAAAAATCTCCTCGGGCAGAATCGCGGAGACGACCACGTTGGGCAGATCCACGACGTTGCTCACTTTGAGATCGACGGCGACGCTGCAGATTACATAGGCCTGTTCACGAGTCCACCCGCGCTCCTGAAGCAGATCGATCATCTGGATCACGGCGTTACGGGATGCGAGCGTAATGTCGCCCGGTTCGTTCGTTCCGTTCTGGCGGATCGGCATGCCCATGGTAGCGATGAAGTTCTTTGGCACCGCCCATTCGGGTGCCGTGAAGTATCCCGAGTGACCGAACCGTGGCCACACGATTTTATGCCGCGCGGCGGCCCCGGAATGGATACGGAACCGGACCGTTACCGTCGCGCCCATCTCGATGGCCGTTCCGCAGCATTCGGAATCACCCTGCGCGAAATGTCCATCGCCCGCCGAGTAGAGCGCTCCATCGACGTTCACCGGGATGAGCAGTCGGGAACCCACCGTCATCTGTTTTACGTCAGCATTGCCGCAATTCTCTCGCGGCGGAATGGTGCGCAGCCCATGCCGTGCCACAGCAGGTACCGCGCTTTCCGCTTCCGGCATGAACACCATGCCGCCGCGCGTTTTGAGCTCCGCTTCCCGTTTGGTCCAGGCCGCGAGTTGCGCGTGAGAAGGCGCGAGCCCTGCCGTACCCATGAATGAGGCATTCGGAATGCGCACCCCTGGGAGCGATGGCGAAGTCGCCCAATCCTTTGTAAGCTCCCAATGTACCACGAAGGGATAATCGAACAGATCAGGCAGGAACCCGAGGCCCGGCAAGAAGCGCGTCCATGCATGCTTCTGCGGAACGATATCCAGAGATTCGATCTCGAGCAGATCGCCCGGCTTGGCTCCTTTGACGTAAACCGGGCCAGTAAGGGGGTGGACGACACGGGGATCCATCTTCAAGAGATCGGCAGCAGTCGTTCCCGGCTGGATCTGCCCATCGGAGGAGTCGCGTGTCTCGATGGTGACTTCCTCCATAGGATCGACTTCGATCACCGGCGGAATGTCGGGGTGCCAGCGATTGTGACCCTTGGCGGAGTCATCTTTCAGCGGTTTGGCGCGATCAATTGTGATGCCTCTCGCCATCGACGCTCCTTTCGCATTCAGCTGGAGCACGGTCCCGACTCCCCCGGAAGCCATTGCGAACGCGCCCCCATACCGTTGGTCGGCTACAGCCTCACGATCAGATCCATCTCGACCGCAGCTCCGAGCGCGAGGTGCGTCACCCCAACCGTGGTGCGCGCGGGGAAGTTCGGGTTCTTGAAGTGCGAGGCGTAAACCTTGTTCACGGCGGGATAATCGGCCTCGAAATTCACCAGGAAAATTCGGACCATCACGGTGCGATCAAGCGTGGTGCCGGCCCCGCGCAAGACCGTTTCGAGATTGCGCATCACTTGTTGCGCCTGCTCGGCCGCGCCGCCGGGCACCAGCTTGTTGGTTCTCGGCTCCACGCCGAGCTGCCCTGTTACGAACAGAAAATCTCCTGCCTTTACTGCGTGACTGTAGGCAGCCGTCGGAGGCGGCGGCGGGGCATCGGTGATGTTGAGAAAATTCGGATCCATGCAGCTTATCCTCTTCCCTTACCGGCTATAGCGCTCCAGGAACTGGCGCGAGCGTTCAGTGGCAGGCCGTTCGAAGAATTCCTCTGCCGTCGCTTGCTCGATTATGCGCCCCTTGTCGAGAAACACCACGCGGTTGGCAGCGTCCCGCGCGAAGTGCATTTCGTGGGTCACCACGATCATCGTCATGCCATCGTGGGCGAGATCCTGCATTACCGATAGGACCTCGCCTACCAGCTCAGGATCGAGCGCGCTGGTCGGCTCGTCGAACAGCAGCAGTTCCGGGCGCATGGCGAGCGCCCGGGCAATGGCCACGCGCTGCATTTCACCCCCGGACAAGAATGCCGGGTAGACATTGCGCTTGTGGGCCAAGCCTACCTTCTCCAGGACATGATCGGCTTCCGCGATGACCTCCGCCCGCGGACGTCGCTGGACATGGATCGGGCTCTCGATCACGTTGCCCAGAGCGGTCATGTGCGGCCACAGGTTGAAGTGCTGGAACACCATTCCGATCCGGGTCCGGACGGCGGCGAGCTCACGGTCATTCATCGGCGTGCCGGGCTTCGCGCCGCTGCGCAAACCGATCCTCTCGCCATGCAGAAATACCGCACCACAATCCGGGGGTTCCAGCCAGTTGATGCAGCGAAGTAGCGTCGATTTTCCCGAACCGCTCGGGCCGAGAATGCAGACCGTTTCCCCGGGCATGACGCGCAGGTCAATCCTTGCGAGCGCCTCGTGGTCACCAAATCGCTTGCCAACACCGCGCAATTCCACCGCGGCGGGGCAATCCGCTGCGCAGGTGCGCAGCGGGGACGCCGGTCCAGCCAGGCTCTCAGGCATAGGCACGTCTCATGCGCGATGCCCAGCGCTCGCCGCGCCGAACCAACGCTTCGATCCCGCCGCATAACGCCCAATAGAGCAGAGTGGCGACGAGGAAGGATTCGAACGGTATGAAATAATACGATTGCACCGCATTGGCCGCGAAGGTGAGCTCGGGAAGGGTGATGATCGAGAGGAACGCCGAATCCTTGATGAGCTGAATGAGCTGGTTTCCGATAACCGGCCCGACGGCGATGACCAGCTGGGGAAGGATGATCCGCCTAGTGAGCAGAAGACCATGGTAGCCGAACGCGCGCGCAGCCTCGGTCTGCCCCGGCGGCAGACTTGCCCAGCCGGCCCGAAGGATCTCCGCCATGTAGGCGGTGTTGTACAAAACCAGCGTGGCAAGCGCGGCAGACCACTTGTTGAGAACCACACCCGTCGCGGGCAAGCCAAAGTAGACGATATAGGTGAGAAGCAGAAACGGGATGCATCTGCCAGCATCTACCACTGCCTGCGCCATCCGCCGGAGGTTTCGCCTCCGCGACGTGAGCGGAACGAGCAGCAGCGCTGCTAGCATCAGCGACAGTATCATCGATACTGCACAGAGCCAGATGGTGTTGCCCAGGCCCACGGCAAATTGCGGCGCCTCCTTCCAGATGACATCGAACCGCAACGTCATGCGAACCCGGGTCGTACGGCGAGCCGCTTCTCGAGCCAGCGCGCGCCAGCGACGAGCATCAGCAGCACCAGCCCATAGATCACGGCCGCGGACAGGAAGGTCGGCAGAGGTTCGTAGGTGACCGCCGAGATCTGCCTGGCCTTGCGCGTCAGGTCCACCACTCCGATGATCGCCACGGCCGGGCTCACCTTGATGAGCAGTGTCATCTCGTTCACGAGCGCAGGCAGGCTGGCGCGCCAGATCTGCGGGAACACGATACGCCAGAACGCAACCCGTCGGGTCATGCCGAACGCGCGGGCAGCCTCCAGCTGGCCGTGTGGAAAGTCGACGATGGCGGCGCGCCAGATTTCTCCGTTGAACGCGGCAGTGTTGAGCGTCAGTGCGAGGACCGCGGCCGGAAACGGATCGAAGCCGATTCCCAGGGCAGGCAGTCCAAAATAGATGAGCATCACGAATGTCACTACGGGAACCGCACGTACGAAGCTCGAATAGGTCGCGCAGATCCCGCGGATCAGCGGATTTCGACCAGTTCGTCCGGCCGCGAGCGCCAGCCCAAGCGGGATTCCAGCCGAGATCGCCAGCGCAGATACAGAAATCGTGATGCCCGCTCCGTGGAGAAGATCTCCAAGCGTGGCGAGCTTGAGCATCGGCCAGACCGGGAATCGAGGCTGGCGATCAGTTCATCTTCCGATCCCCGGGCAGCAGCGGCTCGTCGGGCAGTTGGTCGAAAACAATCTTGAGATGTTCTTCCTGCAGCTCGTGAAAGCTGCCGTTCCTCTTCTGCTGCACCAGGAATGCATCGAGAAAATCCGTGACGCTCTTGTTGCCCTTTTGCACCGCCCATGCAGCGTAGGACTTCTTGCCCACCCGTTGGCCCAGCTCGAACTGCTGCGGCTTCTCGCTGATGAGCGTGGAAAGCGAGACGATGTTGTGGATTACCGCATCCAGTCTACCGTTGACGAGATCCTGATAGGCTTCCGAAAATGCGCCGTACTGTACAATCGAGCCGAGCTTTCCGCCGGTCGTTTTCAGTTCGGCTTCCAGATCCGGCAGCACCTGGAATGATGCGCCTCCCTGCTGCACGCCGAGGGTCATGCCTGAGAGGTCCTTGATGCTCTTGATACGGTTATCCCCGGTACGCTTCACATAAGCCATGGTGGATTCGGAAATGGGTATGGTGAAATCGAGCGACTTGGCTCGCTCATCGGTGATGACTGCGGCGGTGACGGCGGCATCGTATTTCCCGGAGGCTACGCCCGGCAGGATCCCTTGCCAGGGCAAAATCTCCTGTCGGATCTCGAAACCGGCGGATTTCCTCAGCAGCGCCAGCAGCACGTGGTCATATCCCATTGGCGTACCATTGACCACGTACTCGAATGGCGGGTAGTCATCTTCGGTTGCGACCACCATGTAGCCACGCTTCTTGATCTCGTCGAGACTCGCAGCGGAAACGACCAGAATGCCGAGGCCGAGCAGTGCGCCGGTCATCGCCCAACACCGAAGCGTTCGAACGGCGGCACATGCGATCCACGCCGATCTGCTCATGAAAATCTCCTGTTCCAGTGTTGGCCCGGGGAGTCGGGTCGGATATCGTGAGCTGACCTGGGCGCTTCCCCGAATTCAGCGATGGGAACCTTCGCCGAACCGATGGCCAAGCGGCAGCATGGATGGCTTTTTGGATCGGCGCAAGATCGGCAATCGGGCATCGGAGGCCGCGCTGCGGCTGCTCATCCTTGGATCACAACAGTGGTTCGGGGACGCAAATGTCGGCTCATCTCCATAGAAGTGGATCGCCTTACGCGCTTTATGCGGCCTTTTCTTGAAGCCGCCGACGAGGTGATCGATGCCGCCGTTTCGTTCGGCGTTGTCCTCGCAGGCGCCGCCATCATGCTGACCTGATGGCACTGGATCGATCCACTTGTTAGCTTGATCATTTCGGCGGTGATCGTATGGGGTAGGGTTAGCTCCACTTGCACCCCCGAATTTATTTTAAGGGGGGTTCGACCGGTCCCATTCGGAGGACCCGCGAGCCAGCTCAACCTGCACCCCGATTTATTTTAGAGGGGGGG
>Ga0066903_100006807_pt1 | contig 10238 bp, 10 predicted proteins | sample PanSoiMetaGPlot1_FD_67491 | JGI IMG/M metagenome (GOLD analysis project Ga0066903, IMG submission 67491) | Tropical forest soil microbial communities from Panama analyzed to predict greenhouse gas emissions - Panama Soil - Plot 1 (version 2) | ecosystem: Environmental > Terrestrial > Soil >... | reverse complement strand
CCCCTGACTCTCGCGCTCGAATCGACGTCCTGACCCGCACGGGCCCAAGGAGATCTGACTGTCTGCGCGGAGGGCGCGCCTGTCTGTCACATCAACGCATATGCGGCGGCCCCAGTCGGTAGCCGGAGGTCCAGTTCGCCTTCCGCCGCAGGTCCGGCAGCGGTGGGAAAGCGCTGGTCGATCCCAGCGTTCTGGGCCTCAGCGGCGGCCGTAGGCGCGGATCATCTCGACTGCGTCCTCGCGATTCTCCGCGCCGAGCTTCCGGAGCAGAAGACCGACGTGCCGGCGGACAGTTACGGGTGATACGCCGAGTCGGTCTGCGATCGCTGCGGTGGAGTTTCCCTCCCGCAGGAGCTCTGCCACCTCCCACTCACGCGGCGTGAGAGTCACCTGCCCATCAGGCAGTGTGATGCGTCGCGTCGACAGGTGACGGATTTCGTCGACGAGGTATGGGACGAGCGACCGTGACAGCGCCGGCTCTCCCCGGTGAGCCGCAAGAAGCGTGGAGGCGAGCCGCTCGCCGCTGAGCCCGTCTTTGAGGAGATAGCCAGAGGCGCCTCGGGTTAGGGCGCCGATCACGTCTTCCGGACGAGCCGAGTGGCTGAGTACAACGATCAACGTCTGGGGCGATCTCTTCGCGAGTCGCGCGATTGCGTTCGCGCCTTCCCCCACCAGTTGGAGCTCGATGAGACAGATGTCCGGACTGAGGCGGGAGGCGGCGCTGATTGCTCCCGCGGCGTCCCCCACTTCGTCGACGACGATGAATCCGCCGGCCTCTAGCGCTTCACGGACACCGCGGCGGAAGACCGCGTCGTCGTCGGCCAGCAGAACCGTCAGGCGTTCGCGCGCGGCGTTCCCCCCGGTCGGCTTGCTCGTTTCCACGCCCCTGCCTCCGGTACGGTTCGCATTTGCGGAATCTACGCCGTCACGACTCGTCGCGCCAGGCGACTGCGGAACTACGCGTGGGGCATCCGTCGCGTCCTCAGCGAGCGGTGCTCACCGGCCGGGGAAGGGGTTCTCGACCTGGGTAGCGATGATGTGGGCCACGCTGCGCGGATGGAGTAGTGCGTCCCAACTGTTGAGGCGCACGAAGCGGCCGAGATACACGCCGAAGCTCCCGAGCGCCAGAAGGCGATCCGCATCCGCCGACCCCGCAGGTTGGCCGGGGCGGAAACGTTACTTCGGAACGGCCACCGCCGTGCCGCCGCTGTCGCCCGCTGGCACCCCCGAAGGCTCGGGCGACGAAACATCGCATGCGGTTCCCGCCTGAAGAGCGCGGCGGTTACTGCGGGTTACGGCAGGCAGGCCTCCGTAGTCGGTGTGGTGCTGCCGGTGAGATGACCCTGCCTGAGCGTGACCGGCCCCACGGAGGACACGCCATGCGTACAGGCAGGCGTGTCGGCGGTCGCGGTAGTAGCCACGACCAGAGCAATGAGCACGGCAAGCAAACCAAGCCGCAGGAGCCTCCTCGGTGTCAGCACAGGTGCTTGCCCTTCCGAGTGCGTCGCAACCGAACGCCATGCGTCACACTCAAGCTCGACAGTGGTCTAGCCGACATAGTCCGTAGCTTTTTCCAGTCGTTCGTCAGGGGGGACAAATGACAACGGTTCCGCTGCGGGACGGAGCGCGCTTGAACGGCAAGAGAGCATTTCGGATCGCCCTCGCTCTCGCCGCCCTCGTCACGACCGCACTCGTCGTCGACTCGGCGTTGGCGTCCAGCCGCTCGGAGACGAGTCTCCGGACGTTGAACCGCCAGGTGCTCGCTTCGATGAATCGGTTGCGTGTCGCACACGGTCTCGCCCGGCTGCGCGAGTCCGCGGCGCTCGACCTGTCGGCGCGGCGGCACTCGCTCGAGATGGGCCGGCGTGGCTACTTCAGCCATGACTCGGCCGATGGGATGCAGTTCTGGCAACGCATACGACACTTCTACCCCGCGCATGGCTATTCCTACTGGGCGGTGGGGGAGAACCTTGCGTGGGCCGGCCCGAGCCTGAGCGCTGGGGCTGCCATGACACTGTGGATCTCGAGTCCTCCGCATCTGGCGAACCTGCTCTCCCGGCAGTGGCGCCAGGTGGGGATCTCGGCCGTCGGCGTCGTCAACGCTCCGGGCGTGTACGGCCGTAGGCACGTCACGATCATCACCACCGACTTCGGCGTCCGCCGCTAGAGCCGCGTTTTACGAAGCGCCCTGGACGCGATAGAGCGCCGCGACCGAGCCCGAGACCCCGAAGCTGCTGGCTACCCTCGCAAGATGGAAGGCTCCACGACTCTCCGCCGGCGATTGGGAAATCGTGCTCCCTGGTTGAAGCACGTGTACTGGTCTGCCCGGCGCATGTCCCAGTCGGCCCTGACCGCGGCAGCGGACCCTCACTTTCCGCGCGGGGCGACGTATGAGGGGAGCGGCGGCAAGGCGTGGTTCGTCGGTGTCGAGTGGAGGGCGCCGAGCATTGCCGCATTTTTTTGCGGCGAAGACGTTCGCGCCGGCTCCCAGGGGCGCGTCTCGCGGCACAGCGTTCCCGGACGGATCACCCGCATCGCCGCCGCCGGCGGGCTCCCAATCGTGCGGATCCCCGAGCCCGAACGGTGGCCGGCCGGTCTGATGGCTGGCGCTATCGTCGTGCCGCACGAGGTGGCCGTCCATACGAATCTGCCGGCCGACCTCGAAGCGCTTCGAGCGCAACTTCTCACGTCGGCAACCCGGGGGGATTTCCGGCGCATCCGTCACGGGAACTTCGGCTACAGGATCACCAGCGATCCCGCTTTGATCCGCGAGTTCTACGCTCGACACCACGCGCCCCTCCTCGCGCACCGGTTCCCCGAAGACGGCGGGAGCGCGCCGGTCGAACAGATGTTGGACCAGCTGGATCAAGGGGGCGAGCTGGTCTGCGCCGACATCGACGGCGACTGGGTGGCCGGCGTCTTCAACATTCCCAACAAGGACAGCTACGACCTCGGGACCCTCGGCATTCGCGACGGGGACGAGACGGTGCGCCGGAAGGGCGTGGTTCCAGCGCTCATCGTCCGGAGCCTCGAGCGGGCCGTCGAGTTGGGTCGGGAACGAGCCACGCTGGGCCACTCGCTGCCCTTCCTCGGCAAGGGCTCGGTGTGGTTCAAGGCAAAGTTTGGCGGGGTGATCTCGTGGGACCCCTCCTTCCCGGACATGCACATGTTCATGGACATCCGCCAAGCCGCGGTGCGCCGGATGCTGTCCGCAACTCCGGTCATCCATACGGAGGGTGACGCCCTGGTGGTCTCGACGTGGCTCTACAGCGGGGACAAACCCGTTCAGGACACGGTTCGCGACGCGGGGCGGTTCCCGGGCATCTCCCGCTGGTACGTCCTTGCGGAGCCGCAGACCCTCGCCGCCGCCGACGCACAACTGTCGGCGAGCGAGCGGATCGTGCCCATCCCCGTCACGCTGCGCGGCGACGATCCACCGGTCTGGCTGGGTGAGGTGCTGCCGAGCCCTTCCTGATTCTCACCCGCGGCGTCCGCATCGTTAACCTGTCGGGCCCGCAGCCCTCCAGGAGGCAGGTATGTCGATCAGATCCGCGCTCGTCACCGGCGGTGCAGGCTTCGTTGGTTCGCATGTCGTCGACGCTCTGATCGCAGAGGGCTGGCGCGTCGTGATTGCCGACGACCTGTCCACCGGAGATGCGCGCCGGGTCGCGAGCGAAGCGACACTCGAGGTAGTCGACATCTCCGATCGGGGTGCGCTCGAGAATGTCTTTGAGGCGGTGCGACCGGCGGCGGTCTTCCATCTCGCGGCGCAGTCGAGCGTCACGCGCTCCGTCGCCGACCCCGAGCGGGACTGCGAGATCAACGTGCGCGGAACTCTCAACGTCCTCGCAGGCGCGACGCCGCATGGTGCACCGGTCGTCTTCACCTCGACGGGCGGGGCGCTGTACGGGAACGATGCGCCGCTGCCGACGTCCGAGGACGCGCCGCCTGCTCCGATCTCGCCGTACGGGGCCTCGAAGTGGGCGGGCGAGGCATACGTGATCACGTGGAGAGAGGCGACCGGGATTCCACACGCCGTCTGCAGGCTCGGGAACGTCTACGGCCCACGCCAGAGCCCACACGGCGAGGCGGGTGTGGTGGCGATCTTCAGTCACGCCCTTTGGGATGGCGCTTCGCCAACCCTGTTCGGATTCGGGAAGCCGACGCGCGACTACGTGCATGTGCACGACGTCGCGCGGGCACTTCTCGCCGCGGTTGGTCACGCAGGAGTCTTCAACATCTCGACCGGCGTCGAGACTGCCGTGTCCCAGGTCTTCGAGCTCCTGCGGGCCGCCGCCGACGCGAACGTCGAGGGCGAGCCGGCACCGCTGAGGGCGGGAGAGCTGGAGCGCAGCTGTCTCGACCCGAGCCGGGCCCGAGAACACTTCGGCTGGCGGGCCGACATCCTCCTGGAGGAAGGGCTCGCCGCCACGTATCAGGCGCTCAGCGCTGAATTCGAGCTTGCCGCCGGTTGACGTACGGCGTTCCTAGGGCCGAGCGCTCACCCGGGGTCACTCCGACGGAGCGGCCGCGCCGGCACGCCCGCCACGACCTCGCCGGCGCCGACGTCGCGGGTGACGACCGCGCCGGCGCCGACGAGCGCGCGCTCGCCGATCGTGACGCCCCCCATGATCACCGCTCCCGAACCGAGGCTTGCGCCGCGCTCGACTCGCGTCTCCACCAGCTCCCAGTCCGAGGGGTTCTGGAGCATCCCTCCGCTGGTCGTGGCGCGCGGGACCTTGTCGTTGATGAAAAGCACGCCGTGCCCGACGAAGACCTCGTCGCCGATCAGCACGCCCTCGCAGATGAAGGCATGGCTTTGGATCTTGCAGTTTGCGCCGACGTGCGCTCCGCCCTGGATCTCGACGAACGGCCCGACGCGCGTATGGTCACCGACCTCACAGCCGTAGAGGTTGGTGAACGACTGCACGACGACTCCAACGCCGAAACGGACGTTGTCGAGGAGCCGATATGGGGCTTCGTTTGCCGGGCCCTCAGCCATCGCCGAAGAAGGCGCGGATCGCGCCGATGACCGCCTCGAGCTGTTCGCGCTCGATGCCGGGAAAGAGTGGCAGTGAGAGGAGCTCGTCCGCGAGCCGCTCTGCGACCGGGAACGACCCGATGCCTCCCGCGAGGTGGCTGAACGCGTCGGAGAGATGCGGAGGCTCGGGGTAATGGCGCCCCGTGGCGATGCCTTGATCAGCGAGATGAGCCATGAGTTCATCGCGTCGCGCGGTCCGTACGACGTACAGATGCCAGACGGGTGTGCTTCCCGCCGCCCGGGGAGGTGGCTGAAGGTCGCCGACACCTGCGAGGGCTAGGTCGTAGAAGGCCGCCGCCTCGGCGCGCTCCTGGTTCCACCCGTCGAGCAGCGGCAGCTTGCAGCTGAGCACGAGTGCCTGGAGCGTGTCCAGTCGGGCGGTGTACCCCGGCCGAAGCGACCGGTATTTCTCGACCTCGCCATGCTGGCGCAGAGCGTGGGCGAGATCCGCGATCGCGTCGTCGTCGGTGACGAGCGCCCCCGCATCCCCGACGGCTCCGAGATTCTTGGTGGGGTAGAAGCTGAACGCCGCCGCCGTCGCGCAGGAGCCTGCCCGTAGGCCGTCGCGCTCGGCGCCGTGTGCCTGGCAGGCGTCTTCGAGGATCCGAAGCTCGTGCCGTTCGGCGAGTCGCCGTATCGCTCGCATATCCGCCATCTGTCCGTACAGATGAACTGGGAGGAGGAAGGTGGTCCGCCTCGTCACCGCGGCGGCCGCCGCTTCGACGTCGATGTTGTAGTCGGCGTCGGAAACGTCAACGGCGACCGGCATCCCGCCTGCCTGCGCGATCGCCTCGAAGCTGGCGATAAAGGTATTGGCGGGCACGATGACCTCATCGCCCGGCTCGAGACCCGCAGCGAGCAGGCCCAGCCGGAGCGCGTCGAGCCCGCTCGAGGTCCCCACGCAGCGGGCCGATCCGCAGTAGGCGGCGAATGCCGCCTCGAAGCACTCGACCTCGGACCCGCCGATGAAGTCGCCCCGCTCGAGCAGGGAAGAGAATCCGGCCAGGAGGCCGTCGCGCAGCGGAAGGTTGACGTGTTCCAGGTCGACGAACGGCACACGGATTGTGCGAGCAGCCACGCCGGGAGCCTAGACCGTGGGTACCGCGACTCGCCGGCTTGCCCGAGTGCCTAGGAGGAACCGTGCTCGCGGCGGCGGAGCATGATGCCGACGAGCAGGAGCAGCCCGCTGACCAGGGCGGTTGCGGCGAGAGAGAGACCGGTGAATGGCAGCGTCCCCGCCGGCTCCACCGTCCCGGTCGAGCTGGGGGAAGACCCCGACGGTGGCGTCAACATCTGCTTCTGTCCCCCACTCGGCTTCTTGTGGTACTGGTCGGCTGCTGCGGATTCGCGGACGACGATCTTCTTGGCCGCTGCTACTTTCGTCAGGGTATGAACGGCGTTCTTGCTCTGGGAGGCCGCATAGCTGAGTCCTCCGAATGAGACGAACGTCCCGAGCATCAGCACGGTGAGCGCCGAGGAGAATGCGAACCTCGACCCGCGACTCGGGCGCTTTGGGCTCACGTCACCGTTGCCCACTGGATTCTTGTTCATCCTCGACACCTCCTCCCCGGAGTCGCCGTGCTCACGTCGCCGATTTCCTGGCCGGACGAGACAGATTTGGGACCGACCCGACTACAGTAATCGCATGCCGGGTGCCGCTCCCTTGACCTTCGCCCAGGCAGATCCCGCCGAGAGGCGGGGCTACGTGTCGTCGACAAACCTCGGCCGATGAGGATTTCGTACCGCCTCCACACACCGCTGTGGTTGCTGGCCCTCGTGCTGGTGGCGATGGTCACCGCCGTAGCGGTGACGCGAGGCGGTACGGCGTTGCTGGCCGTCAGTGGGCTCGCCGCGCTGGCGGTGCTCGCAGTCGAGGTCTCCCTCAAGCCGGAGCAGCTATTCCTTGCCTGGCTGTTCGTCGCGCCGTTCCTGCAGGACCTCGGCTCGGGCCGTCTCGAGCATCTGCTCCGGATCGGTCTGTACTCGGCTCCACCGCTTCTGTTCCTCGCCTGGACGCTGCTGCAGCGGCGCGCCGTCAGGGGCTCCTTCATCGATCTCTTCCCGGCCGGATACGCCGCGTACGTCGTGGGATCAGCGGCTCTGGCCGGCGTGAATGTCTCCGCGACCCAGGTGTTCTCGGTCGTCGTGACCGGAGTCATCGTCTACTACTTCTGCTCGTTCTGCTCGCTCGACGAGGGGATCGAGCGCCGCATCGTACGAGTGCTGCTCGCTTCCACCGCGATCGTGTCGATCGTTGTCGTGGTCGAGAAGATTGCGGGTCACAGCTACGGCTATCAGGCCGACACGGCCGCGAACGTCGAGCGCGCAGCCGGACCCTTGGGCGCTCCCGGTGTCCTCGGGACAGTTGTCGGAGCCGGCGCTGTTCTCGCGCTGGCCACGCTGGTGTGGGGTGGGCCGCAGTCGTTGCGCCGTCTCGCCTATTTCTCACTGCTTGTGAACCTGACGGCGCTCTACCTGACGCTGACCCGCGGTCCGCTGATCGCGGCGGGTGCCGTGGGCCTGCTCGTCGTTCTGAGCCGGGCGCGGACGCGTTGGCCAACAGTGCTCGCGGGGATCGTTCTCGCGCTCGTCGTTGCAGGCCTCTGGACTTCGATCTCCTCGAGCCCGCTCTACAAAGATCGCTTCTCGAACCAGTCCAATGTCGAGGACCGCGTCATCATCGATCGCTGGTCCTTCGAGCTCGCTTCGCGCAAGCCCTTGCTCGGGTGGGGTTACGGCTCGTTCGATGAGGTCAAGGACGCGGCGCACCTCAGTACGGGGAGTTCCTCCGTCACTTACGACGAGGTGATCCAGTACACGAGCCACAACACGTATCTGACGGTCCTCGTGGAGCTTGGCGGAATCGGCCTCCTTCTGCTCATTGTCCCCTGGCTCGTGATCGGGCGATCGTCGCTCGGGCTCATCGCCGCCGATCCGTCCAAATCTTGGATAGTGGTCGGCTTTCTCGGAGTGCTGGGAGTCTGGATCATCAGCGCCGGGACGTTCGATATGCGCTTTTTCGCTCTGACCTGGGTGCTCCCATGGCTCGCTGTCGGGTTGCTGCGACGGATGGTGCTCGATCACAGTCAGGGGCGGGTTTCCGGCTTTGCAGTCGGCTGACGGCTTGAGATCGTTTGCCCGTGGGAGTCTCCAGTCGGCGCTGTCGAGAGGACCCGGGTACGAGCCCCAGCCGCCCGGCGTCTTCTTCGAGACGGAGACGGTGCGCGGGTACTTCATCGACTTCCGGGCAAAGACGCAGGCCGCGAGTGAGGCGGAGCCGTGGAGCCTCGAGCCCGCCGGGCTCGCTCAGCTCGGACTCGGATGGTGGGAGCGGCATCTCGCCGGAGAGCCGGAGGCCCTCGGCACATTCCTCGGCACCTGTGAACTCCTCGAACGGCGTGGCGTCGGGCGCGGACGCGAGCTCCTCTGGGAATACGACGTTCCCGTCCCCAAGTACGGGCTCGTCCCTCCTTGGTGCTCCGGCCTCGCGCAGGCGCAAGCGGCATCTACATTCGTGCGTGCGCACCTCGCGAGCGGCGAGGACCGTTTCGCAGAGCTCGCCGTACGGGCGATCGCCCCGATCCTCCCCGGAAGCCCCTCCGGCCTGCTCGTCCGCACATCGCACGGGCCCGTGCCGGAAGAGGCCCCGTCAGGTCAGCCGAGCCTCATCCTCAACGGTTGGATTTATGCGTTGTGGGGGCTCTGGGACGTCGCGGTCGGTCTCGGCAGCGAGGGATGCCGGAGCCTGTTCGAGGAGAGCACGATGTGCCTGCGAGAGATGATCGCCCGCTACGACATCGGCTGGTGGAGCCGGTACAGCCTCTACCCGCACCGTCTGCCTGATCTCGCGAAACCTTTCTACCATCGGTTGCACATCGACCAGCTGGACGTGATGGCGCGCCTCGTCGCGGCTGGCGACCTCGGCGAGACAGCGCGGCGTTGGGCAGCCTATGAGACCGCTCCAAGGCGAGTCGCTGCGATTGCCCAGAAGGCACTCTTCGTAGCCCTCCGCTGATGCGCGTTCTCATCGTCACCAACATGTATCCGGGCCCGACGGAACCGTGGTGGGGCAGCTTCGTTCGAGACCAGGTTGATGATCTCTCTGAGCTCGGCCTCGAGCTCGAGGTGTTTCACATCGAGGGACGATCCAATCGCAGCACGTATCTGCGGGCGATACGTGATGTCCGGACGCGCCTGCAAGCGGCCAGTTACGACGTCGTCCACGCCCACTATGGGCTCACCGGGGCTGCGGTCGTCCTTGCACGCACAGGCGTCCCGGTCGTCGCCACATTCCATGGCAGCGACTACGGCGGACCGGCATGGCAACGGCTCGTCTCCACCGCGGTCGCGAAACGCGCCGTGCCCATCGTCGTCAGTGAGGAGGGTCGCGCACGCCTTCGGGCTCCCTGCGCCAGGGTCATACCGATGGGCGTCGACACAGAGCGCTTCGCGCCGCTCGACCGGGCCACAGCGCGGAGGGGGCTTGGCTGGGACGATGGGGCGCGCTACGCGCTGCTCGCCGGGAGCCGTGCCGATCCGGTCAAGCGGGCCGACCTCTTCGACGCTGCTGTTGCGCGCGCGCAAACGCGTGTGCCCGAGCTCCAGGGGACGGCGCTCGAGGGCTTCGATCGCGAACGCGTCCTACTCGCCCTCAACGCAGCCGACGTAACCGTGCTGACGTCCGACCACGAGGGGTCGCCGGTCACGATTCGCGAGTCGCTGGCCTGCGAGACACCTGTCGTGGCGGTGCCGGCCGGAGACGCGCCCAGTGTTCTGGCTGGACTTCCCGGCTGTAGCGTCGTTGCGCGTGAGGCAGACGCGCTGGCCGGCGGGATCGAGGCGGCGCTGGTCGCCGGACGAAACCCAGCCTGGCGTGAGCGCGCCCTGAAGTCATCTCGCGCGGCCGTCGCCGAGCAGGTACGCGATCTCTACGAGTGCGTGGCGGGTCGGAGGGCGTCATGACTCGCACGCCGGGCCTGTTCATGGTCGTGCACGGGAACTACCCGGCCGACCCACGCGTGGCGCGGGAGACCAGGGCGGCTGTGCGCGCAGGGTTCGACGTTGACGTGGTCGCCATGCGGGAGCCGGGCAGGCCCGCGAAGGAGCAGGTCGAGGGCGTCGCAGTCCACCGGCTGCCGATCTCGCGGCACCGCGGCGGCGGGCGGGTGAGGTTTCTCGGCGAGTACGTTGCGTTCAC
>Ga0066903_100006806_pt1 | contig 10238 bp, 7 predicted proteins | sample PanSoiMetaGPlot1_FD_67491 | JGI IMG/M metagenome (GOLD analysis project Ga0066903, IMG submission 67491) | Tropical forest soil microbial communities from Panama analyzed to predict greenhouse gas emissions - Panama Soil - Plot 1 (version 2) | ecosystem: Environmental > Terrestrial > Soil >... | reverse complement strand
GCCGTCGCGGTGAACGCCGCCGGCTGTGGATCGTCGATGAAGGAGTACGGTCAGCTGCTGGCCGACGATCCTGCGTGGGCCGAGCGCGCCCGCGCCTTCTCGATGCGCGTGCGCGACGTCACCGAGCTGGTCGACGAGCTCGGCGAGCCCCGCGCAACGCGACATCCGCTCGCGTTGCGCGTCGCCTATCACGACGCCTGCCACCTCGCGCATGCTCAGGGCATCCGCCGCCAGCCGCGCGACCTGCTTCGAGCGATTCCCGGCGTCGAGCTCGTGCCGTTCCCCGAGCAGGACGTCTGCTGCGGCAGCGCGGGCATCTACAATCTCGTCGAGCCCGACGCCGCGCGCGCGCTGGGCGATCGCAAGCTCGCGCACATCGACGCCGCGCAGCCGGACGTCGTCGCGACCGCGAACCCGGGATGCACGCTGCAGATCGCGGCAGCCGCGCGCCGTCACGGACGCGCCCTCGCAATCCGCCACCCAATCGAGCTGGTCGCCGCTTCGATTGCCGCCCGACCCCGCTAGGAGACAGCTTTGTCATGGCGTGACGACGTCCGAGCGCTGCGGGCCGCGCGGGCTGCGGCCACAACCTACAGGCAAGTCAACAGATAGCAGAATTGACGAGGAGACGATTTACTGGCACCGTGATTGCTGCTTCAGCTTGTGCCACCGCCGATGTACCCGACGAGGTCCGATCGTGCCCGTACATAAGCGTTTCCTTCTTCATGTCGCAGTAGTGTGCCTTGTTGTTGCCGGCTTCGCGGCGACCAGCGAAGCCCAGATCTTTCGCGGACGCACGCGCGTCGTGGTCGCGGGCGGATATTACGCGCCGTTCTGGGTCGATCCGTGGTACGGGTTCGATTATCAGTGGGGCGCTTATCCGCCGGTCTACCCCTATCCGTACTACCGTCGATATCTCGCGCCTGAAGCGTCCGTGAAGTTCGAGGTCAAGCCGAAACAGGCCGAGGTCTACATCGACGGCTTCTACGCCGGCATCGTCGACGACTTCGACGGCGCATTCCAGCGCCTGCACGTTCAGCCGGGCGAGCACGAGATTCAGCTGTTTCTCGAGGGCTATCGCACCGTGCGGCAGCGCGCCTACCTGACCGCCGACAACACGTTCAAAGTGAAATACACCATGGAACGGCTCGGCCCGGGCGAGCAACAGGAGCCGAAGCCGGAGCCGCCGCCCCCACCGCCACCGCAGGCAGGCCAGCCGCCGATGCCACCGCAGGAGCGAGGGTATCCGCCGCCGCGCGGCCCGGTGGGTCGGCGAATGCCGCCTCCTCCACAGCAGCCGCCGCCGGGCGCGCGCGGCGGGCCGCAAGCCGGCTACGGGACGCTGTCGGTGCGCGTCCAGCCGGCGGACGCCGAGATCTCGATCGACGGCGATCCCTGGCGTGGACCGGCCGGTCAGGATCACCTCGTCGTCGACGTCGCCGAAGGGTCGCATACGGTCGAGATCCGCAAGCAGGGCTTCAGGACCTACGTCACGCAGGTCGACATCCGCCGCGGCGAGACGACGCCGCTCAACGTCAGCCTGCGGAGCGAGCAGTGACGCGCGCGTTTGCGGCGTTCGCGTTTGCGATCCTCGTGCCGATGGCCGCGGCCGCGCAGACGACAGCCGATCCATCGATCGCCGACGATCAGGCCGCCGGCGCCAGGCCGGCGACGAGCCAGGGACCGATGATCATCGAGCAGATCCACAACGGCTTCCTCGGGGCACCCGAAGCGAAGGTGACGCAATTCGACAACAGAGCCGAGGGGATGATCGGCGGCAGCGCCGGCTGGGTGTTCGAAGAGGCGATGTTTGTCGGCGGCGGCGGCTACTGGATGGTGCAGAGCGGTCACAGCGATCGCGAGCTGGCGTACGGCGGCGTCGTGCTCCAGTGGTTCGTGCACAACGGCAGCCGGTTCGGATGGAGCGCCAGGGTCCTCGCGGGTGGCGGCGAGGCCACGCTGCCGGGGACGGTGACACAGATCATCTACCCGCCGGTGCCGGATCCGCGCATCGTGCCGCCGCGGCCGATCCCGCCGCCACAGCTGCGTACCGTGAATATTCGCGTGCGCGAGGGTTTTGTGGTCGCCGAGCCGGAGGTGAACGCGCGCATCGGCCTGTCGAAGCACGTCCGGCTCACCATCGGCGCCGGCTACCGGGTCACCGGCAGCGATCGGCGCTTCCGCGACGGTTTCGACGGCGACGGCTTCGACCGCACCAACCGCATCAACGGCGCAACCGGCACGCTCGGCATCCAAATCGGCGGCTGATCCGGAAACGCACAAAGCGCCGAGCGCGCAAAGACCGCAGGGAAGGCTGCTATGATGTGGCCCGAGAGGCCACACGGTGAGCTATCGCCGCCTCCTGCTCGCGCTGCTCGTCGCGTCCGCGGTGCCGCTTGCGCCGGCGATCCTCGCGCAGGTCAGCCAACAGGATCCCGAGTGGCGCCCCCGCATCTGGGTCGGCGGCAATGGCATCGGCCGCTTCAGGCGCGAGCCGCCGAAGTGGGCGACGCTCGAACACTTCGATGGCTCCTTCAACTACTGCCGCGCATATTTTTCCGGCGATCGGTTCGAGGCCGGCGGCTCCGGCTGGAACACCGACTTCCCGGGTGCCGACAACAATTTTTCCGTTCGTCTCGGCGAGCTGACCGCCGTTCACGTCAAGCTCGATAAAGCAGGCCAGCCCGACTACGTCGTCGTGCGCCTCGCCGATCCGCTGCTCTACCACTGCCCGTTCCTCCACATGGAGGACGTCGGCGTCGTGCGCTTCAGCGACGCCGAGGTGGAGAGCCTGCGGACGTATCTGCAAAAAGGCGGCTTCGTGATCGTGGACGACTTTTGGGGCACGCGCGCGTGGGACCAGTGGGAGTACGAAATCGGCCGCGTGCTGCCGCCGCATCAATACCCCATCAAGGACATCCCGCGCGATCACCCGATCATGAACGTGCTCTACGACGTCAAGGAAGTCGAACAGGTCTCGAACATCCGCTTCTGGGTGCAGACCGGCAGCGTGTCGGAGCGCGGCTCCGACAGCCCGAATGTGAACTTCCGGGGCATCTCCGACGATCACGGTCGCCTCATCGTCGTAATGGCGCACAACACCGACATCCCCGACACGTGGGAGCGCGAAGGCGAGAGCAAAGAGTACTTCGACAAGTTCTCGCCGAACGGCTACGCCGTCGGCGTCAACATCGTGCTCTACGGGTTGACCCACTGATCGTGGATCGTGCAATTAGGAATTTGGAATCTAGAATTTGGAATTCGTGACCACCATTCCAAGTTCCATATTCCCAATTCCTGATTCCGACCCGCCCGTCACCGAGGTGGTCGAAGCCGAAGGCCACCTGATCGACTCGCAGCTGATGAACGCGATGTTCGACACCGTCGTCCGCCACGACGCCGCGTTCGACGTGCTGGAGTTCCGGATCGGCCGCACCAACGAAGAGCCCTCGTTCGTGTCGATGCGGGTGACCGCGAGGAGCGCCGCGCGGCTCACCGAGGTGCTCGAGGAGCTCGTCGCGCTCGGCTGCCGCGTCGTGCGCGCCGACGATGTGCACGTGGTGCCGGCCGATCGCGACGGCTGCGCACCGGAGGACTTCTACTCGACGACCAATCACCGCACCTTCGTCCGCCTCGCCGGCCAGTGGGCGGCCGTCGACCGGCAGCGGATGGACGCGGCCATCGTCGTCGCAGACGGACGCGCGTCGTGCCGCAAGCTGCGGGATCTGCGCAAGGGCGACGCCGTCGTCTGCGGCGTGCACGGCGTGAAAATCGTTCCGGAGTTCCAGGAGCGCGACCGCCACGGCTTCGCGTTCATGACGAACGAGATCTCGTCGGAGCGGCGCGTCGAGGTCGGCGTCGCGCGGATCGCGGCGATGATGCGCGCGGCGAAACAGGCGGGCGAGAAGATCGCGTTCGTCGCGGGCCCAGTTGTGGTCCACACGGGCGGCGGCGCGTACTTCCGCGATTTGATCCGCGCTGGCTACGTCGACGTGCTGCTCAGCGGCAACGCGCTCGCCGTCCACGACGTCGAGCAGGCGCTCCTCGGCACGTCGCTCGGCGTGGACATGGAGACCGGCCGCGCGATCGAGGGCGGACACCGCCACCACATGCGCGCCATCAACGCGATTTACCGCGCCGGCGGCCTGCGCGCGGCCGTCGAGCAGGGCGTGCTGCGATCGGGCGTCATGTACGAGTGCATCAGGCGGAACGTGACGTTCGTCCTCGCCGGCAGCATCCGCGACGACGGTCCGCTGCCCGAGACGGTGATGAACCTCGTCGAGGCGCAGGATCGCTACGCGGCGGCGCTGCAGGGCGTGACGCTCGTCCTCGTGCTCTCGACGATGCTGCACGGCATCGGAGTCGGCAACATGCTGCCCGCGTGGGTCCGGCTCGTCTGCGTCGACATCAACCCGGCCGTGGTCACCAAGCTCGCCGACCGCGGCTCGTCGCAGACGATGGGCCTCGTCACCGACGTCGGCCTGTTTCTGCGGCAGCTTGCGTCGGCGCTGCAGTAGTCACAAGTCGCAAGTCGAGAGTCACAAGTCCTACGAAGAGATCGGCAAGATGCTCGCGGGCCTGATTGGCCACCTGGAACGCGAAGATCTCAAGCGCAGCACCCGTCCACCGAAGCCGACAAAGCGCCGGCAAGACCCGGCGAATGAGCTGTGACTCGACGTGCGACTTGCCGCTTGCGACTTGCGACTACAGCTTCACGGAACAACGACGATAGCCGCGCGCCAGAACGTCGCCTTCTCGGCGCCGGGCTCGAGCACCGTCACCTGACAGTCGTAGCGCCCGACGGCGAGGCCCTCGAGCGGCACGCTGAAGCGCAGCGGCATCGCCTTCGTCTTCGGATCGACCTCGCCGGTCACGGCGAGCGGCGCCGTCTCGAGCGCCTTGGCGTCTCCGCGATAGAACGTGACGAACGCGACAAGCGGCTGCGGTGAGGTCTCGACGCGCTCGTACGCCTGCAGGAACACGTACAGATCGCGGCTGCGGCTGAACACGCGCGTCACGCTCGGCATCAGCTTCTCGCCCTCGAACACCAGCGGGTTGATGGTGTCCGCGCTCTTCTTCACCGAGTAGATCGCGTTCGCGATCGGCATCCGCTGGCTGCCGAGGACGACGGAGCTGATCGGGACGCGAACGGTCTCTCGATTCAGGTTCGGGATCGCGAAGTTCGCCTGATAGGTTCCGATGCGGCCGGTCTCGTTGTCGCGCGCGAGCACCTTGATCACGTACTTGCCCGGCAGCAGCGTGAAGCCGGTCTCGTACTGAACCGGCCGCCGCGCGAGCTCCGCCGCCGTCTGGTCGCTCAGCTTCATGTCGAGCTTGTCGCGGACGTTCTGAATCGTGATGCCGTAGTCGTCTTTCACTTCGCCGATGAAGTCAATCTCGGTGCGGGCAGCGCCGCCGCGTCGCGCGAGCGCCAGTTCGCTCCCGGGAATCTTCACCGACACCGGCACGAAGTATTCCGCGCGATTGAGCTGGAAGTAGTTCACCTCCATCGCGATCGAGATGTCGGTGACCGGGTTCTCGAGCATCAGCGCCTCCTCGAGCTGGCGCTCCTTGTCGGCCGCGGTGAACTTCGTGAACGCCTTGTCGGCGTAATAGCCCTGCCGGTACGACAACTCCGCGTCGAGACCCTCTCTGAGCGCGACCTTCACGCGGTGGAACTTGCCGTCCATCGCCGTGTGCGTGCTCGTGTAGCCGAGGATGTAGTAGCTCGGAATCGACTCCGCCGCCTGCACGATCCCGAGGGACAGATCGTTGTTGTCGAACAGCGCCTTCCCGCCCGTGTCCTTGGCGAGGGCGTACAGCGTATCCTGCGAGCGCTGGAAGCTGGTGACGAGCGTCGTTGCCGCCTGGCCGGTGAAGGAAGTCAATCCGGTCGGCGACGGCCGCGTCGCGTCGCCGAGCGGCGCCTGCGCGACGAGGCCGCGGGCGTCGACGGGATAGATCGACACGTTTGCGCGGTTCGCGGCGTTGATCGTTGCGCGCAGCTGCGCCTGGTTGTCGACGCCGTTGAGGCGAAGGCCGCTCGCGAAGTAGACGAGCGATTTCTGCTCGGGCAGCGAGCGCAGCATCGTCGCCGCCGTCTGCAGGGCCGACAGCTGCCGATCGGTGTTGAGGATGTTGAACTCGGCATCGTCCTGCCCGAACGCCGTGCCGACGTCGACGGTCGCGTCGGGCAGGTCGTTCGCGTCGCGCTGCTCGCCGTAGATCAGGGTGTCGACGACCTCCTTGAGCGCCGCGCGGTCCGCCGTGAAATCCTGCCGCACGCGGACGGCGCCGCCCTCGAACGTCATGATCGCGACGAGATCCTGCGCTTTCATCTGCTCGTTGAGAAACGTCCCGGCGGCGTTGTACGCGCGCATCTGGTCTGGCGGCGGCATCGCGCTCAGGTCGAAATACAGCACGAGCAGCCGCCGGTTCTGATAACGGACGTCGCCGGGCGCCGAGGCAGAAATGGTTGGCTGCACGGTGGGCGCCGCGCGCGCCGGACGGCCCGGGGGCGCCGGCGGCACGGGCGGCAACGGCGCGGCGTTCGTCTCCATGCGTTGATACGCCACGAGGCTGATCGTCTGCGGAACACCGTCTTCAGTAATCGTGAAATCTCCGGCGGTGAGTCCCTCGATCGGGCGCCCCTGCTTGTCGACGACGGTGACATCGACGACGGTCAGCCGCGTGCCGGTGCGAAAAACGGGTTGCTGCGCGGCTGACGAAGACGGAAAGGATGTGAAGAACGCAAGGATCGTTGACAAGTACGCGGAGGCGCCCGATCGCTTCCGCATTCGCGCAACGCCGTGTGCCCTCTGTGCCCTCTGCAACCTTTGTGTCCTCGTCAGAAGCGGAGCCGAAGGCTGCTCTGCAGTTTGCGCATGGCGTTCGCCTGAATAGGCAGTCCGAATTGCGGGCTGCCGACGATCGTGTTGACGCCGGTGTAGGTGACGCGGTTCAGCACGTTGATCGCGTCGATGCGCCAGTCGAGCGTCAGGCGTTCGGTCCAGATGAACGATCGGCCCAGGCTGGCATTCAGCGAGAACTGCGCTGGACCGCGAATCGAGTTGCGTCCCGCAGTGCCCCACTGCCCCGACGCCGGCGGCGCGTAAGCGGTCGGGTTCGCATAGAAACCGGATGCCGCGTCGGTCGTGGCGCCGGTGACGTCGCCCCGAATCGAACCGGTCACGCCGGTGCCCGGGACCGACGTGAGGTAGACCGGCGTGAGCGGCAGGCCGCTGCCCGCCGTGAGCTGGCTCGTCACCGTCCATCCCTTGAAGAGCGCTCCGCGGATGCCGTCGATGAGCGAGCCGCCCGCGACGCCGACGCCCGATGTGTATTGCACCTGCGCGGTCGCGAGATGGCGCTGATCGAAATTCGACGGCGCGCGCTCGGCGTCGAGGTTCAGCCAGTCCTGCGCGACGGCCGCGCCGTTCACGCTCGCGCCGACGAACGCCGCCGCCGCATCGTCGGTCGCTTTCGACAGCGTGTATTGAAGCGACGCCGTCAGGCCGTTGCGGAGCCGCCGGCGCAGCTGAAACTGTCCGGCGTGCCGGCTCGAGCTGGCGTTCGACTCGAGGTACACGAACCCGGACGGACACGACGGGCACGGGTTGACCGCGCCAATCGGATACGTGTTCGGAAGGAATTCCTGCAGCATGTGGCTGCCCTTCGTGCCGAGATACGTCGCCGTCATCGTCAGCGACGCAGGCAGATCGCGCTGAACGAGCAGCTGCCAGTTATGCGCGTAGCCGACGCGCAGGTCGGGGTCGACGGCAAACGTGTTCGAGATGCCCGGCCGCGGCGGAGCGAAACCGTTGGCGAGCGTCAGCGGGTGCTCCGCGCTCGTCTCGACGCTGGCGGTCGTCGACAGCGGCGGCTGCTGAGAGAGCGACAGATCGATCGCTTGATACACGGCTGAATTCCGGTAGATCCCGTAGCCGCCGCGAATGACGAGCGAGGATCCGGCAAGCGGCCGCCACGCGACGCCGATGCGCGGCTGCAGCCCGCGGAAATCGGGACGAATGGGGCTGCCGCCCACGGCCTGGCTGACCGACGTAAACCCGGGGGCGACGTCGAGATTGACGAGCCGCCCCTGCGCTTCGGTGAACGGCGACTCGTACTCCCAGCGCAGTCCGATGTTCGCGGTGAACGCCGCGCTCATCCTCCAGTCGTCGGTGATGTAGACATCCGACGAGGTAGCGCGAAAGTACTTGTCGGGATTGCCGAAGGCGATCGAGCTGGCATGCGGCAGGCCCAGCAGAAAATCGGCGAAATCCGATCCGGTCGCCGAGCCGGTGAAGGTGAAGGTTCCGCGCGCATTCTGCTGCGAGACGATGTCCAGGTGCCGTACGCGCAGGTCGCCGCCGACGGTGACGTTATGGCGGCCGCGGTTGATGAGCATCTCGCCGCCAGACGCGTGTGTCCGATCGCGATTCGACGCGTACTGCGCGCTCGACAGCCCCGCGATGCCGCTCGAGAAGATGAGGTTCGGCGGTCCCCAGTTCACCGGATCCTGGCTGGTGCCGCCGATGCCGGCATCGGCCGCGATGTTCTCGCGGTTGGCGAAGTACGGCGTCGTCTGCGTTGTCAGCGCCGTGAACTGATAGCGCAGGCGCAGCGTGAAGAACTGCGAGTAGCGATGCGACCACGTGACCGGTGCATCGATGCCCGAGACAGCCGTAGAGTCGACGAAGCCGAAGAGGTTGCCGGCATCGGTCGCCGTCCGCTGGAGCGAGACCGTCCCGTAAATCTGCGTCTTGTTGGTCAGCGATTCGATGAGCCGTGTCTGGAGTGCGTCCTGCGTGGTCGTCAGGATGACGGGCGTCTGAAAATTGTAGCGGCCGCCGCCGTCGACGTTCGGCAGCGGGTAGAGCGCGAGGAGCGCAGCGGCCTGCGGCACGATGCTCGACGCCGGCACGGGGTGTCTGGCGATTTCTCCGCGGCGCTCCGCGGCTGTCGGAACGATCGCCGACTGCGTCGTCGCATCGTGGTTCGAGGTGTGCTGATACCCCAGGAAGAGATTGGCTTTGTTTCTCAGGCCGGGAAGTTTGACCGGTCCCGCAAATGATCCGACCACCTGCGCGTCCGAATAGGACGGCCTGGGCGTCTGCTGGTCGGTGAAGGAGAACGGACGCGCGTCCCAGGCGGAGTTCCCGAGCAGCACGCCGATGCCCCCGCTGTAGAGCGAACGCGGTCCGCGGCGGTTGTTGCCGAACGCCGGCAGCAGCGCGAACGGCGAGGCGGCGCTGTTGTTCACGCTCCCGTTGATCAGGAATCCATCGGCGGCGTCTGCCGATCGATCGGCGCCGGCATCGCCGCCGGCGACCACCGCGTCGCCAGCGGGCGCCGCCGCCGCGGGCGTGGCTGCCGGCGCAGAGGCGGCAGGACTCGTCGTCACGGCGGCGCGCTCAAAGCCGCCACCGGATGGGGGCCGGGGAGAAGGTTTTGACCCGCCCGTCGAGGGGGCGACAGGCGCCGGCTCGTTGCGAACCGTTCGGCCGGCGGCGATCTGATCGAACGGCAGTACCGTCAGCGGAAAATCGGCCGGCGGCGTGTCCGGCGAGACGACGATGTCTCGTCTGATCGGCGAAAAGCCCACCATCGCGACGTCGATCGTCCACGATCCATCGTCGAGGTTCGCCAGTCGAAAGCGGCCCTGCTCGTCGGTGACCGTCGTGCGCGACGCGTCGGCGCGCGTCGCCGTCACAGTGGCACCGGGCACCGGCAGGCTCGAGAACGTCACCAGCCCGTGCAGTTCGGACGCGCCTGCGCTCCGTGTCGCGATGAGCAGCGCCGCGGCAAGGATCAAGGCCGCGCGGCCCCACGCTCCTCGAGAACGCGCACTAGTTCTCGGTCGGATGCTCAGCACGATCGATGACGAGCACGCTGACCGGACCCTTCTGGGAATCCAGCTTGAGCCCGAGCTGCTCCTGCACCGCGGTGAAAATCGACGGACCGTTGGGATCGATCGGAGCGCCGTTGATGAGCGGCTCCGGCGCTCCCGGCGGACGCTGCGGCAGGTTGTCCGGCGTCCACGTGAGGTTGAACTCGTAGTTGCCAGAGAGGCCCGTCTTGTCGACGACGACGCGCCCGACGAACATGCCGAGTGTGTTGGCGAACTGCGCCATCGTCGAGCCGCCGACCGACATGTTGCCCGGCGCGATGCGGATGCCGCACGGCATGCGCTCGCCAGGCTGCGGCGGCGTAGGCGGCCCAGCAGGTCCGCGGCCTCG
>Ga0066903_100006805_pt1 | contig 10239 bp, 7 predicted proteins | sample PanSoiMetaGPlot1_FD_67491 | JGI IMG/M metagenome (GOLD analysis project Ga0066903, IMG submission 67491) | Tropical forest soil microbial communities from Panama analyzed to predict greenhouse gas emissions - Panama Soil - Plot 1 (version 2) | ecosystem: Environmental > Terrestrial > Soil >... | reverse complement strand
CGCCAAATGCCGTGGTCCCCTAATTGACCCTGGTGCCCAATGTAGAGACCGTGCCATTGATCCCCCGCCGATAGTCAACACCCGGCCGATTCGGCGACGTCGCAAATGGTGGTCATCGTCGGCACAGTCCGTAGCAACGGACGCCCAGCAGGCGCAATATTCTAGTCGTTTAGATCGCGCCCGAGTAGACCTTTTGCGAAAAGCACAGCGGCAGACGGCGTAGCAAGTGGGGGGCTGCCTGCTGGTTGTCGACCTCACGATGGCATCCTGGTCAGGTGCCGCGCGACGACCGAGTGGGTTCTCAAGGCCCGAAGTTTCCGCGCATAGATTGTCACTCGCCAAGAGGCGGCATCGCGCCGGCGTTTCGCACGCATGAGGGGATCAGCCTAAGTGACCCCGAAACGGCAATCGGCCCGCAGCACAACGGCTATGCCTCATCGTCACGCGTGAGGAGGGCATTCTTGGTGTCGTTCCGCCGATGCGCCACGGCTTCTGGGCGAGTCTTGCAACGTCTCGCTAGTCGACTAATCTATCGCTCGATATCGGGCCCAGCGCCACAAAACGGGCCCGTGCTGGGGCGCAGGCTCGACCACATGGAGCGGTTCCGCCTGCTGAACAATAACAATGGGAGGAGATCGAAAATGTCTAGGACCCTAGTTTGGACGACCGTATTCCTGGGGGCCATGTTCGTTGCCTCGCCGCAGGGTCGTGCCGCCGGGCAGTTCGACGGGGTGACCGTCAACGTTATGACGCAGACCGGTGCGATCCAGGAACCGCTGCAGCGGCGCGCCCCGGATTTCGAGAAGCTAACGGGCGCCAAAATCAACATTATCGCGGTTCCGTTCTCGGACCTCTACCAGAAGCTGCTCACCGACTGGGCTAGCGGCACAAATTCGGTCGATGCCGCCGTCTTTGCGCCGCAGTGGATGGTCGATTACGTCGCTGGCGGCTATCTTGAGGAGCTCGGCCCGCGGATCGCCAAGGACGCAGCGATCCAGTGGAATCAGATCGCACCGTTCTTTCGCGATTTTTCCGCCACCTTCGCTGGCAAGATTTATCTCGTTCCCGTCGATGGTGACTTCCACATGCTATATTACAGGACCGATGTGTTCGAGAAGGCCGGCCTAAAGCCGCCGAGGACATGGGACGAATACCTCGCCGACGCGAAGGCCCTCAATGGCAAAGATTTTAACGGCGACGGAACGAAGGGCTTCGGCTCCTGCATCGCCAAGAAGCGCAACGCGCAGAGCTATTGGTTCGTGACCGATGTGGTCGGCTCGATGGTGCAGTCGAAAGGGACCAGCCAGGGCACCTTCTTCGACACCAAGGACATGAAGCCCCTGGTCGATAACGAAGCCGTTCGCAAGGCGTTGGATTTTCTCAAGGAATCTGGCAAGTTCGGACCGCCGGATGAGCTCAATATGGACGTGAGCGATACGCGGCCGCTATTCGTCTCCGGCAAGTGTGCGCTCAATCTCGACTGGGGGGACGTCGGTGTGCTTGCGATCGACCCGAAGAGCTCGAAGGTAATCGACAAGACCGGATCAGTGATCATGCCGGGCGCCAAGGAGGTATTAAACTGGGCGACGGGCAAGCTCGAAGCCTGCACCCCGGCCACCTGCCCGCACGCTATCGACGGCATCAACCATGCGCCCTACGCGGCCTTCGGCGGCTGGAGTGGCGGCATCAACGTCAAGGCCAAGGACCGGGTGAAGGACGCCGCCTATGCCTTCCTATCTTACATGTCTCAACCAAAACAATCGGATGTCGACGTCACCATCGGTGTGACTGGGTTCAATCCGTACCGTCTCTCGCAGATGACTTACAACGATATCTGGAAGAACGCCGGTATGAGCAAGGTGGCCGGTGAGAGTTACCTTGGTGCCATCGGGGCGAGTCTGAACAGCCCGAACATGATCCTGGACCTTCGCATCCCGCAGAACCAGAAATATCAGCAGGTTGTGCTCGACGAAGCGATCGCCAGATTCCTCGCAGGCGAGATCGACAAGGAAGCGACCATCAAGACCATCGTCAACGGCTGGAATGACCTGAACGAGCAGATTGGCGTGGAAAGCCAGCTGAAGTTCTACAAGGGCTCGCTTGGCGTACAGCGATAGGCAGCGCAGCTAACGGCCTGCTCCGGGTTCGCGCCGGAGCTAGCCATCCGAAGTCGCCGGTGGCGTCGGCGATTACACAACGCGAACCCAAAGACGCCCCTAGAGCATGGCCCTAGCCCCCACCGTCGCCGCCCAGACCACCACCCGTCGGACGCGCGACGAGTGGGTCGATCGCAACGCCGGCCGGATGATGGTGCTACCCGCGGTAGTGATTCTGCTCGCGTTCGCCATTTTCCCCTTGATCATCTCGGTTTATCTTTCGCTGAGCCGTTTCGCGCTCGAGGCTGGCGGCTTCAGGCTGAAATTCGTCGGGTTCTATAACTTCCGCCGTCTGTTGTTCGGCGCGCAGCAATATCATTTCCTCGGTACACTCAAACCGCTGAACTGGCCCGAGTGGATTGGTTTGGGTGCCTTCGCCATCCTGATGCTACTCTGGCTCGGCCGCTACGTCGCGACTGGGTTCACGGCGTTAGGCTTCATCGGGCGACTGATTTCCGCGGGTCTGGCAACCGGCTCGGTCACACTCGCCCTCGCGACCCTACCGGCCGGCGCTTACCAAGGGACACTGCTGACAACCTACTTCTACGTTCTTGTTGGCGTCACGGTGCAATTCCTCCTCGGCCTCGGCCTTGCCCTGCTTTGCGCGCAACCAATTCATGGACGCTATTTGTTTCGCGTTATTTTCTTCATCCCACTGATAGTGACCCCAGTGGGTGTGGCCTACATGTTTCGTATGCTTGCCGACATGCAGAAGGGTCCTTTCGCACCGCTAAGCAGCGCATTGGGCTTCGGCGAGTGGTCGTGGGCGACGCAGGCTTGGTCGGCGCGCCTGATGGTCTTGATTGGGGATACATGGCAGTGGACTCCGTTCATGTTTATTGTGCTGCTCGCGGCCATCGAGAGTCAGCCACGCGATCAATTGGAGGCGGCGCGCATGGACGGCGCCAGCAGTTTACAGACTTTCCGCGACATCACCTGGCCGGCGATTGCTCCGATCGCCGCCACCGTGGTATTGGTCCGCCTGATCGAGGCGTTCAAGATCATCGATATACCCAACGTGCTGACTGCGGGCGGCCCGGGGCTGGCGACTGAGTCGTTGACGCTGCACTCATTCATCGCTTGGCGCACCCAAGATCTTGGCGGCTCAGCGGCGGTGGGCTATCTGCTCCTCTTCGTCTCGACGATCACCTGCGTCTCGTTCTTCACATATGTTGTCCGCTGGACGCGGAGGTACCAGTGACGCGAGGCACCGACCCCCGCCCGCTGATGCGGCGCCTGTTCGAACCGAGACGCTTGGACACAATGGCGCCCGCGCCGAGGATTTTTACCTACGCCGTGCTTGGATTATGGACTCTGATTGTACTGTTCCCGATCTATTGGGTGCTGGTCACGTCGTTTAAGATCGAGCTCCAAGTCGACAGCGGGCCATACTATTTGCCGTTCGTTGATTTCCAGCCAACTCTCGACGCTTGGACTTTCATGTTGTTGCAAAACAACACGCTCGGACCTTACCTAAATTCGATCGTCGTGGCGGTTGCGAGTACGTTTCTGGCACTGCTGATCGGCTCGCTTGCTGCCTACGCATTGGTACGCATTCGGTTCCAAGTCAAGCTCGCCGCCGTCCTGACTTTCATCGTGCTTGTAATCGGGGTGATCGTCGCGGTTGGGGCGTTGGACGTTCCATGGCCCGCAGCGCTCGTAGCCGCGATCGTTCTATTGCTTCTGGCGCTGAATACCTACGTGCGGCGCTTCAATGCCGCCGTCGGCAACAATGACATCGAGTTCTGGATGATTTCCAACCGGATCATGCCGCCAATCGTCGCGGTGTTGCCGATCTATGTAATGTTCCAGCACCTAAAACTGCTCGACACGCAGATTGCGCTGATCTCGACATACACTGGGGTGAACCTGCCGATCGTCGTATGGTTGACGCGGGATTTCTTTGCCGGCATACCGCTCGATCTTGAGGAGAGCGCGGAGATCGACGGTGCTTCGAAATTTCGCGTCTTCTTCACGATCGCCCTGCCGCTCGTGCGCTCTGGCCTCGCGGCGACGTTCCTGCTGGTATTGATCCTCACGTGGAACGAGTTCCTACTCGCATTGTTCCTCTCCAACGCTAATGCCCAGACCATGCCGGTGCTGGTGGCAGCGCAGAACACGACACGCGGGCCGCAATGGTGGTACATGTCGGTGCTCATCGTGATCATGATCGCGCCGGTGATCGCCATCGCCGGGTTGCTGCAGAAACATATCGCACGCGGCCTCTTGGTCGGCGCCGTTAAGGGTTAGGGGCGCGGCGATGCGCGTGAGGTTGGCGAACATCCACAAATCCTTCGGGCACGTCGAGGTGGTGAAAGGGCTCGATCTGGAGGTTGAGGACGGTGAGTTTTTGGTTGTGCTTGGCGCCTCTGGCTCGGGCAAGACCACGGTCCTGCGCATGATCGCCGGGCTCGAATCGGTCACCTCCGGACGGGTGCTGATCGGTGATCGCGACGTCACCGACGTGCTGCCGAAATACCGCGACGTGGCGATGGTGTTCCAGTCCTACGCGCTCTATCCTCACATGACGGTGTTCGCGAATATCGCCTACCCGCTGGTCGTGAGGAAGCGGCCGAAGGCCGAGATCCAAGCGAGCGTCAGCGACGTAGCGCGCCAAGTACAGCTCGAGCCGTTGCTCGACCGCTATCCGCGCCAGCTCTCGGGTGGCCAGCGCCAACGTGTCGCCCTTGCCCGGGCCATGATCCGCAGGCCGGCGGCATTCCTAATGGATGAACCGCTCTCCAACCTTGACGCCAAGCTGCGCGGCTACATGCGCGCCGAGCTCAAGCACATGCAGCATGAACTCGGTATCACGACGATCTACGTCACGCACGACCAGACCGAGGCAATGACGCTGGCGCATCGGGTGGCATTGCTGGAGAAGGGCGTGTTGCAGCAACTCGACACCCCTACCAACATGTACAATTCGCCGGCGAACCTGTTTGTCGCCGGCTTCATCGGTTCGCCACCTATGAATTTACTAGATGGCGCGCTCGTCGATGGCCGCTTCTCCACCACCGCCGGCAGCTTCGCCACGCCGAGCCACGCATCGCACACCACCGCGGTCGCCGGCGTGCGGCCAGAGGATTGCCGCGTGACCGAGGTCGGCCGCGGCAACATCGTCGGCGAGGTCTACACCACCGAACTCATGGGCGACCATACCCTTGTGACCTGTCAGGTCGGTGGTACCACGATGATTGTCAAAGCCGAGAAGACATTCAACCGTCGTAATGGAGAGGCCATCGGGGTCGATTTCGCGGACGTGGCGGTGCACTTATTCGATAAGGCATGCGGTCAGCGGATCGGTTGATCGCCGCTGCAGTTGGCGTAGCCCAATGAGGGCTCGATTGGGACCGGCCTCGCCCAGAGAGACGTTGCAAACGGCAATGCTTGGGGTGTGGGCCACGCTCCGCGCAGCAGTGAGGACCGCTCGCGACGCGATCGCACATTTTGATCGGCGGGCAGGCGTCAGCCGCCCCATCAACCTTTGCCCCGGTAGTACCAATATTCCCCCGGCCACGGAGTCGGATACATGCGCTCATGGTAGCGATGTTCGCGGTGGTAGTTGCGCAGCGCCACGATACCTGCGGTCGTTGTCGGCCGTGTGTTGACGACCGCAAATTCGCTGCCCAAGACCGCCTCGTGTAAGCCCTGATCGGCATCGTGGGATGCGCGTTTCAGGGTTTCCCAAGCGTGCCGGTGCTGGTCGATTAAGGTGAAAATCGGGTCGAACTCCGAACTCACGACATCGCCCGCCCTCGGAACAACGAGGGTCGCGAGCGCGGCGGCCATCATCGTTCGGCGGCTGATTCGACGTGTGGAACCCGCGATGTAACCCGACCGATACGCGGGTCTGTTTCCTCTTGGCGATCGCCTGCCCGCAACGCCGTCGGCAAATCCAGCTTGCCACGACACCGGGTCGTGACATTCATTTTCAGATCCCATCGTTCTCTCCATTTTGTCACATATGGAACGCGCTCCCACTCCTCGCCGCAGCGCGCTCAACGATGTCCCTTATCACCCGGGCAGGTTCATGACCTGCTAGCGCAAGCGTGCCCAGGAATTCTGAGTGGGGAGTCATGAGTGGGTCGGGCGTGATTTCTATGATGAACAGTTCGCCGTCCCGCAATCGGCCATCGAGTCTGATCAAATCTATTGTCTTGAGGTCAGCGGCAAGCTGAACGATTTTCGCGAGCAGCTCATCGGTCATGAACTCAATCGATCGCAATGCAACTTGTCGTTCACCCGAAAATTTGAGATTGTAATCGTAGACATGGTTGGTCAGAAAACCTAACTCATCCCGCACCACTCTTTCGGAACATCCCCATCGAAAGCTCCCGTGTTTGTCGAATGCAAGGCTTACGAATACCTCCGGGCCTGACAGGAATTCCTCGACTATTATTCCCTCTGGGAAATACTTCAGCTTGTGCAAAGCCAGATCTTTGGCTTCCTCTGTGGTCGTGCAAATCGAGTCTTGACCGATGCCGATGGATGATCCTTCGATGTTTGGCTTAACGATTACGGGAACGCGGACAGCGCTAATCAGATCAGTTTGAGTTGGGGTTGCAACTAAGACGGATGCCGGCGAGTCCAGGCCCGATCGCCGGAGAAAGACTTTTGAGAGAGATTTGTCATTGGCAATCAGCCGGGCGTACGGATCGGGCCCGATGTATCTCAGTCCATAGATCTCGCAAATTGCTGCCGCATAACTCGTTCGGTTGCGGTTCCGCGAACCATTCCAATGAGGCCATACGACAGCGTCATCGAGCTGGGGAGCCTGCTTGATAAAATGGAGCAAATCGGAAAATACAATGACATCGTCCACGACTAGATTCATCAGGTCTCTGATTCGCGTCGCCTGTTCGGGCGTCGTCATGTCCAAGTCGCGAGATTCGGACGATGGCAAAGAATCCTCTCGCTCGCGTCCTTCGGTTACAAGTGCGAGCCGAAGCGGTAAATGGTCCACATTGAGAGCCACAACGTTCCTGTTTGCCTGTGGACGCCGCTCGTTGAGGCAGGTCAAGGCCCCCTCGTTAACCGAAAATAGCTTATATAGCGCGCAATTCGAGCCGCGGCGATAGTGGTCAGCATACCGTACTGGCCGACAAATGTCTTTCGTCGGCTTGCTGTCTTTTGGTCGATTTTGCGTGCACCGATGCGCGTCCGTCGAACGCTCGAGGGCTCAATGGCGTTGACCCTGGCTCGCCACCGAAATAGATCGATCAGCGGTACTGGCCCGACATGATCAAAATGTACGTGCGCCTCACCGCGGCCGCCTCGCGATGGCTTGCCAAATTCGCGAGGGAGTTGCTGGTCCTTCGAAGCCCGTCGCACCGATCGCTGCTAAGGCGTCGAGGATGGCGTTGGTGATGGCCGGAAACGCCGCGATCGTGCCGGCCTCGCCGCAACCCTTCACGCCGAGGGGATTGGTGGTGCAGCGCGTGCCATTAAAGCCGAGATCGAATGACGGCAAATTTTCGGCGCGCGGCAGGGCGTAATCCATGAATGAGCCGGCGAGTAGCTGACCTGAAAAGCCGTCATAGACCGCGTGCTCGAGCAGAGCCTGCCCGGCACCCTGGGCGATGGCCCCATGGGCTTGGCCGGCCGCAATCACCGGATTGACCAGTACACCGTAGTCATCGACCGCCGTATAACGAGAGAGCGCGACTTGCCCTGTGTCTCGGTCGATTTCCACCTCGGCGACGTGGGCCCCGTTGGGAAAGGTCAACGCATCTCGCGTCCAAACGTGAAAGGTGTCGAGGGACAGCCCGGCAGCGCGCGCCATGGCGGCCACATCGCGAAGTGCGACCGACCGATCCGTTCCCAAGACGACGAAGCGGCCGTCCTCGAATCGGATGTCTACTTCGGCGGCCTCGAGCGCATTCGCGGCAATGCGAGTTCCCTTGCCGATGATCTCGTCCGAGGCGCGGCAAATCGCCGTGCCACCCATATAGGTCGCGCGCGAACTGCCGTGCCCACCGCCCGTCGGAATCAGATCGGTGTCGCCCTGACGGAGCTCAATGCAGTCGTTTGGCAAGCCGAGGCGATCAGCCAGAATCTGGGGAAACGTCGTCTCATGACCTTGGCCTATCGTCTGCGTGCCGGTGATGAGCGACACTGTTCCGTCCGTCTCAAAGCGGATGTGGACGTTCTCGTGCGGTGACCCGGCGGTTGCCTTGATGTGATAGGCGATACCCAGACCGCGCAGCTGCCCTCGTGCCTCACTCTCCCTTCGTCGCGCTGAGAATCCATCTACGTCGGCCCGGGCCAACGCATGGTCCAGGGTTTCGGTGAATGAGCCGCTGTCCACGGTGAAGCCAAATGCGTTGGTGGCCGGCATCGCGTCGCGCGGAATCATATTTTTGCGCCTCAGTTCGGCGCGCTCGAAACCGCATTGCCGAGCCGCGGCGTCGATCAGACGCTCCATGATGTTAACCATCTCGGCAAAGCCCGGGCCGCGCGTGACCCCAATCGGGGTCGTGTTCGTTAGAACCGCGGCAATATTCAAGTCGATCGCCGGAATAGCGTAGACCGTGCCCGGCAGATGAACATAGAGGGCGGTCTGAACCGCGCCGACACCCCCAACCAGATAAGCCCCAACGTTTGCCACGCTCGCGACGCGCAGAGCAAGAAAGCGACCGTTAGCGCCCAGGGCCAGCGTGGCCTCGGCCTGGTGGTCACGCCCTTGGTGATCAGACAGAAAGCCCTCACTACGGGTCGCAATCCATTTTACTGGGCGGCCGATATGCTTCGCGGCCCACAAAACCAACGCATGTTCTGCATAAGCAAAGTTCTTGGCCCCGAAGCCGCCACCGACATCTGGAGCGATGAATCGCACGGACGCCGAAGGTACTCCAAGGGCCCTGGCAATATGGTCGCGATTGACATGGATGTTTTGGCCGGACACATACAACGTATACCGGTGATGGCGAGCATCGTAGACCCCGACAGCCCCGCGTGGCTCCATGGGGTTGGTGACCACACGGTGGTTGTCGACGCGAAGCGTGACGCTGTGCGCCGCCGCGGCAAGCGCCGCATCGACTGCGGAAGCATCGCCTGTTCGCCAATCGAAGCAGACATTGCCTGCGACTTCGGCTGCAATCTGCGGTGCGCCTGGGGCGCGAGCGGCGGCCGTGGTCGTCACCGCCGACAATGGAGTGTAGGTTACAATCACCCGCTCGGCGGCGTCGAGGGCTTCGGCTCGGGTCTCAGCAACAATGAACGCGAGCGGCTCACCGACGTAGCAGACCTTGTCGACGGCTAACAATGGCTGCGGAGCGAAGGTGAACGGCACGCCGGTCTGGACATTGGCTTCGACGTAAGGTCGCAAGGGCTGAATCCCTTCGCGCCCAGCATCCGCAGCGGTGAAGACAGCCAGCACCCCTCGTGCCGTGCGCGCCGCTTCCGCGTCGATGCGTTCGATCCGCGCATGCGCGTGGGGGGAACGCAGGACGACAGCATACGCGACATCGTCGAGAGGCAGATCATCGATATAGACACCCCGACCGGTAATGAAGCGGGCATCTTCACGACGCGTCGGTGCATCGCCGACCACCGAGGGGGTCATAACCATGGCATCTCCTATCCCTACTGAAAAGCGCGGCCGCGTGATATGCAAGTCACAAGACGAAAATCGCGGACATAACCCGAGCACGGAAAGCGAATACAATTTACACATGCCGCCACCGACAATCGCAGCGGATTTTTGTCGGAGCATATCGGGCCGTTCCGGTCGAGATCGTAAAGGCGATAGCTCAAACGAGGCGCCCCCTAACTTTTGGGGAGAGTTAAACAGAAAGTGCCTGCTCCAGATAGGTCGCACGATGAAGGTCATTCGAACGGGGCGGTACGCGGCCCGGTCTCTGCTCCTCACGTGTCGTCGGTTGCACACGGAAGCCCTACGCCCCAGCCCGGTGTGTCCCTACTCGGACTCGCTCCCGTCGAGCGGCGCCGAAGCGCGTTCCACAATTGCCGGAACCGATCGCAACGAACGCTCGCTTGGTTCATAAGCGGATGGGGCGGGCACCTGCGAAGCTCGCTGCTTTCTTCAAGGCAGTTGACGCCGTTCGCAAGTGCTACGCGT
>Ga0066903_100006804_pt1 | contig 10239 bp, 11 predicted proteins | sample PanSoiMetaGPlot1_FD_67491 | JGI IMG/M metagenome (GOLD analysis project Ga0066903, IMG submission 67491) | Tropical forest soil microbial communities from Panama analyzed to predict greenhouse gas emissions - Panama Soil - Plot 1 (version 2) | ecosystem: Environmental > Terrestrial > Soil >... | reverse complement strand
GCCGAGGCAGCGTGTAAGACGTGCACGATTTCATGGCGGATCCGCGACGGAAATCGAAATCGCGGTCGTGAATCTGTAATCATTGCGGCGACCCGTGTGAACATTCCCGCGTATTTCTGGAAACTTCGCCGTGGCTCCGCTCTTGCGGTAGCTGCGATCACTAGCTAGTGGCTCCCATGGCCCCCTTGATCATCCTGGTCAATGACGACGGACAGGCCCTGGGTCTGTTGAGCACGGCGCTCTCCGATCGAGGATATTCGGTGGCGGCCGTGCGCACGTTCGTCGACGCCAAAGCCCTCCTCGACTCCTCGACTCCCGATCTGCTGATTGCCGACGTGCGGCTTGGCGAATACAACGGCCTCCAGCTCGCCATCTTCGGCCGTGAGGATCACCCCGACCTGCCTGTAATCGTGACCAACGCCACGGAAGACAAGATCGTCGAAGCCGACGCGATCCGCTACGGCGCGACGTTCATCGCCGACCCGCAACACAACCCCGCCTTCATGGTCACCGTCCAGGGTCTGGTCGCGGCGCGGCATGCGACGCAGCGGCAGAGCCGTCACTGGAACCGCCGCGTCGTCTCGAGTGTCGTCGAGGTGAACGCCGGGAACGCACGCGCGCAGATTCTCGACGTCAGCTATGGCGGCATGCGGCTGGCGTTTGCCGGCGTACAGGAAATTCCGCAGACGTTCGACATCACCCTGCCGTCGGCCGACGTGACGGTCAAAGTGAATCGCGTGTGGACCGACGATCCCGCCACCGAAGGCCAGTGGCGCTGCGGCGCCGAGCTCGTGAAACCCACCGAACGCCGCTGGTGGCGGTTCGTCGACACGCTGCGCTGATCATCCCTCCTGACGTAGACTTTTCCGGTGAAATCGGCCCGTTTCCAGGTAGTCGCGGCGCTCGTCGCGGCCGCCGCGGTGATCGCGACCATCCAGGCGCAGAAGCTGCTCATCACCGGCAAGCGGCCAACACCGATGATCGAGTCCATCGGACCGCAAGTTGCGCAGCTGCCGCTGCCTGCCTTTGATGGCGCTCACGCCATCTGGGGATCGACGGGACAGGACGCCGCGGGCCATCTCTGGTTCGGGGTGACGGCGGAAGGCACGGGGGTGCCGTCCGCGCATCTGTTTGAGTACGATCCTTCGGCTGATCAGTTCACCGACCGCGGCGACGTCGTGTCGCAGCTCACGGCCGCTGGTGTCGCGCGCAAGGGCGAACACCAGGCCAAGATTCACTCACGCATCGTTCAAGGTCCGAACCGCTATCTTTACTTCTCGTCGATGGACGAGGAAGGCGAGCACGAAGACGGCTCGCAGCTGCCGCGCTGGGGCGGCCATCTCTGGCGCATGAGCGTCGACACGCACAAGTGGGAGCACCTGCTCGCGACGCCGGAGGCCCTGATCGCGGTGGGCACCGGCGATCGTTTCGTTTATGCGCTCGGGTACTTTGGCCACGTTCTCTTTCAGTTCGACACGAAGTCGGGGGACGTCAAGCGAATCCCCGTCGGGTCGGTCGGCGGCCACGTCAGCCGCAACTTCATCGTCGACTATCGCGGGCACGCATACGTTCCGCGACTTCGTGTCGGGAGCGAAGCGCTGGGGGGACGCGGGATGAGCGTCTCACTCGTCGAATTGGGAACCGACCTGCGGGAACTGAACGAGACGCCGCTCGAACCTGACCACTACTTCGACGGCACCCCGACGAACACGCACGGGATCACCGGCTTACAGGAGATGGCGGACGGCTCGTGGTATTTCACGACACACGTCGGATTCCTGTATCGAATCCAGCCGCCACCGCGATCGCCAGAGGTTGACCATGCCGCGGCCACTGTCAGCCGAGTCGGATGGCTGCATCCCAACGGCGCGATGTACGTCGCCAGCTTGTTCACCACGGACGGAGCCGACACGCTGCTGGCGCTTGCCCACAACATCATCGGGGAGGGCGCGACCGGGCGCTATCAGTGGCTCACCTTCCAGTTGAAGACCGGTGTCTCTCGCGTGGCGCCGTTCGCCATCGCGAGTCTCGATGACGCCGTCACCTCCCATTCGCTCTTGTATGGGTCGTCGACGCGCGACCCGCAAGGGAACCACTACGTCGTCGGAGTGATGCAGTCCGGATCGCGCACAGTGCCCATCGCGCTGCGGGTGACACCGCGCAAACGCCAGTCGCAGTGAGCCGCCCTCGGCGGGATCTGCGCGTGGGCTACTGGCGTCTGAACATGACATTTGAAGGAAGCGCTTACGCCCCGACTACAGGGACAGAGTCTATGCCTGTCGAACAATGGGACGCTGTACTTCCCCACGAGGTATTGACACGGCTCACGCGGCAGCACCCGAACGTCCTGTTGGTCGGACCGCCGGCATTCACGGAAGCGGCGCTCAAGCAGATTGAGCCGCTCGTGCACCATCCCGTCGCTCGGTGGGTGCCGGACGGGAAGCGCACTATTCCCCTCGGTGCCTTCGCTACGCTTTTCGTTGGTCGTCTGGACATCGCTGACGCCGAACAGCAGAGCCATCTCTGCCAGTGGTTCGATACGCACCCCGGGCACGTGCAGGTTGTATCAACCGCGGTCACGCCTCTCTTTCCGTTGATTCAGGCGGGCACGTTTCTCGAGGCGCTGTATTACCGGCTGAATCACGTCTGCGTGCTCTCGGACCCGCCCGCCCAGTCCTGAGCAGACAAAAGGCGCCGCCGCCCATAACATCCGGCAACAGTGAAGACGGTCAACGCTTGCGCGATGCCGCAGACGAGCCGGCATCGCCGTTGCAGCCCGACAGCGACGTGGGCGCTGTGCTTGGTCTTCTATTAGCGTTGGCGACGACCACGCCGCCGCATGCGGCGGCGAAGGTCCCGATTTATCTGCAGGCCAGTGCCGAAGACCAGGTCGGCGCGATGTACGTCACCAAGCTGCGCGACGCGCTCGACTCGTCTTCGACTTACCGACGCGTCGTGACGGTCACCGACGCCAGATTTGTCATCGCGATTGTGACGATGGATCCGAACGAGGCCGAGTTGGGCTCTGGAGCCGGCACTTCGACAGTCGCCGCCGTGACCCTTCAGCTCCAGAACGCGACAGGTCTCAATTACATCGTCTATTCGTGGGTACTTGTCGCGAATCGCGGGAAAGTCGATTCGCTTGCCACCGACCTGTTCGCCGCCATCGACGCGCAGATCAAGGAGCTTTCACCCCGACCTTCGTCGCCGCTCCCTTGAGTTAGCCGCAGTTAATCGTGCACTTCTCAGGGCGCTTGAACGACGCTTTGATCTTCTCGCGATACTCCGGATACATCGTCTCGGCCCCGCCCATCGCGGCGTCCGGCGGGATGCCGTAGCGCTTCGTCATCTCGTCGAGGAAGGGGTTTTTTCCCGGCAGATAATGCGGCACGCGTCCCGATTCGACGCCTTCATCGCCCACGATGCACGGCGGGCCGCCGATCGCAACGGGATTCGTACTCAGGTTGTAGGAACGGGTGAGGATGTACGGCTCTGTGAGGTACACCGGGTCGTCCATGATCAGCGTCAACGTCAGCAGATCGCCGTGGCGGCGGAAATGCGTTGTGATCGTCGCCTGATCGCTGCTGGCGGCGCCGTTGCGGCGCATGTACCCGGTTTTGAGGTGCGTCGTGGTCGCGACGAGCTCGTTGCCGTTCCAGACCCCGGTCGTGAAGCCCGTCTGGTCGTGAGGCGCGTTCTTCGAGGGGTGCGGACGTCCGTCCATCCAGATCGTCATCGGGGCGCGTGTTTCCCACGCGCCGACCATCCACGCCAGCACTTTTCCAGTGATCGGATCTGGCACCGCCCACATGCGCAGGCTGAAGGGCCCGGCCGCAATGTGCCACTGCGTCTGGAACCAGCAGGTGCGCTCCGGCATCGAGATAACCGACTGAGAGAAGCTCAGCGCCTTCGCGCGTCCTGATTCGTTGAACGGCAGACCGGCCCAGTCGTCGGGATTCGGGCCGGCGCCGCGCTCGAGCGCGTCCTCGTGGTTGATGGCCTGCCACGATCCCGAGAGATCGACTTCGGCGAATGCCGGTGAAGCGGCGAGAGCCACGAACGTCAACGCGAGAATCGTCTTGCGAGTCATGTGTGCACCTACCAGGTCGCCGAGCACTCAGTCGGACGCCACTTGGCGTCGCTCGGCTCTTTCTTGAACTGGGACGTAATCACGAACGGCTGTCTGAGATACGTGGGATCCGTCGTGCTGATCGTCACGACGAGGAGCGGCGTTCCGTCGGGCATGGCAATCAGCTCGTAGTATTCCGTCATCGTGGTGTTCTCGCTGTACGGAACACCGTTCTTCCGCAAAAACCCGGCTTTCAGGTTGGTCGTCGTCACCTTCATCGCGCCGTCGGTGGCGCCACGTCCACCGGCTTCCCACGCGGCGATCGAATCGCCCTGAATGGTGTGCGGCGCGCCAGCCGGCACCGTCCACGCGCCGAAGTGAAACGCCCTCGTTTGCTTGCCTGCGTCGGTGTCCATGCGAAGCGTCTGATCGTCCTGCCACGTGATGTGAAGCCGGCCGGGAACGCGCAGGATGGCCGGCGCGCCGTACGACTTGCAGAGCTCGCCCGACGCCTCCTCTTTCGCGGGGTCCCACCCATCGGCGATTTTCCGGGCTTCCGGTGTCATCGGCACGCCCTGATAGTCGCCCTTCGCCGGCGTGACCATGCGGTAGCGCCAGTCCTCGGTGACTATCGATACCCAGTAGCCGGTCACGTCAATCGGCGCCGCGGCTTTCGCCGTCTGCGGCGGTGCCGGCGCACCGCCTCGTCCGCGTGCCTGCGCAAACGCCTGTCCGTGCACGGTGAGCACGGCGAGGACCAACAACGACAGCTTCTTCATGACTTCTTCGCCTGCAAGCTCTTATACACAGCCTCGATGAACGCGCTGGTCGTCCACGGACCGGTCTGCGATCCGTAACGTGTTTCGTACGGCAGCGCCGGACGCGCGGCTTTGATTTGATCGAGTGTCTTGCCCTGCTTCATCAACTCCGCGATGTTGTCGCGGACGAGAACAACCATGTCGCGATAGTCGACGACTTCCATCTGCTCGCACAGCCGGCCATGGCCGGGGACGACGTACGTGCCGACGTCCTTGTAGATGAACGGCGTCGGGGCGATCGTCAAGTCGATCAGCTTGTTGAGCGCGTCGATCTCGCCTTGAACGGTGCCGCCGTTTGCAAGGTCGATCATGGGAAATCGAGTCGTGTCCATGACGTCGCCTGTGACGACCACGTCTGACGATCGGAACAGCACGAAGCTGTCGGCGTTGCTGTGCGCGGAGGGCTGATAGAAGATCTCGATGCCCTCGTCGTTCATGCGAATAGCCTTGCGGGGTGTGAAGAAGGCTTCGTTCGGCCATGCGCCGCTCGGGTAGGCCGACTTGCCGGTGCTCATCACACGGAGCACGCTGTCGTGCGACAGAATCGATGCCCCGCCGCCGTTTGGAAGCGCGGCCGCGCCGCCGCCGAGCGCATTCGTAAAGATCGTATAGCCGGCCCGTGACAACTTCTCGTTGCCGCCGACGAATTCCGGCCCGGCATCGACGTTGATGATGTAGCGCGTCGGCAGATCGGTCAGCTTCTTGAGCGTGGCCAACACCTGATCGGTGGCTGAGGCCGATCCCGAATTGACGAGCACGACGCCGTCCGATCCGATCTGCACACCGATGTTTCCGCCCGCGCCGGCGAGCATGTAGAAGTTCTTCCTGACCTTCACGACATCCAGCTCGTCGGGTCCTGCGGCCCGGACGACCAGCACGGCGCACGCCGCAAGGCCCAAAGCGACGATAAGTGCTTTCTTCATGACGCGCGCAGTATACCCAGAACGCGGTCGACGTGTGCGGCAGCGGTCCAGCCGCCCGACGCGCGGTGAGGGGCGTCACCGTCTGCAGTGAACCTCACCGGGCACTGCGGCGCCCGATAGCGAAAGGCCCGTCACAGAGCCGGCATGTTTCGTGATCTTCCAGATAGCATGACGGACATCGGACGCGAACTCGCGCAAGCCCGTCAACGAGCGGCCCTGTCGCTACAGGATCTCTCACAGCGCACGAAGATCAGCCTGCCGATACTCGAAGCCATCGAACGCAACGACATCAAGAACCTTCCCGGAGGTCTCTATACTCGCGGGTTGCTGCGAGCGTACGCGCGCGAAGTCGGTTGCGATCCGGAAGATGTCGTACGGCGATTCCGTGACTCTCTTGACGGCGAGCTCGCGGAACATGAGATCACGCTCGAAGAAATCGCGCGCACTACAGAACGCGCGCAAAACGGACGTCGCATCGTGCCGCCGGACAGCACGGACGCAGATCGCCGGCGCACCATTCGTCAACTGGCGATGATCGCGTTCGCCGTGCTCGCCGCGAGTGTCGCGTACGGCGCATTCGGCACCGTCCTTCGTCCGCTGATACGCCACGCGAGCGCACACGTCATCGCGCCTCCGGCACCGCCGGCGCCTGCGGAGCAGCCGCCGCCAGCTCCGCCACAACCATCCCCATCACCGCAGGCCGCGGCGCCAATCGCGACCGGCGGATCGACACCCGCTGCCTCCGGCGACGACGTCCAGGGGCTGCGCCTCGCGATCAAGCTGTCCGGGCCGTGCTGGCTGAGCGCGACGGTGGACGGGGCGCGCACGCTCTATCAGCTCTTCAACGGCGGCGAAGAGACGACCATCGACGCCAAGAACGACGTGGTCCTCCGCGTCGGCGATCCGGCAAGCTTCGCGCTCACGATCAACGGAGCCGCAGCACGCACGCTGGGCACCCCCGGCGAACCAGTGACGGTTCACCTCACGCCGCAGAACTATCACGACTTCGTGACCCGCTAGAGCACAAGCCGACACTCCGTGCACAATAGGATTTGTGCGGGCTGCGAACGTCCGATTCCTCGTCTCGTTGTTGCTTCTCTCTGGTGCCGCCACCGCCACAGCTCAGTCCCAGAGGACGCCTCTTCCGCCTCTGGTCAACCTCCAGGTAAACCGCGCCACGCGGCTCCTGGTGGTCGCGCCGCATCCTGACGACGAAGTCGTAGGCGCCGCGGGGTTGATTAGTCGTGTGGCCAAGGCCGGCGGCACCGTACGCGTGGTGTACGCGACAAGCGGCGACGGCTTTCCGGAAGGCGTGGAAACAGCGGAAGGCATCAGCCCGCTCGTCGCGCACCTGACGCCGCGCGACTACGAAACCTACGGCAGGCTTCGCGAGCAGGAAGCGCGGGCCGCGCTCAGCTCACTCGGCGTGAAACCGACTGCGCTGACGTTCCTCGGATTTCCTGACGAAGGGCTGTGTGAGCTCGCCTCGACGTATTTGTCCGCGAAAGTACAGGCGTTCAAGTCACCCTACACAGGGCGGATCAGTCCACCGCTGACTGAACAGGTAATCCGCGGCGTGCGTTATCGCGGATACGACCTCCGCCGCGAGCTCGAACGCGTGATCGTCTCGTTCGGTCCGACGCTCGTCGTCGCACCTCACCCGGAAGACCAGCATCCGGATCATTGCTCGACCCACATTTTCCTGAACGAGGCGCTCGACGAGTTGTCGAGAATCGGACGCGTGCGGCCTCGCGTCCTGCACTATCTCGTTCACTACGGACAGTGGCCGCTCCGGCCTGTGGATACGGACGGCGACATGCTGTTGCCGCCGCCACAATTCCCACCACTTGAAGGTCGCTGGGTGACGCTGCCGCTCACGCGCGACGAGATCGCCGCCAAGCGCGGCGCGCTGGTCCTCTACCACAGCCAGATGCTCGTGATCGGCCGCTTCCTGCTGGCGTTCGCTCGGGGCAACGAGCTCTTCCTGGAGGGCGAGCCAGCGTCGCTTCCCGAGTGCTGGTGCAACGGTCAGAACGTCGCGACCGAAGCACCGGCAGCGCGCCTTCGCCACACGCCGCCGAAACGATGACGAAAGATCGACACCATCTCGTGTCGCTCGACGTCGTGCGCGGCATGACGGTCGCCGCGATGATTCTCGTGAACAATCCCGGCGACTGGAATTCCGTCTTTCCGCCCCTGCTGCACGCCGACTGGAATGGCTGGACGTTCGCCGACGTCGTCTTTCCATTTTTTGTGTTCATCATGGGATGCGCGATGCCGTTCGCGTTCGCGCGGCGCCAGGCGCAGCACGGCGCGGAGTGGCGCGCGACCAAACGGGTGCTTCGGCGCGCATTGCTCCTGATTCTCCTGGGGCTTCTGCTGAACCTCGAGGTCGCATTTCCACACGTCTCCGCGGTGCGCATCCCCGGCGTCCTCCAGCGTCTGGGCCTTGCCTATCTCGGCGCCGCGCTGCTCGTCCGATCGACGAGTGCGACGACGCAGGCGGCGGTGGCCGCTGCGCTGATGCTCGGCCACTGGGGAGCGATGACGCTCATTCCGTTCGGCGGTCTGCCGGCCAGCCATGTGGTCACCCGCGATCACAATCTCGCCGGCTTTGTGGACATGCACGTGTTTGGATCACACACGCTGATGCCTGGGTTCGATCCCGAGGGGCTCCTCGGCACGGCGCCCACCATCGCGACGGCCCTTGTCGGCGCGCTTGCTGGCCAATGGCTTCGCCGCCACTCCGACCACCGCCGTCAGTTGGCGGGGCTGATGCTCGGAGCAGTCCTCATGACCGTGCTCGGCCTTATGTGGTCCACGGTATGGCCGATCAACAAGCCGCTATGGACTGGGTCGTATGCGCTGCTGATGTCGGGGTTTGCCGCGGCGATGCTGGCGGTGTGCCTGTTTGTCGTCGACATCGCCGGCATTCGCGGATGGGCGCGTCCGTTTCTCGCGCTCGGCGTCAACCCGCTCGCGATCTATTTCGGATCCGAATTCGTCGGCCATCTGCTGGAGCGCCGCAAGGACTGGATTTACTGGGGAGCGTTCGCGCGAGTCTTCGGAGGCTTGCGCGGCGAATGGACATCGCTGCTGTATGCCATCGCTTACGTCGTGTGCTGGCTGGCGATCGCCGTCGTCCTCGATCGCCGCCACATACGCATTCGTGTATAAACGGCGCGCCGTACGGCGCGCCGCACTGTTACAGGCCGAGCGTCGAGTACGGCTGGAGGACGGGGGTGTTAGTGTTCGCGCGCAGCCGCCACCGCCGCTTCGATGACGCTTTCTCCGATTTCCGCTGTGATGTCCGGAGCGACCGACGAACGGGCACGGTTCGACCGCGACGGCGCCAGACGATCAACGCGAGACCCGCGCACAGCCACATCACCCACGCTATCTTCAGGGTCATCGAGAACAGACCAAGTCGCATCATTAGAGGCATCGTCAGTCTCCGCTATTTCTCCCACGTGAAAGTCGACGACCGCGAGTAGTCCTTGAGCATGGCGTCGAACACGGGCGCCCTTGAGCTCTCGCGTGCCATGGCGTTCCGAAGGGCCTGATCGAGATCGACGCTGTCGTCGTGATCGAGCACGAGGACGATAACCATTCGACGCTGGTCGGACGTGTCGCGCCTCTGAGTGGTCGGGATGTGTTGTCCGATGTTTAGCTTGCGGATTGGCACCGGCCTCGACACCGCGCGGCGAATCCAGAGCGCGATCTGATCGGCTCGTCGTGCCGCCCGGCGCTCTTCCTCGACGCGCGCCACGGTCGGTGAAACGCCGTTTGGTCCTTCTTCAGAGCTCTCGCCAACGCAGATGATCTCCTGAGCGTTGTCGAGCACTGCCTTCATCTCTCCGGTGAAGTCCGGCTCGGTGCCCTTGTTTTCCAGCTCCACATGCGAGCTCATGCGCCAGCGGAACTCGTCGGAGAACAACAGAATTCGGAACGACGCGTGTTTGCCGTGCGAGTCCTCGGCGTGCCGCACGACGACGTCGTGTACGACTTCGGGCGGCTTCGGCGGCACCATGTGGCGCGCTTCGTTCACGCTGGCAAACGCCAGGACGCCGCCAGCGAGCATCACCACGACCGCGCACGTGCGCCACAGCCAGGCCACGGGTCGGGACGGCCAATCGAGTCGCGATGAAGATCTGGGAAGCGGCATACGTTCTAGCCTCGACAGTGCAGGTTTGACGCCAACCGCGCTTCTGCGCAGAGATGGCCAAATCCGCCGGCACGCCAATTCTGCAGTTCCGGGCGCGCTCGACAGGAATGTGAGCCCGCCGTCAATTTCGGCGGTGCTTTAAACGCCTCTAACTGACGGCGTTCACCAGACGCAGCGAGGCGCCGGCATCCATTTCCGCCACGTACACGCGATTCCGGCCGGCGTGCTTCGCACGATAGAGCGCCTTGTCGGCGCGCGCGATCA
>Ga0066903_100006803_pt1 | contig 10240 bp, 7 predicted proteins | sample PanSoiMetaGPlot1_FD_67491 | JGI IMG/M metagenome (GOLD analysis project Ga0066903, IMG submission 67491) | Tropical forest soil microbial communities from Panama analyzed to predict greenhouse gas emissions - Panama Soil - Plot 1 (version 2) | ecosystem: Environmental > Terrestrial > Soil >... | reverse complement strand
TTCACAGATTACTCGCCGAGTGCTGGCTATGGTCAGTTTGTCGTGATCTCTGAACTTGTTAGTGGAGTTCTCTTGCTGGTTGCGCTGTTTCCGCTGCTCATTTCCCGAATCTCGGCTTTTAAAAACCCATGAACGCCTTTTCGCGACGAACCACAAGCATTTAACGGACTTACAAATGAAAACAAAAGAAATCATCAAAATAACGCGGGGCTTGGCGAAGCTATTCCGAGTCAGCAAAGGCAAAGATTTTCGTCTCAAGGATGTCGTTCCAAACAACACGCAAGCGCTTGCCAACGGAGTAACGGCAGAAGTGCACGGACAACAGTGAGCGCTGACAAACACGAATTGAGCAAGCCGCACTGGCGTCTGCCACTGTTGCAGGGCTTGCTGCCCTTCGATAAATCGCGCCTTGGCCCCGATATCATGGCTGGCATCACGCTAGCGGCGCTGGGCATCCCCGAGGTCATGGGCTACACCAAGATCATCGGGACGCCGGTGATCACCGGGCTCTACACGCTGCTGCTCCCCGTGCTGGCGTTCGCGCTCTTCGGCTCATCACGGCATCTCGTCGTCAGCGCGGACTCGGCAACCGCCGCGATCGTGGCTGCGGGTTTGACCGCGTTCTCGTTAATGGCTTACACGCAGAAATACGTCGCATTGACGAGTCTGGTTGGCCTGGCCGCGTGTGGAATGTTACTGCTGGCGCGGATCTTCAAGCTGGGGTTTCTCGCAGATTTCCTGTCGCGAACCGTCCTCGTCGGCTTCCTATCCGGCGTTGGCGTACAGGTTGCCTTGGGCGAACTGCACGGAATGTTGGGCATTGAAAAGAGCGGGCACGGATTCATCCAACAGATGCTCTTCACATTTCAGCACGTGCCGGACACTCAGATGGCGACCTTGCTCATTTCGCTGGCCGTGGTGGGCATCATCGCCGGCTTCGAACGGTTGGCACCACGATTTCCGGGGGCGTTGCTTGCGGTGATCGGGATGACCGCGGCCAGCGCGTATTTTCATTGGAGTGATCATGGCATCAGGAGTGTCGGAGAAGTTCCCAGCGGCTTGCCGCGATTGGGGGTGCCGGAGCTGACCTGGAGCGAGGTATTGCTGGTGTTGCCGATTGCGCTCTCCTGTTTCGTCGTGATTTTAGCGCAAAGCGCCGCGACGGCGCGCGCTTATGCGCTGCGCTACAGGGACGATTTCAACCAGAACGTGGACCTCGTCGGGTTAGCAATGGCGAATGCAGCGGCTGGTTGCAGCGGGACGTTCGTTGTCAACGGCAGTCCCACCAAGACTGCGATGGTGGACGCGGCGGGAGGACGCAGCCAGTGGTCGCAACTCACCACCGCCACGGTCGTGCTGCTGGTGCTCCTCTTCTTAACGAAACCTTTGAGCTTTCTCCCGAACGCTGTCCTCGCCGCCATCGTCTTCATGATCGGCGTCAAGTTGGTGGACCATCGCGGCCTTACCGAGATTTACCGGAAAGCGCCCAAGGAATTCATAGTGGCCCTGGTCACGGCGACGACCGTGGTGTTTGTCGGGGTGGAAGAAGGTATCATCTTGGCGGTGGTGCTCTCACTGCTGCAACACGTCCGCCGTAGTTACCGCCCTCACACTGGGGTGGTGGTTCAGGATCAGGTGGATCATTGGCAAGTGCAGGAGGTCGTGCCTGGCCGGATGATCGTGCCGGGTATGATCATGTATTGGTTCGGGTCGGATCTGTTTTATGCCAACGTCGCATTATTCGCCAAACAGGTACGCAACCTTGTGAACGATTCGCCAACGCCCGTACACTGGTTGGTCATCGATTGTAGCGCCATTACCGACCTCGATTTTAGTGCCGGTCGAGCTGTAATGGATTTGCACCGGGATTTGGCGAAGGCAGGCGTTGTCCTCGCTTTGTCTCGACTCCAAGTTAGCCCCTATGGGGATCTTGAGCGGATGGGCTTGGTAAAGTTGATCGGGGCGAACCGGATATTCGATTCCCGTCACGCCTGCATCGAGGCTTATCGGTCGGAGGCCAACTCGTAGAACAATCTGTCGAAGTCGGTTCCTTCTTTGCAGGGTATCAGAGACAGCGCCATTCAGGCAGGATTCAATGGGCTGCCTTGATTGCTTCTTTCATCATCTGCCGACCTGCCACTGACAACGGCCCTATGCCGCTTCCGGGCAGATACCACAACCCCTTGTCTTCGTCGCGGGCGTAGAGAAAAATCACGCCTTCGCCTGCGGACGCGTGGTAAAAAGTGGCGCCCGGGTGTTCCGCGATTAACGAAAGGAAGGTTTGTCGCCAGGGTCGATCGGGCGAATCGAAGATCTCTTCGCCAAGTTTCTTGAGTTCTTCAACGCTGATCACTCGGATCGATTTCACGATGGCTTTGCGTCGCTCCTTATCGCGATCCTCAAGATCGAATTTTTCGAATGGCATAGGACTCCTTTATTTGGTTGGATTCCAGTAAGTCAGAACTGAGTCGATTATATCCGAGTCCGTGGAACAGGGCAAAAAGGAACAAACAGACAGCGAGTTAATGACGCTGCGTTTTTTAGCCATGCAATTGTCCGCGACGATCGCGATCGCATTTCCATGCGATCTGCGCCGGCATGGCTCAGCTGACACACCAGGTGATTCCCAATACAGGAAAGAGTTTTTGCGTGCATTTCCTTGAACGCTTTAGCGGAGCGAAGTCTTTCGGTCATCTCGGATTCGCGCGGCGTTCCGCAGAATTACGCCGTTCTACACAGAAGAAGACTTCACACCATAGAAAACGACCGTGAATGCATGCCGAAAGTTAATTTCACGTTTTGTGAAATCTCGGTGTTGGAATGCTTGAGAAAATTGCATGGAGAGAAATCCGACTCCTGAAAGCCCAAACGGAAATGCTTCCTTCTGGGTTCATTGGGGGTGAGCCGTTCATTGGGGTCGCGGTCAGATTTCTAGCGGCAGCCGACGACTTGAACAAACGAGCAGCTGACCCGCCTGAAATTAACGAAATTGTCACATGACAAACGCCATGGGGAGGTCAATCATTTTATTTTCACACCGTTTGCATAGGTGCGAAGGGAGGGAGTGTTTGCTTGAGGATGAAGAATTTCCTCTGAGGTCTGAGGCATGAACGGGCAGGAGTTTCATAATTTTCACCTGCTCCTCGATGAGCACGCCGAGCAGATGTTTGCCATGACGGATGACTTCACGCCGCAAGCGCACGCGATCGGCGGAACCGCGCTTCGCTCCCTCAAGTGCGGCGATGAAGAACCCTTTGCGCCGAACGAAGATGAGTGAATCCATGAACCAAACCCTTCAGACCGTTTACCTGGCCAGGCACGGGGAAACCGCTTGGACTATCTCGGGTCAACACACAAGCTTTACGGACCTGCCGCTCACGGAACGTGGCGAACGCAATGCGCGCCGACTCGAGGAACGACTACGCGGATTGACTTTTGCCAAAGTGTTTACGAGCCCCTTGCAACGTGCCAGGCGCACGTGTGAGCTAGCTGGCTTTGGATCTGTCGCGAACCTCGACCAAGATTTGGTCGAATGGAAGTATGGCGATTATGAGGGGCGCCGCACTGCCGAGATCCGGGCGGAGCGCCCCGGCTGGGAACTATTCCGCGACGGCTGTCCAGGAGGGGAATCGCCAGCCCAAGCCGCAGCACGGGCTGATCGCGTGGTGAGCCGCGTGCGCGCGGTGCCCGGAGATGTGATACTTTTTTCCAGCGGGCATTTCATTCGGGTACTGGCGACGCGTTGGATTGGGCTTGAAGTGACGGTCAACGCCAAGCGGTTCATGCTTAGCACGGCAAGCCTGAGCGCGGTGGGCTATGAAAACGAGCTGTCCCGACCGGTGATCCGACTGTGGAATGACACACATCATGTTGGCGACTAAATTACACAGAGACAGCTATCGCGGAACGGTCATGCCAGAAATAAGGACCAAGATTCTGGTTTGTAATGCTGGCTCCAGCAGCCTCAAATTCAGCCTCTTCGATACAGAAGACGAGGTATTACTGGCCGACGGGGGCATCGATTGGCTCAGAAAACCTGCGCAATTAGTCTTTCGCGGAGCAAACCACCCGGAAATCCGCGAAGAGTTAAAGCTGGAGAAACAAGCTGATGCCATCGCTCGCATCCTCGACGATTTGCAAGCTGGCTCATCGGCGCCTTTGCAAAGTCCCGAACACCTCCGAGCTGTAGGACACCGCGTCGTCCATGGCGGCGACCGGTACACGTCTGCCGTGGTGATCACTCCGGAAGTTAAGCGGACAATCGAAGAGCTGACAGAGCTGGCTCCGCTTCACAACCCAGCCAGCCTGGAGGGCATAAACGCAGTTGAGGAAGTCCTGCCAGGGGTTCCACAGGTAGCAGCATTCGACACTGCTTTTCATGCAACCTTGTCTGAGGCTGCTCGAACCTATCCGCTGCCGCAAAAGTGGACACGCGAATGGGGCATCCGCCGTTATGGCTTCCATGGACTGAGCCATTCATATTGCAGCACTGAGGCGGCGAAGAGAATCGGTCGGCGAGGTTTGAGGCTGGTGATTGCCCATCTAGGGAATGGCGCCTCGGTGTCTGCGGTCTGCGATGGTGTGTGCGTCGATACTTCAATGGGCTTTACACCGTTGGAGGGCCTGATGATGGCTACGCGCAGCGGCTCGATCGACCCCGGTATACTCATCTACCTTTTACGGCAAAAGGGGCTGAACGCGGAAGAGCTCGACAACGCTCTGAACCACAAATCCGGTTTACTTGGTGTCTCGGGCACATCTTCCGATCTGCGCCAACTTCTTTCAGAGCTTCAAGACAATGCGGACGCGAGGCTCGCAGTTGACGTTTATGTCCATCGCATCGTGCAAACAATCGGGGCGATGGCGGCGACTCTCGGCGGGATTGACGCTTTAGTATTCACCGCGGGGGTAGGCGAGCGTGCGCCGCGAATCCGCGAGTGGGTGTGCGAAAAGCTTAAGTACCTAGGTCTCGAAGTAGACTCGGCCGCTAACGAAAATTGCCATCCCGATGCTGACATCGCCACTGCAGTTTCAACTGCGCGTATTCTTGTGATCGCCACCCGCGAGGATTTGGCCATCATGCGCGAGACTCGACGGTTGGTTGGTTTGTCCATCAGCCGGCACCATGGAGACTAAAATGGCCGACCGTTTTCAACAAACACATACCTTGAACAAAATAAATGAAAACAAATAGAAAATCCGCAGCAATGAAGAAAGCGAGTACCGCTCGTAAAACGAGTAGCCGAGCCACCGCAACCAGAAGAAAGAAAGTTAGCGCCAATGGAGCGCGCTACGCGAAGGCAACAGTTCGCTCCACAACTAAGGAAGCGCCGCTCAGTCGCGACGAGTTGAACAAGATCAATGCCTACTGGCGCGCTGCAAACTACTTGTCAGTGGGCCAGATCTATCTCTATGACAATCCGCTCCTAAAAAAGCCCCTGAGCAAGGAGCACGTCAAGCCGCGACTCCTGGGTCATTGGGGAACAACACCGGGCTTAAACTTCATATACGTTCATCTGAACCGGATAATCAAAGAGCACGACCTAGACATGCTTTACATCACCGGTCCCGGACATGGCGGACCAGGTTTGGTGGCCAACGCATACCTTGAGGGAACTTACACCGAAGTCTATCCTAACATCTCCCAGGACGAGGAGGGCATGAAGCGGCTTTTCACCCAGTTCTCTTTTCCGGGTGGTATTCCCAGCCACGTAGCTCCGGAGACGCCAGGCTCGATCCACGAGGGCGGGGAGCTTGGATACGCGATCTCGCACGCGTACGGCGCGGCCTATGATAACCCCGACCTGGTCGTTGCCTGCGTTGTTGGCGACGGCGAGGCTGAAACAGGACCGCTCGCCACGAGCTGGCATTCCAACAAGTTTCTCGATCCCGTGACTGATGGCGTTGTTCTGCCAATCCTGCATTTGAACGGCTACAAGATCGCCAATCCCTGCGTGCTTGCCAGGATAAGCCACGAAGAGCTTGATCATCTTTTCCGCGGATACGGGTACACGCCATATTTCGTCGAGGGGAACGACCCCGAGAAGATGCACCAACTGATGGCGGCGACGCTCGATACGGTATTAGGCGAGATCCAGCGCATTAAGGCTGACGCGCATCGGAACGGCTCCAACGGCCGGCCCCGTTGGCCCATGATCGTGCTCCGCTCGCCCAAGGGCTGGACATGCCCGAAGGAGATCGACGGAAAACGGACTGAGGATTACTGGCGTGCCCACCAGGTGCCAATGGGCGAGATGCACGAGAAGCCGGGCCACGTGCGCATACTGGAGAAATGGATGAAGAGCTATAAGCCAGAAGAGCTGTTCGACGATCATGGCAAGCTCGTACCAGAGCTCGCGGAGCTTTCTCCGCAAGGCACTCGCCGCATGAGCGCCAACCCACACACCAACGGCGGCCTGCTCCTTCGAGACCTCCGCCTTCCCGACTTTCGTGACTATGCCATCAAGGTGCCGTCACCGGGAGCTGTCACTGCTGAGTCCACCCGAGTGATGGGCCGATTCCTCCGCGACGTAATGAAGCTCAACATGGAGAGCCGGAACTTCCGTCTTTTCAGCCCGGACGAGAATAACTCGAATCGGTGGCAAGATGCACTTGAAGTCACCAACCGAGCTTGGATGGCTGAGACCTATCCATGGGACGATCATCTTGCTCCCGACGGCCGAGTGATGGAAATGTTGAGCGAGCATCAGTGCCAGGGATGGCTTGAGGGTTATCTGCTAACGGGCCGGCACGGCTTCTTCTCCTGCTATGAGGCATTCATTCACATCATCGACTCGATGTTCAATCAGCACGCCAAGTGGCTGAAGGTGTGCAACGACATCCGTTGGCGTAGGCCTATCGCTTCGCTCAACTACCTCCTATCATCACACGTATGGCGGCAGGATCACAACGGGTTCAGCCATCAGGACCCCGGCTTCATCGATCACGTGGTCAACAAGAAGGCCGAGGTGGTACGTGTCTACCTGCCGCCAGATGCCAACTGTCTCCTTTCGGTTACCGACCACTGCTTGCGCAGCCGAAACTACGTCAATGTAATCGTCGCGGGCAAGCAGCCTGCCCCGCAGTGGTTAACGATGGACGAGGCAATCAAGCATTGCACTGCAGGACTGGGCATCTGGCAGTGGGCCAGCAACGATCGTGGCGGGGACCCTGACGTCGTGATGGTTTGTTGCGGTGACGTTCCGACGCTTGAGACTCTGGCTGCCGTCGACCTCCTTCGTAAGTATGCTCCGGACCTCAAGATGCGTGTCATCAACATCGTGGACCTGATGAAGCTGCAACCGCCGAGTGAGCATCCACACGGACTCTCGGATCACGAGTTCAACGCATTGTTCACCACTGACAAGCCGATCGTGTTCGCTTTCCACGGTTACCCGTGGCTGATCCACCGCTTAACCTACAGGCGAGCCGGCCACGAGAATCTACACGTGCGCGGCTACAAAGAAGAGGGCACAACAAGTACGCCGTTTGACATGTGCGTGCGGAATGACCTGGATCGATTCAATTTGGTAAACGACGTGATCGACCGGGTTCCAAAGCTGGGTGCGCGAGCAGCGCATGCCAAACAGGCAATCCGCGACAAGCTGATTGAGCACAAGCAATTCATCTGCCGTCACGGCGACGATATGCCCGAGATTACAGGCTGGAAATGGGGACAGGCAGCGGCGTCAGCTGAAGGCATCACTTCAACAGAAGGTGACAACGTCTAGGCCGTGAGGAAATCGACATGAGTGTATTAGAAGTCACAGAGGAAGCGGCCGCCACTAGAGCCAACGCAGCGACGGCAGCAAAGGAGGCAAATTCGCCCGAACTAGACGAGCTTATAAAAAGATACGGATGCGGCCCGGTCCAGTTCACTGGGACGGAGGATGCCCTTTACGAGCGGCATCTCGTATTCGACAACGTTTTGGAGCCAGCCGCGATCGGTCCTCGCGAGCGTTTTGAAGCCGTCGCACGGTCGGTGCGTGATGTTCTCTCGCAACGATGGATTCGAACAGAGGAAACCTATGAGCGCCAAGATCCCAAGCGCGTTTACTACCTATCGATGGAATTCCTCATCGGTCGTTCACTGGCTAACAATGTTACCAACCTCATTCTTGAGGACGCTACAAAGAAGGTTCTAAAGGAACAGAACGTCGATTGGTACGAGTTACTAGAACAGGAACCCGACGCGGGTTTGGGCAATGGAGGCCTTGGACGACTGGCGGCGTGTTTTCTCGATTCGATGGCCACAATGGAAATCCCGGCCATCGGTTACGGCCTCCGCTATCAATACGGTATGTTCAAACAAACCATCCAGGATGGCTGGCAGCACGAAGTTCCAGACAACTGGCTGCGCCGTCCTGACCCATGGGAGGTTCGTCGTCAAAATGAAACAGTGGAGGTGCGACTTAACTGTTCCTTCAAGCTAACTGGCGGAAGTTTAAGCGCCGTCCTTGGCCAGCCATCCAGTCTGATCGGTGTCCCCTTCGACCGGCCAGTTGTCGGTTATGGAGGCAAGACTATCAATACTCTTCGACTCTGGGAAGCAGCCGCATCTGATTATTTTGATTTTCAAGAATTCAGCAGCGGGGATTTCGTTGGAGCGCTGGCCGAAACACTCCAGGCCGAATCGCTGACTCGGGTGTTATACCCCGATGACCACACGGCCAAGGGACAAGGACTGCGCTTTGTGCAGGAGTATTTTCTCGTCGCCAGTTCACTGGCAGACCTTGTCCGCCGCTTCCGCAAGACTAACACAGACTGGCGCACACTGCCCGACAAGGTTGCCATTCAACTCAATGACACCCACCCCACAATGGCGGTGCCCGAGTTGATGCGGATTTTACTCGATCAAGTGCATCTTGGTTGGGACGAAGCTTGGGATATTACTCAAAGGACCTTGGCCTACACTAATCACACGCTGCTGCCAGAGGCGCTTGAGAAATGGCCGGTCATCTGGTTTGAGCGAATGCTGCCGCGTCACCTGGAGATCATCTACGAAATCAATCGCCGCCTCATTGACGACGTCCGAAAACGCTTTCCCAAAGATGAGGCACGTATTCAGCGTGTAAGCCTTGTAGAAGAGGGACCTGAACGGAAGATCCGGATGGCCAATCTTGCCATCGTCGGCTCGCATAGCACTAACGGAGTCGCCGCGATCCACTCTCAATTGCTGCGCACAATGACCGTCAAGGACTTGGCCGAGCTGTTTCCACAACGTTTCAACAACAAGACCAATGGCGTTACACCTCGCCGCTGGCTGCTGATGTCGAATCCTACGCTCTCGCAAACCATTACCGAGGCGATCGGCGAAAGCTGGGTGACTGATCTGAGCCAGTTGAAAAAGCTTAAACCGCTGGCCGATGAGAAAGGGTTACGTCAGGCTTTTCTAAACGCCAAGCGCGGATGCAAGTTACAATTCATCGATTGGCTCAAGCGGACCACAGGGCAAACTGTTGACGCCGAAAGTATCTTCGATTGCCAGATCAAGCGCATACACGAATACAAGCGCCAACTGTTGAACGCGCTTCGGATCGTGGTGCTTTACAATCGCCTGCGCGAGAACCCCAACTTCGAGACAGCGCCGCGAACTTTCTTCTTCGCCGGCAAGGCAGCGCCTGCCTACCACCTGGCCAAGGTAATTATTAAGTTCATCAATAGTCTGGCAGAAACTATCGACAATGATCCGATGATCCGCGGACGGCTCAAGGTTCTGTTTCTGCCCGACTACTCCGTTTCAATGGCAGAGAGGCTGATTCCGGCAGCTGATGTCTCCAATCAGATTTCCACAGCCGGCTATGAAGCCAGTGGGACCAGCAACATGAAATTCATGATGAATGGCGCGTTGACCATCGGCACACGTGATGGCGCGACGATCGAGACGGCAGAAGAAGCTGGCGAAGAAAATTTCTTTCTCTTCGGCCTCACGGCGGAACAAGTGGCAGCCAGCCGCGCCTGGTACAAACCGCAGTGGCATTATGACAACGATCCCGAAACCCGCGCGGCATTGGATCTGATCTTCTCCGATTATTTCAATCGCCATGAGCCAGGCATCTTTGCTCCACTCCGGGACGCGCTTCTAACCCAGGGCGACTACTACATGCATCTGGCGGATCTAAAGTCCTACCTGCAAGCATATCAGCAGCTATCTGAGCTTTATGCCGACCCGGCCTCATGGGCGCGCAAGGCAATCTTAAACGTGGCTAGCTCCGGAAAATTCTCAAGCGACCGAACAATT